>Ga0157375_10002466_pt1 | contig 16015 bp, 19 predicted proteins | sample M35metaG_FD_115311 | JGI IMG/M metagenome (GOLD analysis project Ga0157375, IMG submission 115311) | Miscanthus rhizosphere microbial communities from Kellogg Biological Station, Michigan, USA - M3-5 metaG | ecosystem: Host-associated > Plants > Roots > Rhizosphere > Soil | place: USA: Michigan...
GTGGTATATGCCACCAACTGGAGGAAAAGATGTCATGCTCACCACCAACGTTACGGCGCTCACTGCGCCTACCAGACTCGTGCAAGCCGGCAATGGTGTCCGTTATGCGTATCGCCGCTTCGGTAACCAGGACGGCGTCCCCCTCGTGCTGATGCAGCATTTCCGCGGCAGCATGGACAACTGGGACACCGAGCTTCTGGACACGCTCGCCGCCGAGCGCGAGGTGATTGCCTTCAACAACGCCGGCGTCGCATCGACCAACGGCGAGACGCCCCGCTCGGTGCAGCAAATGGCGCGCGACGCCATCGCATTCATCGAGGCGCTGAATCTAGAGAAGGTGGACGTGTTGGGCTTCTCGCTCGGCGGCTTCATCGCCCAGGAGGTCGCGCTTCTAAAGCCCGACCTCGTTCGGAAGCTGGTGCTTGCCGGAACCGGCCCGCAGGGAGGGCCGCAAATGCACCGGTGGCGCAAGGACATCGCCGACGCAGCCCGCAAGCCGGATGCCGGCGCCGCGGAACTCCTCTACATCATGTTCAAGCTCACCCCGACCAGCCAGGCCAAAGGCCCAGAGTATCTGGGCCGGTTCATGGAACGCGAGGTGGACCGTGACCCCCCAAGCTCGCCGGCGACGATCGAGGCTCAATACGACGCCGTCGTCGAATGGGGAATTCCCGATCACGGCAAGCTCCAGCGTCTTGCGGCAATCGAGCAGCCGACCTTCGTCGCCAACGGCGACGGCGACCTCATGCTGCCGCCGCGCCTGTCACATCTGATGGCGGGGCTCATCCCCAACGCGCAGATCAAGATCTATCCGGATTCCGCTCACGGCTTCCTGTGGCAGCACAACAAGGAGTTCGGTTCGGACGTAAACCGCTTCCTCGCGGGCTGAGTGAGAGGACCATCTCGTCGTCGTTCGGACCGGATTGGCCAACCGCCCGAGCGAAGTATCAACCGGCCCAACCTGAAAGAGATACCCCATGAAGAAGCTCTTGATCGCAATTGCGCTGATCGTCGCCTCCGCCGCGCCTGTCATGGCCGAGGGTTTCCCGAACCCCTACGAGACCAACCGCTAGCGGTTCACGACGATACCAGGGACCGGGTCCGAGAATGACCAACCTCTTCCCACTTCCCTATTGGGCACCCGCTCTCACGCGGGTGCCCATTCCCCTTCAGGCGCTCAACGCGGCCTTCAGGCAGGAAAGTCACGCGCCGAAGCGCCGCCTGTTCGAGGAGTGCTGCGCGCTGGGAGTGAGGAGCTGGCTGCGGCTGCGAAGCGCGCGGCCGAGGTGGCGATGGCTAAGCTACTGGCGCAGATAAATCCGCATGCCCTCGAAGTCGAAGGTCACCGCGTAGGGCTTGAAGAAATCGTGGCCGACCATGCCGGCCAGGTTGAAGCCAAAACTGCTTTCCCACGGGAATGGCCCGTCATAGAGGCCCGGCACGTTGCGTTCCTCGATGTCGCCGAAGGAGAGTCGACTCACGGTGTAGGGCACGATTCTCAGCTTTCCCCCTTCCTCCCGCTCCTTCGTAAGCTTTGTCTTCCTCGAGTTTGATCCCGGCCTGCTTGATGACCGGCTCCGCCAATTTGGCTCCGGCGCCCGCCAGCCCCGTGTCAACGAACAACAGCGTCGGCGGCAGCGTCTCCACGCGCCCCCAGCCCACCAAGAAGTGATCGCTCGCCATCCAGAACGGAACCGCGACGCTTCCCGTCGATGACTCTGCCGCGAACTGCTGCACGCTTCTCGCGTCTTTCCGGCGCAGCACGAGCTCGCCTTGCGGATAATCGAGGGTCGTCAGGAAATGATAGAAGAGCGTGCCGAGAATGCCGTCGATGCGCTTGACGCCGAAGCTTTCGGAGAGTTGCCGCAAGGCGATGGTGATGGCGGGCAGGTTCTTGACGGTCCAGTCGCCGAGCGCGAGGGAGTCGATCCGCGTTTGCTGGACCTTGGCGTTCTGACCGCCGGAAAACGTGCCTTGCACGTCGCCGAATTGCGGCAAGCCAAGCTCCTTGGCGAACTCCGTGTCGAGCGCGACCTCCGAACCGCCGGTGTCGATGAAGAAAGTGACCTCGTCACCGCCATTGACGCGTACACTGACAGGGGCAGCGGATCGGTCTTGAGGAATTTCACGCGCGTGACTTGCCCCTCGCCCTGCACCTCATAGGGCGTTTCACCCTTGAAAGTCTCCAACTTCGCGACATTCAACGCCGGGTATTGCGTGATCAGCAATTGGTTGCTGCTCACGTCGACACCGTTCAGCGCCGCCGCCGCTTTCTGAAAATCGTCGCGGCGCCAGAAGGCTTCGGCCAGCATGACCTTGGCGTCGGCATCGTCGGGATGCAGGGCGATCGCCCGGTCCAGCCACATCTGCGCGTCGTCGAGCCGGTTGGCGAGCAGCGCGATGCGGCCCAGTTGGACGATGGCCGCATAGTCGTTCGGATCCTGAGCGACGATTCGCGCGTAGATTTCGCCGGCTTCGGCAAACTTCCCACTCTGGAACAGCAGATTGGCGGATTCGATTTGCGCTTGGCTCGGTTCGGACGCCGCTTTCGCCGAGAAACCGCAAAGTCCGGCGATTACGGCAAATGCGATGCAAATGCTGACAAATTTCATTTGGCGATTCCGAATTCAGGGTTTGCGCGCGAGACCAGGACTGTAGCAGAAGCCGAGTGGCTGGGCCGGTGTAAGCCGGGCCTCCCGCGACAGATACGCTTCGACCTTGGCCGGATTGCCTTCCTTAGCGCTGCATTGCCGAAAGCACCGACTCCATAGCCAACGGCTATTGGGAAAACGTTCGGCCGTGACCCATCTCAGTATTGTTCGAACGGCACCCTTGGCCAGCCGGCCGAACCAGAGACCAACCGGCCAAACCCTAAAGGAGAACTCTCATGAAGAAGCTCATTATCGCCGTTGCCCTGATCGTCGCCTCCGCTGCCCCCGTGATGGCCGAAGGCTTCCCGAACGCCTACAGCACCACCCGCTAGACCCAAACGCACAAAGGAGAACCCCCATGAAGAAGCTCATCCTCGCCGTCGCGCTCGTCATCTCCTCAGCCGCCCCCGTGCTGGCCGAAGGTTTCCCGAACACCTACCTGAACCGCTAACCACAGACGCTCTAAGGACAATTCCGATGAAGAAGCTCATCCTCGCCGTCGCGCTCGTCATCGCCTCAGCTGCCCCCCTGTTGGCCGAAGGTTTTCCGAACGCATACATGAATCGCTAGTTCATTCACGAAATCGGGACCGAGGTCCTAGCATGACTAACCTCTTCCCCCTTCCTTACTGGGCACCCGCTCTCAAGCGGGTGCCCATCCCGCTTCAGGCGCTCGACGCAGCCTTCGAGCAGGGCAACGGAACGCCCATGCGCCGTCTCTTCGACGAATGCTGCGCCTTTGGGGTCAGAGGCTTACTGCTGGCGCGAAATGCGGATCGTCACGCGGCGGGCGCGACCGCGTTGGCCAGACCGTCGCGGTAACCCGGCTTCGCCAGGACCGGCGCACCAGGCACACGCTCCCGAATGCGTTCCACTGTCGCCTTGTCGTCGCACGCAGTGACGAAGACGATCGAGGTCCCGCAAACCTAGCGCAGCCATCGCGCCATTTCGATGCCTTCGCGACCGCCGGCCAGGCAAACATCCACCACCGCCAAATCCGGTTGCTCCTGCATGGCGAGGGCACGCGCCGACCGCTCGCTCGGAGCCAGCGAGCAGACGTCATAGCCGAGATCCGACATGGCGATTTCCAGATCGAGGGCAATCACAATCTCGTCCTCGACGATCAGCGCACGCGGGCGCGACCGTGCTTCGTTCATGTTCCACTACCTTCCAGGTAGTGCCCTTGTAAGCCAAACGTCTCACGGCGATCAGGGTTTCACCGTTCAAGCCTCGTCGATCTCTTCGCGCACCTGCGCATAGCTAAGCACGGCGAATAACAGCGTGCCGCCGAACAGATTGCCGGCGAGCGTCGGCAGCAAGAAGCCGAACACGACCTGGGTCAAGCTCGCATGACCCGCCAGCCACAGATAGAATGCCTCCGCCGAGCCCGCCACGACATGGGTGAATCCGCCAAGGGCGATGAGATGGGTGCTCAGCGTGATGACGAAAGATCTCGGTGCCTTCGGCGGACGGCAGCATCCAAACCAGCGCCGCGATCAGCCAGCCCGAGACGATGCCCTTTACGAACATCTGGGGCCAACCGCCTTGATGCCCTCGGCGATCTCCGGCGAGAGCGCTCCCGAATAAGCGAGCAAGCCCGCGAACAAGAAAACAGCGGACGAGATTGGCCGCCAGCACGATGCCCCATAGCCTGAGCATGGCGGGCAGCCATTTCCATTCCTTGCGCGCGATCACGGGAAGCACCGCCGTCAAAGTGTTCTCGGTGAACAGCTGCTGCCGGGAGAGGATGACGATAAGAAAGCCGACCGAGTAGCCGAGATTTTCGACGATGGCGGCGCCCGGAGTGTTCGGCAGATAGGCCTTGAGCATACCCTGCGTCAGCACCGAGAAGCCGATCGACAACCCTGCCGCGAACGCCGACCACCACAATGCCCCGAAGCTGCGGGCGAGCTCGCCCTCGCCCTAGACGCGGATGATCTCGTAGACCACCGCGGCGCGAAGTCGCTGCGTTGCGCGACCGAGCGCGTCTCTTCCCTCGTCAGGCCTTCCGGCGGCGGCGGCAAATCGGCCGATGCCGGCGCTGAAGCTTTCTTGGTGGCCATGCGTCGCCCAAATCCTTCTCGATGCGAGCGCCGGTTTTACCCGATTCCTGGACTGGGCGACTCCATCCTTGGGGGTGACCTGCCGGCCTTTCGAGGCTAACTTCCGCCAGTGACGACTCCCGCTTTGTGCCACTTTTCTAGGGCCTTATTGGACCCCAAGCGGTAAAGCCAGGATGCGGGGGAGTCGGTTCCTCGGCGGATTTTCGAGGTTTGAATCAGGGGGAGAATCAATGGGATACGATTTGCTGTCGTCCGCTCGGAAGGCCATGGCTGTTGCGGGGCTCGCGCTTGCCGTCTGGGCATCGCCCGGCGCGACCGCCTCGCCCAGCGATCCCTTCGACCAGTTGAAGGGCGACTGGAAAGGTGGCGGCACGGTTTGGCCGGCCGACGGTCAACCCAAGAAGGTGGACTGCTCGGTGAAGTATGCGGTTGCCGGCGACAAGATCACGCAGACCCTGCGTTGCACCGGCGACGACTACGAGGTCGACACCACGCTCAAGCTCACCGACAAGGGCGACAAGATCAAAGGCTCGTGGAACGAGAGCGTCTACGATGCAAGCGGCACAGTGACCGGCACGACGAAGGACGATACCATCCATGCCCTGATCGCCGGGGACAAGTTCTCCGGTCGCATGAGCATCAAAGTTTCCGATGCGCGACACACGATCAACATCGTGCAGTTCAACGCAAAGTCCGGCATCTATCGTTTGGCCACCAGCTTGACCTTGGAGCGCTAGTCGGGCGTTCGGGCGGTCAAGCCATGTTCATGGCTTTGGCCTTGTTGAGCAGTGCCTCGGCCTGGCGGATCGAGGCGATGTCGATCAGGCGCCCGTCGAGCGACACCGCGCCTTTGCCTTCCTTGGCGGCTTGCTTCATCGCCTCCACGATGCGCTTGGCCTTGGTGACCTCCGCCTCCGACGGGGTGAACACCTTGTTGGCGAGTTCGACCTGGCTCGGATGGATGGCCCATTTGCCCTCGAAGCCGAGCACAGCGGCGCGCTTGGCCGCGGCGAGATAGCCGTCGGGATCCGAGAAGTCGCCGAACGGCCCGTCGATCGGGCGAAGCCCATAGGCGCGGCAAGCGACCATCATGCGCGACAGCGCATAGTGCCAGGGGTCGTTCCAGTAAAACTCGCGTGGTTTGTCGCCGTCCTTGTCGGAAAGGATGCCGTAATCCGGATGCGGCGCGCCGATGCCCATGGTGCGTGCACGGGTCGAGGCGGCGTAATCGGCCACGCCGAAGCTCATCGCCTCGACGCGCTTGGAGCTTTGCGCGATCGCCTCGACATTGGCCATGCCGAGCGCCGTCTCGATCAGGAGCTCGAAGCCTATTCTCTTCTCGCGCTTTTTATATTGCTCGATCTGCGTGACCAGCATGTCGATGGCATAGACGTCCTGCGGCACGCCGGTCTTGGGGATCAGGATCATGTCCAGCCGCGGGCAGTTCTCCACCACATCGACCACGTCGCGATAGGCGTAATGGGTGTCGAGACCGTTGATGCGGATCATCATGGTCTTGTTGCCCCAGTCGAGATCGTTCAGTCCCTGGATGATGTTCTTGCGGGCCTGCTCCTTGTCGTCGGGAGCAACCGCATCCTCGAGGTCGAGGAAGATGATATCGGCGCCGCCCTTGGCCGCCTTGTCGAACAGAGACGGGTTCGACCCTGGTACGGCGAGCTCTGAGCGGTGGAGACGCGGGGTCGCCTGTTGGATCAGGGTAAAGCTCATTGGCAAAGTCCTCCCTATTTAGCCGGTGGCGCCGAGTCCGGCGGCAACGGTGTTGATCGACAAAAGCAATGCGGATTTGAACGCGTCGCGTTCGGCCTCGCTCTCGGCGCCGCGAAACCGGCGGAGTAGCTCGACCTGCTCGCGATTGACCTCATTAATGGTGGGAAGCCGGGCGGCGAGCGCACGGCGGAATTCGGGGAAGCGGCCGCCAATCTCGCTGCCGCCGGACACTTTCAAGACCATCTCGCGGGTGAGCGCAAGCTCCTCCTCGATCATGGGAAAGATGGTGTCGCGCACGCCCGCCTCCGGGACGAGGCTGGCATAGTCCCGGGCGATATCGAGATCGACCAAAAGCAGCGTCTTTTCCACCTCGTCGATGATCAGCCGGAACAGGCGGGATTGCTCGAACAGGCGCGGCAGCAGAGCCTCGCCCTGCTGGCCGCGCACCTGGAGTAGGCTGTGGATGGCGGAGCCCACACCATACCAGCCGGTAATGATGTGCCGGTTCTGCGCCCAGGCGAACACCCAAGGGATGGCGCGCAGATCGCTCAGAGAGCGCGCACCGAAGCGTCGTGCGGGCCGCGAGCCGATATTGAGGAGGGAGATTTCCTCAAGCGGGCTCGCCGCCTGGAAATATTGGACGAGGCCGGGATGGGAGACGAGGCCGGTATAGGCGGCGCGGCTGGCGCCGGACAGCGCCTCCATGATGTCGTCGAATTCGCGCTTCGGCCGCAGCGCTTCTTCGCGCTCGGATTTCAGCGCGTGCTCGAACACGCTCGCGGCGAGCAGCTCCATCTGATAGAGCGCGGTGCCCTTGTTGGCATATTTGTAAGAGACCACCTCGCCCTGCTCGGTGACGCGGAAGCGCCCCCTGATCGAGCCGGCAGGTTGGGCGGCGATGGCGCGGCCGGTCGGTGCGCCGCCTCTGGAGACCGAGCCGCCTCGTCCATGAAAAAAGGCGATCGGGATGCCCTGCTCGGCGCCGACCTTGGTCAACTGCGACTGCGCCTTGGCGAGCTCCCAGTTGGAGGCGACGAAGCCCCCATCCTTGTTCGAATCCGAATAACCGATCATCACCTCCTGCACGTCGCCCTGCCAATGCGTGGAGCGGCGGATCAGCGGCACCGACAGCGCCTCGCGCATGATCTTGGGTGCGGCGCGCAGGTCGCCGATGGTCTCGAACAGCGGCACGATGGGCAATGCGCACACCTCGGTGCCGCCGGCATCCAGAAATGCGCCGCCCTCCTTGGCCAAGAGATAGGCGCCGAGAATGTCGTCGACCGAGCGCGTCATCGACAGGATGAACGAGCCGAAGGCGTCGCGGTCGAGCGAGCGCCGGGTCTCGGCCGCCTGGCCGAACATGTCGATCAGCTCAGAGGCCTCGGCCGGAAGCTGCGGGATCAACCGCGGGCCGGTGAGCGGGCGGGCCAGTTCGCGGAACAGCCATGAGCGCCACTCGCGGCTACCGAGCTCTGGCGGGCTGTCGTCGCCGTGGCCGGCGGTCGCCCACCACAGCGCCTGCAACGCGGCGGTGGTCTTGGTGGTGTTCTCGCGAAGATCGAGCCTGACGGTCGAAAAGCGGAAAATTTCGACGGCGCGGCGCACCGGCTTGACCAGATTGGCAGCGAGCGAGGGGCTGTTGGCCTCCTCGAGCGCGCGTTCGACCACGCGGAGATCGAAGATCAACTCGTCGGCATTGGCATAGGCCGCGCCGGGGCCGCCGATGTCCTGCCCCTCGACGCGGGCGATGGTGGCGTCCAGCTTGCGCAGTACGATCGAGAGAAATTGCCGGTAGGGCTCGCCGGGATTGCGCGTCTTGATCTGCTCCGCCTCGCCGCTGGCTTGAAGCACCCGCTCGAGCTCCGGCCTGAAGCCCGGTGGCACGGCAAGCGCGCGCTCGGTGATGGACAGCGCCTTGGCCAGACCGACGATCCGCTCGCGATAATGCCGCAGCGAAGCGAGCGCGTTTTGCCGCAACGTCCAGGCGGTGACCTCGGTGGTGACCCAAGGGTTGCCGTCGCGGTCGCCACCGATCCAGGAGCCATATTGCAGGAAGGGAGGCAGCTCGAACTGGCTGCCGGGGTAATACTGCTCGAGCGCGGCATCGACTAGGCCGAGCAGCTCCGGCGCCTTCTGGAACAAGGCTTCGTCGAAGAAGTGCAGCCCGCGCGAGACCTCGTGCTGTACGGTCGGCTTCTCCAGATGCAGCTCGCCCGTTATCCAGACGAGCTCGATCTGGTCGCGCAGCTCGTCGATGAGAGCGGTACGCTCGCGTTCGGTCCAGCGCGGCATCTCGAGCTCGCGCAGCAGCAGGTACATCTTGCGATATTTCTCCAGCACGGTGACGCGCTTGGATTCGGTGGGGTGCGCGGTGATCACCGGCCTGATGCGCAAGCTCGACAGCAGCGATTGGATTTCCTGTGGCGGGATCCCGGCGTCGGCGGCTTCGGCAAGGACATGAGCGAAGGTGCCACGAAGCGCATCGCGGCCGCGCGTACGCTCGATCTGGCGGCGTCGGCGCATCGCGGCATTCTGATCGGCAATGGAAAGAAGCTGGAACCAGATCCCCTGCGCTTGCAGTGCGCGGGCCATCAACTCGGGGCTGAAGCCGGCAATATTGGCGCCGCCGAGCAGCACGGGTTCGATCTCGGGCTGGTGCCGACGCACCACTTCGAGCAGAAGCTGGAACAGGAGATCGGAAGCTTCCTTGGCCGAAATCCCGCTGATGACGGCGTCGGGCGGGCCGGTCTCCAAGCTTTGCGGTTTCAGCTCCTCGTTCATGGCGACGCAAGACACTCCCGACCGCTTCGGTCGGCTTCTCGTGGATTGGGGCCGGCGCCGAAGCGCCAGTTCATCAGCCTTATAGCGCAATCTCGCCAGATTGGATGGTCATCCGGCCGCGGCGTCGGGCATCCCCGAATCGGCCCGATGAGCAAGACCGTCATGCCGGGGCCGACCCGGTCATGACGCGCTTGAATCTAACCGGCCGCTCGGAGGAGCCGGCGCGGCCGATCTAAGCGTAGGCGCGGCGCTCGGGACGCGAGGCCAGCACGCCCGCAACCGTCGAGCCGAACTCGCTCGGATTGGGCGCAACCGTGAGCCCGCAGGAGCGCATGATCTCGGCCTTCTCAGCCGCGCTGTCGCCGGCGGCAGAGATGATGGCGCCGGCATGGCCCATGCGCCGCCCTTTGGGAGCGGTCAAGCCAGCGACGAAGCCGATCACCGGCTTCGACATATTGTCCTTGATCCAGGCCGAGGCCTCCGCCTCTTGTGGGCCGCCGATCTCGCCGATCATCAGCACGGCGTCGGTCTCCGGATCATCCTCGAACAGAGCGAGGTGATCGAGGAAGGACGAGCCGTTGATGGGATCACCGCCGATGCCGACCGAGGTGGTGATGCCGATATCCTTGGCCTTCATTTGCGAGGCGGCCTCATAACCGAGCGTGCCGGAGCGCGAGATGACGCCGACGCGCCCATGCAGATAGATGTGGCCCGGCATGATGCCGAGCATGGCCTTGCCGGGGCTGATGATGCCCGCGCAATTCGGGCCGACCATCATCGGCCGGCGGTCCTTGGGATAACGCATCAGATAGCGCTTCACCCGCATCATGTCCTGCGCCGGAATGCCGTCGGTGATCGAGCAGATCAGCCGGATACCGGCGTCCGCCGCCTCCATGATGGCGTCGGCGCAGAAAGCCGGCGCCACGAAGGTGATCGAGGTGGTGGCGCCCGTCGCCCTCACCGCTTCCTTCATGGTGTTGAACAGCGGGCGGTCGAGATGCTTGCCGCCGCCTTTGCCGGGCGTGACTCCGCCGACGACATTGGTGCCGTAAGCGATCATCTCCTTCGCGTGGAAGGTGCCCTTGTCGCCGGTCATGCCTTGCACCAGCACCGGCGTGGTTTCATCGATCAGAATGCTCATGACGTATTACTCCCGATCAAGCCGCAAGCCGGCCCTGGCATGCCGCCACGGCCTTCTCAGCCGCTTCGGCCAAAGTTTCGGCGGTGATGAGCTTGAGCCCGCTCTCCGCAAGAATTTTCCTGCCCTCCTCGACATTGGTGCCGGCGAGCCTGACGACCAGCGGCACCTTGACGTCGACGGTCTCGCACGCCTGCACCACGCCCTTGGCGACCCAGTCGCAGCGATTGATGCCGGCGAAGATGTTGACCAGCACGGCCCGCACCTTGGTGTCGGACAGAACAAGCTTCAGCGCAGTGGCGATGCGCTCCGGTGAGGCGCCGCCGCCGACATCGAGGAAGTTCGCGGGCGTGCCGCCGGCGTGCTTGATCATGTCCATGGTGGCCATGGCCAAGCCAGCGCCGTTGACGATGCAGCCGATCTCGCCGTCGAGGCCGATGTAATTGAGGTTATGCTCGGCGGCTTGCGCCTCGCGCGGGTCCTGCTGCGAGGGATCGTGCATGTCGGCGACGTTGTGGCGGCGGAACAGCGCGTTATCGTCGAACGACATCTTGGCGTCGAGCGCCAGCACGCGGTCGTCCTTGGCGACGACCAGCGGGTTGATCTCGAGCATGGTGGCGTCGCAATCGCGGAAGGCACGATAGGCGTTCATGATGGTCGACACCGCGCTCTGCGCCTGCTTGATGCTGAGGCCCAGCTGGAAGGCGAGCTCGCGCGCCTGGAAGGCCTGAAGGCCGACGGCGGGTTCAACCACCACCTGCAGGATCATCTCAGGCTCGGTCTTGGCGATCTCCTCGATCTCCATGCCGCCGCGCTGCGAGGCGATGACGCGTATGCGCTCGGCCTTACGGTCGAGCACGTAGCCGAGATAAAGCTCGCGGTCGAATGGCTCGGCCACTTCGATATAGACGCGCTGCACCGGCTTGCCTTCGGGGCCGGTCTGGATGGTGACCAGCCGCTTGCCGAGCAGGTTCGAGGCCGCGTCGCGCACCTCGTGATAGGTCTTGCAGATCTTGATGCCGCCGGCCTTGCCGCGCGCGCCGGCGTGGATCTGGGCCTTCACCGCCCAATTCCAGCCGCCGAGCTCGGTCGCGGCATAGACCGCCTGGTCGGGGCTGAAGGCGACGGCACCCTTGGGCACCGGCACGCCGAAGCTGGCCAGCAATTCCTTGGCTTGATACTCGTGAACGTCCACAGTCTCCTCCCTTAATTGGGTGTGGCGGGGCTTGCCCCCGTAAGCTTCAACTCACTTTGCCTTTAACGACGCCGTAGGCCTTCTCGGTCGCAGCTTCGGCGCCGGCCAGGAGCCGGTTCAGCTCCTGGAGTTTAGCCTCGGCGAACGTCTTGTCCGTAATCATTCTTGCGTTGGTGAAGACATTCAAGGCGGCGCTTCGCAGTGCAGCATAACCGGCGAGCACGCCGACACCGGCATCGGAGATCACGTTGAGATTGCCCTTGTCGGAGGCGATCGCTGCGAGGTCGATCACCTCGCGCGCGGCATATGCGCAAGCGAGCGGGACATCGGTCGCGAGCTTAAGCGCGGCCTGGATCGCCTTGTCGCGCGCCTGCTTGTCGGCATCGGTCTCCTTCGGCATCCCGTAAGCGCCCATCACCGCATCGAACGCCTTCACGTCGTCCTGGATCATGCCGGTCAGCTTCTTGCGCAGCGCCTCGGTCTTGGCCAGCACGTCCTGCATTTCGTCCTCGACCTCGGCATATTTCTTTTTGCCGATGGTCAAGTGGCACACCATGCTGACAAGGGCGGCGCCCATGGCGCCGATGATCGCGGCGGCGCTGCCGCCGCCCGGCGTCGCCGCGCTGCTTGCAAGCTGATCTAAAAACGGCTCGATCGCAGTGTCCTTGATCTGCGTCATCAAGCCATCTCTTTTGCCAGGGCGTAGATCTCCTCGGCGTCGAACACGCCTTCGGAGCTTTCGAACAGCTTGCCAATGCAGGCGCGGTGCAGCTTCAATTTGAGGCCGCCGATGCCGAGCGCGCCGAAGGCGAGCTTGCCGTTGCGGTCCTTGCCCTTGTCGGTCGCCTCGATGCCCTCGATGCCGAGCGGCGGCTGGGCGTTCACGTCGGTGAGCAGCTGAATATTCGGATTGTCCTTCCAGGCGGAGAGCGGCAAGAGCTGGTAGCCGATGGCGCCGGCGGCAAACACGATATTGGCGTCCTTCACGGCGGCCGCGCGGGCGGCGTCATCGGCGCCTTCGACCGCCTTGACCTTCACGCCGAAGCGCGACTCGATCGCCTTGGCCGCCTGATCGCCCTTGTCCTTGGTGCGCGAGGTGATGGTGACGTCGGCGCCCTCTTGCCCGAGGAAAGCCGCGGCACGCATGCCGACCGGCCCGGTGCCGGCGAGCACGACGGCCTTCTTGCCTTTGAGCCTCTTCGCCTTGGCAAGTAGGGCCACGCCGGCGGCGGCCGTGGTGTTGGAGCCGTTGGAGTCGAGCATTACCGACACGCGGAACGGTCCGAAGAAGCGCTTCTTCACCGTAGCCAGCACCGCTTCGCCCTTCGGCATGTCGCCGCCGCCGACGAAGATCGCCGTCGACTGCTTGTCCTTGCCGCCGCGGGTGAAGATCGTGCCGTCGACGAGAGCACCGACATTGTCGGAAGTGACATTGGCGTAGCCGGTGACGCGGTCGGCGCCGCCGTCATAGGCGACGACGGTGTCGAATACGGACGCGTAAGGGTCGGTATCGAACAGGAACAGCAGCTTTTTCATGGGGGTCTCGCTTACTCTTGGACGACGTTCTGCGGCTTGCCCGCCACGAACGCCTCGATGTTGTCGATGAGCTGATCGGCAAGGATCTGCATCGCCTCCTGGCTCGCCCAAGCGACATGCGGGGTGACGATCAGATTGGGAATTTTCGGATCGAGCAGGATATTGCCGTCTTTCGGCGGCTCGACAGTGAGCACGTCGAAGCCGGCGCCGGCGATGGTGCCGTTCTTCAGCGCCTCGGCCAGAGCCGCTTCGTCGACGAGACCGCCGCGCGCCGTGTTGATGAGAATGGCGGTCGGCTTCATCTTCTTCAGCTCCGCGGCGCCGATCATGTTCTTGGTCTGCGGCGTGAGCGGCACATGCAAAGTAATAATGTCGCTTTCTCGCAGGATCGTGTCGAAATCGATCAACCCGTCTTGCGGGAAGACATCGTAGGGCAGCACGCGCATGCCGAGGGCTTCGGCACGCTTGCCGATCGACTTGCCGAGCGCGCCATAGCCGACGATGCCGAGCGTCGAGCCGGCAATGTCGCGGATCGGATGCGTCAGGAAGCAGAACTGGCTCGACTTGTTCCATACGCCGTTCCTGGTGTCCTCGACATAGGCGAGCAGGTTGCGGCGGAGCGCGAAGATCAGGGCGATGACGTGCTCGGGCACGGTGTTGAAGGCGTAGTTCCTGATATTGACGACGGTGATGCCGTTGGCCTTGCAATAGGCCTTGTCGACCACGTCGGTGCCGGTCGCGGCGACGGCGATCAGCTTGAGATTCGGGAGTTGCTTCAGGGTGTCGGCGCGCATCGGCACCTTGTTGATGATGGCGATGCTCGCGTCTTTGAGGCGCGCGACGATGTCCTCAGGCAACCAGGTCGACTGATATTCTTTATAAGTATGCGGGAAATTCGGCCTACGGACTTTGGCGTCGACCGACTCTCGATCGAGGAACACGATCGCGTGCTGCACTGAACCCAACCCCTGATCTAAGCCGGCCTCAGCCGGCGCGACATGCCTCACCCTCCCCCGGCGCGTAGCTGAAAAAGCCGCCGGAGGTCTTGACCAAAATCAAATCGAGCGAGACCGGGCTTGTCCGCCCGTTAGCCCCGCGCTTCCTGCCCTATTCGGCGGCGACTTTCGTCTCGCGCGCCTGCGTGCTCCCGCGGAACTCCGCCTGCGCCGCCGCCACTCCAGACCCCAGCTCGACCTTGATGCCGACATCGCGCATGGCCATTTCGGCCCCGGCGATGGCACCGAGCAGCATCAATTCATTCAGATCGCCCAGATGGCCGATGCGGAACAGCTTGCCGGCCATTTGCGACAACCCTGCGCCGAGCGCGAGATTGTAGCGGCGATAGGCGCGATCGATCACGTCGGCGCCGTTGAAGCCCTTCGGCACCATGATCGCGGTCACGGTGTCGGAATGCCACTTCGGCTCCTTGGCGCACAGCTTGAGCCCCCAGGCCCCGACAGCGGCGCGCGCGCCCTTGGCGAGATGGCGGTGGCGTGCGAACACATTGTCGAGCCCTTCCTCCTGGAGGATGGCGAGCGACTCGCGCAGCCCATGGAACAGCATGACAGCCGGCGTATAAGGGAAATAGCCGGTAGCGTTTGCCTTCATGTGGTCGGTGAACTCGAAATAGGCGCGTCGGCAGCCGGCGTCCTTCATCTGGGCGAGCGCCTTCTGGCTGGCGCAGACGATGCCCAGACCGGCCGGCAGCATCAGGCCCTTCTGCGAGCCGGTGATGGCGAAATCGACGCCCCACTCGTCAAAACGGAAGTCGATGCTGGCGATCGAGCTCACGCCATCGACATAGAGCAGCGCCGGGTGCTTGGCGGCGTCCATGGCGCGACGCACGGCGGCGACATCGCTGGTGACGCCCGTCGCCGTCTCGTTATGCACGACCATCACGCCCTTGATCTCGTGGTTCTTGTCGGCGCGAAGCGCCTCCTCGATCCGATCCGGGTTGGCGCCGGTGCCCCACTCTTCCTCCTGGACGACGATATCGAGGCCATGACGGCGGGCGAGCTCGATCCACAGATGACTGAACTGGCCGAAGCGCGCGGCAAGCATCTTGTCGCCGGGCGAGCGGGTATTGGTCAGCGCCGCTTCCCAGGCGCCGGTACCGCTCGAAGGGTAGATGACGACTTGGCCGTCACGCGTCTTGAAGATCTTCTTAAGGTCTTCGAACAGCGGCAAAGTCAACTTGGGAAAATCGGAAGAACGGTGGTCCTCCATGGCGACGTGCATGGCGCGCAAGACTCGGTCGGGCACATTGGTCGGCCCCGGCACGAATAAGAAGTTACGCCCCGGCCTTCTCGCTCCAGCCATCGTTGTTTCCCCTTGGAATCTTGCCGGCGGTTGCGCCGGATTTGGCCACATGTCGCAAAGCAAAGGGTGTTAGCGTCCGCGTCAGCGGCTGGCAACCCCTTTCAGCACTTAGAATAAACCGGCGATCCTGCCGTCGGCGGCAAGCTCGATATTGTTGGCAGCCGGCACCTTCGGCAGACCCGGCATGGTCATGATGTCACCGCAGATCACCACCACGAACTCCGCCCCCGCCGACAGCCTGACCTCGCGGATCGGGATGAGATGCCCCAACGGCACGCCCTTGGCGTCTGGGTTGGTGGTGAAGCTGTATTGCGTCTTGGCGACACAGATGGGGAATTTGCCGAACCCTTGCTTTTCGAGCTCGGCAAAACGGTCCCTCACGGCCTTGTCCGCGGTGATATCCTCGGCGCCATAGATTTCCTGGGCGATGGTCCGCGTCTTGTCCCACAGCGACATGTCGTCAGGATAGAGCGGCTGGAAGTCGCTTGGCTTCTCCTCGATGGTGCGCACCACGGTGTTGGCGAGCTCGACGGCGCCGGCGCCACCTTGCGCCCAATGATCGGCCATCACGCATTCCGCACCAATGGTCGAGCACAGCCGCTTGA
>Ga0157375_10002471_pt1 | contig 15996 bp, 18 predicted proteins | sample M35metaG_FD_115311 | JGI IMG/M metagenome (GOLD analysis project Ga0157375, IMG submission 115311) | Miscanthus rhizosphere microbial communities from Kellogg Biological Station, Michigan, USA - M3-5 metaG | ecosystem: Host-associated > Plants > Roots > Rhizosphere > Soil | place: USA: Michigan...
AGGAAGACGATCGAGCCGTTCATCAGCCCCAGCTCGTGCGAGTTGCGGGTCTGGATCAGGCGGTCGCCGACGCGGAAGCGCTCGCTGACGGCAGGCCGCCCGTCCGGGTTGAGCCGCGCCTGCAGACGCTCGTTCAGCGAGTCGATCCCGACCGCCCCCTTGTACATCGGCGCCAGCACCTGCACCTCGCGGATCGGGTCGACGCCGAAGCTCGCCGGCGCCCGCTCGGCGACCACCTCGACCACCGTCTCCAGCGCCCGCTCGGGGCCCGGCCGGTCGATGAAGAAGAAGTCGTGGTCCTGGCCCTCGCCCGGCTGCAGGTGCGGCGCCCGGCCCTGGTTTATCTCGTGGGCGGCGGTGGTGATCATCGAGCGCGCCGCCTGGCGGAAGATCTGGGTGAGGCGGACGACGGGCGCGACGCCGGAGGCGATCAGGTCGTCGAAGGGCTTGCCGGCGCCGATCGGCGGCAGCTGGTCGGCGTCGCCGACGAAGACCACGTGGGTCGACTCGGCGAGGCCGCCGAGCAGGACCTCGATCAGGCGCAGGTTCAGCATCGAGGCCTCGTCGACGACCACCAGGCCCGCCGGCAGCGGATGACCGGGCCTGAAGCCCGGCTCGCGTCCGGGCATCCACTCGAGCAGCCGGTGGATCGTCTGCGCCTCGTGCCCGGTGGCCTCCTCGAGCCGGCGGGCGGCGCGCCCGGTCGGCGCGCAGAGCGCGATCGGCACGTCGGCCCGCGCGGCCTCGGCGACGATCGCCCGCGTGCAGGCGGTCTTGCCGACGCCGGGGCCGCCGGTCAGCACCGAGATCCGCGCCGCGAAGGCGCCCCGCACCGCGGCCCACTGCTCGTCGGTCAGCTTCGCCTCCTCCTCGACGTCCTCGGGCGGCAGCTCACCCGGATCGTGGTCGAGATGGGCCGGCGCGGCGACCCGCTCGGCCAGCGTCGCGGCGACGGCGAGCTCGCCGGCGTGGGTCGGCTCGCGGTAGGCGCGGCCTTCGTCGAGCACGAGGCCCGGCGCCGTCGCCGCCACTTCGGGGTCGGGCTGCAGGCCGATCAGCCTCGCGGTGCGCCGATTCAGCTCGTCGAGCGGCAGGAAGGTGTTGCCCTGCTGCTCGGCCTCGCCGAGGGCGAAGACCGCGGCGGCCTGGGCGCGCCGCTCTGACTCGGGCGGCACGTCGGCGGCCAGGGCGATCTTGTCGGCGCGGGCGAAGCCGACCCCGGCGACCTCGGTGAGCCGGTAGGGGTCCTCGTGCAGGATCGCCATCGAGCGCTCGCCGAAGCGGGCGTGGATCGGCGCCGCCAGGTGCGCCAGGCCGTGCGGCGCCAGCTGGACGTGCAGGTCGCGGACCGCCCTCGACGCTTGCCAGGAATCGGCCGCGGCGACGGCCTGCTCGGCGCTGACCCCGCGCAGGCCGGCGAAGACGCCGACGGGGTCGGCGGCGATCGCCCCCAGCACCCCCTCGCCGTGCTCCTCGACGAGGCGCTCGGCGCGGGCCGGGCCGATGTGGCGCAGCGTGGTCAGGTAGGCGACCTGCCCCGCCCGGTCGGCCGGGTCGAGCGGCAGCGCCCCGCGCGCCTTGAGCTGGCGCCCGTAGCGCGTATGAGTCTGCCAGTCGCCGCTGACTTCGGCCCGATCGCCGGCGCTCAGATGGGCGACCGGGCCGACCAGGGCGAAGCCCTCGCCCGACCCGGCGTCCTGCACCTCCAGCACCGCGTAGCCGTCGTCCTCGGCGCTGAAGATGACCCCGAGGACCTCGACGGTGCCGGTGAAGGCGGCAGCGTCGGCATCGAAGAGGGCGGCAGCGTCGCTCACAGGGCAAAGCTAGACGATTGATTCCCACCGCAGGCGAGGCGATCCGGCGTCGGCCCCGAACGACGAGCGTACTTGGAAATCCAAAGTACGGCAAGATATCTGCGATCCGGCCCACCGGGGGCCGCATGAAACGGGAGGACGAAGCAGATGGGCACCTACGCGGTAAAGAAGATCGACGAGATGGAGGCCGTCTACGGCGGCGCCTTCAAGCGCGCCAGGGCCGAGCTTGGAGTCGAGTCGTTCGGCATGCAGATCATCGACATGCCGGCCAACTACGAGAACTATCCCGAGCACGACCATGAGCAGGACGGCCAGGAGGAGGTCTACGTGACCCTCGGCGGCGGCGGCGAGATCGAGATCGAAGGGGAGCGCTTCCCGCTCGACGCGGACCACATCGCCCGGGTCGGCCCGGGCGTGACCCGCAAGGTCTGGCCCGGCGTGGACGGCCTGCGCATGCTCGTGCTCGGCGGCAAGGCAGGCGAGGCCTACGACGCCCCCGACATCACGAAGCTGGGCGAGCCCGACCCGGCGGCGGCGTAACCCGTCCAAGAGGGTCATACCCCGAGCACTCGAGGACCGGCGCCCGCGGGTAGCGCGGGTACGCCGGATCCTCGCGGGAGCGCCGGCAGAGGCTGAAGACCGAGCCCCGCGTGTTGGGCACGAGCTGCTGGTGGGCGCAGCTGTCGCAGAGCCCGTTGGTCGGGTAGGCCATGCGTTGACGCTATCGCCGGGCGGGTTGCATGTCACTCCGATCCGGTCTAGGTTGTTTGAACGGAAGCGAACCAGTACGCGACTCTGAGGGGACCCGGATGAGTCTTGACGTCTACCTGCACGGAGAGCTGGTCGGCGGGCTGTTTCCCACCGGCGAGGACGGCTATCGCTTCGCCTACCGGCCCGAGGCGGTCGAGGAGCGTGGCGCCGGAGGGGTGCTACTCAGCAACTCGCTGCCGGTGCGCAGCGAGCCCTTCAGCGCCGACGCCAGCCGCGCATACGTCGAGGGCCTGCTGCCGCAGGGGCGCCGGCGAAGCGCGATCGCCGCCGAGCTCGGACTGGACCCCGGCGACGGCTTCGGGCTGATCGCCGAGCTCGGCCGCGACTGCACCGGCGCGGTCGTCTTCCTCGAGCAGGGGGAGGATCCCGAGCCCGAGGACCCCGACCCGCCGGCATGGCTCAGCGAGGAAGAACTCGGGGAACTGCTCCAGCCCCGGCCGGAGCGCCTCTTCGACCCCGGCAACGAGCGGCGGATGCGCTTCGCGCTGCCGGGCCAGCGCCACAAGCTCGCCCTCGCCCACGACGAGGAGACCGGCCGCTGGGCCTGGCCGGAGCCGGGCACGCCCAGCACCCACATCCTCAAGCCCGAATCCGCGGACCGTCCCGGACTGGTCGCCAACGAGATGACCTGCACGCTCGCCTATCGCGAACTGGGCCTGCCGGTGACCCATACCTCGGTGGAGAGGATCGCCGGGCGGACCTGCCTGGTCAGCAAGCGCTTCGACCGCTGGCAAGGCGGGTTCGAGGTCGAGCGCCTGCACCAGGAGAGCTTCGCCCAGGCCCTCGGCATCGCGCCGACCGACGCCGAGCACGGGCGGCTGGGCGAGACACCCGACCTGACCGAATCGTGCGGCCTGCTGCGCGCGATCGGCGAAGAGCACGGCACGCACACGCTGATGACCGCCGCGCTCTGCGACCTCGTGATCGGCAACTGCGCCGCCCGCGGAGCCCACGCGGCCCTGCTCTTCGGCAGCGACGGACCGATCCTCGCCCCCTTCTTCGGCATCGCCGCGACCGAGATCTACGGGGCGGAGCGGCGGCGCCCACCGGTCTTCGGCGCGCCCCCGGCGCCGTTCCTCGTCGACATCCGCCGCACCGCCTGGGAATGCGACTTCGAGTTCCAGCCCTCGCTGATGGAGGCGATGGCGATGATGGGTAAGGCCTGCTCCTCGCTGAACGGCGCGATCGAGGTCGCGCGCGAAGAGGGCTGGTACTCGCAGGTCGCCGAGGAAGCCCTGCAGTGCGCGATCGACCGCGGCATCGGTTTCAAAGACGAAGTGGAGTACCTGCGGCCGCCCGGCGGCGAGTCGCCGTAGGCGCACGGTCGCAGGCTCATCCGCCCGCAGCGACCGCGACGATGAAGGCCGCGTAGAGCGCGAGCCAGCCGGCGACCGCAGGCAGCTCGAAGCGACCGCGGCGGCGCAGCGCCAGATAGGCGAGCAGGCCGCCGGCGAGGCCGAGGCCGACGGAGAGGGCGGCGCTTGCGCTCAGCTCCCAGCCGGTGAAGAGCAGGCCGATGCCGAAAGGTACGGTCGACTGGAAGACCATCGCGCCGGTGATGTTGCCGAGCGCCAGCGAGTCCTTGCCTTCGCGCACCCAGAAGAAGCTGTTGACCTTCTCCGGCAGCTCGGTGGCCAGCGGGGCGAGGATCAGGGCGAGCACGACCGCCTCGACACCGAGGTCGGCGGCGATCTTCAGCAGCTCTTCGACGAAGAGGTGGGCGCCGCCGACCATCGCGCCGAGGCCGACCAGGAGCTGGATGACGCAGAGCGGCAGGCCGGGATCCATGCGGCGCTCGGCGCGGCGCTCGAAGACGAGCGGCGCCAGCGTCTCCTCACCCTGCACCTCGCCCCCCTGCCGCAGCGTGCGCCGGATGTAGAGCGGGTAGGCCAGCAGGACGCCGATCGCCACCGGAATTCGCAGAGCCGCCGGCGCCCCCCAGGCAAGCGCCAGCGAGAGGGCGAAGAAGGCGAGGAAGAAGAGCAGGTCGCGCTCGAGGGTCGGCCGGTGGGCGCGCAGCTCCAGCCCCTGCTCGCGGCGGTCCCGGTAGAGGTAGGCGAAAAGGCCGACGAGGCCCATCGCCAGCGTGGCGAGCAGGAAGGGCGCGCCGACGATCGCCCCGATGGCGACCTGGTCGCCGCCCTGCTCGGCGCCGAGCAGGGCGACGATCGCGACCAGCGTCTCCGGCATCGCCGTGCCGACCGCGGCGAGAACGCTGCCCACCGCCCCCTCCCCCAGCCGCAGGCGATGGCCGATCCACTCGACCGCGTTGGTGAAGAGCAGCGCACCGGCGAGGATGACGGCGAAGCTGACGAACAGGAGAACAGCCGCCACGCGCCAATCCTACGTGGACGTGCCGTCGCTTGGGTACCCATAGCGGCCTCTGGGCGACGGCACGTCTTCAGGCGTAGTAGAAGGCCAGGCCGAGGACCGCGTAGACGGCCAGCAGCTGGACGCCCTCGAACCAGGTCGACTCGCCGTCCTGGGTGACGTAGTTGGCGATCAGGACGGCGAGCAGGAGGGCGCCGAGCTCGAAGCCGTTGAAGACGAGGGCCAGCGGGCCGGGGCCGACGAAGATCGAGGCGAGGACCAGCACCGGGGCGACGAAGAGCGCGACCTGGGCGCTGGAGCCGATCGCGACGTTGACCGCGAGGTCCATCTTGTCCTTGCGCGCGACCAGGACGGCGACCCAGTGCTCGGCCGCGTTGCCGACGATCGCGACCACGATCACGCCGATGAAGAACTCGGAGAGGCCGGCCGCCTTCGACGCCTCGGAGATCGAGCCGACCAGGACCTCCGACATCACGCCGACCAGGACCCCGGCGACCGCCAGCGCGATCACCGAGGTGCGCACCGGCCAGCCCCAGCTGTCCTCGTCGCCGTACTCGGGGTTGAAGAGGTCGCGGTGGGTCTTGAGCGAGAAGACGAGGCCGAGGGCGTAGGTGGCGATGAGGACGATCGCGACGGCGAAGGAGAGGTGCTCGACGGTCGCTCCGTAGTCGACCAGCTCCGCGCCCGGCTGCGGCAGGCCCTTGCCCTCGACCAGCTCGAAGATCGCCGGCATCAGCAGCGCCGCCGCTGCCAGCAGCAGCATCGAGGTCTGCACGCCGGCGCTGGTCCGGCTGAACGTCTGTTTGTCCCGCCCCAGCCCGCCGGCGAGCATCGAGGCGCCGAGCACGAGCAGGATGTTGCCGATGATCGAGCCGATGATCGAGGCCTTGACCACCTCGTGCAGGCCCTGGCCGAGGGCGAAGAGGGCGATGATCAGCTCGGGCGCGTTGCCGAAGGTGACGTTGAGCAGGCCGCCGATCCCCGGCCCCGCGCGCGCCGCAAGCTCCTCGGTGGCGCGTCCCATCAGCGCCGCGGTGGGAACGATGCCGAGCGCCGAGGTCGCGAAGACGAGCGTCGCCGGGCTGCCCGCCAGCTCGAGCGCCACGGCGACCGGGATCAGCGGCGTCAGCAGGTAGGGCCAGCCGTCGGCCCCTCGCAGGAAGCTGCCTAGCGAGCCTGGGATTCGGCCAGCCCTTCGAGCAGTTCGCCGAGGCTTTCGCCGCCTTCTTCGCCCTGCAGCAGGCCGAGCAGTTCGATCGGGTTGACGCCGAGCTTGATGAACAGCCGGCTCAGCGGCTTGGCGTTCGCCGGCGCCGAGATCGTCTGTTCCTCGTTGACTCCGGTCAGCTTCAGGTCGAATTCGATTTCGACGCTCTTGGGACCGCCGCCGCCGTTCTGCGGTTCGATCTGCAGCCGGGCGGAGATCCGCCGCACGATGTCGTCGTCGCCGACGTAGACGTCGACGTGGGCGCTCTTCAGCGACCCGGTCACTTCGGCCTTCGCCCGGTCGACTTCCGACTTCGAGGGCAGCGGGCCGGCGGCGGCGAGCTGGGCGCGGCAGGCCTGGCTTTCCACCACTTCGAGCACCGAGTCGATCGCGGCGCCGGTGTCGAGGGTGCCGCTGATCTTCGTCGTGCTCGTGCCGCCGACGTCAGCGCTGCCTTCGTTCTTGCCGTTTTCGAGGAAGTCGGCGACCTTCAAGCCGCCGAATTCTTCCTGGCAGGCGGCAACGCCGTCGGCCCCGGTTTCGGCGCCGTTTTCGCGCTGCGCCTGCGCGAGCGCCGATTCGACGAAGCTGAAGGTGGTCGGGTCGACTTCGTACTCGGTTCCTTCGTAGTTGACGAAGGCCGTGTTGGGCAGCAGCACGAGCCCGCCTTCGAAGTCGACGCTCCTGCCGTTGAAGTCGCCCTTGGCCCGCGCGTTCATGTCGACCTGCGGCAGGCTGCCCTTGCCTTCCCCCTGGAAGGGGCCGGAGAGGCTGACGTCGAGGTTGCCGCCCTTGCGGCCCTGCGCCTCGACGCCGAGCGAAAGGTCGATGTCGCCGCTTTCGATCCCCTGCAGGGTCGCTTCCTCGAGGACGGTTTCGGGGCTCTCGCCGCTCTTGCCGCCGCCTCCCCCGCAGGCGGTCAGCACGATGCTCGTGACGGCCAGCGCGGCAACGGCGGCGATGGCGAAGAGGAAGCGGGTTCGGCTCAAGGCAGGCCCTCCTGGGCGTAGGAATGCGGTCGCGGGGCGTGGCGGGATGGTAAGGCTAGCGTCAGTCCCTTAACGCCTCTTCAGCGGTTTTCGAGGCGTTCGATCTGCGGCGGGGTGCTTTCGGTCAGGTTGAGCGCCAGCGGGAAGAGAAAGGCGCCGAGGAAGATCAAGGCGATGCCGGCCGCAACCAGCCAGCGCAGGGCGGTCAGGTGGCCGAGGATGCCGACGACGAAGCCGATCAGCATCAGCGCGACGTATGGGCCGGCGCTGTGCGGGAGCAGCGTGGCGAGGGAGAGGGCAAAGGCGAGCACTTAGTGTCGTGATTATCATCGGCCGATGGCTGAGGCGCAGGCACCCGCATCCGTGGCCGAGACGAAGCAGGCGCTGGCGGCGGCGAGCTACCTCGCCGACGAGTCGGCGGCGCTGGTCTCCTTCCTCGCCCAGCGGCTGGGCAAGCCGGTCCTGGTCGAGGGCCCGGCGGGGGTCGGCAAGACCGAGCTGGCCAAGGCGCTCTCGCGGGCCAGCGGCCGCGAGCTGATCCGCCTGCAGTGCTACGAGGGGCTCGACGAGGCCAAGGCCCTCTACGAGTGGAACTACCGCAAGCAGCTGCTGCGCATCCAGGCGGGCGGAGAGTCGGGGTGGGAGGACGTCCATGGCGACATCTTCAGCGAGGAGTTCCTGCTCGAGCGGCCGCTGATGCAGGCGATCGCCAGCCCCGAGCCGGTCGTCCTCCTGATCGACGAGATCGACAAGACCGACCAGGAGTTCGAGGCGATGCTGCTCGAGCTGCTCTCCGACTTCCAGATCACGATCCCCGAGCTGGGAAAGGTCTCGGCGACCTCGATGCCGATCGTCGTCCTCACCTCGAACAACTCGCGCGAGCTGACCGAGGCGCTGAAGCGCCGCTGCCTCTACCTCTGGCTCGACTACCCGGAGATGGAGCGCGAGATGGAGATCGTCCGCCTGCACACGCCCGACCTGCCCGAGGCGCTGGCCCGGCGGCTGGTCGAGGTGGTGCGGATGGTGCGCGCGCTCGACCTGAAGAAGCCGCCCTCGATCGCCGAGACGATCGACTGGGCGCGGACGCTGCTGCTGATGGGGGCGGAGGACATCGACCGCGAGACCTTCGAGCAGTCGATGTCGATCATCGTCAAGCACCGCACCGACATCGACCTGGTCGCCGAGCGGGTGGGGATGAAGCTCGCGGCGCCCACCCAGGCGGGGTGAGCCCCGCGGCCTCTCCCTACGGGCCGCGCGCGGAGACCGGCCCGCCGGGGCTGGCCGCGAAGCTGCTCGGCTTCTGCGAGGAGCTGCGCAGCGAGGGCGTCGCGGTCGGCACCTCGGAGATCCTCGACGCCTTCGCCGCGCTCGACCAGGTGTCCTGGGAGTCGCGCGAGGGCTTCCGCGAGGCGCTGGCGACGACGATCGCCAAGTCGCAGGAGGACCGGCGCCTCTTCGAGCTGCTGTTCGAGCGCTGGTTCTTCCGCGCCGCCGAGGCGGAGGCGATCGAGCGCGAGATCGGCGAGACCGAGCAGCGCCACGAGGGCGCCGAGCGGCTCGACATCGACGAGCTGCGCGAGCAGATCCGCCAGGCGATCGTCGACGGCGACGAGGGCCAGATGCGCGACCTGGCGCGGCTCGCAATTGCTGCCTTCGGCCGGCAGGGCGAGGGCTCGGGCGTGGTCGGCGTCGACGTGCAGCGGATCCGCCGCACGCTGGAGCTCTCCGCCGGCGCCCAGCCACAGCCGGCCGACGGCGCCGCCGAGCTGCCGCCGATCGACCGCGACCAGCTCAACCGCTTCGAGCGCCACCTGCGCCGCGAGCTCGAACGCGACCTGATCGAGCGCACCGAGACCCTCCCCCCCTCGCGCCCGTTGGCCGAGCTCGACCGGGCGCTGCCGACCAGCCCCACGCAGGACCTGGCGGCTGTCCACCGGGCGGTCTCGCAGATGAAGCGCCGCCTGGCGACGCTCGGGCACGAGCAGCGGGGGCGGCGCAAGGCGCAGACGGTCGACGTGCGGCGCACGATGCGCGCCTCGCTGGAGACCGGCGGCGTGCCGATGCACCTGCGCTACCGGCCGAAGCGGCCGCGGCGGCCGGAGATCTACGTGCTCTGCGACGTCTCGACCAGCGTCACCTCGGCCAGCGTCTTCTTCCTCTCCGTCCTGCACGCCCTGCACGACTCGTTCCGCAAGCTGCGCAGCTTCGTCTTCATCGAGCGGATCTCGGAGGTGACCGAGATCTTCGAGCACGAGCGCGACTTCCGCGAGATCGCGCGGCGGATCTCCAGCGAGGGCGGCGTCGCCGACGTCTCCGGCTACACCGACTACGGCCGCGTCTGGCTCGAGTTCCTGACCGAGATCTCCGACGACCTCGACCCGCGCTCGACCGTGATCGTGCTCGGCGACGCCCGCACCAACGGCCGCGAGCCCCACGCCGAGGTCTTCGCCCAGGTGGCGGAGCGCGCCGGCCGCCTCTTCTGGCTCAACCCCGAGCCGCGCCTGTACTGGAACTACGGCGACTCGGTGATGGCCGCGTACGAGCGCCACTGCGACGGCGCCTTCGAGTGCTGGACCACGCGCCACCTGGAGAACTTCGTCAACGTGGTGGCGGGCGGCGTTCCGGCAGCGGACTGAGCCCGACGGGCGCCTCAGACGCGAATCAGCTCGATGTCCTCGCCGGGCTCGATCAGCGCTTTTGTGTCATCCAAGTCCGAGGTGACGATCGCCGCGTCGAACTCAGCGGCGCAGCAGACGACGTGCGCGTCGGCGACGTCCTTCCTTCCGCGAGCCCCTAGACGCCGGCCAACCTCCTTCGCACGCTTCTCATCGAGAGCGTCTACCTCGAACCCATCGACCAGCTTCGCCAAGCGGGCGGCCTTGGCGCCACCGCGCCAGACCTGAGCTAGCGCGCTCGCCGGAATCACGATGTCGTCGCCAAATGCCTCCGCCTCCGCCAGGATGACGGACATCATCTGACTGCCCCGCTCGAAGCCGATCAACGCTCCGGCGTCGAAGACGAACCTCGGTTCCGCACCCTTGCCATTTCCCTGCGTGCCCATTGCCTCGCCTCCTCGCTGATCGGACCGAACTCCTCTTCCCAGAGTGCGATGGCTTCGCGTAGGGCCTGGCGCTTCTTCTCCTTCGTAAGCGACCTTTCGACCGCCACAGACAGGTTGGGGGCCCTGCCCGACTCGACATCCGCACGCGCCTGCTCGAGCGCCTTCGGCTCTATCGAGATCGTTACCCGCTCTTTCATACGCAATATCATACACTCTCCCTTCGGTACCGGCGACGCTACGCGGCCCAGACGCGCGTGTGTTGCGCAGATTCAAAGGATTGCGCGCTCACTTTGTGTCGAAACTCGCATTCCGCCGATGGGTCAGCGATGATCGCGTCTCGCCAACTCGCGAAAGGGGAGAAGCATGGAGACGAGCGTCGCGACGCCCAGCCCGAACCCGTACCCGGTCACGTTCTCGGTCGACTACCCGGAGCGGCAGCTCAACCGGCTGACGACCTTCTTCCGCGTCTTCACGGTGATCCCGATCGCGATCGTCCTCGAGCTCCTGCCGGGCTCGAGCATCGACCACTACGGCTCCAGCGTCGCGATCACCGCGGGCAGCATCGTCTTCGTCCCGACGGTCCTGATGCTGCTCTTCCGCAAGAAATACCCGCGCTGGTGGTTCGACTGGAACCTCGAGCTGACGCGCTTCGGCAACCGCGTCGGCGTCTACCTCTTCATGATGGACGACGAATACCCCTCCACCGACGAGATGCAGGCGGTACACCTCGACTATCCCTACCCGGATGCCGAACGCCTGGAGAGGGGCCTGCCGCTGGTCAAGTGGCTGCTCGCCATCCCCCACTACTTCGTGCTCGCCTTCCTCTACATCGGTGTCTTCTTCGCCCTGATCGGCGCCTGGTTCGCGATCCTCTTCACCGGCCGCTACCCGCGCGGCATCTTCAGCTTCGTCGAGGGCACGCTCCGCTGGGGCAACCGGGTGACCGGCTACGCCTTCACCCTGGTCACCGACCAGTACCCGCCGTTCCGGCTGAAGCCCTGAGGACGACGGAACAGAAGACTCAGCGCCTGTACCGGTTGAAGCGGTTTTCGCGTCTATCGAACCAGCACAGCACCGAGTAGCCGACTACGAATGCAGCAGCGGTGCTCGCCTGCGTGCCCGCTTCGGAGCCCCGGAAAAGAAAAAGCCCCCCTCCGAAGAGGATGCAGGCAAATACGAGCAACGAGACGATGAAGCCCTTCGTGACTATGTTCATCCCAGATACCTCACGATCAAATCCAAGCATAGACAAAACATTCCCGAAGCGCCTCCCCAAAAGCCGGTTCTCAGTGCCTCTGCCTCGACTTCCTTGCGGGTCCAGCTGGAGAGCATGCCCCGGGAGGAAGTAACAAATCCGATTACGACAATCCCAAACCCAATCGAGGTCGCAGTCAGTTCCAGCAGGGTGGTGGCCAAACCAATTCCGGCAATGACGGGCATGTCCCGACGATGCATGGTCGCCTCGCGCGTGTGGCGCGCAGAGCGAAAAATGTCCGAGCCGCCTTTGTGTCGAAACCCGCTACTGCGGTAGTGGACCGCCCGCCAGGGCAATAGCCACGCCGACCAGAGCGGCAGCGAGGAGGGTCGTGACGACCCGACGGCGGGCGATCAGGAGGGCGACCGCCGCCAGCGCGAGAACGGCGAGCTGCCAGGTCTCTTCCAGGGCGAGCGCGAGCGGGATCGCGGAGCCGAGGATGGCGCCGATCGCCGCCGGGCCGGCGCCGTCGAGGAAGGCGCGTGCGCGCCGGTCCGTGCGCAGGCGGTCGAAGCGCTCGGCGCCGATCAGGATGAAGGAGAACGAGGGCGCGAAGGCCACGGCCGAGGCGAGCAGCGCGCCCCAGATCCCCGCCGCCGCGTAGCCGACGACGGCGACCGTGTGGACGACCGGTCCCGGCGTCACCTGGCCCAGGGCGACCGCGTTGAGGAACTGGCCGTCGGTCATCCAGTGGTAGTGGGTGACCGCGTCGGCCTGCATCAAGGGCACGATCACGAAGCCGCCGCCGTAGGAGAGCGCGCCGACCTTGAAGGCGACCCAGGCGAGGGCGCCGATTCCGGCGCCGGCCGTGGCGAGCGGGGCGAGCGCGAAGCTGCCGAGCGGGCCGGATGCAATCCCCGGCCGCCTGACGAGCAGCTCGATCAGGCCGCAGGCGAGCAGCACGAGCACCAGCCAGGCCCCGACCAGAGCCGTGGCGACGACGCCCGCGGCCCCGTAGAGAGCCCAGCGGGTCGGATGGGTGCTCCTGGCCCGCTCCCAGCTCGAGGGCAGCAGGCCGATCCCTGCCCGCAGCGCCACCGCCGCCACTGCCGTTCCCGCGCCGGCTCCCGCGCCGATCACCCAGCTCGGCGGCGCCGAAGAGAGGAAGATCGCCGCGAGCGCCAGAATCGCGACGAGCCCCGGCAGGATGAATGCCGCCCCACCGAGAAGCGCGCCGCGCACGCCGCGCAGGCGCCAGGCGCAGAAGATCGCCAGCTGGGTGGAGCCGGGCCCCGGCAAGAGGTTGGTGGCGGCGATCGCGTCCTCGAACTGCGCGGCGCTGAGCCAGCCTCGCCGCACGACGCAGAGGTCGCGGAAGAGCGCGATGTGGGCCGGCGGGCCGCCGAAGCCGACGCAGCCGATCCGCCCCCACTCGCGCAGGACCGTGGCGAGAGAGAGCCTAATGCGGCTCCCAGACCTCAGGCGCCCGCGTCAGGCGCAGGATCTCCGCGGGCAGCTCGCCCCTGGCCACGTCCGCCAGCGTCACCGACTCGAGCACGGCGCGCATGTTGGCGCGAAGCGCAACCCAGACGTCCTGCAGCGACGCTGCCGGCCCCGAGTAGGCGAGCTCGTCAGGCCGCTCTGAGCGAATGCTCGCAATCGGTCCGTCGACGGTGCGGATCACGTCGGCGATCGTAATCGTCTCCGCCGGCCGGGCCAAGCGGTAGCCGCCCTCCGATCCGCGCTGACTGCGCACGAGCCGCGCGTGGCGCAGCTCCAACAGGATGTTCTCGAGGAAGCGGAACGGCACCCCCTGCGCGGTCGCGATCGCTTCGCCCTTGACCGGTCCCCCGTCGGCGGCCGCCAGCTCGACCATCGCCCGGACGGCGTAGTCGACTTTGGCCGTGACCTGGACCGTGGGCCCGATCATCTCAGCCTCCAATGCGTCCCAGGCAAGTCCCAGGCATGCTAGTCGCCACTGGTTTCCCCGAGCAGGACAGGAGCCAGGGATTGCACTTTGGCCCCATCCGCGAGGCCGAGATGCGCGAGGCCGAAGAGATCCTCGGTCGTGCGCAGCAGCGAGTAGGGATCGAGGGTCGTGGCGTCGGTGGATCCCGGCGGCGCGAAGCGGGAGACGAGCAGGGCCCCCACGTGGAGAGGATCGCCGGCCGGCGCGGGGGGCGGGGCGGGTTCGGGGGCGACCCCCCCGGCGGCGCCAAAGGTGACGATCAGCAGCCCGTCTTCCTCGTAGGCGGGTGAGGCGAGGATCTGGGGCACCCATTTGGCGAGGAACGCGTCGGCCGCCGCGGCGCCTTCGGGCGAGCCGGGCGGGCATTGCCCCGCGGCGCCGGAATCGCAGGGGGTCGGCGCGATGTAGGAGTAATTCGCCGTATCCGTTGCCTTGCTCAAATCCTTCGGCAGCTGCTCGAGCGGGACGTCGTTGCTCGCGCAATCGCCGAGGTCGAGCAGCGAGTGGAAGTGGACGAACGGGTTTTGTGCAGACGCATAGCCGCCCGGCACGGGCGCCTCGGTCGCATCGGCGTCGGGATGGACGCAGTTCGCCGCTTTGCCGCTTTCGTCGACCATCCCCTCCATGTAGCCACGCCAGCTGAAGCGACCGCCGACGAGCTGGTCGGCGATGGTCAGCGTTTCGACCGGGTAGACGCAACCCGTGCCGGAGACGACGCCATCCTTACCGAGCTCGGCACTGGGCGGAAATTCCGTGTAAGTCGAGCAGTTGGCCTTGGTCGAGGTGTTCGGCGGCTGGCCGCCGACCGCCGCGATGCCGTTGGGCATGGTGGCTTCGTCGAGCAGCGTGTAGCCGCTCAGCAGCTCGCCCTTGGGCCGCAGCTGCGTCGCCAGGTATGGCATCTGCGACGCTTCGCCGAAGGCCGCCTCATAGCCGGGGCTGGTCAGCGAAACGACGAAGACGTGCTTGATCCGGCCGGCTTCCGGCAATGCCGGAGCCGCGGGTGGCGGTTCGCGGCTCGGGACGTCTTCGGGAGGATGCGGGGCGGGGGCGGGCGTGGCGAGGGGCGCCTCGCTCGGCGCCGCCGAGCCGGCTTCCGCCGGCGCCGCGCCGGCGCCGGAACCCGAGGGCGGAGAGCTTTTCACCGGTGGGCCGGCGGCGACCGGCGCGGCGCGGCTGGCGAGGCTGTGGCCGAGCAGCGCAGCGAGAGCGCCGCTGTTGCCGGTCCCCGTCATCGCGCTGGCGACGATCGCCGAGGTCGCGACCACGGAAGAGGCAACCAGCAGGCCGAAGCGCTTGCCGGTCAGCGTCGCCGCGGCGGCAACAGCACGGTCAAAATGTCCGCGCAGCGCCTTCATTCGAGCAGCTCCAGCATCCGCTCTGCCGCCAGCAGCTCGGCGTCGACCCGCTGCAGCTCGGCGGCCTTGCGGGTCAGGACGTCCATCCGCACGTGGTCGCGGATCGCCATCTCGTAGAAGGCGCCGCCGAGGTCGGCCTGCATGATCGTGAACTTCTCCAGCAGGCGGTCGCGCTGGGCAACCAGGTCGGCGTTCTCCGCCGGGGTGCGCTCCCCCGGATTCGTGCTCACGGCTGGCTCCCGCCGGTCGGGGCTGCAGGCGCAGAGCCCGGGTCGCCGCCGACGACGATCACGTCGGGCAGGTTCTGCTGCGCCTTTATGTAGGTCGAGCCCGTCTGCTTGACGTTGCCTTCGACCAGCTTGGTGTCTTCTGCGGTCTTCTGCGCGCTCGGCTTGAAGCCGGTCACCTGGTGGACAGTGCCGTTGCTGGTCTTGGCGACCACCTTGCCGTCCCCTTTGGTGACGGCTTTGCCGGCCTGCTTGGACTTGCCTTTCTTCGTGCCGGTCGCCGTCGTCGTGGCGCCGGCGGCGGGGGTCGAGGCAACGGCGGCGTTCTGATTGCGCAGCGCTTCGAGCAGCGCCTCGCTTTCGCCGCCGTCCGAGCCGCTGCGACCGACGATGACGCCGATCGCAACCGCGATCGGCAGCAGGGCGAAGAACCCGACCGCCGCTGCGCGGCTGCCCGATCCGGTTCTGGCCACTGGCCGCGCCACCGGGCGCCTGGCTCGTCTGCTCATCGCGGCGAAGTAGCGGGAGGAGGGATTGGCGCCGTTGCCGCGCCGTGCCGCGCATTCCACGCAGTAGCGCTGCTGCGGGTCGAGCGGTGCGCCGCACTCCTCACAGGGCTCGTAGCGGCTCTGGCCGGCGAGCGGCGGGGACGACTGGGTCTCGGCATTCATCGCTTCTGGCTCCCGTGATCGTTCGTTTTCGATTTCTCGAGCTGCCGTTGCGCGCGGGCTTCGAGGATGTGCTTCGATCGCGCCTGCTGCCGGGCGGCCTTTTCCTGCGTCGTCGAGCAACCGGCGAGCCCGCTGACGAGCAGCAGCCCGCAGACCGCGAAGACCCCCAGAAAAGAGATGTGGGCGCTAGCCGAACGCACCGCTCACGTACTCCTGCGTCCGCTGCTCGCGGGGCGAGCCGAAGAGCGCCGTCGCGCTGTTGTACTCGACCAGCTCGCCCAGGTACATGAAGGCGACGTGGTCGGCGATCCGGTAGGCCTGCTGCAGGTTGTGGGTGACGATCACCACGGCGACGTCGTCGCGCAGCTTCACGATCAGGTCCTCGATCACCTGGGTCGACTGC
>Ga0157375_10002474_pt1 | contig 15992 bp, 13 predicted proteins | sample M35metaG_FD_115311 | JGI IMG/M metagenome (GOLD analysis project Ga0157375, IMG submission 115311) | Miscanthus rhizosphere microbial communities from Kellogg Biological Station, Michigan, USA - M3-5 metaG | ecosystem: Host-associated > Plants > Roots > Rhizosphere > Soil | place: USA: Michigan...
AAGGACGGATTGTTTTTCATAGATTGTAAAGTACAATTTTTGCAAATTTAATAATATTTTTAATTCTTTCTTATTAATATTAATTATTAACTTTGCATCTTTAAAAAATCATTTAAACGAATGCCGAATACGATCATTATTGGTTCTGGATCTTATATTCCTAATCGAGTTATTGGTAGAGACTTTTTCTTAGATTCAGAGTTTTATACAGAAGATGGGGTAAGGATTGACAAACCTGCTGAGGAAACTATTGCAAAATTTGTAGAAATTACAGAGATAGAAAACAGGAGATTCATCGAGGATGACCTATCTAATTCACAAATCGGTTCTGAAGCTGCAAAAATGGCTATAGCAGATGCAAAAATAGATCAGGAAGAATTAGATTATATTATTTACGCAAGTAATTTCGGTGAAGTAACGGTAAACGGATACGCTGATTTTATGCCGACAATGGCTGCAAGAGTAAAGAACAAGCTTGGCATCAGAAACAGAAAATGTATCACTTATGATATGCTTTTCGGATGCCCCGGTTGGGTGGAAGCTATGATTTTAGCAGATAATTTAATTAAAGCTAAAGTTGCTAAAACTATTTTGGTAATCGGCGCTGAAACTTTAAGCAGGGTTACAGATCCATACGACAGAAACAGAATGATCTTTGCAGACGGAGCCGGAGCTGTAGTAGTACAGGCAACTGACGAAGAAAATGTAGGAATTATTGCCCACAACACCATTTGTGACAACGGTATCGAACTTGATTATCTGGCAAACGGACCATCAATCAATAAAGAATCTGACCAAACCCGTTTGTTTGTAAGAATGCAGGGAAGAAAAATTTATGAGTACGCTCTTAAAAACGTTCCTGCAGCCATCAAAGAAACGATTGAAGACGCAGGTCTTTCCATTGAAGATATCAACAAAATCTTAATCCACCAGGCTAATGCTAAAATGGATTATGCCATGATTGAAAGACTTCATAAGCTTTATGACGTTAAAGATTACGACCACTCGATCTCTCCTATGACGATCCAGATGTTCGGAAATTCTTCTGTAGCAACCATTCCTACAATGTTTGATTTAATAATTAAAGGAAAAATGGAGGGTCAATCGTTTAAAGATAAAGGTAACATTGTGATGACTTCCGTAGGCGCCGGAATGAACATCAATGCTATCGTTTACAGATTTCCTTAATAATATTTAATTTAAAAATATAAAAAAGCACAGGGAAAACTATTCTTTGTGCTTTTTTTAAACTTGATTATGCAAAGAAATTTTTTAATCATTGCTGCGATCTTCTTGTTTTTAGAAGTTTATATCTATCAAGCAGTAAGAACGTTAACAGATAACTTCTGGATAAGACTCGGTTATTGGATCCTGTCTTTAACCGTTTATGGAATTTTCGCCTACGAAATCACCCATTATCAAAGGTCAGACAGAAGTACGGTGAAGGCACAGATCATGATCTCACTGTTTGTTATTTTTATTTTGCCTAAAATTTTCATCGTTTTATTTTTATTGATTGATGATATTTTCAGAACCGGAAGTTATTTAATCGGATTTGCCCGTCCTACAGAAAACTTTTTCCCTGAAAGAAGGAAATTTTTAAGCCTGGTAGGATTAGGTCTGGGAGGTGTACTTTCCGCTCTGTTCATCGACGGAATTACGTTTGGAAAATACCGACACAAAGTAAGAAAGGTAAAGGTAAAATTCAGCAATTTGCCAAAAAGCTTCAAAGGTTATAAAATTATTCAGATTTCCGATGTTCACAGTGGAAGTTTTAGTGATCCGAGCAAGCTGGAACATGCGATTGAGCTTATCAACGAACAAAATGCCGATTTAATTTTGTTCACCGGAGACATGGTGAATAATGTTGCAGATGAATTCAAGCCATTTATCCCCCTGTTTTCTAAAATTAAAAGTAAAGACGGGAAATTTGCAGTTCTTGGAAATCACGATTACGGTGATTACGTAACATGGACTTCCCCTGATGAAAAGAAGAAAAATCTTGACACCTTAATCGATTATGAAAGACAAGCCGGATTTGATATGCTTCGGAATGAAAACCGGGTTATCGAGAAAAACGGTGAAAAATTATATATTTTGGGCGTTGAAAACTGGGGATTAAAGCCATTTCCTCAATTCGGAAGACTTGATGATGCCTTGAAAGACGTTCCAAAAGATGCTACAAAAATATTAATGAGCCACGACCCTACCCATTTCGATTATGTGGTTAAAAAGCACTCTACAGATGTACATTTGACACTTTCCGGTCACACACACGGAATGCAGTTTGGTTTAGATCTAAAAAACATCAAATGGTCGCCCGTTCAATACCGTTACCCAAAATGGGCTGATTTGTATGAAAGCGAAGGTAAAATGCTGTATGTAAACAGAGGATTCGGCGTTTTAGGTTATCCCGGAAGAGTTGGTGTTTTACCGGAAATTACGCTTTTTGAATTGGCTTAGTTTTAAATATTAAAATGCGCTTGGTTTAAAGGTACTTTTGAATTAATATTTTAATAAGTTCATTTGAATCAATCGCATTTTTATCAAGTCGCGTTAAAACCTCCCGAACCTTTGGATATTCATCTATAAACTCTAAATTTTCAGTTTCTTTTAATCCAAAATCTTTCATTATTTTTCTAAATAATTTTTCGTCTGTTCCCCAGTATTTCACATACTTACTTTCATCAATAAATATTTCTATCAGACTTTCATCATCATTATAGATCAATCCGAAATAAATAAAAGCATCTTGCGTTAATTCACTTTTATATTTGCTGATAAACTCAAGCACTCCTTCTTTTTCTTCATAATTTCCATAATTAAGGTCAAAATCAACATGACTAAATAAAAGAGCAACTACTTCAGGTAGTGTTTCTGATAGTGATAAAATTAGATTCCAAAGATTTAAATTATCAATATTTATTTCGCAGTAGAATTTGAAACCTAAATCTTCATTTTCAGGATTATTATCTTTAAAATTAAAAGTGTACCCTTGAATAATATTGGCAGTTTTACTTTCCTCAAATCTTTTCAAAACTGAAGGATTTCTAGGAACTTCATCTTCGTTTAGAAATCTTATTGTTTTTGGTAATTGTAAAGTAGGTTTCATATAATTAAAAAATATAATCCTTCATACGGGAAGTAGCCATCTCCTTTTCGTTGATCCAGGCAAGGAGGGCATCTAGTTTGTCCTCCATTTTTCTGCCCAAAAATAAGCTTCTGTAAAACGGAATATCAAACTGGTATTTCTTAAAATCCGTGAACTGCCAGGAGTTTAAATAAATCAAAACAAAGTCATCATTTTTCAGCGTTTCAAAAACCATGCTTTGATAATATTTGATTGGCAGAATCTGAAATACAAAATCATTATACGGCAACTGACTGTAAGGAGAAATACTTTCCGGAATTACACTTAATCCGTCTTCTTCGCTGATCTCCGTGTTTCGTTTTAAACGTTTAAAAGGAAAAAGAATATTCGCATTATCGATATTGGAAACATAATTAAACTCCAACAATTTCAGATTTTCCTGAGGCAGTTTAATATCTTTCTGACGAATTCCGCGGATCTGTTTTTCCAAAAGATCTTGTGTAAATTTCTTTACATCTTCAATTTCCTGCAGACTGGAATTTTTATTGTAAAAAGCAATTTCATGCCCTTTGGATGAAATTGCTTTTATTAAATTCTGAAGTTTTTTAGCGATTGAAATCTCTACAAAAAAACTTGCTTTCGTATCGTGAATATCTAAAATTCTAAGAATAGCTTTTGTATTATTTTCTGTAATTTTCAATCTTTCCTCATCAGAAATTTCGATGCCATTTTTTACGCCAGCTTCAATATTCAGTAGATTGAATGTTAATAATACCATTTAAACTAAACTTTATATAAATTTTATAAACAATTAAAAATCAGTTGTTAAAATTAATTTTAATTAAAGTTAAACTTTAACTAATTAATTTTTCCCTAATTTTACTTTAAGATTTTTGATCATGTCTTTTGACATCTCAGAAATTCCGAAATCATAAGACAATCCCCAATCTTTTTTTGCTACAGAATCATCAATTGAAGCCGGCCAAGAATCTGCAATTGCCTGTCTGAAATCTGGTTTATAATCAATCTCAAATTCTGGAATTTCTTTCTTAATTTCTTCCGCCAATTCTTTTGGAGTGAAAGACATTCCACCCAAATTGTAAGACGAACGAACCGTTACATTTTCCTTCGGAGCATCCATTAATTTCAATGTTGCGTTGATCGCATCATCCATATACAACATCGGCATTCCTGTATTTTCAGAAATGAAACTTGTGTATTTTCCTTCTTCAATGGCTTCGTAAAAAATCTCAACCGCATAATCTGTAGTTCCACCTCCCGCCGGAGTTTTCCATGAGATCAATCCCGGATATCTGATACTTCTTACATCTACTCCATACTTGTCAAAATAATATTCGCACCATTTTTCACCCGCCATTTTTGAAATTCCGTACACGGTTGTAGGATTTAAAACAACATCCTGTCCTACATTTTCTTTTGGAATTCCTTTTCCAAAAACAGCGATTGAACTAGGCCAGAAAATCTTTTTAAGAAGTCCCTCCTTGGCCATTTCACAAAACTGAAGAAGTGGTTCAAGATTTAATTTCCATGCGAAAATCGGCTGCTTTTCAGAAGTTCCCGACAATAATGACGCCAAATGATAAACAGTCGTAATATCGTAGTCTTTGATTACCTGTCTCACCAATTGAGTGTTGGTAACGTCCATTCTTTCGTAGTGCCCTGCAGCAGTGATGCCCTTTTGCCATCTGTCAAGCCCTGAAGCTACAACATTATCTGCACCGTGTATCTCAACAAGTCTGTTCGTAAGTTCGGTGCCGATTTGCCCCAAAGCTCCTGTAATAAGTATTCTTTCCGTATAGGATTCCATTTTTCTTTTTATTAAATTGATCAAAAGCAAAAATAAATATTTTAAATCCTATTTTAAAACAAATTTGTAAATTCGGTTATAAAATTTACAAATGAAAAAAATTCTTATTTCGATCATTCTATTTTCACATTCTGTTTCAGCACAATACACAGATTTTAACATCATAAAAGAAGTCAAGGTAAAAAATAAAGGAGTTGTAGTTTCTGCGCATCCTCTCGCGAGTGAAGCCGGCGCAAAAGTCCTTAAAATGGGAGGAAATGCATATGATGCTATTGTCGCCACTCAATATGCGCTCGCTGTTGTTTACCCTCAGGCCGGAAACATTGGCGGTGGCGGGTTTTTGGTTGGTGTAAAAAATAACGGTGAAAAATTTACGCTGGATTATCGTGAAACAGCTCCTAAAAAAGCTTCCAGAGATATGTATCTCGATAAAAACGGAAAAGCAAACACAGATTTATCTCAAAACGGAAGACTGGCGGTGGGAGTTCCCGGAAGTGTTGCCGGATTTTTTGCTACCTTAAAATATTGTAAACTTCCGATGAATCAGTTAATTCAACCCGCGATTGACTTGGCTGAAAAAGGATTTGCCATCACCGAGCAGGAAGCCAATTTATTAAATTCAAATAAAGAATATTTTCAGAAGCATAATCAATCTTCCATCGTTTTTGTGAAAGACATTCCCTGGAAATCGGGAGATATTTTAGTTCAGAAAGAATTGGCAGAAACTTTGAAATTGATTCAAAAACACGGGTTAAAAGGCTTTTATGAAGGAAAAACTGCCGAATCTTTAGTTTCAGAAATGAAAAAAGGAAACGGAATTATCACCTTAGAAGATCTTAAAAACTATAAAGTTGCGGAAAGAAAAGCTCTGGAATTTGATTATAAAGGGAATAATATTGTTTCTATGCCTTTACCTTCAAGTGGCGGAATTCTTTTAGCTCAAATGTTGAAAATGGCTGGTTATGAAAATTTAGAAAAATATCAGCAGAATTCAACGAAAGCAGTTCAAATTATGGTAGAAGCTGAAAGAAGAGCTTATGCCGACAGAGCCGAATACATGGGTGATCCGGCGTTTATTGAAGATAAAACTTCCTATTTAATTTCTGATGAATATTTAAAAAACAGATGGAAAAGTTTCAGTTTTACTAAAGCAACTCTAAGTTCTGAAGTCGGAAAAATTATTAAACAACCCAAAGAATCAACGGAAACCACTCATATTTCGGTCATTGATAAAGAAGGCAACGCAGCGGCAGTTACAACAACATTGAATGGTTTGTATGGAAGTAAAGTAGTCGTTTCCGGGGCCGGATTTTTCCTGAATAATGAGATGGATGATTTTTCCGTAAAACCGGGCGTTCCGAATATGTTTGGAGCCGTTGGCGGAGAAGCAAATTCCATTCAACCCAATAAAAGAATGCTTTCTTCGATGACACCGACAATTGTTCTAAAAAACGGAAAGCCTTTTCTAGTTGTGGGAACCCCGGGAGGAACTACCATTCCGACCTCTGTTTATCAATCAATTGTAGATGTTATTGACTTTAAACTGAACACGAACATTTCAATTAATTCTCCAAAATTCCACCATCAATGGCTTCCTGAAACGGTAGCTTTTGAAAAGAATTTCCCTGAAACGACGATTAAAGATCTAGAAAAACTAGGTTACAAAACTGAAAAATGGAATCAGATCGGAAGAACGGAAATGATTTTAATGGATGATAATGGCAATATTCATGCGGTTGCGGATGGTCGTGGTGATGATTCTGTTGCGGTGGAGTGATTTTAAAAATATTATCTATTTAGATCCTTCGTCTCCGCTCAGGATGACAACTCTAATACTAACTATTTTCATTAACGGCTTCATACTCATCTTATATTGAGCCTGTTGAAATATCTTGGAATAAATAAATAAATAATTAAACCTTTAGTTTCGGCGGGGCTTTGCCCCGCCGAAACTTTTCATGACAAATATCACATTATCAGGATAATTTTCTTATTTTTCGTTCTTTAAAAAGCAAAAACTTATCCTTTGAAAGCAAAAAAATTCTATCAGCAGCTTTATTTTCAGGTTATTATAGCAATTATTGCAGGAATACTTTTAGGAAGGTTCTATCCTGAACTGGGAGAAAAGATGAAGCCTTTGGGCGATGGTTTCATCAAATTGGTAAAAATGATCATTGCTCCGGTCATTTTCATTACACTGACTTTGGGAATTGCGCATATGACCGATCTTAAAAAAGTGGGCAGAATTGCTGTCAAAGCAATGATTTATTTCTTTACTTTTTCAACTTTAGCATTAATTATTGGCTTAATTGTAGGAAATATTTTACAACCCGGACATGGCTTAAATATTGATCCTGCAACACTTTCCGGAGACGTTTCACAATACCAGCAAAAAGCTCATGAATCTACACTGACAGGTTTTATGATGAATATTATTCCTGAAACATTGTTTAGTCCGTTGGTTGGAGAAAATATTTTGCAGGTTCTCTTAGTTGCTATTCTCATGGGAGTTGCCTTGGTTTTGACGAAAGAAAAAAGTCAGAAAGTAACTGAATTTCTTCAGGATCTTTCAACTCCGGTTTTTAAGATTGTACATATGCTGATGAAACTGGCTCCGATCGGGGCTTTCGGGGCAATGGCTTTTACCATCGGAAAATATGGTCTCCATTCCGTTTTGAACCTAATATTTTTAGTCGGAACATTTTATATGACTTCTATCCTATTCGTTGTTTTGGTTTTGGGAGCTGTGGCTTGGTATAATGGTTTCAGCATTTTTAAGCTCATGTATTATCTTAAAGAAGAGCTTCTTCTCGTTTTAGGAACCAGCTCGTCAGAGTCTGCACTTCCAGGAATTATGGAGAAAATGGAGAAAGCCGGCTGCTCAAAAGCGATTGTGGGACTTGTCGTTCCGACGGGATATTCTTTCAATCTTGACGGAACCAATATTTATATGACCCTGGCTTCTTTATTTATTGCTCAGGCTTTAAATATTCATCTTCCCCTTGAAAAACAGCTGATGCTTCTTTTGGTTGCGATGTTAAGCTCAAAAGGAGCGGCAGGAGTTACGGGAGCAGGATTTGTAACGTTGGCAGCGACTTTGGCAGTCGTTCCTGAAATTCCGATTGCAGGAATGACTTTGATCTTGGGAATTGATAAGTTTATGAGTGAATGTCGTGCTTTAACCAATGTTATAGGAAATTCTGTTGCTACTGTTGTTGTGGCAAACTGGGAAAAACAGCTGGATAAAGAACAACTGCATTTTTGTCTGAATCATCCGAATGAAGTTGAAAAGAAATTGGAGGTCTGATAGATTAAGAAATACTATAAATTTAACTCATGAAATTTTTAATTCATATAGAAAATTTAATCTATATTAGTTAAAGTCTAAACAAAAATAATTTATTTTACACAAAAGATTGCTTCTTTAATACGTCTTCGCAATGACTAGATCAGAATATTCAAGCTGGAAGGTTGTACCTTTACGTGAATGGGAGATTTTATTTTATTGAATTCTCCGTCAAGATGCCAGTTTTTGGTATTGACTTTAAATTCGATTTCTGAAACAGGAAGATAAGTGATGTAATCATCGTCTTTCAGTTTTTTTGTAAACATTCTGAATGCAAAAAGCGGCGAATACGTCAACGGAAATTTTTTAACCAAAACCATATCTACCAAGCCATCACTTTTGCTCGCTTGCGGCGCAATGTAAGCGTTGTTTCCGAATTGGCGGGTATTTGCAATATTGACCATTAAATATTTTCCGTTGTACTGCTTATATTCTTCATTAAAAAATTTAAGCTTAATCGGTTTATAATTAAAAAATGTTTTTAAAGAAACCTTGATATAATTTTTGAATCCACGGGTAGTTTTTTCAAATTCTTTTACCACTTTTCCGTCAAAACCTGTTCCTGAAACATTGATGGAAAGCTTGTCATTAACCGTAAAAGTATCAATCTTTCTGGATTTTTTCGCTTTTATTTTTTCTAATAATTCGTTTAGGTTTTTGCTGAATTGCGTTTCATTAGAAAAACCATTTCCCGAGCCTGCCGGAAAAATTGCCAAAATTTTCTCTGTATTAATCAGATTTTTAGCAACGGTTGAAATTGTTCCATCTCCACCGATTGCCACAAAAATATCTACTTCATTAAAATACTTTTGGATAAAATCATCCGTTCCCGGAATAGATTCAGAGACGTAATACAAAGGATTTTCAACCTTATTTTTAAGTTCATTAAGAAACGGCTGATAATTTTTTTTTGCAGAAAAGGGATTGATGATAAAAGCTACTTTTTCCATTATCGCAAAAATAGAAAATGCTTCCTGATCTGGAAGCATTATTGTTATTTAATTTTCATTCTTTGTAGAAATTGAGGATTTAAAGTACCTTTTAGGTCTTCCCAGGAAATCGGAACAACAATATCTCCCGCTGCAAAAGCCGCAATTTCGTACGGACTGTAATGAAAATACAGATTTTTCTCATCAAAATAGAAATTCTCCGTTGCCGGAATCACATCTACCAAAAGCATCTCGGAATTATTGACTGTTCCTTTTTCATCTGTCGTTCCGCTGTTCATTTTATTGATATTTTTCATTAAAAGTGCTTCAATTTTACTTTTTGACATTGAAGTAATATCTTTTAATTCTACTTTCTTATTGTTTTTAAGATCAAAAACCCTTTCTGAAAAACCATAATTGTCATGGGCACCACCTTCATAGGAACTTCCTAAATATTCGATATGCATATAGTCATTAATATTTGATTTTAGATTCATATCAGAACTTGTATACCAGTTTTGAGCGTAAGAAATAGTGGATATCCAGTCTTTACTATCATTTTTTACAGACGTGAAATATTCATTTTTATCTTTTTGTAAAAATGCCGTTAAGCCCTGTCTGGAAAAATCTTTCATTCCTTTATAGTTGAAATAAATGCTGTCCAACAGATTTTTGTCTTTCAAAGTAGGGAAAACAAGCATTTTTGAAGTAAACCCAAGACTCAATGAGTCTCCGATTTTCGTCGAATCATCAACAATCACAGAATCAACAACGAATTTCTGAGGTTGTAAAACTTCGGTTTTTACAGGTGTATTTGCAGTTTCAGACTTTTTACAAGCAGAAAAAATGAAGAAAGATGAAAGTGCCAAAACAGCGACTGCGTTTTTCATAATTTTAATTTTCCATACAAATACAAAAACCATTCAAAAAATGAATGGTTTTAAAATATTTTCGAGATTTTATTCATTTCAATAATAAATAAAATTCAAATAACTGATATTCAGTACATTATTTTTTAATCAAACTGATCACCTGGTTTTCCTGTTTTGAAGCCACGCCCCAAATCTGCTTGAAAGCTGGATAATAATCTTTAGGATAATCTGCACTTGCTACTTTTGTTGTAGAAACAATTTCTATTTTATTTCCTTTTTGCTCAGCAACATAGCTATATTCTATTTCTTTATCATCTGTTACGATTTTCTTATTTTTAGGCATCTCTTCAATAGTATAACCTTCAGGGATTTCTAAAACGATTTTTTTCGTTCTGATATAAGGTGAAATAAAATCGATTGTATATTTTCTTTGCTCAGTCTGATCAAATTCGTTAGAATTTTTATTTAAAAATAGCATCGGATTGATAATCATTTTCTTTCCGATTTTATCGATCAAATTATCTGAGCTAAAGCTCATTGTGCTTTCAAAATCACCATTTTCAAGAACTTTAGAATCAATTCCCGTGAAATCGATTGCAAAATTTTCTTTATACTGTTTCTTGTATTTTTCGGCATTATCATCATAACTTTCTTTAGCAAACATGGCATAACCACCTGTATCTTTATCTGAGTAAGATCCGGAAATAGTCCCATCTTCATTGATTTTTGCATTAGCTGTAAGATAAGTATAACTTGGCTTTGCATTAACCATTTGTAATTGTTTCACTTTATCCTTTGCCAATAAAATACCAAACTGATTCCAGTCTTGCGGAGGCAACTGATCCATCGAAGACTGTTTTGAAGTAGCATCATACAAGTGATAACCCTCTTTTGTTTCAACTGCAGCAATCACAAAATTCATATTTGAAACATTGGGAGAAGCAATATTGATCAATCCGTTACTCACCGTAGAAATAAGAAGCGGATCAGCTTTAATACCAGCTTCACGAAGCATCATCACCAAAAAAAGGTTGATTTCTGCACCATTTCCTATTTTTGTTTCTAGAAGTTTCTTAATTCCGTCTTCAGTATAAATCCCTCTGTCGTTATTCCAAGTAAATGTTTTTTGAACATATTTGAAAATAGCATCTATTTTTTGTGCGTCGTTTTTTATCGATGAAATATCAGCAGGCGTATTTTCTTTAGCTAATTTTGATTTTTTTAATTCGCCACCGAAATCTTTATCTTCATAAAGTCTTTCTTTTATTTGCTCCCAAGATGATGAGTACAGTTTCAATTGTCCGTAATTGGTGGAATGCACCTCAGCGCTTATTTTAGTTCTGTAATTTCTATCATTTTTAATAAATTTTTCGGTTTTAAAACCTTTTAAATTCTCATATCCGAACCGATATGTTTTATATTGTGTTCCATACAACGTTTTATCCTCAACCATTCTGTACTTAGGGTCTAACGAACCCGTATAATTGATGTTATATGCAATATTTAGAGGAGCATCCAATACATATTCTGTATAAAGTGCCGGAGTATCCAATTCAATCAAAATTTCAGGAATGGTGAATAAAAAAGGAGACACCACTTCATACTGATATTCTACAATTGATCCATCTTTTACATTAGGAAAAGCAAATTTTGTCATCTGAATAGACTTACTTTCCTTACTTTTATATTTAGAGCTTTTATCTACTTTTATAGGCACTACTGCTCCATTTTCCAGGTTATACGTAAAAGCCTTTATTTTATTTAATGTTTCCTGCTCATTTCCCGAACTGTGATATAAAGGAATTTCAAGATTTAACCAATCTTCTGCTTTGTCTTTATTATAGATTTTTACTCTATAAAAATAACTTTTATGAAGATTTCCCGTGGTAGCATCAACCATAAAATGTAATGATCTATAAAGAACTTCTGCCGGAGCATTTTCATCCAAAGCTGATTTTGTCTTGGATAAATCTGCATCATTAAATTTCGGAGGATCAAGAAATTCGCGTTTTTGAGCATCAATAAAAGTTAAATTTATCGTGCAAAAAGCGAATAATAAGATTTTTTTCATGCTTAGATTTTAGTAATTAAAATTTTTGAGTTGTCGATATTGATAGTTTTTTTTCTGAAATTAACGTAGTCGTTATACTTTTCTTTTGGATAAAGACCTTTATTAATTCTAATGATTCTGTTTACTTTTAATTCTTCGCCGTTTTTCACAAAGCTCAATTTGTATGATCCAAATTCAGAGTTAAGTGTAACATTTTCGGGGATTTCGTCTATTTTATAGTTTTTAGGAATCGTAAAATTGATTTCATATTCATCTTCGAAAGACTGTCTTAATTCAAAAGGAAGTTCTCTGTTTTCATCAATTTTATAAACATTATCCGAAAAAATAGGAACCGCTCTGAAAATGATACTGCTTCCTGCATTTTTAGAATAATTATTTGCTTTAAAATCGAGATCGAATTTTGCAATGGCATTATCCCTGTCATTAAGGAAATTTTTCATTTCAATTTTTTCGAAATGTAGAACATCCAGAAGGTTTTTTACGGCTTCATTTCTATCTTTTGGTGAAAGATTGGTTAGAGCCATATTATTATCATACTGAATTCCCGTGAAAGAAAAATTACCCTCTCCTAAGATGCTGTTGTCTTCATTAAGCTTAATTTTAAGTAGCTGTTTTTCTTTATTTTGTTCCGCAGAATAAATAGGAGTATCGATAAGTTCGATCCCGTTTTTCCTGATAGACAATACATTTCTGTCTGTTGTGGTGTAATTTAAATGATTAAAAGCAACCTGCTGCGAGGTATTTTCCAGCCAGATATTTCCTTTTTCTGTCGGAACCATCAAAATAACGTGATTTCCTCCCATTTTTGGAAAAGCAGGATCAAAGGAAATCGGTGATGCACTGGAATTAATTACAGAATAATATGAAGGAATCCCTGCTTCATCCAGCAAAGTTTTCATATAATTTGTAAGACCTTTACAATCTCCGTAGCCTTTTTTATCAACCTCATCCGGAAGCATCGGTTGCCAGCCTCCAATGCCTAACGCCACAAAAATATATCTTGTTTTTGTCTGCATATACTGATAGAGCTTTTTTACTTTCTCTTCAGTCGTTCCCTGTAAATTAAGGGCTGCTACCTCAGCTTTAATTGCTGGAGTTGATAAGGAAACGGGCTGTAAAATACTATTATAGTACCAAGATCCGAATTCCCCCCAATTGCTGATACTTCCCTGCTTACCTTCAAGATTAAATTTTGTTAACGCAAAACTTACTTTCGGTAAAATTTTTACAGGCTGGGGCAATAAAAATACGTCATCGATTGCAGGAACACTTTTATAAGTGTACGTTTTTTCTTCTCCATTATCATTTTCTATGACAGACGTATAATTGTATTTTGAAGGATACGTTTTAGTTTTAAGTTCAATCCCGGATTTATTGATAATTCTCATCTGTGCCTCTTCCAAAGAAACATTGGTAGATTTAAACGGTATAAAATCAGGTAAGAAAACTGTATTTTCCTCGCCAATCTGGTAAGAAAATTCGACAGTATAAGGATATTGCGTCGGTGTAAATGACAAAGCCATCACCCTATTATCCGAATAAAAAGTTCCTTGGGAGTTATTAGCAAAATCCCCAAAATCTGATTTTGAATAAGATTTTACTTTTTTCCCGGATTCATCATAGATATTTACCTTTACATCTGAAATATCATCCCCTTTTTCATAGGAAATGTAAGCCATAGCCTGAGAATCTCCGTCCTTATTTAAAACTGTAGTTGCCGTATAATATTGATACGTAATATCATCAATTTTATTGATCTGTATGGTCGTAAGATCCTTTCTGACAACAGCATTTGCGTTTTTTTTCAAATTTTCAGGGATTGCAGAAGCGGGATAGCTTTGTGCAAAGTACATTGAAGCCATAGATAGCGCTCCTAAAAAAAGTATTCTCATCACGGTCATTAAAATTATGCAAAAGTAGTTAATTCTTAATAACTGTTAAAATTAATTTTTATTGTCTTTGAAAACTCTTTAATTATTATCAGATTTTTACTCATTACTTAACATACAAATCATATATTTTGTTAATTCTATGAGATTTTTTTAGTTGAATTTAGTATTTATTCTGCAATATAAAAATCGATGTTACAATTAAGCAGCACCGATTTTTTATAACAATTATCTGTTATGTGAAAGAGGGAATAAATTTTGAATTAAAGCCAGATTTAAAACTACCCGACTTTCATTTGTGTAAATAGAATCTAATAAATTCTGGTGAGGGTTATTGAATAAGCTTTGGTAATATTTCCATTATTGGTAACATTTATAGTTCCTGCTGAAGGCAGTGCAAGCGTATAGTTAAAAGAGGAAGCATTATCTCCTCCCGAGCATCCTACTTTGCCCGTCCAGGTAATGGCAATGGTAGTCCTGTTAATTTGAGTAAAGGTCGGTGACTTGTTGGTTGAACCACTACTTAATATTCCTCCCAGTCCATTAATCGCAAAATAATTATTCGCGGAACTATTATTTACATACAATTCTGCGATACTAAAATCTGCGCAAGCATCACCAACAGCAACGACAATTTTATACATACCTCCATCAACAATACCTGTAACCAGTGTACCTGTAGAACCACTTGCTATATTGGCTGAATTATTTGAAGTAACTCCACCATAAACAGCAGAAGGTGATGCTTTAACCAAAACTCCGTTGGCATCAGAATATACCGGTGTTACAACCGTAGCTCCCGCCACAGGAGTAATTGTTCTTACTCGTGTAGTACCTGCAACATCTAATGTATTGGTCGGAGCAGTATTTGCAATTCCGACATTCCCAGCACTGGTAAGAACCATTCCCGGAGCTTCTGCTACCGTAGAAGCTGAGTGAAACTGAAGAACCCCTGAGTTGATACCCAAACCGTAAAAATCACCACCGCCAGCAGCATCATAAAGTGCTAATTTTTTTCCTGCAACATCAGTGACACTACTTCCCAAAGAAGTTCCAAGGTCGAGTCTGTGATTCGGTGTTGTGGTTCCAACTCCCATATTGCCAGTGGCTAACATTGTTGCAACAGTGGCTAATGTCTGACCGTCACCATAAGTACCTACGCTGTTAGACCCTACATTAAACTGCAATCCTGATTCTGCACCAGATGCATTGATAGACGGAATACTTGGCGTAACATTAAACCATAAATTGTCCCAGCTTCCTGAAGCCTGAGAATTTCTAATTCCAAAAGTAGTTCCTATCATATCAAGTTTTACAATGGGTACAACTGTACCTAGCCCAACATTACCGGTATTCAATAATATAAAATCATTTGATTGTTGGGTTGCATTAGGAATTCCTGTTGCCGGATTATCTTTGGCTCCATCCACATTAAAAGAGCCTTGGGGATTTGATGTACTTATCCCAACTTGCGCATGAATCAGCGCAAAATTGCCCAAAAAAGCAATTAAAAGGGATAAAATTTGTTTCTTCATCTTTTTCAAGTTTTAAATTATTAGTTTTTGAAAACACTTTTGTGTCTATTGTAAAAATAGGCAAAAAATCAACACAAAAGAACAGTTTTTGAAATAAAATCAATATCTATTTAAAATTTTTATTATTTTTTTACTATAATAATATTTTAATTAAATAATATTTAATAATAAATTAAAATAAAATGTATCTCTTAATAAAACTGTCCGTTCTATAATTATAGAATAACAATTATGAATTGTGATATTCCAATATATTTTAAGCATAAAAAAAGACCTCATTACTGAAGTCTTTTAATTTTATTTAAACTAAAATCAATTATGCATCGATCTTAGCATATTTTGCATTCTTTTCGATAAATTCTCTTCTTGGCGGAACCTCATCCCCCATCAACATTGAGAAAACACTGTCTGCTTCTACTGCATTGTCGATA
>Ga0157375_10002475_pt1 | contig 15989 bp, 13 predicted proteins | sample M35metaG_FD_115311 | JGI IMG/M metagenome (GOLD analysis project Ga0157375, IMG submission 115311) | Miscanthus rhizosphere microbial communities from Kellogg Biological Station, Michigan, USA - M3-5 metaG | ecosystem: Host-associated > Plants > Roots > Rhizosphere > Soil | place: USA: Michigan...
CTGGTCGGCAAACCCCCGCGGCACCGGATTTGTCCGCGACATCACCCCGGGCGTGCAGGTAAGCGAACAACCCGGACACGCTCGACAGACGACACCGCACCGACCGCGCCGTCACACCCCCGCCATCACCGGCGTTGATCGCATTACTCGTCGGCAGGTAGCGATCTCGCCACTGCGTGGAAGGGCTTTGAACGGTGCCGCTATTGCCACGGCAAGCGGCTGCGCTGCTGCCAGTAGGAGTGCGCGTCGAGGGACATCTGCGATAGATCGTCGGCGGGGCGGTCGCCGTTGAGGACCAGCTCGCGGGCGCGCAGATTGCTGTGCAGCATCGACGGGCTCACGGCGCCGCTCAACACCACATGCGACCACGGCTGCGAGATCGCGGCGGCGATCGCAACCGCGTCGGGCGGCAGATCCCGCTCGCGTGAGTATGCGAGCAGCGCAGGTTCCGTGCCGTGGATCGTTAGCCGGCCGTTCGCGAGAGCCTCCTTCACGATGACGCCCAATCCACCGTCGTGAGCGCGCTGCAGCGCGGGTGCGGCGGAGCGTTCGAGTAGGTTCCACGTCGCCTGAACGGTGTCGAAGACGCCTACGGCCAGCGCGCGGTCGATCGTCTCCGCCTGGCCGGGACCGGTCACGGTGAGTCCGACTGACACACCGGTGCGTCGCAGCGCTGCTAGCTCGGCGAGCAGTTCATCGTCGTCGAGGACGCCGCTCTCGATTGTGGCCGAATGGATCTGGTACAGCGTCAGGTGCGTTCCGAGTAGCTGCTGCGTCTCGGCGAGCTGGCGCCGAAAGGTGGCCGCGCTGAGGTCTTTGCGTTCCTGTATCGGCTCGGTCAGGCTCCACTGACCGGTGTATGTGTAGCCCCACTTCGAGCCGATCACTAGCGCGCTCGCGGCCTGCGCATGTTCGGTCAGCCATGAGGCCAGAAACGCCTCAGCGAGCCCGTAGGATCGGGCCGCGTCTAGATAGCGGATGCCCGAATCCCAGGCGGCGTCTAGCACGGCATGGGTGCGACGCTCGATCTCGCCGCGGCTGCGGTCGCCGCCGAGGTCCTGATCGCGGCCGATATTGATGTAAGCCGGCCGGCCGAGTGCGGCCAACCCTAAGCCGACTGGGTTGGCCGCGGCCGCGCCATCGAGGACGCTCATCGCCGGTTCCTACGCGGTGCGGTCGTGTGGCGCGCTGTCGTCGGAGGAATCTGCGGACGAGACCAGTTGCCGGACGGCGGCGGCGTCGTCGGCGTCCAAGGCGGCTTTTGCGAGCGACGTGCAGCGTGCGAGGTCGAGGACACGCACCCGCGCCTTGACGATGGCCACGGAGTGCGGCGAGACGCTGAGTTCGCGGACGCCCAGGCCGAGGAGAACCGGAATGGCGATCGGGTCGGCGGCGGCCTCCCCGCAGACAGCGACCGGCACCCGTCCGCCGGCGGCCTCGCACACGTAGCGGAGTAGCTCGAGTACGCCTGGGTCGAGGGCGTCGGAGAGGGCTGCGACTGCAGCGTTGCCGCGTTCTGCGGCGAGCGTGTACTGGGTCAGGTCGTTGGTTCCGATGCTGATGAAGTCGAGATAGGGGAGGAAGGTTGCGATTTTCAGCGCGGCGGCAGGGACCTCGACCATCATGCCGACGCGCAGTCCGTCGGGCAGGCCATCTGGTCCGGCGGCCTCGGTGAGTAGGCGACGCGCGTCGCGCAGTTCAGAGACGGTTGTGACCATCGGGAACATCACGCTGGTCGGCGCTTTCCTCGCCACTTGGCAGATAGCGGCGAGCTGGTCGCTCAGCAGATCCGGCCGGTCGAGCGAGAGCCGTATTCCGCGGTGCCCGAGGAATGGATTTTCCTCGCCGGGCATGGGCAGATAGGTCAGCGGCTTGTCGCCTCCGACGTCCAGCGTGCGCAGCGTGACGCGGCGGCCGCTTAGGGCGTCGGCAATGGCGAGATACTCGGCAACCTGTTCCTGAATGTCAGGGGCGTGGTCGCGGTTGAGGAACAGGAATTCGGTGCGGACCAGGCCGGCGCCGTCCGCGCCACCAGTTGCTGCTGTGCTGGCGTCAGCGGATGAGCCGACATTGGCGGCCACCTCGATTCGGGTGCCATCAATGGTGATCGCGGGTTCGGCCGCGGCGGCCCGCTGTTCGTTGTCTTGCTCGGCTATGTCGGCGGCTCGCCGACGATAGTCGGTCAGCGTCGCGGCCGGCGGGTCGACGATGAGGTCACCGGTGGTTCCGTCGATGACGATGGGGGTGCCCTCGGGCAGGCTGAGTACGCCGGGTCCCGCGGCGACGATGGCCGGGATCCCGCGCGCGCGAGCGAGGATCGCGGCATGTGAGCTCGGGCTGCCGTATGCGAGCACGATTCCCTGAACGGCGTCCCCGTCGAGCTCGGCGGCCTGGGCCGGGGTGAGTTCCTTCGCGATGAGAATCCCGACGCCAGTCACGGTGGCCGACGGCGCGTCGGTGAGCGCGGCGAGCATCTGCGCTCCCACGGCGCGGACATCTTCCGCACGGGCACGCAGGTAGGGGTCGGGCAGTTGTGACCACTGCTTTTCGACCACGGCCAGCGCGTCCACCCATGCCGTGACGGCCGACGCTCCGGAGCTGACACGCTGCTTGACGTCGGCGAGCAGTTCGGCGTCGCCGAGCAGCATCTGATGTGCGTCGAAGATGCGCGCCTCCTGCGGCCCGACTTGTATGACGGCGACGGCTCTGACTCGCTCGATCTCACGGCGGACGTCGGCGATCGCCTCGACCAAGCGCCGCCACTCGGCCACGGGATCGCCGGCGGGGACGCGCTCAGTCACTCCGTCGGTGAAGGACAGTTTGCGGACGGGCCCGATACCGATGCCGGGTGATGCAGGTAGCGGTCCGGCGTTCTGGGCCGAGACGGTGGGTTGCGGCGCGTCGAGCGGCTCGTCGAAGTTCCGCGCCGCGAGAGCGAGCAGGTGGTCGATCGCCTCGCTCGCCTGGGGGCCTGATGCGAGGATCTCGACCTGGTGGCCATGTAGGGCAGCAAGTGTGGCGACCCGGCTGAGGCTCGACGCCGGCACCGGTCCGGCGCCGGTCGTCAGGTTGCGCAGCCGGACCTGCGCATCCAGACCGCGCATTTCAGCGACGAGACGGGCCGCGGGCCGCGCGTGCATACCGTGGAGATTCGAGATGGTGAACGTCGCGACCATGTGGGCGTCCTCGCCGACGGGCGGAGCGCCCCGCGAGGTGCCCTGTGGACCGCTCAAGTGCGCGGCCTTGCCCATGAGGGCACTGTGCGCTTCGGCCGCGACTTCCTTGCGGCCAGCCCCTCCCACGGCGGCGACCGCGGCGACGACCAGTCCCTCGACCAGCGGTGCCGCTGACAGAATGACCCGTTCACGCAGGTCTGGGTCTTCGAGGAGATCGAGGGCGAGTTCGGCACTGAGGACCGCGCTGCCCAGATCCATCAGTACGACAACCCCTTCCGGACTGTCCACCTCCTGAATCGCCGTTTTGATGCGCACGGCATCGGTGCCGAGCGTCCCCTCGTCCAGGCCCGCGGCCACCGCGATGCGCACCGGCCGGTCGTGCACCATCTCGGATGCAAGTGCCACGGCGGCCCGGGCCAGGGCCCGGCTGTGTGAGACGACGACGAGGCCGACAACGGATGTGGACGACTCGCCTTCCGGGTTCGCCATTCGCCCGCCCTCGCCCTCGTTCGTGGAACTGCTCGCCACAGGTCGCGCGCCGCGGTTCACAGCGGTGCTTGGATCGCCGCGGCCATCAGTAGCGCGATACTGGTTGCGCCTGGATCTTGGTGCCCGACGCTGCGCTCGCCGAGGTAGCTGGCTCGGCCCTTGCGGGCGAGCATCGGCGTGGTCGCGTCACGGCCGCTCTCGGCCGCGACCAAGGCCAACTTCAGCGCATCGGCCTTGGCCAGCCCGTCAGAGACACCACGGTCCAACGCGGTGACCGCCGGATCAAGCGCGTCGTACATGGTCTTGTCCCCAGCTTCGGCCTTGCCGCGAGCGACGATCCCGTCCAAGCCCGCCCTCAACGCCGTCGCGAATTCGGGCAGGGTGACCTGCACGGCGTCGCCGAGGGATGCGCCCATCCTCAAGAACAATGTGCCGAACAACGGACCGCTCGCGCCGCCGACCGTCGAGACCACCGTCATGCCGACCTTGGTGAACAGCGCCGCGGCCGTTTCAGGTTTCGCCTCGTCGAGCGCGGCGACGGCGGCCCGCATCCCGCGGTCCATGTTGGCGCCGTGGTCGCCGTCGCCGATCGCGGCGTCCAGATCGGTCAGGTGGTCCCGGTTTTCTGCCACGAGCCGGGCGAATGCCCGGATCCACTCCTGCAGGCTCGCGCTGGACACCGTGTCAGTCATGTATCAGATGCCCCATCTCAACGCCGGAGTGTTGACCGGAGCGTCCCATAGCGACAGCAGGTTCTCGTCGACCTTGAGCAGCGTGACGGAGGTGCCGGCCATATCGAGGGAGGTGATATACGGACCGACCAGCGACCGCGCCACCTGCACACCGTGCGCGGCCAGGATCCGGTCCACCTCGCGGTACATGACGTACAGCTCGATCAGCGGCGTGCCGCCCAGGCCGTTGACGAACGCGATCACCGTGTCGCCCGACGTGAACGGCAGATCGGCGAGCACTGGCTCGACCAGCATCTCGGCGATCTCCCGCGCGCTGGCCATCGGTACGCGTTCACGGCCGGGCTCGCCGTGGATGCCGACGCCGAGCTCCATCTCGTCCTCGCCCAGTTCGAAGGTGGGCTTGCCGGCCGCCGGAACGGTGCACGAGGTGAGGGCCAGGCCCATACTGCGCCCGTTGGCGTTCACGTGCCGGGCGATGTCGGCCACCTGCCCCAGCGGGCGGCCCTGCTCGGCGGCTGCGCCGGCGATCTTTTCGACTAGCACGGTGACCCCGACTCCGCGACGTCCCGCGGTCCAGGTGCTGTCCTGAACCGCGACGTCGTCGTCGGTGACCACGGACAGGACCTGGCCGCCGCTGTCGGCAGCGGCCATCTCGGCGGCCATGTCGAAGTTCATCACGTCACCGGTGTAGTTCTTGACCACATGCAAGACACCGGCGCCGCCGTCGACGAGCTTGGTCGCCGCGAGCATCTGGTCGGGCACCGGGGAGGTGAAGACCTCGCCCGCGCAGGCCGCGTCCAGCATGCCGAGGCCGACGAATCCGCCATGGAGTGGCTCATGGCCGGAGCCGCCGCCGGAAATGATCCCGACCTTGCCGCGGCGCGGCGCGTCGCCGCGATAAATGATCTTGTGCTGATGGTCGACGTTGAGGTCCGGATGCGCTGCCTCGATGCCCAGGAGCGCCTCTGCGACAACATTCTGCGGATCGTTGATGAGCTTCTTCATGACCGTCGTCTCCTCGTTTGCACGTGGGCGCTCAGGCGTTGACGCTCTGCTGCGTCGCCGTTTCGGGGTCGGCGAGATCAATCCCGGCGGTCGTGATCACCCCGTCGGCCGGGGTGCGGGCGAGCACGCCGTACACGACAGCGGCGGCGACACCCGCGAGCAATTCCGCGATGAGATAGACGGGGAGCTGGTTCCACTTCACGCTGCCGCCGGCGAACTGCTGGACGAGCATTGGGCCGAAGGTGCGCGCTGGGTTGATCGACGCTCCAGTGGCCGGCGCCACCGGGATGATCACCGCGAACACGACGAGCCCGATCGCCACGCCGGCAAACCCGGCTGCCGCCTTGCGGTGGATGACGCCGAACACGGTGAAGACCAGGATGAAGGTGCCGACGAACTCGGCAACAAACGCCTGCGTCCAGCTGATGCCCGAGTAGGAGGCCACGCCGAGCCCCACGTCGCTCGCCTTCTTGCCCAGAACGCCCAGGATCGTCGCCGCCCCGAGCACCGCGCCGAGCACCTGCGCCGCGATGTAGTACGGCACCTGCCGCCAAGGGAACTTGCCCGAAGCGGCGAGCCCGAGCGTCACGGCCGGGTTGATGTGGTTACCCCCGATGTGTCCGAGGGCGTAGACGGTCGCCACGACCGCCGTGGCGAAGGCCAGCGAGATCATGCCCAGATCGGCCATCGTGAACGGCGCATTCCCGTTGAGGATCAGCGTGGCCGGGACCGATCCCACGCCGATGAACACCAGAATCGCCGTGCCGATAAATTCCGCCACCAGCCGCTGCGCCAGCGAACTCTCGTCCAGCATCGTCCCTGCCTCCTCCTGCTGTAAAATCGAAGAGCATTCGGTAATGTCGAATGCATAGCGGGAACATACGCTCATGGTTCACTGTGACGCAAGACATGTTTGAAAGTCTCGGAAGCAACGCTCGAGGATCTGCGAGCAGAGGAGGAGGCCAATGATCCAGTCAGTCGACCGGGCAATCCGGATACTCACCGCGCTGCAAGGCGCCCGGCGCATGACCCTCTCAGAGCTCGCCGGACGCCTCGAACTGCCGCCATCGACGGTGCACGGCATCATCCGCACCCTGGTCGGGCACGGCATGGTCGTCCAGGAACACGGCTCGGGCCGCTACCAACTCGGCCCCGCGGTACTTCGCCTCGGCAACGTCTATCTCGACACCCTCGAGCTTCGGTCCAAGGCGATCCCTTGGGCTGAGGATCTGGCCCGCCGCACCGGCTGCGCGGTACGCACCGGCGTGCTCCTCCTCGACGACGTCGTGATCATCCACCATGAACCCCGACCCGACGGAAGCCGCCAGATGCCCGAAGTCGGCATCGTCATACCCGCCCACACCAGCGCCCTCGGCAAAGCCATCCTCGCCTTCGACGACGACGCCGCAGCCCGCATGCTCTCAACCCCGCAGCTGCGCAGCATGACCGGTGAAACCATCACCTCCCCGATCGATCTCAAACAGCAGCTGGCCGACATCAGCGCCACCGGTCTCGCCTCTGAGCAAGACGAAGCCGTCATCGGCGAATCCGCCCTCGCCGGTCCCGTCTTCGACGCCTCCGGCACGCCCGTAGGCGCGATCGGCTTAGTCATCCCCTCCTCGAACTGGCCCGCCGACCCAACCAGCCGGGACGCCACCCGCGAAGCCGCACGAGCGATCTCAAGAGAGCTCGGCGCGACAACCTGGCCCAATCGCACATAGCGGCTGGCGAAGCGGGGGCCGTCGGGCTGACGCGGGCGTATCGCCGACTATGCCGACCTTCTGGTTATGCCGGCAACGACTGGAATCTCCTTGCGTCATAAGGGGATCGCGGCAGATAGGTCGGCATTACCACCGCAACGTCGAGGACGGCTCGGCCACGTCCGACACAAACTTCCCGGCAACGCACCGGCGCGAGCGCGGTTCTCGCTGTGGACATCAGCTCCATCTTCTCGCATGGCGGGCGGCTGCAGCATCCGTTCGAGCTTCGGGATTAGCCGACTCAATCGAGCGAATCCCCTTACGCCGTAGGCGATTCGCTCGCAGATCGGAATAACCAGAAGGTCGGCATAGTCGGCGGAGGCGGGCCGCCCGTTTCGCTGGGACTGTTCGACCTCGCCATGTACATACCGACCGGCGGACTGTCCGTCACCGGCGGCAGCGCGCGGTCCGCCGGGTCGACGGCCACCCCGCCGCTCACCACAGCGCGGACCCCGACGCCGCACCTCGTGCAGTGACCCCACACCTCGCCGACTTCGATCAGCGGCGAGGTGATCAGCGGTTTCAATAGACGACACGTGGTTGATCCGGAATGGGTGAACACCGTCGGGTCGGGCACGATCGGACGCGTGACACGCTCCTCGGTCCTCACTGATGATCTCACTCACCCTCGTCGCGGTGAGCGAGCGAGCATCGCAGGCGTGTGAGCGCCGAGGAGGGGAACGAGCGAACGATGAGCGCTCGCGTGAAGAGGTTATCCAATGAGCCGGCAATCGACATCACCGCACTCGAGACGACATAGTTGGTGCCAGGGCGCGCGATCCGCGAACGAGTTAGGCCATCCCGCGGGATGCGGCCCGCCGGGCGGAGAGGGGGGCGCGGCATGCGGTCGTCGTGGCTGGTCGGGGTATCTCTGAGCGCATTGGCGATGTTTGGCGTAGCCGCGTGCAGCTCGTCCGCCGGCTCAGGCAGCTCAGCGACAACCAGCGGTGGTGGCGGCTCGACCGGCTCGCCGCAGAATGGCGGCAGCTATCAGCTTCCGGCCGCAGTGACGTCGTTGCGCATCGACGGAGACGCGGTGGCCGTCGACGTGACCGCACAAGAGCAGGCGGCCGGGATCAACGTAACCGAGCAACGGCACGGCCGGGCCACGACAACAAAGGACGTGACCGGTTCATCGGCCACGCTGACGGGCAAATGCCCGTCGGGATTCCACTTCGGTGAGTCGTGCTCCGTCGAGTACACCGTGACGATGCCAGCCCAGGCGACGCTCAAGGTCGATAACACCACGGGGGACGTCAAGCTGATGGGCCCGTTTGCCGATGCGACGATCTCCACCTCCGCTGGACGGCTCACCGGCACCGCGCTGGGCGCTGGGACATACGAGGTGACAACCGATGTCGGCGAGTCCGACCTGACGTTCGCGACGCCGCCCAACTCGGTCAAGGTGAAAAGCGATGTCGGAGAGGTGAAGCTGACCGTGCCTGGCGGCACGAAATACGCCGTCACCACCCATACAACGGTGGGCTCAGCGGACGTTGCGGTCGACCAGGACTCATCCTCGACGCACCGCCTAGACATATCCACCACCGTGGGCGCCATCCAAATCAGCAAGGGATGATGGCCCATGGACCGCGGACAGCGCGGACCTCGACGATCTGGGACGGAAACGCGCGCTGAGAAGCGCATTTCCGTCCCAGCTATCAAGCTACGAGCGTCAGGCAGTCTCGGCAGCCGGGCCGCCTACGCAGCCGTCATAGGGCCGGGTTCCCGTTCGCGAATTGGGCCGCGCGCACCCGCAGCTCCGGGACCGCATGCATCTATCACCGGCCGATCTCGGCCTGGTTCTCCTCGCTATCGCCGTTGTCGTGCTGCGATGCCCGTGCCGCGGCTCGTTCTGATCAGTTCGACGCTCGGGCCCCGGGAGACAGCTCGCCTGACCGTTCGAACTTACCCAGCTCGTCTCTCGCACCAACGCGCCCAGCGTCACCCACGCGTCCGTCGGGCCCGGCAGCCCGTCACCGTCGAAGGCCAGGTAATGGTCTGACCGGAAGAAGCCGTCGAACCCCAACTCATCGGCGGCTTTGGCGACCCGCACCACATCGTCGTAGGACGGGCCCTGCTGCGGCTCGACGGACACTCGCAGATCCATCCCGCGCAGGCTACACACCTTGATGATCTCAGTGTCTCGCAGCGCCTCATCGTGGCCACGAAAGGACGTTGCACAAAACGACGAGCGCAGCGCGAACGCAAAGCGCAACGCATTGATGGGAGCCTGCTTGCTCTGCCGCCCACGATCATCTCCTGGGCACCGGCCTGACCCCGAGGTCCGGTCGGGCAAATCAGGGTCTGATTCGGGATGTCACCCGATGCGTCACGTGAGTGGCCACGCGATTCTGTTTGTGAGCGGTCATTCCGACCGACAGAGAGGACATCATGAATTCCATTCACGACCTGTTCCGCGCGCACGGCCTGGTCCGCGTCCGGGACGGTCGCGTACTCGGCGGCGTGGTCGCCGGGCTGGGCCGCCGCATCGGCCTTGACCCGTGGCCGGCTCGGCTGCTGTTTCTTCTGGCCTTATTGCTTATCCCGGGCAGCCAGATCCTGCTCTATCCGATCCTGTGGATCCTGATGCCGTTGCAGCGCCCGGGTGAGTTCCTGGCCGCAGTTAACCATCCGGCCGGTGCCCCGCAGCCAGCGTGAGCGCGGGACACGGCGAGCAGCCGCTCATCCAAAGTGGTGTTCAGGACGAGCGGCTGCGCACCGAGGCAGCCGACCTTTTCAGGTCGAGAAATTACCGACCCGGCAGTCGAGATGCGTGGGCATCGCCAGCGATGGCTAGCCCCATTCGCCCAGCCCCGAGCTGCTGGACCCACGCAGCCGTGACGTCACATGCTCGGCAGTCCGGGCGGCCGAGCTGACGACCGGCCAAGGCGTCGGCGCCCGAAGAGTCCATCTGCGCGGCACGCTCGGCCTAAACGACCAATGCAGACGGCTACGCGGTTCGCCTGGCCAGTGCCGCCACAAATAGGGATGCGTGACCAGTGGCGAGAATGTGTAAACAGCGTCGAAGCGCAACGCAACAGATCACGACGGCTCCAACTTCCCGTATCGGTCTGGCGCCAGCCTGGGTCGGTTGATGAAACGGAGACCGATCCATCTTCTGGTTCAGCGGATCAAGCATGGAGCCAGCGGGGTGGAGCCGACCGTCGAGCATCGGAATGTGGCGACCTGCAGGGAGCGCGAGACCAAGGCAGTCGCCCAGCCCTTGCCCGTGCGGGGAATGCAGGTGCACGTTTCTCGCTGTCGTGCCCAGACCAAACCAGCTCCGGACCGGTCCAACCGGTAGCGAGGGCAGCCGCCAGCACGCGGTTGATCGTGGCTTCTGCAGCGCGCCAAGTGAGCGAGTGCGTTAGCGGGCTTCTCCAGGCGGCGCAAGCGCACAAGGGAAGCGACAAGGTCCGTTGGCAAAGCGACGGCAACCACTTGCGAATGCTCACCGGAACGCGGTGCCCGACGCCTTCGCTGCCACGCGGAGCAATCTGCGTACCTCGTTCGCGGGCCCGTCCCTTCGCTGCGCTTTCCATTTGCTGCGGGAAACCGCAATTATGCGCAGTAAACGGGAACGGCGACCGAGTTGGCCGACTGGGGTGGGTGGGCGCCGCAGCTGGTCGGTTTCTGCGTCGCTCGCGCGACTGGTGCTTCCGAGGCGAGGCGGGCCGCCGCCCCGATTTGGCCTGCGCAGTCGGCCCCCAGATCCGTACGGGGGCGGCGTCTGGCTACGGTACCGGGTTCTTGTATGGCCGCCGAAGGCCGGCCGGGCTGGCTGCGAGTGTGTACTGATTGCTTCGGTCAGCATGTGGGCACCGGCATGTCCGCTATCGAGGCGGGCACGGAAACCCCGACACTCGGGTGCGAGTGTCGGGGTTCGGCGTTCCGCACCGTTGGCGTCAGGTCTTAATGGCCTTGGCGCGGCGCTCGGCTTCCTCGATGAACGGCGTGAAGTTGATGCCGTAGAACAGCTTCTTCAGCGCGGGCTTCATGAGGATCCCGCGGACTGGGCCCATGGTTTGGGCCGCGTCGATCGTGAGCGTGCAGTGGTCGGCGTCGACGGGGTGCACGGTCCACGTCGAGCGAGCCGACGAGTTCCCCGCGTACGTTCGCGAGACGCTGAGGTCCCGATGGCGGGTGTAGCTGTCGTATGCCCGCACTTGCTTGCCGATCTTGGTGGTGCGGTCGGCGACGAACTCGGCGCCGCTGTCGTCCTTGCGGACCACGCGCACGTTCGTCACCGCCTTGTTGAAGCTGGGGTAGTTCACGTAGTCGGTGAGTACCTCGAACAGGGTGGCCGCCGACGCGTTGGCCGGGCGGGTGTCGTTGAAGTGGATCTCCATGGTGTTTCTCCTGTGGTGTTGTGCCCGGCGCGTCCGGGCTGTCGGTTGACGGTCAGAACGTTAGGTACAGGCGGATGCCCCGGGAATCGGTGAAATCGCCGGTCGGGTCGCCGGTGCACCTACGATCGGGCTCGTGCTCTACGGGCGGGCAGCGGAGTGTGCCGTCCTCGACGCGGCCCTCGACGATGCCCGCCGGGGCCGCAGCCGTTGCCTTGTGCTGCGCGGCGAGCCCGGCGTGGGCAAGACGGCGTTGCTCGCGTACGCGGCGGGGCAGGCCGCCGACCTGCAGGTGCTGAAGGCCACGGGTACGCCGGCGGAGTCGAGTCTCGCGTTCGCGGGCCTGCACCAGCTGCTGCGGGCGGAATTCGGCCGGATGGGGGGCCTGCCGGACGTCCAGGCTGCCGCCCTAGCGACGGCGTTCGGACTCGCGGCCGGCGCCGCACCCGACAGATTCCTGGTCGGCGTGGCGGTGCTCGGCCTGCTGTCGGAAGCGGTTGCCGACGCTCCGCTCCTGTGCGTCGTGGACGACGCTCAGTGGCTCGACGGCGAGTCGGTGGACGCGCTGGCGTTCGCTGCGCGTCGGCTCGAGGCGGAGAGCGTGGCAATGCTGCTCGCCACGACGGATGCGAGCGGGACCCTCACGAACGCTGACCTACCGGTGCTGACAGTTGTCGGGCTGGACCGCGCCGGTTCGGATGCGCTGCTCGAGGCGCGGTGTGCCAGGCCGCCGGCGCCGCAGGTGTGTGCGTCGCTCTGGCGGCTGACATCCGGGAGCCCGCTCGCGCTTCTGGAGGTGTCGGCAGCACTGACGGCGCCGCAACTCTCGGGCGAGCAACCCCTTCCCGACGACGTCGCCCTCGGAGTGGCGCTTCAGCACATGATGCTGGCGAGCACCCAGACGTTGCCCGAGGCCACGCAGACGCTGCTGCTCGTCGCCGCGGCGGAAGGGACCGGCGACCTGGGATTGGTACTTCGGGCAGCCGGTCGGCAGGGTGCAGACCCGGCAGCGCTCGACCCGGCCGAGGCCGCCGGTCTGGTCACGGTGGCTGACGGCCGGATCGAGTTTCGTGACCCTCTGATGCGCACGGCTGTGTACCAGGCAGCCCACTTCGGCCGCCGGCTGACGGTACATGGGATCCTTGCCGACTGCCTGAGTGGCGATGCGGTGGCGGACCGGCGAGCTTGGCACCGCGCCGCGGCCACCGTGGGACCGGACGACGAGGTGGCCCTTGAGCTGGAGCATTCGGCGGTTCGGGCAAGGGCGCGCGGTGGTTACGCGGCTGCCGCCACGATGCTGGAGCGTGCCGCCGACCTGACCGTTGACGCCGCGACGGCGGGGCAGCGGCTCACCGCTGCGGCCACCGACGCGTGGACGGCCGGTCGGGCCGCCGCCACCCTTCGACTGCTCGACCGTGCGACGCCGCTGGTGTCCGACCCTCTGATCCGCGGTGACCTCGACCTGCAGCGGGGTGTCGTGGAGGCGGCCACCGGCGACCGCCGGGCCGCGTTTGACCTGCTGGCCGCCGGAGCAGAACCGCTTATGGAGCTCGACCACGCCAGAGCTGCACGGCTCCTCGTCGAGGCGGGACGGATCGCCTGGTCGGACGCCGACCTGCCCGCTGCACTGTCGGTGAGCCAGCGCATGCAGCAGCTCGCGCTCGAGCCGAACAGCCGCGAGTGGTACGCGGTCCGGGTCATGACCGGCCTCGGTTCACTCCTGCAGGGCGACCCGACCGCGGCTGCTCCGTTGCTGCGCGCGGTGGTCGCCGACGCCGATAGGGACGACCCGGAGCAGCTGCAGTACGCCGGGGGTGCTGCGATGGTCACGGGAGACGAGAACACCGCGGTCGGGCTCCTGACCCGAGCCATGGCGCGGGCACGCGCCCTCGGCGCGGTGTCCCGGCTCCCCGAAACCCTCGCTACCCTCGCCTCGCTGCAGTGTTGGGGCGGAGACCTGTTGACGGCCCGGAGCCTCGCGACCGAGGGGGGCGCCCTGGCGCGGGAGACCGGTCAGGAGCACTTCGCCGCCCACTTCGACGCGGTCCTCGCGTGGGTCGCGGCGGTGCAGGGCCGGGAGCAGGAGTGCACCGAGTTGGGCGGCGAGGCGATCGAGCTCGGTATGGCGCATCGCGTCCGCCCGCCCGTCGCATTGGCGACATGGGCGCTCGCGCTGTCGGACCTGGGCGCCGGGCGGTGGGCCGACGCGACGATCCGGCTCGAGGCGGTGGCGTCGCCGCGCAGCGGCCAGTCACATCCCGTCGTGGCAGCGCTTGCGTCCAGCGACCTCGTCGAAGCGGCCACCTGGGCCGGTCGTCCCGAGGTGGCCGCGGCGGCGCTGGCGAGATTCGAAGAGTTCGCGGGACCGGCAGCCGTGCCCTGGGCCCGCGCACTCGTCGCGCGCTGCCGTGCGCTTGTCTCGAATGACGACGCGACCAACCTGTACGAGGAGGCCATCGCCTGGCACGCGGACTCGACTCGACGATTCGACGAAGCGCGGACCAGGTTGCTGTACGGCGAGCACTTGCGCAGGGACAAGCGGCGCACCGAGGCACGGGACCAGCTGCGCGCCGCGCTCGCGGCGTTCGAGCGGATGTCGGCGACACCGTGGGAGGAGCGGGCCAGCGCGGAGCTTCGGGCCACGGGCGTCGCGGTGCGGAAACGCCAGCAGGCCGACGGCCTGGCCCAGCTGACTCCCCAGCAGAGCCAGATCGCACGGCTGGTCGCCGAAGGTGCCAGCAACAAGGTTGTGGCCGCCCAGCTGTTCCTCAGCACCCGGACGGTCGACTACCACCTGCGCAACGTCTTCGTGAAGCTCGGCATCACCTCGCGCGCCGAGCTGGCGCGCATCCTCGTGAGCGGATGACCACCTGACCTGCGACTAGTGGTCACGCCCGCTTCTTCGTCGCGCGACCACCGCCCTGGCCTCGGACAAAGAGACGAGAAGCGGGAGCGACGCCGAATCCCAGCTCCCGCAGCAGAGACCATGACGTTGTCAACGCCTAATGCACGCAACCATGAAACCGGAGCCGTCGAACGGGCGACGCGCGATCTCCCGAACGAGGTGTTCTACACGCGGCCCGTACTGCTAGTTCGGTCATCAATTCATTCGCCAATCGAGCGACGGTGATCTCAACGCGCCATGCGAAGGCGACGGCTTCCGGCAGCCGCGATGAATTCCTTGACAGCACTCTCGAACTGTTCCTCGACCTCAATCCTCTCCTTCGATTACACGCATCCTGAGATTGAGGACAAGGCGGAGTCTGCAAGCACCATCATCTCCGAATCGCCACCTACCAGCTGCACCCGGACCGGGCAGCTTCCGCGCTAGCGCCGAAATCCATCGACCGTGCGCCCCGAACATTGGTACGCGAACGTGAACCTCCGCACGCCCTGACAGATTGATCTGCGCGCCAACTAGCGAATGCGAACGTGACCCAGATCGACGGTGTGGCGCGCACTGTGCCAGGGCCGTCGCGGTGACCGACCCGAAATGGCAGAACCCCGCCGGGCTCGGCGGTGATCCGGTGGGGCAGGTTGGCGCGCTGAAGGAGCAGCCGGCTATGACATCGTGGTTACTGTTCCCGCGGCGATCAGAGCATCGCGCAGGGTGATGCTGCGTCTATCCGGTCGTGCAGGGCCGTGGTCGCAGGCTGTTCCGGACGGGTCCGCTCTGCCAGCGCTGACCTTGCTTGAGGCGGAAGCTTCGCGGCGGCGTCACATACTCCCGGTACGTCCCGGCCTGGACCGCTCGACGCGCCCGCCGGCCCACCCGAGGTGGTGCGCGGTCAGCACCTGGTCGGGATCTCGGCGATACTCGCGGCCAGCTGCTTCCAGCTCTGGTGGGCCTGTCGCCTGGACGACAGGTGTCCTGTCGTCGGGGTGACTGTCCGTGGGCGGTGCGGGCCGCACGATGTGTTTCGTCGGCGGGACCACAACGCATCAGGAGCCACAAATGACCAGCATCGCTAACACCGTTCGGACCCATCGCAGTAGCTTCCGTAACACCGGGCACCGCGTTGGCCGCGCCATCCGGACCGCCGGCCGCCGCTACGTCGAGATGATGGCTAAGTGCGACCCGAACAATGTCGGCTACTACGTCTGGTAGAGCGCACCGGTTCATCCGCGCGAGGCGCTGCTTGCCTATCCGTTCGACGTCCGTCCCGATGGGATGCCCCACGCCGTCCGCACGATCGAGTTTGGCGATCCCGAGATAGCGCAGTGGCATCTGCTTCCCGGGCTCCCAGGATTCGCGATGCGTGCGCATGTGGGGACGCTTGGGCCCGCGACCCTGACGGATCGATCTGCGAACGGCTTGTTGGCTGAGCTAGGGCCCCAGACCGCTACGAGCCCACTTGTCTGGGCGATAGGGCGTACGACGCGACGCAATGGTGAACAATTTTCGCGCCAGTCAGCCGGGAAGATTGCACATTCTCACCAAAGCCTAGCGCGCAGGAGGGTGCACATTCTTGGAATGGCAAGTAATTCTTAGACACTATGCAATCGGTAGGCGGGCCA
>Ga0157375_10002478_pt1 | contig 15984 bp, 14 predicted proteins | sample M35metaG_FD_115311 | JGI IMG/M metagenome (GOLD analysis project Ga0157375, IMG submission 115311) | Miscanthus rhizosphere microbial communities from Kellogg Biological Station, Michigan, USA - M3-5 metaG | ecosystem: Host-associated > Plants > Roots > Rhizosphere > Soil | place: USA: Michigan...
GTATCTGCATTTACGACGATACTTCCTCCCGGTTGCAGATTCAGGTTCACCCGGCGGGTCTTTTCGAAATCGTCCAGGATGTCGGCCACACTTTTCCAGATCTGAAGCATACCGGGCAAAGCCTGCCGCCGGAGTTTCGGACCGACGTCCATCATCTGCTCCATGTCGAAATCAGCGGCCGCCTGCTTCGCGCCGTTCTTGACGGTGGGCGCGAGTTGAAGTGTGTGCTGCGAGGCGCTCCTGTACATGTGGCGCTATTTACAAATGGGGCATCTGCCAAATTCGAAGGCCTGTCCTATACCTGCGGTTGGACAGACACCTTCTGCGACGATGATGTCTCGCTCGGTGATCTAGGTTGGCTGGGAGGACTCTCGGGATGGTCCATCGACATGATGAACCTTCGGAAATTGCCGAACACTCGTGCCGGTGTTTTATATAAGCCGTTACCCTCTTCTTCATACGAATTGGTGGTCAATGTCTGGCTTCCAGAGTTTTCCTCGAAGACCACCTATCGGTTTTTGCCGTTGGCGACCGATACCGAAGATGGACCACAAATTGAAATTGCCCAAGGTGTTAATGCCTACGGCGTTTCTGTTCACGGGATAGATTCTGAAGATGATTCCGAAAGGATGGAGCTTCTGCACGGCTTGAGTACCAACCGCTGCGAGCAGCTTCGTTTTCGCGTGGAGGAAAATATATTCTCTGTGGAATGCCGATCACAGATGATTTACAGCGGGTCCGTCACGAAATGTGCGACCCGAATCGGCTTTGATGCAACGGGGGACGCGAGGGTCGATATGATTCGCGTGGTCGGCCTCGAAGGGCATCCAGGAGAATCTGTGTGAGTATGAATTTCGGCCCACTTCCTGAACAGTTCATCTGGGCGACCGGCGTGGAAAACACGTTCATTCCGCAGGGACGACCAGGTCAGCGACCGCTGGACGAATTTGAACTGATGTCGCACTACAGCTGTTGGAAGGACGACCTGCGGCTATGCCAGGAACTGGGAGTACAGGCGATTCGCTGGGGAGCTCCGTGGTATCGGCTGGAGCCTCACCCCGGGGTTTTTGATTGGAGCTGGACCGATGAGGTGATTCCTTACATTGTCGAGGAACTCGGGATCACGCCCATCGTGGATCTCATCCATTATGGCTGTCCCTTCTGGCTGAAGCGGGAATTCATCAATTCGGGTTATGCCGATGCTGTATCCCGCTATGCGGCGGAATTCGCGAATCGCTATTCGAAACTTGTTCGTTTCTACACTCCGTTGAACGAACCCGTCGTTAACGCGTTGATGTGTGGAAAGCGAGGTATCTGGCCTCCCTATCTTCGAGGAGAAACCGGTTACATTCGCGTACTCCTGCAAATTGTAAAAGGCATGCTGCAGACGGCGGCCAGACTTCGAGAAGCGGCGCCGACGGCGAAACTGGTGTTTGTCGAAGCCACGGGACTGAGCCGCGCAGCGGACGCGGATCTCGAACCGCTCGCCATGGAGGATCAGCACCGGGGATATATCTGCTATGACCTCCTTACTGGAAGGCTGGTCCCGGGTCATCCTCTCTATACCTGGTTGCTGCGCAATGGGGTATCTCCCAAAACACTCGACGAGATCGCGCGAAATCCCGTGCAGATCGATGTCCTTGGAATGAACTTTTATCCCCAATGGTCCGTCAAGCAACTCTACGTCAATCGCAATGGCCGGATTGCATCCCGAGTGTCGGAAGGTCAGGCCAGTTTTTCATCCCTGATCGAAGACTACTACCGGCGTTACAACGTACCCATCATGATCACGGAAACGAGCGCATTTGGAAGCGATGAAGTTCGCCTGACCTGGCTGCGCGAATCGGTGGGTGCCATTCGCGGACTCCGGGAAAAAGGCGTGCCGGTATACGGGTATACGTGGTTTCCAATGCATACCATGATCGACTGGCGCTACAGGCTTGGCACCGAACCAGCAGAGAAATATCGAATCGAGCTCGGCCTGTACAAGCTTCAGGAGAATGCCGGCAACGGCTCACGATGGCAATCCACTTCTCTGGTAAAGGCCTTCAGCGAACTTGTTTCCAATCCCTGTTCGGCGATCGGCAACATGAAGGACTCCCTCCAGGGGGTTCCTCAATGAACATCCGGTCCACACGATTGCCGGATGGACGATACTTTCTTTCTTACGATTTTCTGGAGCCGGACTGGTCTTTTGTAACGGGTTCCAATCCTTCCATCGAAGACTCTCCGCGCGTCGGTCAGGATCGTTCTTCGGAATTACGATGGAATCCCGTCCTGGGGGAATGGGTTGTGACCGCCGTTCACCGGCAGGATCGCACTTTTCTGCCCTCTGTTGGCCAGTGTCCATTTTGCCGCAGTACGGAAGAAGGCGGTGAAATACCGGGAGACTACGACGTGGCCGTTCTCGCAAATCGGTTTCCCAGTCTCCAGCCGAATCCAGGAACACCCAGTATTGAAGAATCGTCTTTATATCCGGTCCGGCCGTCCCAGGGCGTGTGCGAAGTCGTTTTGTACAGCGCGGATCACCAGCGAACTTTGGCACAATTGCCGGTTGAACAAATTTATAAGTTGGTTCTTGTGTGGACTTCTCGATACTCGCAGCTCAGCCACCTGGAATTCGTAAAGTATGTTTTCATTTTTGAAAACAAAGGCGAAGCCATTGGTGTGACGTTGCATCATCCCCACGGTCAGATTTATGCATATCCGTTCTGCCCTCCCAGGATATCGACCGAATTGATGCAGTCCAAATTCCACCGGGACAAAACCGGATCCTGTCTTTTTTGCGACATTCTCCAGCACGAGATGCAGGATGGAAGACGCATTGTGTTCGTGAACAAATCCTTTGTGGTCTTCGTGCCGTTCTATGCCCGCTGGCCGTACGAAGTGCATATCACATCCCGCCGTCATATCCAGTCCATTGCGGACCTCGACGCCGCCGAACAACGTCATCTTGCAGCGGCACTGAAAGCGCTGCTGGAGGCCTACGACGGACTCTTTGGAATCTCGTTCCCTTACATGATGGTGATGCACCAAAAACCAACGGATCGGGAATCCTACGACTACTATCATTTTCATATCGAGTTCTATCCACCGATGCGGTCTGCGGAAAAATTGAAATACCTGGCTGGAAGTGAGACCGGGGCCGGTATGTTTATCAATGATTCCCTTCCGGAGAGCAAAGCGGGAGAACTTCGCGCCAAGGTACGTCCCGTCATCTTGCCGTCCGTGTGGGAAAACTAGAAGGCCTATGACAGCGAGTGGCGTGAATGTACCCACCATTATCGAAGCCTTTCGAAAGCGCTACGCCAGGGATCCACGGCTGTTTTATGCACCGGGGCGAATTAATCTGATCGGAGAACACACCGATTACAACGGCGGGTTTGTGATGCCGTTTGCAATTGACCGGGGTGTCACCGTTGCTGCCGCGCGGCGTCATGATCCGCTACTCTCGATATATTCGGTGGAGCTGCAACAGGAAGCGCAAATCCACATCACCTCACGGGCGCCGCTCCATTCCGGGACATGGCTGGATTATGTTGAAGGAATCGTTCGCACTCTTTCCCGCCGCGGTATCGAAATTTCCGGAGCCGATATCCTGGTATGCAGCTCTCTCGCCATGGGTGCGGGCCTGGCTTCGTCCGCCGCTTTTGAAATTGCAATGGCGATAATGATATGCGGATTGGGAGAGCAGAGTCCCGACCCGATGGAAATCGTGTTTGCAGCCCAGGACACTGAACACGAGTATGCCGGCACTCAATCCGGGATCATGGATCAGTACATATCGATGTTCGGCAAATCCGGTTCGTGTCTTCTCCTGGATTGTCGATCGCTGGTTTCTCGGTCCATCGGATTCCCCGCTGAAAACGAAACCCTCGTTGTTTGTGATACCGGCGTAAAGCACGCATTGGCAACATCGGAATACAACCTCCGGAGAGCGGAATGTGAAGACGGCCTGCGCCAGATACGGCGACACGACTCGGACGTTCAGTCCCTTCGAGATGTCAGCTATGCCTATTTTCAACAAATTGAAAACGACATCTCCGAACCTTCGAGGCGAAGATGTCGCCATGTGATTTCCGAAAACGAACGCACGCTCCGGGCGGCGGAAGCGCTCGAGCACGGAAACTTGAAATTGCTCGGGCAATTGATGATGGAATCCCATCGGTCACTTCAGATCGACTACGAAGTATCGTGCCGGGAGCTCGATACTCTTGTAGAAGCGTCGCTTCAGGTGAATGGTGTTCTGGGAGCGAGAATGACGGGGGGCGGGTTTGGCGGTTGCACGATCAATCTCGTGCAGCGGGCCGCGGTGGAACGATTTTCGGAATTCGTGGACCGGCACTATCGCAAAGCGTTCAATACATCTCCTGCGATTTTCGAAGTGTGCCCGAGCAGCGGGGCACACGAGATATTGCCGCCAGGATTGTGATCACCGTCGTACGGACAGTTCCTGGCGGTCGTAGACGGGCCCTGTGTGGACCGCTTGATCTTCCGAGCTTTGATCCCATGGATTCCTTCGCCCAAAATAGAATGGCGTTTCCACACGAGCTGGAAGTTTGATACCACATGTAAAGAAATCCGACGGTCTATGTCGTCCCAAACATTCGCGCGGGCCTGCACTCCAAAAATATTACTGAAAAATCGCCCTTGCCCCAGGCTAAGCGATCACAAAGAGCAGGACTGCGTTCCATGAAGCGATTTTGCAGCATCATGACGCATTTGCTCCAGGTTTCTCCAGATGAGTTTAACAACGGGGGAATTGGACAAAGGCCGAGCGGACGCACGAGGTTTAGCCAGGTAGATCATTTAGTCGCAATGAGTTGTTCCGCAATGTCTTTTGCAGTCATTGACCGCGCCTGCGGCTACAACTCCCCGTCTCTTACCGTTTTTCGCCCGGTTTTCACCGTTTCATTTGAACGTTGCGACTGGAACCATTTCGTCTGATATAGTTACTTTTCCCAAATACCTCTGCTTTTTGAATATGTCGGTTGGAGCGATAGATGAACGACGTTCCTGAACTGCCCGAAAATTCAAATGCTCCCTCTCCCTTGGATAACAGGAACGAAACAGAGGAGAACCTCCAGCGGCAACGAGAGCCGGTCGACGAAGAAGATCCTCCACGATTGCCTTTTCCCGTTGTCGGCATCGGAGCATCTGCAGGCGGCCTGGAAGCCTGTACGGAGTTTTTCTCTGCAATGCCAGCCGACAGCGGCATGTCCTTTGTTCTCATCCAGCATCTGGCCCCCGACCGCCACAGCATGATCGCCGAGATCCTGTCTCGGCATACTCGCATGAAAGTGCAGCAGGTACAGGATGGAATGGCCATTGAGGAGAATCACGTCTACGTCATTCGGCCTGGCCATACGTTGACAATCAAAAATGGCGCACTGCATCTGGGAGAAGCACTGGAACGGCCTCGGCATGGAAGACCGGTCGATGATTTCTTCAAATCCCTTTCTGAAGAACAGCGTGAACGCGCCATTTGCATCATTATGTCCGGCATGGGCAGCAATGGGACGGCCGGCGCTCAGGCGATTAAAGCGGTAGGTGGAATCTGTATCGCACAGGATCTCGAATCCGCTCAGTTCCCGTCCATGCCACGGCACCTGATCGATTCCGGGTATGCGGACTATGTGCTGAAGCCCCGCGAAATGCCTGAAATTCTAATTGGATACTGCCGGCATCCCTATGCGACGGAACGTTCCGATGCGGATGAAACACTGCAAAAGGAGCAGCAGCATCTGCGGGAAATTCTCGCGATCCTGAAAACGCGCACTCGTCATGATTTCTCCGGCTATAAGAAGCCCACGGTCTTGCGGCGGATCCAGCGCCGTATGGGCCTGAACCGGATCATGAAGATCGATGAATACGCGAATGTTCTTCGACAGAACCCGAACGAGATCACATCGCTCAGCGATGATCTGTTGATTCACGTTACCGGATTTTTTCGTGATGTCGATGCGTGGGAATCTCTACGCCAGCACGTCATCGTGCCGCTGATTGCAAGCCGCGAAACCGGAGAGACCGTGCGTTGCTGGGTCACCGCATGTTCCAGCGGCGAAGAGAGTTATTCGCTCGCAATTCTTCTGCAGGAGGAATGCGAACGCGTCAACAAGACTCTCGACATCAAGGTTTTCGCAACAGACACGGCCGCCCGCACGCTGGCGAACGCCAGAAATGGACTGTATCCGGGAGGCATCGAAGCGGAAATTTCGCCGGCACGGCTCGAGCGCTTTTTCAACAGAGAAGATTCCTTATACCGAGTTCGCCCGGAATTGCGCGAAAAGGTTGTCTTTGCGCCCCAGAATGTTTTGCAGGATCCGCCGTTCTCCCGCCTGGATATTGTCACCTGCCGCAACCTGCTGATCTATCTCGAGCCCGAAATGCAACATCGCGTCCTGAATCTTCTTCATTTCGGACTTCGCGACGGAGGCGTCCTGTTTTTGGGTACCAGCGAAACCGTGCCGAATGGTGAAGAGATGTTCGAGATCATCGACAAGAAAGCCCGAATTTTTCGCCGCGTCGGCCCCACCCGACGTGCAAGCGTCGACTTTCCTCCCATCCGTTCCATCGGGATTTCCGGAGTCGAAGGACCGCAGAATTTGCGCGGGGGCCAGAAACCTTCCGTCGCCGCGATGACTGCAAAGGCACTCCTGGCGTGGCACGTGCCGGCGGCCATTACCGTCGATCGAGACCTTCAGATTGCTTACTTTCATGGGAATACCCAGCCTTATTTGGATCAACCTCCCGGGGAACCCACACGGGATCTCATTCCTCTGCTCAAGGAGGACATGCGTGGCACCGTCCGTACTGCGCTCCATCGGGCGATGTCGGAAAACTCGACAGCCGTCGTTCACGACGGAATCCTGGAAACAAGCGAAGGACGCGTCCGAATCGTTGTCACCGCTTCTCCGCTGGATCCATTGGCCAAATCCGACTACTTCGTCGTCAGCTTTAATCAGAAACACGAAGAGGCCCTGCCGCAATCCGCGCCGTCCGGTGAAACGGGGGAAACCGAGGCGGAACTACATCGTATTCGCCACGAGTTGCAGATGACGATCGAAGAACTGCAGACCAGCAACGAGGAACATAAAGCCTCTGCAGAAGAGGTCATGAGTATCAATGAAGAGTTGCAAAGCACCAACGAAGAGCTCGAGACGAGCAAGGAAGAGATGCAGTCGCTCAATGAAGAACTCACAACGGTCAATGCACAGCTTCAGGCCAAGATGGAGGAATTTCAAAGCATCAACAGCGACCTGGCCAGTCTTCTCAGCAGCACGGACATCGCCGTCATATTTCTGGATATTCGCTTCCGCATCCGGCGGTATACACCCGCCGCGACCAAACTGATGGAACTCATTTCCTCCGACATCGGACGTCCGATAAACGATCTTGCTCCAAAGTTCACCGATCCGGATCTGCTACAGGATGCAAAAACGGTAATGGACAGTCTCGTTCCATGCCAGAAGGACGTCGCCGGCGAAAACGACAAATGGTACGTGCGGCGCATACTGCCGTATCGCACGAGTGAGAATCGAATCGAAGGGGTTGTCATCACGTTCATCGATATCACGGAACTCAAGAATGTGGAGGCGGCACTCCGCCGCAGTGAGGAAAATCTGGCTTCCGAGCTGAGTGTGATGAGCAAGGTTCACGACATTACCAATCGGCTGATTGTCGTTCCCAGTCTCACATCGGCTATGGATGAGATTCTGGCGGCGGCGATCGACATCACCGGCGCAGATATGGGAAACCTGCAGTTGCTGGACGAGGAAACCAACACCCTCAACATCGCCGTTCATCGCGGGTTCAAGAGGGACTTCCTGGACCAATTCAAGTCCTTGAATAAAGGCGCGACAACGGCATGCGCTGTCGCCTTTCGTGAGGGACGGCGCGTCGTTGTTGAAGATGTGCAGAAGGATCCTCTGTATTCGTCTCTTCGAGCGACGGCGGCTTCCGCTGGTTTCCAGGCGGTTCAGAGCACGCCGTTACAGAACCGTCAGGGCCGGAATATCGGAGTCATCTCAACCCATTTCAAGAGTCCTTTTCACCCGACCAGGAGAGCATTGAGCGCCATGGATCTTCTTGCCCGCCAGGCCGCGGACGTCATCGAAAGGATTAAAACCGAGGACAGACTCACCGAGCTGCTTCGCAGAGAAAGAACCGCTCACACGACCTTGAACGAGGCAGCGCGAATGAAGGACGAGTTTCTGGCAACTCTGAGCCATGAATTGCGCACTCCCCTTTCTGCAATTCTGTTATGGAGCAAAGTCATCCGAGATACCCCCGTCGGTCCCGACAAACAGAAGGAAGGTGTGGAAGCAATCATCCGGAATGCCGAAGCACAGAGCCGGCTGATCGAAGATCTGGTGGACACCTCTCGCATCGCAACCGGCAAACTTCGAATGGAATATGAAGAAGTTCATCTTCGGGAACTGCTGATGCAGTCCATCAATTCCATTGAACCGACCGCACTGGCTAAAGGTGTGAATCTTGTCAGTGATATTGCGGTGGATATCGGTATCGTGAGAGTCGACACACAGCGGATGCAGCAGGTCTTCTGGAACCTGCTGACCAATGCGGTGAAGTTCACCCCCAATAAAGGCACCGTTACCGTGCGTGCGAAGCGGGTTTTCAATTCCGTCGAGATTCGTTTCTCCGACACTGGAATTGGAATTGATCCTGCTTTTCTGCCTCATGTCTTTGACCGCTTCCTTCAATACGACAGCTCGAATTCACGAAAACATATGGGCCTGGGGCTGGGACTCGCTATTACAAAGGAACTGATTCAGCTGCATGGAGGCACGATTGAAGCGCAAAGCCCAGGCCCGAACCGCGGCTCAACGTTCATTGTGAAGCTGCCGATGCCCGTACTCGGTAAATTGCCACAGATTCGGCAGAATCAGTTTCCTGCTGTCTCCAGCAAATCCCTGCGTGGTTTACGAATCCTGCTGGTGGAAGACGATGTGTCGACTCAGGTAGCCATGGAATTCGTACTGACTCAAATGGGAGCGGAAGTTTTCGTCGCGGAATCCGCCAGACTTGCGATGCTCAAACGGACAGAATTCGCCCCTGGCGTTATTATCAGCGACATCGGTCTTCCGGACATGGACGGTCACGCATTCATCAAGGCCATTCGAGACCTCGAAAAAAAAGAAGGCCGGCCGCAAACCATCTCGATTGCTGTTTCAGCGTTTGCCCGTGAAGAAGATCGAATCAAAGCTCTGGACGCGGGCTTTACGCAGTATTTTTCCAAACCCCTCAACCTGGACGAATTGATCCACAGCCTGGTAGACCTTTCGCGCGGACACAAAGCCTGAGCCGTCGGTGAGGCGGTCTATGACCGACCCACCGACCTTGTTCGACAATATCTAAATGGTCGTAGAACGATCGCAGCCTCCACTCCTTCGTCTCCTTCGCTAGAAAGATTCACAACCTTAGTGGTCACTGCGGGCACGCGAGTGGCAGACACTGGGCGTTGATGTTCCCGAAATGCCATCGGCCATTTCCAAAGGCGCTCTATTCATTCACGAACTTCCTGCACGCCGCTCGGAACGTGAGTTGCTCACAGCAGGGCATCAAACTCAAAACTTCTGGAGGATTTCATGTCACATTCTCGATCCAAAGGGCATCGCTCGCAACAGTCCCGTCCGCAGGAAACCCAGCAGGAGTGGAATCGAGGTCGCACTCCTTCCACCATGAATTCTGGCGACGAAGGCTACGGCGAACAGGAGCGTTATGGCGGGCAGAGCGGCTATGGCGGAAGCCAGGGCTCGTACGGAAGTCAGGGAGGTTACCGCTCGATCAATTATACCGATCGGTTCAGCAATCCTCGCGGAGACTCGGATTACCAGGGTTCCCGAGAGTATCGAGACGAATCAAGATACGGAATGCAGGGTCCATACGGACAGCAGGGACAGTACGGTCAGCAGGGGCAGTACGGGCAACAGGGACGTTATGGTCAGCCCGACTGGCGCTCTTCTGAATCCAGCTGGAGAATGGAGAACCGGCGCGAAGACGACGAGAGAATGCCCCAATATCGCGAAGGCCAGCCGGAACGCGGCTATCGGCAATGGGGAAATGAAAATGAGCCAGGCAATATGAACCGCGGACGATGGGAAGGCGGCGGATGGGAAGGACGTTGGGAAGGCGGAATGGAATCCGGTGGAGAGCGGGGACAGCAACGCAGTAATGTCACTCGCTTCGGGCAGCGCCGCGAGGGCCAATCCAGCACTTCGCAGGGAATGCCTGGACGGCAATCGTTTGCCGGCCGCGGCCCGCAGGGCTACAAACGGTCCGACGAGCGGATTACCGAAGACATCAACGAGGAACTCACGCAGGATCCAGAGCTCGATGCTTCGGACGTGACCGTCGAAATCAAGAACGGCGAAGTGATACTGAAAGGATCCGTACCGGACCGCGAGTCCAAGCGCCGCGCAGAGGATATTGCGGAATCCTGCTCCGGAGTAAAGGATGTACTGAACCAGTTGCGCATCAAGCGAGAGGGCTCCTCCGAATCCGAGCAAACGTCCCAACGCGATAAGTCGGAAGATAAACGCAATAAAGTTGCCAGCTAGTTCAAGCCACAAATAAAACTTCCAGTTGGCGTCAAGCGTCAGCTGGAAGTTTTTCGTTGTTTATTCGGTAGCTTCGAACGGCAGGATTCGTAAAGATTCCGCACGTACTTTATTTTCGATCGGACTCGATGCGTCCTTCACCGGAATCGAGAGTACCGGCACACGCGCGTCACGAACGATGCGTTCAGCGGTAGATCCGAGAAAGGCCCGTTCCAGCAAACTCTTGTCGTGAATCGTGAGAACGATCAAACCACATTCCGATTCTTCCGCTGTAGCGAGTATCTTTTCAGCCGCCACACCCTGAGTGATTTTTGAAACCACCACAACCTGCTGACGAGCGCCTTCCGACTCGAATTCCGACAGTTTTTGGCGGGCGTGCTCGGCAAGGAGTTTCTTGTCCCTGGGATCATCAATGACCGGCATGGAACCACCGTAGGAAATGGGGATCGGCTCGATGGAATAGTGAACGATTAAACTGGCGCCAAATGCTCGAGCCAACTCCAGGGCAAAACCGAATGCCTCCGGATTGGAATCGCTAAGATCTGCTGCAAACAAAATGTGCGTCACCGGTCCTGGCTGCGCATCGCTGGACAGGGTCAGCAGGGGGACGGGCAGTTTGCGTAAGATGTCTTCGGTCGTCGACCCGGCCAGCAGTCTTCGAATCAAGCCATGGTGGTGTACTCCCATCACGACGATATCCGCGAATTCCTCTTCGATTGCCGCACAAATCTCATCCTCGGCATTGCCGATGCGTAGACGGGTTTGCACATTCAGACCCTCCGTATCGGCTGGACGCAACATTTTAGACAATTCGTGTTTGGCATCCGAAGCCGGCTTTCCGGAGTTGTCATTTTCAGCGACATGCAGAAGGGTCAGTTGCGCGCGAAGCGTCCTTGCAAATCCCGCCGCAAAATCGACAGCGCGTTGAGAGGCCGGCGAAAAATCCACAGGAACCAGAACATTTTGGACATGCATGATTTCTTCTCCTTATACGGCGCTTTCATGATGAAACATCGTGGTCTGTCGTAGACCGACCTGCAACTTCAGCGGACCTTACTGAAATGCAGCCTGGCATAGGCCAACATGGCTGCACCCGATATTGCCCCAAGATTGACCAGAAAACCAAACAACCGCTCCCGAGTGATATCGGAACCGGGAAGCCCCAGGACTACTTCCGCGCCGAACCAAACAGGAAACACCGCGAACTGTACGGCGGCGGCAACTCCGATCAGATACCGCCGGCCCGCATCGTCGGTTATCGAGAGCCCCGCTGCAATACCGATGATTGCGGAAATCAGAAAATTACCCATCAGATTTCGAAATCCGTTAAAGAGCAATGGGCCACCCTCGATCCACGCCACGGATGCTCCGGCGGCGAACGCGAGAGCTGTCGAAACAAGAAGAGCACGCAAGCCATGCACCGCCAGGCGATACTCCCTGGCCCACAATCCGAAACTGACAGCCAGAATTTGAGACAGAAATGGCAGAACCAGGGCGCCCACAACAATGGAAATCGAACTGTTGTGGATTAGGCCATCCGCCAGGAGCACCGCTTCCCGCGGTTGCACGACCGATGTAGCTCGGGGTGAGATGACTCAGTTGCCACAAATCCTGCACGATGTCCGGCAAGGGCTCCGACATTGGTCGCGTTAACGTGTCCATCGAGGGAGCCGGACGACCGATGATGGACCGAATTTCCCGTGAGGTCAGCGTATGGTCGCAGCGAGAAAGAGTTTCGGAGTTCATGAACCTTTCCACGAAGGCTCGCGCGTTCGGAGTGGAAGTCTCGACGCTGAACTGAATTCGCGCCACATCGTTTACCAGAGTATCGGTAATGGCTACCCGATCGATGCCGGACTCCCGAGCCAGCCGAGTGGCTTCGGAAATGCACTCCACCGGGAGGGTGACCCGAATTTCATGCATGATGAACTCCTTTGAGCAACTAAGGAACTGGAGGGGCGATGAGTGACCTCATTTCACTGGCGAACCAGCTCGATGCCAGAACCTTTAGCTGCCGCGCCATTATCGAAACTCCAAAATGCTGCCGGAATAAGTTCAAGTACGATCCGGAAACCAACTTATTCAAGCTCGGGGGTCTCCTCCCCGAAGGAATGATGTTCCCGTTCGATTTTGGATTCATTCCTTCAACGCTGGGGGACGACGGCGACCCTCTCGACATCATGGTGCTGATGGATGCGCCAGCGCAAGTAGGCTGTCTGATCGATGTCCGAATCGTCGGGATAATTGAGGCGAAACAAATCGAGAATGGAAAAACCGAGCGAAACGACCGTCTCCTCGGAGTTGCAATACATTCCTATGAACATCAGGATATTCGGAGAATCAATGAGGTCAACAAAGCCCTTCTATCGCAAGTTGAGGCTTTCTTCGTTTCCTATAACAAACAACGAGGAAAACAATTCAGGATCATCGGAACCGGTGGCCCCAGCAAAGCAATTCGATTTATTAAAGCCGGTATGAAGGCACATCAGCGACAGTCCCAATCGAAGTAGGCCATTCCTTCCGCATCTGACGTCTGGACCTTCGGGCTGGGGGCGGGAAAAAAACGCGAAGTGGAAGACGACGCCCGTGAAGTGGCGTGTGGGCGGCCCTGACCGCCCACACTATCGTTTATCGAGCGCTCATAGCGCCCCTATGGCGATATGCCTTACTTTTTCCGGCTGGGTTGTTTGCGCGCCGTCGTTTTACGTTCGCCGGTGGCCGTCCCGGTTGCCATTGTAGTCCGTTCTCGAATCTTACCGGGATTGGCCGAGACCATGCCATGTTCGGAGTCTTCCGGAACTCCCTCGGATTGCAGTTCTTCTTTTCGCTGCATCATCCGCTCGCCCAGGCTATCCAGATCCATATCGAGATCTTTGACCTGAGGAAACATCTGCCCCTCTTCTTCCTTAATGTGGTGGCGCACTGCCTCCGCCAGGACCTTGAATCTGGCGTTTTGGTACTCACTATCGTCATCGGACTCGTCGAGTTCTGCGATCAGCATCCGGGCCACGTGATGCTCCACTTCCGCTTCGTTCATGACGTCTTCTTCCAGTTCTCCTCGGAGAGCCGGATAGAAAATCTCTTCCTCGATCGTGGCGTGAATCTTCAATTCTTGAACAGCCTCGGAAATAATGTTCTGCTTCTCCGTGGCATTCTCGGAATCTTCGAATTTATCGAAAAGGCCCTTTACGGTGTCGTGATCTTTTTTGAGCATCGAGATCGCATTCGTCTCCGCCTTGGGTTTGGACATGGTTATCTCCTTTAATGAATCGAGATCGGTATTGAATCCCGCCGGTAGTCCAGCAATTGACCTGCCGTCGGCAACGCGGTTTTTGGCCTGTTCACGGATTTGTTCCTTCGTTTCGATTTCCACCCGTTCATTCCGGATCGTCAGACGCAGCCGGTTATAGATGCTGATGTACTGGTTGGAGACCCAAACAAGAGCAAACTCACCGATCACATAGCCACGCCATCCCGGATACAACAACTGGTATCGGGTCAGGAGCACAAACGCGAGCGACACGTAGTGGCTGAAGCAGTATTCGCACGTGAAGAGGTAATAGAACTTGCGTCCGATGAATGACGTGCATTCCCTGCTCTTTCGGACACAGTACTCATGCGTCTCCCGGAAGAGCTCCTCATGGGTCACCGTCCAGGAAACACAGGCAATGGGTAATGCAAGAATGAAGAGAAAGAGGATCGGAGTTGCCGGTGTCATGTCTTTTCGATGAGATGCACTTCTGCGACCACTCCCCCGAATGCTACGGAACGCCGATTGCCAGCTCAACCATGTGAATGGGTTAAAACTGGTCATACTCGATATCGATGGCACCTTGCTGCGGAGCAATGCGGCCCATGCCATGGCATTCACCGAAGCTGCGCAACGCCAGGGTATCGCGGCGGATTACTCGAGAATTCTCCCGCTTATCGGCAAAGGCGCCGACAAATTGATCCCCGAAGCCTTTGGTATCGAGGAGAACAGCTCGCTTGGAAAGAAGCTGGCTCAGCTGAAAGGAAAAATTTTTAAGGAACGTTTCCTCCCCCACTTAGGCCCGACTCCGGGAGCGCGCGAACTTCTGAAAGAAATAAGATCGAAAGGGCTCACCCCTCTCGTAGCAACTTCATCCGACCGGGAGGACGTGGACCGGCTGCTTGAGCGCGCAAAAGTCAAAGACCTTATCGATGACGCGATGACCGCCGACGATGCGGACGCGTCCAAACCCGATCCGGATATTCTTCACGCTGCCCTGGAGAAGGCCGGGGTCCGTCCGGAAGAGGCGGTTATGGTGGGAGACACTCCATACGACGTCGAAGCTGCAAATCGAGCGGCGATTCGTTGCCTGGCCGTCCGCTGCGGTGGCTGGAGCGATAAAAGCCTGCGCGGTGCTGCGGCCATCTACGACGACCCTGCGGACATCCTGTCGCATTTCAACCAGGCGTTTGGCCTGCCAGGTTAAGGTTCGATCACATCTTTTTTGAGGCTGGAAAGATCACGGACGAACAGGTTGAATTCTCGAGTCCGACTTTGCTCGTCCACTGCGCGCAGTATCGAAGAGGGATGAACTGTTATCAGCACGGGGGGCCCGAACCTGGATTCCATCCGTTTTCCGCGGGACGCCAATACCCGAAACGATGGTCCAAGCAGAGCCTGAGTGGCCGTTGCGCCCAGCGCCACAATCACACGGGGTTTTATGACTCCGATTTCCGATACCAGCCATGGCAGGCAAGCCGATATCTCCGTGGCGTTCGGCTTCTTATGCAAGCGGCGCTTGCCACGTTCTTCCCATTTGAAATGTTTAACGACATTGGTGATGTAAACCTGTTGGCGGTCAATACCGGCCTGTTCCAATGCGCGGTCCAGCAGCTTGCCAGCGGGGCCGACGAAGGGCTTTCCTTGAAGATCTTCATCGTTTCCGGGCTGCTCTCCGACCAGAAGAAGAGGGGCTTGCCTGGAGCCCTCACCAAATACGGTTTGAGTGGCATGCTCCCAAAGATCACAAGCTTTACAGTCCTTTGCTGCGGCCTGAAGAGCACGAATCGAGCGCCCGTTGGTTTTCGCGGATTTCATCTCAGTGTCTCCTGCCGGCAACTCTTTCATGGGGGTACCGATATAGTCCTTTGATTTGTTCCGGACACCAACCGCTTCGCGTCACCCTCTCCCGTCGTCGGAAGAGGGATCCGCGATGCCTGTGTTCCCTCATGCTGGACTGCGTCTCCGCGATGCTTTCTTTTCCATATTGTGCTGCCGGGCAGTTATTCGACCGCCTGCGACGAGGGGACGTTCCTGCCGCGACGCTTTGGGCGGTTCCATACGTACTTTCCTGGCATACTCTTCAGCCATTTTCGACTTTCGAGGCGGAATGTTTTTTGAAGGCATGATCATCTCCTTTCGTCCTTAAACAGA
>Ga0157375_10002480_pt1 | contig 15974 bp, 43 predicted proteins | sample M35metaG_FD_115311 | JGI IMG/M metagenome (GOLD analysis project Ga0157375, IMG submission 115311) | Miscanthus rhizosphere microbial communities from Kellogg Biological Station, Michigan, USA - M3-5 metaG | ecosystem: Host-associated > Plants > Roots > Rhizosphere > Soil | place: USA: Michigan...
AAGCCGTACCTGGAGATCGACAACATGTACGGCGAGGAGGCTTCGCCGGTCAAGTTCACGATGTGGGCCGACGAACTCGTGGTCGAGGACACCCGCAAGGGGCAGGACTCCGAGCAGGCTCTCAACGCCATCGCTGAGGCGATCAAGGACTGGGGCGACTCGTCTCAGGCCATCTCCGTCATCGCCGCCGTACTCCGTCGGACCGGAAGGACCACCTCATGAGCAGCGAACTGCCGGGCATGTGGGAGCAGGCCGACTTCTGGGGTGGAGCCCCGGACATGCACCGTGACGCCGCTGGGGTGGATCACGCCCTGACCGACATGCCTGACCTGATCGAGGTCGGAGACGACGGCGTCGTGGTCCGCCACCACATGGACATGGAGGCGCACGCGGAGTCCTTCAACGAGGGCTATGCGCTGCACCGGGAGCACTCCCTGGACGTCATGGCCGAGTGGCTGGGCCTGGTCAAGGACCCGGAGCGCAAGTATTCCGAGGAGCGCCGGGGCATGTTCGAGACGGGCCGCTTCCGCTGGGTCAGTGCCTACCGGACGGAGGACGACGATGCCGAAGTCGAGTCCTGACTACCCCGGCATCCTGGGTGCCGCCAAGAAGATCTCCGAGCGTGAGGTCGAGAAGCGCGAGCGGTTCGTGGAGCACTACGGCGTCGGCAAGGAGGGCGTCCAGCGCCTTGCCGCGCCCGCACCCACCGCGTTCGACATCTGGTGGGGCGCGTACTGGAAGAACCGCACCGACACCATCGAGCACACCGTTGCGCGCGGCATCGCTCGTGACGCCTGGGACCAGGGAAGGCGGAGTCGAGGATGAAGCCTCTGTGTGACGGCGGCAAGGAACTGCCCAAGGTCATCACCACGACCGGCTACATCGAGGTCCGGTGCGCCTGCGGCGACTCGATCAAGATGCCCGACAAGGGCCTGGGGCGTGCGGCCATCGCTGCGTGGAAGAGCCGCCACCAGCCTCCGAAGCCGATCTGAGAGGCGTATCAAGAATCATGCCCTGCACCTGTGACAAGACCGAGGCCACCGAGCACGCCTACACGTGCGTGATGTACCGCCCGCGCCAGTACGGCAAGAACGCCGAGATGACCGCGCTGCGGATGCTCGATGCCCTGGAGCACGGCCTGGTCCGCGAGGCCGTCCAGCGGGACACCCGCCCGACGTGGCACGAGTGGGCGCTGCACCTGGCGAACACCGTGGCCACGCGCGCGGACTGCACGCGCCGCCAGGTCGGTGCCGTGATCCTGGATGCGCAGCACCGGGTCATCTCCACCGGCTACAACGGCTACCCCGCTGGACGGCCTGGCTGCCTCTCTGCGGGCGCGTGCCCGCGTGGGACGCGCAGCCACACCGAGATCCCCAAGGACGCCCCGTACGTGGGCACCAGCGTCGTCTGCGAGGCAATCCACGCTGAGGAGAACGCGATCCTCTACGCCCGCCAGGACCTTCGCGACTGCACGCTCTACTCCACGCAGCCGCCGTGCCCAAACTGCCAGCGGTTCATCAAGGGTGCGGGCGTGATGCTGGTCATCTGGCCGGGTGCCGAGTTCGGTTCCCCCATGCAGTACTGGGACCCCACGACACCGTTCGAGTGACGCGACCCTGGTAGTTCCTTCACCCGTGTAATCCAACCTCGTACCGACAACGGTACGAGGCTCTGTCAAGTGCAATGATGCGCCAACGCCATCGACGGCGGTGCCTTCAGAACAAGAATCGAGACCGCCATGCCCGTTGACCGCAACTCCTCCGGCACCCTTCGCCTGGACTCCAAGATCGTGACCGACCCCCGTGCGCAGTACAACCTCGCGCTGCACGTGGCGACGTCGGTGCCGACCGAGGAGGTCAAGGGCTTCCTGGAGCAGTTGGGTCTGCTGGAGCCGGTCAAGATGATGCGCCGCAACAAGCGCCTGCGCGGAATCGCCCCGGGCAAGGAGCAGGCCGCACCGGAGATCCCCACGCCGCGTACTCCGCAGCCGCGTGTGCTGAGCCAGCCCATGCTTCGGGGACGCCGTCTCTGAGGCGTACCAAGGTTCATGACCAAGATCCTTCTCGTCGGTGACATCCACGTCAGCGACAAGCCTCCGGTCTCCTGCACGGAGACGTACACCGACGACATCATCGAGATGCTGAAGTGGATCGCCGGGTACGCCGCTCTCAACGAGATCACCACGGTGGTCTGGGCGGGCGACGTGTTCGACCACAAGGCACCCAGCAAGAACTCCCACGCCCTGATCCTGAAGATGATCGGCGTGGTCAACGAGTACCGGAACCTGGGCATCGACCTGTGGATCGTGCCGGGCAACCACGACATCTCCAACGACCGGCTGGAGTCGATCCACGAGAAGCAGCCGCTAGGCGTGCTGTACGCCGCTGGGGCGCTCGAACTCGTCGGCTGGCACCCCACGCTCCCGCTGTACGGCGTGGGCTGGCAGCAGGACTGGGAGACGCACCTGAACGCGGCGTTCTACTCGTTCAAGGTGGACGCCCCGCGCATGGGCGAGAAGCCCGACAAGTGCCTCGCGGTGACGCACGCCAGCATCTTCCCGCCCAAGATCGCAGAGGGTGTGCCCTACGAGCACCTGCCCGCTGCCGACGTCGCGCACGCGATGGGCAACGCTGGCTCGCTCTACTACGGCCACATCCACGACTACCACGGCATCTACGAGGTCGGTGGCGTCACGTTCGCCAACGTCGGCGCGATCAGCCGGGGGTCTCTGACCGAGTCCAACGCGAGCCGCAAGGTCATGGTCGCGACCTGGGAGAACGGAATCTTCTCCGAGGTCGAGGTGCCGCACAAGCCCGCGAGCGAGGTCTACCGTCTTGACGCCGTCCTGGCCGAGCGGTCCGCTGCGAAGTCGCTGGACAACTTCCTGGCGCACGTCGGCCAGGCCACGCTGGAGATCGCCACCACGGCCTCCGTCATCGACCACATCAAGACCATGGCCATCACCCCGAGCGTCAAGGCTCTGGCCATCAAGTACCTGGAGGACGCGGACCGTGTTTGAGGACTGGAACGAGTGGCACACCATCGACTGGGTCGTCCTGGTCGTCTTCATCCTGTTCGTGCTCGCCGCGTTCTCGTGGGCCTACCGCGTCCCGACGTGGTTCTGGGACCCCAAGCCGCAGACGCCCTACGGGACCGAGGCTGGCTCGCGACGGATGCCTCCGGGCTACCACGACATCGAGGACGCCTACGACGACGGTCCGATGGTCGTGCCCGAGCCCTCTGAGACGTACACCTGGTTCGTCAACTCCAACCCGCTGTGCGTGTCCGAAGACTTCGACACCGAGGACGGCTTCTGGTCCTTCTACAACGGCGACGACCTGGTCCTGATCTACGCCCCCAAGCCGGGCGACACCCTGCACGCTGAGGAAGGGGGCGACATCTGATGAAGGTCTACATCTCCGGCCCGATCATGTACGCCACGGGAGCCGACCAGTTCGGCCCGATGAAGGAGTGGCTGGCCGAGAACGGCCACGAGCCGCTGAACCCCAAGGACGTCGAGGGCTGCCCCGACCAGACCTGCCTCCTGCTGCCGCACGAGATCGCCAAGGGCATGAAGCACTCGTGGAAGTGCTTCATGAAGTACGACATCCTGGCGATGCTCACCGAGTGCGATGCGATCCTGATGCTGGACGGCTGGGAGGACTCGCACGGAGCCAAGGCCGAACTGTTCACCGCCGTCACCTGTGGGCTGACGGTCCTCTACGCGAAGGACCTGTGATGGACCCCCGTACCGCCGAAGCCCTGGTGCAGATCCCGGACCTGCTGCGCGACCTCGCGTCCAAGCAGGAGACGGCGAATCTTCTGGCGCTCTCGAAGTTGGAGGCGGACAAGGGCAACAAGACGCAGGCGCTCGAAGCCCTCCAGCGCGCGCGGGCTCGCCTGGGCGCGGGCCGCGAGGAAGCGTCTGTCTCCGCTCTGGACATGCTGTGAAGGGCCTCCTGGCGTGGCTGGACGAGGCCAAGGACTTCTACACCTCCGGAGCCTTCCACCGCGCTGAGCGAGAGCGGGTGCGCCTGGAGCCGTTGCCCATGTCTCCGGAGGCGGAGAAGGCCGTCCAGGACGCTCTGGCGGGCATCAAGGCGGACGAGTGGATCGACTCCATGATGAAGGTGACGCTCATGCACCCGCCACCCACCTCGTGGGCCACCGCGAGCGCGGAGCAGATCATGGCCGACATCAAGAAGTACGCCGCTCTCGCACGACCGCGCCTCTACAACATGGAGGCCGAGGCCAAAGTCATCCCGCTGCGTGAGGCCTACGCCGAGCAGTTGCTCCGGGACTCGCTGAACTCCACGCCGTTCAAGATCACCAACCTCTCCGGCTTCTAGCGCAACGCAGCAAGAATCTTGTGCCGATAGTAGAAGGCATGAGCGATCTCGTGGACCTCGTCACCGTCAAGGTCACCCACGTCGGTGGACCCTGGGACGGCCAGGAGGAGGAGCGCGAGATCGGCAAGGCTCAGGTGGAGTTCACCATCGCCCAGCAACTCGTGACGGTTCCCGAGGACGGCATGGCCTACCTGCACCACCACTACCGCATCCAGATCCGCGAGAGCGTGCGTCTGATCTACCGGGGCTACACGCCGAGCGCTACGTTCGGCCTGTGACGCACACCGATGACACCCGGGACTACGGCTACCCACGGGAACTTCCACGCGGAGCCGTTCAAGTCGGGCCGAAGGTCTGCTACACCTGGGGCGACGGAGTCAAGGAACTCCGCAACCTCCTCGTCTGGCACTGGTGCGACCACAACCTCTGGCACGCCGACCCCACCAAGAACCCCGCGTACATCCCCTACGACGGATGGGTCCCCACCGGAGTCCAGGCCCACGACTTCCTCTCCGCCGAGCCTCTGCATCTAGAGCCGAGCGTGTACTGGCCTGCGTGCTGCGGGATGCACGGCTTCCTGCGGGATGACGTCTGGACTGACGCTTAGGTTTCTCGATACGTCGGCGTACCAAGACGCATGACCACACAGGACCTCGCGCCGCTCCACCAGGGACGTGCGCTGCACCACGCCCGGTTGCGCATGACGCGACGTCTCCTGGACGCCATCCGGGCCACCCCCCGGGGCGACGACCTGTCCTACGCCAGGGACCTCGCTGCCGCCCTCGTCACCGAGGTGGAGCCGCCTGTCTCGCCCAAGATCTCCGAGGCGACCTTCGAGCGTGGGTTGCGCGCGATGACCCTCTCGAAGAACTCGCGGTACGCGCTGCTGCTGGCGCTGGAGGCCATGGGCTACGAGGTGGACGGGTGACCTACGTACATGCCCAGTGGGGCACCTCCAAGCACGGAACGCCTGCTGGCTTCTCCCGGCACCAGGTGCTCGGGCAGGACGCCTGTGAGGCCTGCACAGCCGCCAAGAAGGCCTACGACGCCGAGCACTACAAGCGGCCCGAGATCAAGGAAGCCAAGCGGCTCCAGAGCCTCGCCAAGCAGCGTGCGTTCGCGCGCCTGCGCGAGGCCCACCCGCAGGAGTTCGGCGTCCTCTACGAAGAGGAGAAGGCCAAGTTGGTTGCAAATAGCGCCTGATTGCGCTATCGTGATCCATGTCAGCACAGATCCCGTCCGAAGGGGACCATCATGAAGACCACCGCCGTCGAGACCAAGGGCCGTCTGGTCCAGGTCACCGTGCCGCTGGCGGGCGCGTACGCCGCGCTCGACGCCCACGTGAAGAAGACCTACAAGACCGAGCGGTACACCCTCCTGGGCTCCTTCGACCCGAAGAAGAAGTTCATGACCGGGATGACCGTCTTCGTGGAGGACCAGGCCTGATGGACACCAAGACCAGCCGCCTCCTGGCGGAGCGTGAGGCCGCTGAGGAGCGTGCCGAGTACGAGGCCGAGTACCTGGAGTACGACGGCATCCCGATCCCCACCAACCCTCCCGAGGAGACCTCATGAAGAAGATCGTCACTGCCCTCGTGGTGGTCACCGCCGCGCTCACCCTGAGCGCCTGTGACACCACCGGCAAGTACGGCCAGCAGTACCAGGACGCCAAGGTGGATGGCGTGAACAAGGACGCCGCGCAGGAGATCACCTTCCCGGACGGCTTCTCCAACGCCGCCACCAAGTGCGACAACGGCAACCGCGTCTACGTCCTGTTCCACGGTGACAGCGCCTACGGCGGCATCGCTGTGGTCCCGAACGACCCCACCTGCGCGGAGGGCTGACATGACCGAGCCCGAGTTCATCTACGAGGCCGAGCGCGCTGCTCGCAAGAGCAAGCAGGGCTCCACGCTGGGAGAGGTCGCCATCGCGCGCTCGAACCTGGCCATCGCAGACGCCATCGTGCTCCTGGCCAAGGCCACGGACCGGGGCGCGGCTGCCGACGAGGCCTTCGCCGCACAGTCCGCCGCCCGGTGGCGCAAGCCCGTGCGTCAGCCGGAGCCCGAGGTGAAGTCGAAGGACGACCTCGGTCACCCCGGCACGGACGTCGAGGGCCGCGTCACGGACGACGAGGCGGCTCTGATCGACCTCATCACCAAGGTGGACGAGGAGTCCGGCTACTCGAACATCTTCCGGTCCGAGGCGATCCTGCTGGCGCGGGCGATCCTGGCGGAGTACATCCACACCTCCGAGGTGAACCGTGAGTAAGCCGCGCACGGCGGGGGTTCTGCACTGGTACACGCAGAGCCCCCCGCCGCTGGGCGCGGTCGCCTTGTGCGGCCACGTGAAGCGTGACACCCGCCAGTACAAGCAGGGTGCGGTCTGCCCCGAGTGCGAGGTCGTCAAGGCGCGCAAGCCCCTCATGACGATCTACCTGTCCCGCCACGAGCACGACTGGCTGGAGACCGGGGCGAACCTGCCCCCTGCGGGCACCTGGCGTCCCGTGTTCACTTGCACCATCTGCGGTGACGTGTGCGTGGACCTGGAGACCAACGCCAAGACCTGGGAGAGGGCATGAGCAGCGACCCGTGGGGTCCGATGGTGACCATCACGAACTCGAACGCCTCGATCTTCCTGCCGAACCCTGCAACGTTCACGGGGAAGGTGTCCAAGCCCCAGTTCGTGGTGGAGATGCTGAAGCAGCCCGAGGTGCCGACGGACGACGCCAAGTACGAGGCCATGCGCGAGGAGATCAAGAATCTTCCTCTGGAGCCGTGGATGCTCACGCTCGACCTGGCCACCCCGGTCCTGTTCAGCACCCACCTCGTGCGGCAGCAGATCCTTCGGAAGGCCACATTCGGCAAGAACACGTGGAAGATCTGGCAGCGCACCGCTGCGGGTGGCCTGCTGAGCGGCTTCATCATGGGCGCGCGCACGCTGGCTGACGGCGTCCTGGACTACGACAGCGACTACGGTCACTCGTTCTGCGGGCGGCACCACTTCATGGGCTACACCGTTGTCACGGGGTTGCGGTCCAAGCCGTACCTCGTGCTGCCGCAAGACATCATCCTTCCGGGGCAGGATCTCGACCCGCTATAGCGCAACCATGTGCTATATTCATCTTGTCAGCGAACGAGAGGAGACGACCATGATGGTTGTGCGAGCGAGGCTGCTGTCCCGGCTGGCTCACATCGGGCAGAAGGACAAGTCCGGTGCCCCGTACTACACGCACCCGGCGCGCGTGGCAGAGATCGTCTCCCGGCGCTACGCCTACAACGACGCCCGCCAGGTCAACATCGAGGTCGCCTCCGCGTACCTGCATGACACGCTGGAGGACACCTGGGTCAAGCCGTGGCTGCTGCGGCTCCTGTTCCCCAAGGTCGTGGTGCAGACCGTCCAGGACCTCACCAGGGGCAAGGGTGAGGAGCGCAACGTCTACCTGGCCCGCGTGAAGAAGAATCCGTGGGCCGTGCCGGTGAAGTTCGCGGACATGGAGGACAACACCGCTCCGGAGCGTCTGGCCCTGCTTCCCTACGAGACCCGCCAGCGGCTCCTGGCCAAGTACGGGCAGTCGCGCAGGTTCCTTCGCCAGGCGTAGTTGCATATCTCGCCTGGTTGCACTATCGTTGGTCTTGTCAGAGAGAGCCGTCCAAAGGGAGTCATCATGCAGACCCGTCGTGAGATCCGCGCCAACGAGCGGATGCTGGAGCAGGCCCACCGCATCAACAACGGCGTCCAGGTGGGCAAGTACCCCGGCGAGAAGCCCAAGGTCATCGCGATGGTGGGTCGCCCCGCCGAGAACGCGGCCAAGTACCCCGTCTTCCTGGAGGCCTGACATGACCTACTTCCAGAAGGCGGCTGAGAACGCCGTCCGCGCCGCCGAGGCGACCGAGACGTGGCGCAGCGTCCCCAAGCACGGCACCGTCGCGCAGCGCATCCGCTACGTCGCGGACGGTCCGAGCCCCTGGATTCCGGGAGCCGACGCTGACTTCATCAAGGAGATCGCGGACACCCTGGAGGACCAGGAGCGTCAGATCGCTCGCCTGGAGGCCGCGCTGCGTGGAGCCGGTGTCGCCGCCGAACTGGTCGAGCACATCAAGGTGGGCGACTGATGAACAAGTACTTCTACATCCTCGTCGGCTGGACCCTCGCGTGGGTGGCCTTCCTCGTCATCGTCGGCGTCCTCATCCTCCTCAACCAGGTGTAGGTCGTTGCATATAGCGCTTGGTTGCGCTATCGTTGGTCCTGTCAGAGATCCCGTCCGAAGGGAGGCCAGTCATGGCCGAGATCCAGTTCGCCAAGGCGTACAACGTGCCCGTCGTCACCGGCCAGGCCCTCCTGTGGGAGGACGTCGAGGTGGGGATGCTCACCAGCCACGGCCTCGTGCTCGGGATGGACCGGCGCTACACCAACGACGGTGGCGTCAAGGTCACCCTGGGAGGCAGCGCCCCGCGCATCCAGTACGACACCGAGAGCGTGTTCGTCTACGGGAAGGTGGCCTGATGCACGCCGGTCAGGTCCTCGACATGCAGGCCGACCTCATCGACCGCTTCAAGCAGCCGTACTTCCGCCAGATCGTGAAGTACACCCTCAACGTGGACGACAAGAAGCGCTCCGACCAGATCGTCAACGTCATGGAGAAGCACGTCCAGAACGCCTACGCCTACCACGTCAACGCCGACATGTCGGACCTGGTCATGCACGCCGCGCACATGCTGGAGGACGACGACCTCGCGGACTTGTCCCTGCCCCCGACGCAGATCGGGATTGTCCGCTTCGACAAGGCACTGCCTCTTCGAGACGCACGGGGCAAGACCATGATGATCCACTGGATGACGTGGGGACCGGGCACCTACGAGGTCAACGGCAAGTACGAGAGCGGCATCATGAGCACGTGCTGGAACGACCTGGAGGAGCCTGACGAGGTCGCGCTGGCCATGTTCGACCTGGACTCCAAGACCAACGTGGCGGAGTTCGTGAAGTCCGGCCTGCACACCCGGGCGCTCCAGGAGAAGCACCTTCGCGACTTCAAGCACGAGATGGGGCGCTGGTCCGTCATCGGCACCTCGATGCTCTTCCCCGGCGACAAGTTGGGAGGGGAGTACATCACCGTGGACGAGGGCTACGCCGAGCAGATCGAGGCGTCCGGAGACACCCCGTACGCCTTCACCAACACGGACCGCTACCTGCACGCGCTGTGGCTCCTGATGAACCAGACCATCACCACGGTCGAGGACGAGACGCCGTCGGCAGCCTTCCGCAAGCGCGCAACCAAGAAGAATCTTCCTGCCAGCCGGGTGACCGTCATCAAGTTGCGCCGCACCTCCGGGAGCCAGCGCGCCGAGGGCGAGAGCCACGTGGAGTGGAGCCACCGCTGGATCACCAGGGGACACTGGCGCTGGCAGCCCTGCGGCACCCGCCGCGAGGAGCGCCGCCGCATCTGGATCAACTCGTACGTGAAGGGTCCCGAGGGCAAGCCGCTCGTCGTGACCGACAAGGTCTACTCCCTAGTCCGCTGAGAGGACACACACCATGACCGACGACATCTGGCCCTCCGTCGAGGAGGTGCTGATCGCGCACGCCGAGGACGACGACGGCTACTGCAAGAACTGGGACTGCTACGCCCACGGCGACCTGGGGGAGATCCCGGAGGGGTGGACGCACATCGGCCAGATCGCGGACGTCATCCGTTGGCTGCTGCGCCCCAGGCCTGCCGTCATGCTCTCGCACTACACGGTGCGCGACGATGGCTCAACCGTGCAGAATCTTCCTGCGAACCGTCACCAGCGCACGAACTGGACCGGACCGAGGGAGGTCTCCTGATGGCCAAGGGGGCGCATGAGCCCTGGGCCGGGTACCTGGGCGGCAACTCGATGCAGCACCCGACTACCTACGGAGCGACGATGCCCAAGAGCACCCCGAAGCGCGGGACCCTGTCGATGATCTACGAGGACGAGGCGACCGGTCAGACGTTCGTCTACAGGTTCCCGTGCGTCGAGGGCTTCGAGGTGGGCACCAAGCCGCTGGACGACGAGGACGCCCCGGTGTGGGACAAGCCGCTGGACGCTGTCGCCTACGCTCCGCAGATCTTCGACCTCCAGATCAAGGGCCGTGTCAGCCCTGGACCCACCGGGAGCACGCTCATCGTCAATATGCTCTAGGGGTTGCATATCTCGCCTGGTTGCACTATCGTCGGTCTTGTCAGAAGAGGTGATCCCCTCCCAGATCCCCCGAGCACAGGTTGCGCGGGAAGCGAGGGCGGATGCGGGCCAAGGCTGACGATGCAAGTACTCGGTCCGAACGAGGAGGAATCATGAATCTGAACCAGATCAAGACGTCGGCTGTCCTGACCACCATCGCCTTCGGGGCGCTGACGCTCGCCATCGACAGCGCGTGGGCCATCATCCCGCTGGCCATCACGGTCGGTGCCGCCGCGATGTTCGGCATGGCCGCGCAGGAGAAGTCCTGATGGGCAAGCACCTGGCCGTCAAGCAGCCCACGCTGCTCCAGGCCGACGCGGAGAAGCACGCGGGGAAGTGCCCGCTGCCCACCTGCCGCTACGGCTACCGCAACGCGGAGACCGCGCTGCCCAAGCACCGCGAGCCCAAGACCCTGCGCGACATCGTGTGGGGCATCAACCCGAGCAAGGAGAACTGAGCATGGCGAAGACGTTCCTGGTGACCGCCTCCATGAGGACGGGCCGCACCTGGGCCTACGACCACGGCAAGGCGATCAAGGACATCATCGTCATCACCCGCCCCGAGGAGGCCTACGGCTACATCGTGGAGGCGGGGGACCAGATCGTCTTCGACCTCGCTGCCTCGAACCGCCACACCACTCGCGCGCACGAGGTTCTCCTGACCTCCGTCCGCTGAACAAGAATCGAGAAACGATCATGAAGAAGAACGAGTACGCACCCACCCTGCTGGTCCTGGAGGACGCCGTCCGCGCCCTGCGCGACATCGCGGAGTTGGACGAGACCCGTCCGGCCCGGAACGCCCCCGAGAAGGTGGCTGAGCGGGCGCTGGAGCGCATCTCCAAGGCCATGGGGGAGGACGTGACCTACATCGGTCGCACGCCCCGTCCGACGGAGCGCATGTTCACCAAGGTCCTGGCCATCGACACCCCGGCACCCGGACAGCACCCGAACGTGCAGCACGTGCGCGCCGAGGGAGCGCCGTTCTACACCGGCCCCATCGGGACGCAGATCAACCCTGCCTGATCGTCACCCTTGTCCACCTTGTGACCCTTGCTCCAAAGGCGTACCAAGGAGCATGAACAAGCCGGAGAGTGACCTCATGACTCCCGCCGAGGTGGCGCGTCTGTTCTCGGTCGATCCCAAGACCGTCACGCGCTGGGCCAAGGCGGGCAGGCTCACCACCATGCGGACCGTGGGAGGGCACCGACGCTTCAAGCGCTCGGAGATCGAAGCCCTCGCACGGTTCAGCACGCCCGCCAACCCGGCCCAGCCGCCCACCGACTGAGGTGGCATATAGCGCTTGATTGCGCTATGCTGACCGTAGAGACGAGAGGAGGTGGTGGCCATGAAGGTCACGACCGAGCACGACCTGGGACCCGGCAAGACGATCAACACCATGCGGGACCGGGAGCACTACCCGTTCGTCCCGGAGCACGTGAAGGTGACGACCGTCGATGGCGAGGTAGCCACCGTCGAGATCCGGGGACCCCGGCTCTACACCAAGACCGGTGAGCACCGCGTGCGGATCTACACCGGTCGCGACCTGTGGCTGCGTCCGAAGTGGCTGGACACCGTCATCAACACCCACCTGACCATCATCAAGGAGAACGCCTGATGGCCCTGCCCAACATCAAGGACCAGGCGCGGATCAACCCGCCCTTCGCGTCCATCGTCGTCGGGCGCAGCCCGATGATCCGCTGGCACGACACCTACTCGGGTGCGCGCCGCTCCGCGCTGTCCTACGGCAACACCCGCCGTGGTGACGAGGAGAAGGGCGAGGAGCGCTGGGCCGAGTACGCCTCCAAGGACGTCGGCATCGCCACCCTGGAGGAGGACGGCACGGTCTCCTACGTCGATCAGTGGAAGCCCGGTCAGAAGATCGAGCGGAGCCGTCGGTGACCGCCTTCGAGTCGTACCCCAACTTCATGCTGTGGGTGGACCTCGAAGCCACCGGCACGCCAGACGGGGTGGACTGGACTGATGTCCACATCCTGGAGACGGCGGTCATCATCACCGACATGGCCCTGAACAAGATCAAGGGCGTCACCGACGTGATCCGGATGACCCCGGCTGCCGCTGAGGCGATCCGCAAGAACCCCGTGGTCCTGGACATGCACCGCAAGTCCGGGCTGCTGGAGGAGTCCGTCAAGAGCCCGCAGGCTCGCACCCTGGCTGCCGCCGAGGACGAGATCCTGAATCTTCTCGAAGACGGCGAGCAGTACATCATCGCCGGGTCCGGAGTGGCCGCGTACGACCACCCGCTCATCAAGGCGAAGATGCCCCGGCTGGCCAACCGGCTGGTGTACTACCCGTTCGACGTCGGCGTGCTGCGCCGCGCGAGCACCATCCTGGCGGGCCGTCCCGTCGTCAACCCCAACATGGCGTCGTACGGACCGAGCAAGGAGCACCGCGCGCTGGCCGACATCCAGGGCCACCTCGCAGAGGGGGAGTCCTTCCGGGACTACTTCCGCAACGCCGTCGTCATCGAACCCACGCACTGAGGAGAGCCAGCACATGGCCAAGAAGAAGAATCGTCGCCAGCAGTTCCCGCCGATCACGGTCGCCGCCCTCCAGGCCGCGCGCGGTGCGGTGGCCAAGGCGCAGGAGCGCACGCCGCAGCCCATCTCGGAGCCGGAGCCCACCTCGCACATCGTGCTCACCCTGGCGTCCCACGCCAACGAGGAGGACGCGGCCTGGGACTGGTTCGCCAAGGACGAGTACCGTCGCGGTCTCGCCAGTGGAAAGACGCGCAAGCAGATCAGCCGTCACCTGCGTCGGGACTCGTTCCTGGCCGGGTACCGCGCCGGGAGCCGCGCGGCTCGCTGACCTGCGACTAAAGGCACCTGCACGTTCCACTGAGCCTGATACCGGAACGTGCAGGTGCCCTAGTTGCATATAGAGCATGGTTGCGCTATGCTCCTCGTAGAGACAACAGAGACGCCGGGTCTGAACCGGCAGAGAGCAGGTACATCATGTGGATCTTCGCGCCGGGCGGTCTTCTCATGCCGAGCACGTTCCCCGCCGACAAGGTCGAGCCGGGCTACCTCGATGCCGAGGGCACCTTCGACCTCCAGATCCGGGTGCGCGCCGTCTCGCACCTGGAGAACTTCATCCGCGACTACCTCACCCCGATGGGGCTGAAGCACTCGGACATCCAGCGGACGCCGCACATGGACTACAACGCGCGGATCTACATGAGCCGCCAGGACTTCGCCACGGCGCTGGCCGCGATGGTCCTCGACATCGACTACCAGAAGTTCAAGCCGACGGCGGAGCGCCGCAACGAGGACGGCTCGCTGATGTACGGGGCCGACTCGGGCACGTACCACTCGGTGCTCAACTCGATCTGGGGCTCGGTGTGCCGCCTGGGCTCGCCCGGGGGCTGGTGGGGTCCGAAGTCGTCCAGCAACCCGGCTGGCTACACCTCGCGGGACCGCTCGCTGGGTGGCGGGGCGTACACCGACTGGTGGGCCTCGCGGGGCAAGAAGGACCGTGACGACGTCGGCCTGGGGGACGACCTCTTCCCGGAGACCCGCTCCTTCGGTCGCGAGTTGGCCGACGCCGAGGGCAACTGGTGGGACGACCCGGAGTTCGGCACCGGCTCCCTGAAGGACCAGATCGGGGCGGACCTGGACGACGGCTACACCCCGGACGAGGAGGAGCGTCGTCACGACATCCTGCTCACCGTGGACGGCATCCCCGCCGACCAGTGGGACGAGTTCCTGACCCACGAGGAGTTCGTGCTCGTCAAGGACGCCCACGCCAAGGCGCTGGCGGAGATGAAGACCGAGAAGCGGGCCGAGAAGCGCCGCTCGATCATCGGGCGTCGTCGGAACCGGGAGGCCCGTCACAAGGTCTGAGGCTTGAACTTCACCTCGGTGAGGCGTAACACTCATAGGGCGACCCCGCTCCGCAGCCCCCTGCCGGAGCGGGGTCGCCTTCTGTCTACCCGAAGAGGAGCACGACATGTCTGAACCCACCGCCGAGTTCTACCTGGTCCTGGAGGGCAAGCGCAGCACGTACAAGCCCAAGCAGGCGAACGGCCTGTACCCGGTCGAGAGCATCCGCGCTGTCGCCATCAAGGCCAACCAGCCCAAGACCTTGGGCAAGGACCAGATCTACATGAAGATTCGCGTCCAGGTCCCTGGCATGGCCTTCGACCCCATCGCTCCGTCCGCGCTGATCGTGGTCCCCGAGGACCTGATCGGCAAGAACATCGAGGTCACCCTCGACGCGCTGGACCCGCTGTGAGGACCATCTGGAAGTTCGAGATCCCGGTGACCGACATCGCCAAGGTCGAGATGCCCTCCGGGGCGCAGATCCTCACGGTCAAGGAGCCCGAGGGATGGGGTCCCATCCTGATGTGGGCCGAGGTGGACACGGAAGCCGAGCGCGTTTCAAGAATCTTCTACGTCGTCGGCACCGGCAACCCGATCACCTTCCAGGACGGCAGGCCCTTCCAGTACGTGGGCACCGTCTCGCAGGCTCACGGCGCGCTGTGGTGGCACGTCTACGACGGCACCGAGGTCGCGGTGGCATATAGCGCATGACTGCGCTATCATCGACGTATCGAGCAAAGGAGAGTGCCATGAGCACCGACACTGTCTTCACCCCGGCACCCGTCAAGAAGGTGGCCTACGAGATCACCACGTGGCGCGGGCGCTTCGTCGGCCTGACCGACGACGAGGAGTACGCCAAGCAGGCTGCCGAGTCCGGCTACCTCGTGAAGGAGGTCTGATGTCGGCTCCGCGTAGCGCGGCGACACTGGACCGCATCAAGATGGCCCGCGAGATGGGAGCCCAGGCACGCGCCGAGGGCGTCCCGCGCGGGCTCATCAACAACCCGGAGGCGCGAGCCTTCATCGCCAAGATCGAGAGCCGCAAGGCTCGGGTGGAAGCCATGGACGAGTACAACAGGGGGTACGGAGCATGAGCATCGGTCAGCACACCTGGTACGTCTGTCCTCCCGGGTGCGAGAAGCCCGCCTGCTGGTTCTGTGAGGGCGGTCTGAGCGCCTGCACGGCCTGCGGCGGACTGGAGGGCTCCTTGCCCACTCACTGCCCGGGAGACAGCGTTGACGTCTTCACGCTGAACAAGGTCTACGGCGGCGAGATCGACTTCGTCAACGGAGCCTGGGTCCGGCCCACGGACATCTTCACGCGCTGGCGCGGTCAGCCCAGCGAGTGGATCAGGGCGGACTGGGACCGCATCGAGGCGCTGCCGTCGATGGAGAAGGCCAAGGAGAAGCGGGGCTGGGTGGCATGAGCGACATCGAGCACGGGACGTACGGCGGGTACCAGCAGCACAAGGTCAAGGGTGTGCCCCTGACGCCGGAGTGCGGCTGCGAGGAGGCCAGGAACGTCTACATGCGTGACTACCGGGCTTCCCACCCGGACCTGCGCTCCCGTGCTCGGGTCCACGCCAAGGC
>Ga0157375_10002481_pt1 | contig 15973 bp, 19 predicted proteins | sample M35metaG_FD_115311 | JGI IMG/M metagenome (GOLD analysis project Ga0157375, IMG submission 115311) | Miscanthus rhizosphere microbial communities from Kellogg Biological Station, Michigan, USA - M3-5 metaG | ecosystem: Host-associated > Plants > Roots > Rhizosphere > Soil | place: USA: Michigan...
AGCTACTGCGCGAGACACGAAACCCGATCATCTCACGTAAGCCATTACAAGCAGCTACGGTCGCTGGAAAACCTCGACGGCCGAAGATCGCAAAGTCTTCTCCTATAACGACACCAGTTTTTAGTCCCGCACCGGATACCCAATCGGGTGAAAGTGAAGAAGCGCGGCAGTTGTATACGGCTGGCCGATATTATGCGACTCGACGCACAGCGGAAGGCTTGCGACAAGCTATTGAGCGTTTGGAAAAGGCGGTCGAGTTGGATCCTGAATTCGCTGTTGCGCACGCCGAGCTTGCGGATTGTTATGCGTTACTGAATTGGTACGTGGAGCCTCCGCCGGGTGGTGCCTGGGAAATGGCAAAGCAATCAGCGATTCGAGCAGTTGAAGCGGATCCGAGCCTGGCAGATGCTCATGCTTCGCTCGGTTTTGTCAGGCTTCACTACGATCGTGATTGGCCGGATGCAGAACGAGAATTAAGGACTGCCATTCTGCTGAAGCCCAGTAACCAGGTTGCACATCGTTGGTACGCCTATAGTCTCTCGGCTATGGGCCGGCACGACGAGGCGTATGCGGAGATCGAGAAAGCGCGACAGATTTCACCGCAGTCTCCAGTGATCGCTACCGCAGTCGCTAATGTTCTCTTCCTGGCTGGAAGGTTCGACGAAGCGATAGCTCAATGTCGAAAAGCCCTGGAGCTGGATGGTGGTTCGGTTGCGGCGCATACAGTCTTGCGCTGGGCCTTTGAACGAAAAGGGATGCATAACGAAGCGCTTGCCACGTTTGAACAGGAGCGCAGCTTCGCAGGCGACACGCCAACGACTCAAGCAAAACGTGCGCACGTGTTGGCCGCTATCGGAAAGTTTGAAGAGGCGAGCACTATTCTCAACGAGTTGCTAACAAAACGAAATGAGACATGGGTAACCGCTTACGAGATAGCAATCATCTACTGTCTGCTTGGTGACAACGACAACGCCGTCAGGTGGTTGAAGCAAGCAGAACGGGAGCACGCCGTTGGTTTCACTTTCGTCCGAGTCGATCCGCACCTTGCCAACCTTCGATCCGATTCCCGCTTCGCCGAACTGTTACGCGAGACTGAGAAGACCATTCCTTAAAAGCGCTTTTACTGCTCAGGCGCCAGTAAGTTTGCATCACGCAGGACCAGCCATTGCCCATCAACACTTCGACGCAGAATCGTCAAGGTTGAACCGGATCGAACTACCGTCTTCCCATCAGGCATAGTCGCACGAACTTTCAGCGAACTTCGCATCCAGGCCCAGTCCTGCACAATCTCAATCTCCTTGATCTCGCTCGTCCCTTTCATTCGAACGTTCGCCATCTGCTTGCTCGCTGCTGCAAACTCTTCTTTCCCAAACGGCTCGTTTCCGGGCACGAGAAAGAGGACGTCATCATCCATCAACGAAAGAACAGTTTGAAGATCTCCATTCTCGCTGGCAGAAAGCCACGTCTTCACCAGGTCGCGGATATCCTGTTCGTCATTCATTGGCGTACTCCTTCAGACCGGGGAACCTATTCCCATCTCGTGCGTTTGGGAAACGATTTCGAATATCTCGAGTTCCACACTATTTGATCAACCTGACGAGATTGGCTCATTAACTTCTGTATGCGTTGTCATATCTTTCAATCACGTAAAAAACCTTTGCCAAATTCTTGCGGAAACTTTTCGTTGTCCAAATTGCGCTCTTAGTGGCTTCAGACTTGCGACCTATTCAGGTGGATTCTAAATAGGGAGGAAAACCATGAAGAAGACACTAGGATTGATTTTGACGACACTTTCGTTTCTATTTATCTCTCCCGATGTGTCAAACAGAAGCAACGCAGTAGCTGCCAATCCCCAGATAAGAGTGGAGATTGGACAGCACAGGCGATGGGGTGATCGGTACCGTAACCGCCGAACATATGTGCAGACCAGATACGTGAGACGCGGTTGGAATACATACCGTGAGACCTACCAAATAACGTACTTCCCGAATGGCAGGACTCAAATGACCTTGCTCGACCGCGTAAGAGTAAGTTAATGCTGACAACTGATTGATTCAGCTTGGAAAATTAGTCCGTCAAGCGCGAGCGGCCCGGTTTTTACGGTCGCTCGCGCTTCTTGTTTTTTGAGGGAGAACTAAAGGGTCGGGTTCGAATGTGCGGTATCAACCTAAAACATTCCGATCCCGGTCTCATATGCATACCAGGCACCGAAGCAGATACTAAGCAGGGCTGCAAGTGTTTGTAGTCGATTATGAGTAGAGGTCAACTGTCCGGAGGTTAGAGCGAAAGGGAAACCAATCAATCCCGACATCAAGAGCATTCCTATCATCGAGCCAATCCCAAAGATAGCCAGATACAAAAAGCCAACCCATGGTGAACTAATCTGAGTTAAGACGAGTAAAGTGAGTGCTCCAGAACCTGCCAACCCATGCATCGTGCCGATTAGCACAGGCTTCCATCCCAGGCGCGACAAGGAGTGTGAGTGCTGCGAGCGAGTAGCCGGTTCATGCTTCGTTTCCTTCTCGTGGAAATGAATATGAACATGCGAAAGGCCGTCGTGGCTATGCGGGTGTACGTGAACCTTGCTGCTGTTGCGCAACGTTCGCCAGAGCGCCGAGATCCCGAGGCCGATGATCATCAACGCGACGCCAAACTCCAGCCACGCACTGACTCTTGGTGGAATCGCAACACGGAGTGCGAGCACAATTCCGCCAACTATCAAAAGGGACGCGGTGTGACCCGCACCCCAAAGCAAACCGACAAGTGCCGAGCGGAAAACGTTTTTGTGTTGACTCACAATTGTCGATACTGCGACAACGTGGTCAACCTCAGTAGCGTGTTTTAAACCAAACACCAGGCCGATACCTAGAACGGCCCATGTGCTCAACGATTCGAGATGCTCTAACATATTCGGGGTAACTGTTCGCCCACCAGCATATCAACGATACGCTTGCCACCAAAACCGGTGCGCATCGACACGATTCCTCCAGGCTCTATTTTGACGTCCCCAATAATGCAGGCTTCGCGTCCGTATCGATTCTGCCTCATTCTCGCGACCAATTTATCCGCCAACTCCGGCGCCACGATCGCTGCAAGTTTTCCTTCGTTGGCTACATAGAGTGGATCAAGACCGAGAATCTCGCACGCCCCTTTCACTTCCTCACGTACAGGGATCCATTCTTCCTGAATCTCGATACAGACTTCCGCACTCAGCGCAATCTCATTGAGCGTGGTTGCGAGACCTCCTCGTGTCGGATCACGAAGACACCGAATGGCTCCCAAAGCATTATTAACACTGACTTCGTCAATCATGTCCGCGACAAGTGATTGCAAAGGGACACAATCGCTTAGTATGTCAGTCTCCAATTCCAACTCGCCGCGCGCAATCATGATTGTCGTGCCGTGATCACCAAGTGTTCCACTCAGAACCACTTTGTCGCCGGGCTGAGCATTCGTCGCTGATAGATTTACGGCAGACTCGACGACTCCTATTCCGGAGGTATTTATAAAAATCTTGTCCGCTCCGCCTTTCTGAACGACCTTCGTATCTCCAGTTACGATGGTCACATTTGCCTCGTTAGCAGCCTCACGCATTGACTCGAGAATTTGTTTCAGCTCATCTATTTCAAACCCTTCCTCCAGAATGAAGCCCGCTGAAAGGTATAGTGGGCGCGCACCACTCATCGCAAGATCGTTGACGGTCCCATTGATGGCTAATTTTCCGATGTCTCCGCCGGGGAAAAATACCGGTGATACAACATACGAGTCCGTGGTGTAGGCGAGTCTTGCCAACCCCTTGCCGTTAGCAGCCACATCGAACACTGCTTGGTCCTCGAGGCGTTCGAGCAGAGGGTTACGGAAATAGTCGAGAAACAGTCCCTCGATAAGTTCGTGCATGGCGCGGCCGCCGCTACCGTGAGCCAACGTGATGTGAGTATCTGTGAATTTATGCTTCCGCCTCCGCGCCCGTTCGACACGTTGGAAGAGTGGAGATGGGCTGAACGCGTTGGACAAATATTTGAGCTCTTATTCTCTGAATTTTGGTTTTTGAGTTTTGTGCTTGGTGCTTGGTTTGTTCTATGGTCGCAGAGAAGGACGAACCAAGCACAAAGTTCAAAGCTCAAAGTACTAAACTCAAAACACCTATTTCTAAACCGCGGCCCGATTCGATCGTTCAGCTATCTTCGATAACCTGCCAAAGTTGTAATACGCCGCGCACGCGCCTTCTGATGAAACCATGCACGATCCAATCGGCGTTTCAGGTGTACAGGCGGTTCCAAACACCTTACATTCCCAGGGCTTCTTTACCCCTTTCAGTATTTCCCCACACTGACAGGCCTTGGGATCCGCCACACGCAAACCAGGCACACTAAATATCAACTCAGCATCGAAGCGTGAATATTTGTTTCGCAGTTTCATTCCACTGTGTGCGATCGAACCTAAGCCGCGCCACTCAAAGTATTCACGTGGCTCAAACACCTCCGAGAGAGCTTCAAGTGCCCTGCGATTCCCTTCCCGATACACAACGCGGGCGTACTGATTCTCAACCTCAGCTCTCCCTTCCACAATCTGTTTCACAATCATGTAAACAGATTGAAGGACATCCAGCGGTTCGAAACCTGTTACCACTAGTGGCTTTCCATACTCACGTGGAACAAATTCGTAGCAGCGTGTACCGATTACCGTGCTCACGTGACCGGGTCCTACAAATCCATCAAGCTTAAGATCAGGCGAGTCGAGCATTGCTTTGAGGGCAGGAATAATCGTTATGTGATTACAAAACACACTGAAGTTTTCGACGTTGTCTTTAGCCGCCTGCAGAATTGTCATCGCAGTCGACGGAGCGGTGGTTTCAAAACCAAGTCCCAGAAAGACCACGTGTCTCGTCGGATTATTCTTTGCGATCTTTAGAGCGTCCAGCGGCGAGTAGACCATGCGTACATCGGCGCCATCGGCTTTGGCGTCGAGGAGACTAGTCTTTGAACCCGGCACGCGCATCGCATCGCCGAACGTTGTGAAAATGACATCGGGTTGTTGCGCGATCGAAATTGCGTCGTCGACGCGGCCCAATGGGATCACGCACACGGGACAGCCTGGCCCGTGAATCATTTCAATATTCTCGGGCAAGAGGTCTTCAATGCCATATTTAAAAATTGTGTGCGTGTGTCCGCCGCAAACTTCCATTAGCTTCAGAGGCTCTCTTGTTAGGTCAGCGATTTTGTTCGCCAGCGTTGCCGCAAGATCGCTTTGCCTGTATTCGTCGATGAACTTCATTTCTTTATGTCCGACAAACTTTAGTTTGTCGCCCTCTTAATCCCTTCCGGCAAGCTAATCTCGCAAAGGGTCCACGAGTGAATCGCGAATAGGATTCACTCAAAGATTCTGCTTCTTCACTGTTCTTTCTTCACTCCGGAGGAGTGCGATGTTTATAGCCCGGCGCGATTTATCAACTCTGCTCTATTCTGAAGAGCGGCATCGTTCGAACTTGACAGGGATCGCCATGCCGCTCTTCCGAACAGAGCCGGAGGAAATGGCTCGCTGGGCTATAAACATTGCGCTCCTCCGGAGTGAAGGCCTGACATTGTTTTGTTCGAGTCTGACTTTTGCAAAAGGTCCTGAAGCTTATCGGACATTTTCGAAACCTTTGTGCTGCAGAAACGAATGAACCATGTCCCACATGATGTGATAAAGCGCCACGTGTGTTTCCTGGATCCTGTGGATACTCGACGTGGGCACCGTCAGGCAATAATCCAACAGACCTCCCAACGCCATCTCTGCCATCTCGCCACCGTCACTACCAGCGAACCCGATCGTTGTCATCTTCAGTCGCCGCGCGGTAGCAAAAGCGTGCATCAAGTTTCTCGAGTTTCCACTGGTCGATATACCCAGGAGTACATCACTCTCATTTCCTAATGCGATTATCTGGCGTGTGAACACATCATCGAAACCAACATCATTCGCGACAGCTGTAACCATCGCCATGTCGTTTGTCAGGCTGATCGCCGGCAGAGCCTTGCGACCTACAGTGATGGGATGCATAAACTCAACGGCAATGTGCTGCGCATCAGTTGCTGACCCACCGTTGCCACACACGAGTAGTTTCCGGCCAACATGAAATGCTTTCGCCATCGCCAGTGACGCCGCGAGAATCGTCTCCTTGTTCTCAGCGAAAAATCTGTTCTTCACCTCGACACTCTCACGGGCTTTCTCCAGCAAGGAAAACCCAAGGTCTTCCATTAATTGCCGGCTGTCCTTCTGCTCGTCATGCAAAAATGGATAAAAAGCACGCGAGAAATTGTCGACATCTGGTTTCGTCATGCTATTCAACCACTAACTTAAATTGTTCAAACTCGGCCTGATACTCACCAAGCTCTTTTAGAACCCGTAGTGTCTCTTCAGCCTCGTGCTCGTCGACCTTGCTCATCGCAAAACCAACATGAATTAAGACATAGTCTCCAATGTGAGTCTCATCGTCGGAAAGCATGCCGATATTCACATTGCGCTTGACGCCACCGACTTCAACTTTAGCGATGCGATTTTCTTCATCTACGATCTCAATAATTTTTCCTGGTATAGCCAGACACATTAAATTTCACCTCCGGATTGAAGCCTTGCGTTGGCTATAACAGCCTGGCCCAATGAAATCCCGCCATCGTTTGACGGAACCCTACTGTGCGTAAAGACCTCGAAGTCGCTGGCTCGAAGCAATTGCACAGCGTGTTCCAGGAGCCACATGTTTTGAAATACCCCTCCTGAAAGCACGACACGGTTAAGTTGACGTTCTTCTCTGATCTTCTGCGCCATGTTTACGATCAGATGGGCCACACTACAATGAAACCGCGCCGAGATTTGGGCTGTCGGAACTTTGTCCAGTAAGTCTTCAACAGCCCTTCTAATAAGGCCCTGCGCCGAAATCTCGTCGCCATTAACCTGAAACTCGTAAACATCTGTCGCAACTTTATCAGCGATGTTTTCGAGCTCGATTGCCGCCTGGCCTTCATAATTAACCTTGCTTCGAAGTGTCAGCAGTCCGGAAACTGCATCGAAGAGACGGCCCATACTTGAAGTCTCGGGACTATTTATGCCACCGGCAATCATGCTGTTTAGCGTCGCCCAACGATTAAGAGGTAGCTCTCCAGTGAAAGGCACATCCAACTCCACGAAGCTGTTTCCGAATACATGGTTTAGATAAACGGCGGCGAGTCGCCAGGGTTCTCTAATCGCTTTCGCACCGCCGGCCAGGGGAATATTCGCCAGATGCGCAACCCTTTCGGCCTGGCTGAAATCAGCCACTAAGAACTCCCCTCCCCAAAGCTTTCCGTCCCAGCCATATCCCAGCCCGTCGAAGGCGACGCCGATTACTTCTCCTTCAATCCGGTTGTCGGCCATACAACTCGCAATGTGAGCGTGATGATGCTGAACGGGAACTTTGATTTCTACGTCATCGAGGGCAAGCGCAAATTTTGTCGACAAATATTCCGGGTGAAGGTCATAGGCAACTACATCAGGTGAAATGTCGAATAAATGCCTGTAGTGTTCTATACCTTCCGTGAAGGAACGAAGCGTTTCAAGATTCTCGAGGTCTCCGATGTGATGACTCAGGAAGGCACTGTGGTCGCGTGTGAGACAGAAGGTGTTCTTCAACTCGGCACCGCACGCCAGAATGCTTCGCTCAAATCTGATTGAGGTACGAATCGGAGCGGGCGCGTAACCGCGAGCACGTCGCAAAACCATCTCACGCTCATCAAAACTGCGAACAACCGAATCGTCCATACGAATGTGGATGGGCCGGTCGTGCGTTAGAAAATAGTCAGCGATCCCACTCAGACGCTGATTCGAGTCGTCGTCACGAAAACAAATCGGCTCATCCGAGATGTTTCCGCTTGTCATTACCAGCGGTTTATCTGACGACTCAAGAAGCAAGTAATGCAGCGGCGTGTATGGCAGCATGAATCCCAGGGTATTTACGCCGGGTGATACTGACCGGGGAATCGGATTACCTTTTGTTCTTTCGAGCAAGACGATTGGACGTGAGGTGGATTCAAGAAGTGCGCGCTCATGGTTGGAGATTCGGCAAAATGGTCGAATCGCACTTAGCGATCGAGCCATCAATGCAAATGGTTTGTCTTCGCGGAATTTTCTACTGCGCAACTTGCCAACCGCTTCTTTTGAAAGCGCGTCGCACACAAGGTGAAAGCCACCGATACCTTTGATCGCCAGGATTTGTCCGCGTTCAAGTAGCCGCTTTGCTATGGCAATCGGATCGCCGTCGAGTTCTTCTCCCTCACGGTCGAACAAACGCAAGCGCGGTCCGCACACTGCGCAGGCTGTAGGTTCCGCATGGAAGCGTCTGTCCGAAGGGTTCTCATATTCACGTCGACAAACGTCACACATCTCAAACAATCGCATCGTCGTGTTTTCTCGATCGTACGGAATGCGCTCTGTGATCGTGAATCGAGGTCCGCAGTTCGTACAATTGATGAAGGGATAACGATAACGTCGATTGGATTCATCGAAGATTTCGTTAAGACAGTCCTTACAAGTCGCTACGTCAGCTGAAATCGGAACAAGCTTCTGACCTTTGGCTTTGCTTTCAAGGATCTGAAAGTCGGAATACTCGACTGGGACAAGATTCTCTACCCGTTCGATCGATTCGATCGAAGATAGCGGAGGCGCGTTAGCCTCAAGATCATGGACAAAGTGCTCGATATCAGAAGCTTCTCCTTCCAAATCGATAACAACTCCTGCTGAGTTGTTCAGCACTCGCCCATTGAGAGCTCGCCGGCTGGCGTGTGAATAGACGAAAGGCCGAAAGCCAACCCCCTGGACAATTCCCCTTACGATAATTTGCGCCCTAATAGTCACGTTCTGATCATCCTCAGATTACGCAGATTCATTTGGAACGATGGGATTAACGCCTTTCTCTTTAAAGAAATCTGCGTAATCTGCGCAATCGGTGGATAGCATTTCCGGACACTGAAGTTTTGACCTCAGAAAGCACAGATACTCCTCCATACCAACGCCACTCTTCACTGAAAGCTCAATTATCTTCATCCCCGGTCGCACCCGTTGAATGTTTGCTCTCGCTGCGTCGAGATCAAACTCGACAGCTTTGGCGAGATCCATCTTTGTAATCACGGCGACATCAGCACTGTTGAAAATAGTCGGATACTTCAGCGGCTTATCTTCACCTTCAGTCACCGACATAAGCACCAGACGTATGTTCTCCCCCAGGTCATAGCTCGACGGACAGACGAGGTTGCCGACATTCTCAATGAAGAGCACATCCAACTCAGTAAGCGTCCAGCCGTCGAGCGCGTGTCGAACCATGTCTGCATCGAGATGACAAATCGTTCCGGTCACGATCTGTTTCACAGGAGCATTGCTTCGAGCCAACCGTCGGGCATCGTTTTCGGTAGCGAGGTCGCCAACAAGTGCCGCTACATGGAATCCATAAGCCTTCATCTGCGTCAGAGTGTGTTCCAAGAGTGCTGTCTTCCCCGCTCCGGGCGTGGAAACCATGCTGACGACGAGAAGGCCTGCGTCGGCAAAACGCTGACGGAGTTTGCGTGCCAGCAGATCGTTTTGCTTCAGCACGTTTTGTCGAACTTCGACCATCCGTGGCTGGCTGCTCATGTAACCATTTCCTCTACTTCTTCCAGTTCAAGCGCGACGACTTCCAGCTCCCGGCCTCTTACAACCTCTGCACTCGAATCACCACACGCAGGACAACGCAGATCCTGGATGCTTGTAGTGACCCGATCTTCACAACACGTCGGACAACGAATCGCAACTGGCGCTTCCTCAATAATCAGTCTTGCCCCTTCTAACACGGTGCACTGACAAGCAATCTCAAACGAGAAAGTCAACGCCTCTTTGACAACACCTGATAATGGACCCAGCTTGAGATGCAAGGCGGTAACGCGCGCGTCACCACGACGCGCTGACTCTTCCTTCGCCATTTCGATCATGCTTAACGCTATTGAAAGTTCGTGCATCTCGCCATGTTCGACCAGGCTTCACCGGACACTACGCGCCAAAATATCGAACGAACATTTGAGTTCGTTCTTGATCTTCAGTGTGCCCCCCGCAACTGAAACCGGTTTGATCTTGTAGTCAGTTTGCTTAATTGAAAACTCGCCTTTCGCCCTCATGCCTTCCCCGGTGACCGTCACTTCTCCGTTAATCCAGACGTTTTTTTGAGTGACACCGTGCAAGTTAAGATCGCCGATCACTCTCGCACGGTAACGACCTTCACCAGCTCGACTCAATGAGATGTTATTGCTTTTGAAAACAATCTCAGGATACTTGCGCGTCTCCAATACTTCATCGCGCATCGTTCGCTCAATCTCTTGCTTGTCTTTTTCTTTTATGTCGTTTACGACCACCAATGAATCTGCCCGAATCGTCAGATTCAACAAAGCACTCTCAAACGTAACGGGTACAAACTGGGCTTCGCCTGAGAAGTCTTTGATGCCAATCACCGGATCATGTCCGAAGACTGAGAACAGTCCTTCTGCAAATGCCTGAACAGTAAAAGTGCTTGCGGCCGGGTCAATAAGGTAATCCTCCACTTGAGTCGAAACTTCAGGCGTCATGACTCACCTCACCATCGCCACATAACGTATTTTTCATACCTCTCTTCTCGGACTCAGCATCCGATCAGAATCCACTAACCGAAGTTCTGCCCTTGCTCGCTCTTCTTTGCTCTAACTACATCGTTGAGATCCTTATGTAGCGCCGAATGTCATGAAGTTGACTAAGTACTCCAACCGCAACCATCGCGATCGCAATGCCTCCGATAATCTTCAAAAAGCGAATCCCCCCTGCATGTTCACACTTCTTCATTCGTTGTTCCATTTTCTTCCCCCGTTTCATAGTTACTAAGCGATAGCCTCGAGTGATACTGCGAGATGCTTTGCCACCAGCGATTCCACGATCTTCATTGCGGCGGGTACGGCGTCTGCTACTGAATGACTCAATCCCATCAATCCTTCCTCGGGCCCAAACGTTTCAGGTTCACAACCAACCAGAAGAATTGTCTTGAACTGTCCACCCATTGTTTTCACCATTCTCAAAACCTTCAATGGATTCATTCCGTGCGTCTCGACAACGGCGTCACTACCGAGTGGTTCTAGTTCATTAAGGTCCGGCTCAATCGTATACAAAGTCCCCGGCGCATCTCCTCGGGGCGTAGCATCTACAAAGATCGTTACGTCGCACCCGTCTAACAGTGTGTAAGCAAGATCGAACCCGCGAATTCCGAAGTCGACAACGCGTACGTTGTCTGGCCACGTACGCTGGCTCAGCCGCTTCACCACCTCACAACCAAACGCATCGTCACCGAGAAAAATATTTCCTATTCCAGCAATGAGTATAGACGGTGGCGACATCAGGCTTCTTCGCCTTCGCTTGTTTGCGACAAAGGTTCAACCTCTTCGATAGAAAAAAAGAAGCGATGCCCGGGTTGACGTAACATTCCGAAGTCGCGTCCCGGATCATCATCAACTACGACTGCCAAATGAGTGTTGCCTTCGTAGTCTTCTTCAATCGCTTCTATCACCGCCGTTTTGCCCGAAAGCGCCATATCAAAGACATCGCCACGGGCACGTGGTTTCAGACGCACGCGATCGCCTTGTTTGAACTGTTTGCCGCTGATACTCACGACGTTGAGGATTGTCCTGTCCTCTAAGAGCTGCCATTCCAATTCATTCATAAGCTGCCAATCGTTAATTGTGAACTCCTTGCTGGGACCATATGCGACCTCACCTGCTCTGCGACCACTTACGTTGCTAAATCGCCGTAAGCACGCGGGGACGCCTGCGCTCCAGCACTACGCCTTCTTCATTACGCCATGCAAGCTCATCATCTCTTCCGCAGACAACGACTCAGTTCTTTCCAGCAACTGTCTGGCGAGCACATCGGCGCCTCTTATTTCGCGCTTCTCATCATCAGTCAACGACATAATCCGAAGCGTTAGAATCTCGTCGATTTCAGTCCCATCAAAAAGATCTCCCGCACTTTCAGGTGCAATCTGCGGATAATCGTAAAGAATGATTGGAGATGAGAGCATGAATCCATGATCACCTTCCTCTCCAACCAACACCGGGTAGGTACCAGTGTTAGTGCATTCGTGTGCAGCTGACTTGTATTCATCTGGCGGATCGAGATGCGAAACAAAGGCGCCATTGTCTACTTCGAGAATCGTGTGCGTGGAAACGAAAGAGTGGAGCAAAGCCTCATCGCGACTTCGTTCTGAAGCATTCTCGAAGGGCGTGAGGTTGCGAATCTCGATGGACAGTTTCACCAATTGTTTTTTCGGAGCTTCGTCCCGGGAGACGCTGTCCAAAACAAGCGTCGTGGAGATCTCGATTTCGCCCACAATCGCTTCTTGCGTTCGCAGAATCAAACCACGATTCTTCCCAGATTCAGTTGGCATCAACGGTTCAGTTGTCTTGCTTGAAGGAAAGTCGAACTTCTGACGCTGCGACAGACCCAGATCATTGAGCTTGATTCGGGGTATGACAACTTCACGATCTACCGCCTCCTGCCATGGCTGAAGTATTCGGCCGTTGAACTCGAACGCGGGCACGACTCGGAAATGCAAAGATCCCTCGTTAAAATGTCCGGCGTTGGCACGAAAACTCCGACAGTCTTCAATTTCCTCCGCCAGCTCCCGCAACATGAGATGAAGGAAACGAATCTTCACCTCAAGCGTTGACGAAGAATCAATCTCGACCAGGCACTCGGTGAGCATCGACGAACTTTCAGAGCCGCCTTGCGCGACCGCATAAGCCTCGGGACTCAGAACACCGAAATTCCAACGTTGCTGGTTCTTCACGGAGGACGGTCGGTACGGGTAAAGAATGTAACCCTCATAAAGCACCGCGTCCGCGATCCTCTCAATCGAGCGAGTATTGTTTATCCGCCTCGTCGCACTGCTCACGACGGCAAACCTCCTTCGAGCACTAATTCTTTCTCATTGATCTCTACGGGTTCCGGAATAATCCTTTCCAGCGTTTGGTCCCAGGTTGGAATTGAGTTTTCGGCTTTGTAGCGAGCAAGCTTTTCGAACACGTCGCGACGCAGACACAACCACGCGGTGTTCGGGTAGTAGTGATCCATCATCTCCCGCCAGGTGGAAACAGAGAGTTTGAAATGTGCCTCTTTGTCCCAGGAGATTTGCTCAACCTGTAGACCAACCTCGGTTCTTTCAAAGAACACAGTCCCACTGAACATGAGCATCAACGGCACGACACCATCTTCGAGGCCGGCAAAATACTTTGTAGCTGCGATGTTGAAATCGAATGTGCATGGGACCGGCAGATCAATAATCGTTTCGCTCTGAAATGGCGGAACCATTGCGCTGGCGTGCGTCCAGAGCATCGACCGTAAAGTTCGCCCCCAGCGTTCTGGTTCACCGAAGAGCTCGAGGAGCTGTGCTTGCTCGTTAGCCGTGTACTTACGTTTGGTTGGCTCAATTTGAATCTGGCAACGTAAAGCGATCGACTGTATTCGTTCGGACTCATTATCGTTGCGAATCCTTAACTTGAACGACAGTAAGGGCGACGCGGCAAATGAAACCGCTGCGGCACTTTCAACTGAAAAGTCCAAATTAGGCATGCGCAACCTTTGTTACGTGACGCGATCGTTTCTTTAGCTCAGCAAAGAAACCATTAATCGCCTCCCAAACCTCCGTACCTCCGCCCAAGCCTTTCCACTTGGTTCGAATCAAACCCACGAGCCTGTAACACTCATCGATTGGCACGATGAAATAATCGGACGATTCGCCTACCCGGTTTACCAGTAACGCCTCGACATCTGGCTGCATGTCTTTCAAGACGGGGTTGCACTCGACGATCTCCTGCCATGATTCGAAATCGAGTAGTGATTCAGTCGCACCCGCTGGGCTTGGATAGAACACGATCACTTTGCCGTCGACGCTGCTTTGAAAGAAGAAGGCCATGTTGATAGGAATGGTCAGGCCTTCCCATTGTGCTTGTGTCATTTGAAACTCAGGCAGATGCTGCACGTCTGCAGGAACACGCCGGAACTTCGTTTCAGCTGCGTCACTAAAAAGAATGGCGCAAGGCTTACAGGCACAAATCAACTTGCGTGTCGCCGGCTCGACTAAATGCGAATGGTCCCGGCCCAACTCTACGCTGCACATGTCGCAACGCTCCAATGACATTGATCTGGAGCGCACAAATCGCCGCAGCAAATCAGGCATTGCCAATTGTTGATTGCCGATTGCCGATTGCTGATTTGATTGAGTTTTGTTTTTTTTGTTTGCCTTAGCTTCCATAATAAAAAGATCCCAGAAATCAATCGGCAATCGGCAATTGGCAATCGGCAATCTTGTATGTCTTCGCTATCTGCACAAAACCAGTTGTTGACGTTGTGCCGAGAGTTCCTTCAGCTTCAATCGAGACAACGTCAGGTGCAGCTGCATAAATTGCCGCTTCAATCGCATGTGTCAGCGTTTCTGTTGACGATGGACAACTCTTACAACTCCCCTGTAAACGCAATCGGACCACACCGTCATGTATCTCCAACAACTCGACGTTGCCGCCATGCGACTCGAGATGAGGTCTCACCTTTACCAATGCCTCGACTACGCGTTGCTCGAGTGGTAACGGATGCAATCCGTATAAAAGCAAAAGATTGCTAACCAACTCGTCGCCAGAGAATTTGTCGAAAATCGAGTAATCGTTCTGGCCGTCGGCCACAATCTCCATCAAACGGTCGAGCGCTTCGCCATGAAAGTCCATAAGTGACTGAACCAGAGCGACAGCGCTATCACGCAGCTTGCTATCCGGCCACTCTTCTATCGTGCGAATTAACTCTTCAATTTGTGCAATCGATTCCGACAACCCTTCCTCCCAACTTACAGGTAGGGAAGGGGACCCTGTCCCCGCTAGGAAAGAGTCACTGCTGCAGAGGGTACAGGGTCCCTTCCCTACCTGAAAATATTCGGTTCTCTCTTTACTTCATCATTCCAAACATTGGCGAATGATGGGTCTCCAAAACCTTGCCGTTGCCGAGGTACATATGAACACCGCAAGGTAAACACGGATCGAAACTTCTAACAGCACGCATGATGTCGATACCTTTGAACTTATCGGGACCGTTCTCTTCGAAGATTGGTGTGTTCTGGACCGCATCTTCGTATGGCCCCGGAGTCCCGTAGATGTCCCGAGGATTTGCGTTCCAGGGTGTCGGTGGATACGGATGATAGTTGGCGATCTTTCTGTCTCGGATCACCACGTGATGCGAAAGCACTCCTCTAACAGCCTCGTGAAATCCGCAACCGATGGCCTCGTCAGGCACTTTGAATTCCGACCAGGTCTGCGTCCGACCAGCGTGTAACTCTGCTAATGCCTGTTCCGCAAAATACAATGCACAGGCTGCGGCGTAGGCCTGGAAGTAAGTGCGTGCGCGATCACGCTCGATAGCGTTGCTCCACTTCGGTATCTTCCATTCAAACTCAACCTCAGGTTTCATTGCAGTCTTGGGCATGTAGATCTTCACACTGCTACCGGTCGCCTTCACGTAACCGATATCCACTTTTCCTGCGAGTGCGGTTGCCCAGAAGCGAGCGATGGGACCACCTCCTGTATCGAGGGCGAGGTACTTGTTATCGCTCTGTTCGCCTTCGTGATACCAACGTGGCGACATTACCCACGTGTACTTGCCATCGAATTCTCTCTTCTGTGGACGCGGAATCGTTGTCTGATTCCACGGATGACGCTTGTCCACGGGATTTCCCAACGGGTCTGTGCTGACAAACGTTTCTCCCTCCTGCCAGTCATCGTAGTAAGAACTGCCCAACAGGATTCGAATTCCCAGGTTGATGTCGACTAGATTGGTCGTAACGAGCTTGCCATCAACGACCACACCAGGCGTCACATACATCGCGTTGCCCCAATCATTCATGGTCTTGTAGTCGTAGTCACAGACGGATGGATCCTGG
>Ga0157375_10002485_pt1 | contig 15970 bp, 13 predicted proteins | sample M35metaG_FD_115311 | JGI IMG/M metagenome (GOLD analysis project Ga0157375, IMG submission 115311) | Miscanthus rhizosphere microbial communities from Kellogg Biological Station, Michigan, USA - M3-5 metaG | ecosystem: Host-associated > Plants > Roots > Rhizosphere > Soil | place: USA: Michigan...
CACCCTGCAGAGCAAGCGCAGTCGTCCCCGCTGCGCCCCGGACAAAGCTCTGGAATTCCTGCAATAGCTGCGCCCGGCGAATGTGAAAATTTGTCGCCAGAATCGCCGTCACCACCAGGGCCGCCACCGCCGCCATGGCGAGTGCGACCTTCGTCCGAAGCGAAAGTGGAAAGGCGATCATCCGAGTGGAAAGAAGCGGGCTAACGATCGCGCTTTTCCGGACGCAAAGTCGAGCACGAAGCGATTTGCAGAGAACGCGCGGCGGCGCCATTCGCGGCCCGCGATTTTCTTCGCATCTTCTGCCTTCACCGTGTGATCGCGCAATATTCCCGACTCTTTCGCTGGCACGTCCTGCGCTACCTCGCGCAGCATCCGCTGCTTTCGAGCCTGAATGTCGTCACTGTGGCGCTGGGTGTGGCTCTTTATGTCGCGATCCAGATTGCAGACCACAGCGCCAACCGCGCTTTCGAAGCGAGCGTGGACGTGGTGGCCGGCAAAGCGCAACTCGAAGTCAGCGGGCCGGCCGGGAATCTGCCCGACAATTTGTTTCCCCTCGTCGCGCGCCACGCCGGGGTTGCGGCCGCAACCCCGATCGTTAGGGGATTTGTTTCTCTGCCTGATTATCCCGGTGAATACCTCGATCTGCTCGGCATCGATATTTTTAGCAACATCCCGTTTCGCATCTTCGACCTGACCAATTTCCAAACGGCGCAACAATTCGACATTCAACAATGGCTGCGCGGCCCGCGCACGGTGGCCGTGAGCGAGGAGCTGGCGGGCCAGCATCACCTTCGTGCCGGCGACAAGATCAACGTGCAGATAAACGGCCAGACGACTGACCTCACGATCGGCTATCTTCTGCGCACGCGCGGGACGAGCGCGAACGCCGATCCGCATTTCGCGGCGATGGACATTGGCTGGGCGCAGGAACTTCTGGGACGCCAGCAGACGCTCGACTCTATCTCGCTCCGCCTGAGGGAGGGAAGCGACCCGGCAACGATCGCCAGGGAATTGGCGCAGGAACTTCCGTCGGATTGCACCGTGGCCGCGCCCGCGCAGCGTGGCGAGCAAGTGGGAAAGATGCTGGCGGGGTTCCAGCTCAATCTCCAGGCCATGAGCCTCGTTTCGCTCCTGGTCGGGATGTTTTTGATTTACAACACGATTGCGGCGTCGGTCGTGCGCCGCCGCAACGAGATCGGCATTCTTCGTTCGTTAGGCGTGACACGCGCGGAAGTGCGCTGGCTGTTTCTCGGAGAGGCCGCGGTTCTCGGAGCGATCGGCATCGCGATCGGACTGACCGGGGGTTATCTGCTCGCGCGCGCGCTCGTCGGCACGGTCACGGACACGATCTCGTCACTCTACGTGCTGGTCAGCGTGCGCGAGGTCAGCGTGGCGAAATGGATTTGGAGCAGCGCGGTGTTGCTGGGTTCCGCTTCGATAATGGCCGCAGCGTGGTTTCCAGCTCGCGCGGCAGCGGCGCTCCATCCCGTCGATAGCCTGCATCACTGTGCACGCGTCGAGCAATCAGAGCGGCTCTCGCGCGGCTGGATTCTGGCCGGCGGCGTTTTCCTCTTGCTCTCCCTGTTGTTCTCGGTGCTCGCGCTTCGCACCGGTCCACCGTGGCTGGGTTTTGGCGCGGCGTTCTTTGTCCTCGCCGGCTTTTCTTCGATTGCGCCGGAAATCACGGCCCGCTTCAGCGCCGCGGTGACGACAGTTATTCATCATCGCATCGAGCCGCGGCTGGCGGCGCAAAATCTCGGTCGCACCTTGCTCCGCAACGCGGTCACAATCGCGTCGCTCGCCGCGGCGGTGGCAATGACGGTTGGTGTCGCGGTGATGGTCTTTTCTTTTCGCCAGACGGTCGGCGATTGGGTCAACCAAACGCTGATCGCCGATCTTTTCATCGGACCCGCGGCGAATGAAATTGCCGGGCCGACCTCCTTCGTGCCGCCGGCCGCGATCGAATATCTGGAAAAAAATCCGTCGATGGAAGCGGTCGATACCTACCGGAGCGTGGAAGTGCCGTTTCGCGATCAGACGATCGCGCTCGCAGTCGTGCGCGGAAGCAATCGGCGCACCCTGCGCTTTCTGCGCGGGCAAAACAGCGCAATCATGCGTCGCTTCTACGATGAACCGTGTGTGCTGATCTCGGAGAGTTTTTCCCGCCGCTTTCACGTCGCGGAGGGCGAGACGCTTTCGCTTCCTTCGCCGGAGGGCGTGATAGCCTTCCCGATCGCGGGAGTTTTCTATGATTACACGCGCGACCAGGGAACGGTTTTTTTGAGCACGCGAAACTTTGGCAAGTTTTGGCATGACGATCGCGTCAATAGCCTCGCCCTTTACCTGAAGAAAGGGGCCCAACCCAACGCAGTCGCGGACGCGTTTCGGCAGCGGTTCAGCGCGAGTGGAGAATTTTCCATCTACTCGAATCGCCTTCTCCGCACGCGCATCTTCGAAATATTCGATCAGACCTTTGCCGTGACCTACGTCCTGCGAACAATCGCGGTGCTGGTCGCGGTCGTCGGCATTTTTCTTGGCCTGACGACGCTGGTGACGGAGCGTTCGCGCGAACTCGGGATCATGCGCTCGATGGGCGCGTCCGCGACGCAGATTCGGCGCCTCTTGCTCTGGGAAAGCGGAATGATCGGGGTCCTGGCGAGTGCGCTCGGCATCGCCGCGGGGCTGTGTCTGTCGCTCGTCCTCACGGGCGTGATCAATCGCGCCTTCTTCGGCTGGACGATCCAACTTGCTTTTCCCTGGGCCTCGCTGGCGTGGACGCCGGTGTGGATCATCGCTGCGGCAGTCGCGGCCGGGTGGATTCCAGCGTGGCGCGCGGGTCGTCTCAACATCGCGGAGGCGGTGCGGAGCGAATGAAGCGAATTGCAAATTGGATTGCGCTCGGGGCGCTCTTTTGTGTCGCGGCCGATTGGCAAATCGCCGAACCGGGCTGGCGCTACGAATTTCCGCGCGATCATCATTTCCACGAAAGATTCAAGACCGAGTGGTGGTATTACACCGGCAACCTGACCAATGAGGATGGACGTCGCTTCGGTTATGAGCTGACTTTTTTTCGGCAGGGCATCCGGCCCGTAGCGCAACGTGGCACGACCACCTCGCGCTTCGTGGTCGATGACCTGAAGTTTGCGCATTTTACGGTGACGGACGCGGCCGGGAAGAAATTCCTGTATCACCAGAAAACGAGCCGCGGCAGTTTCGGGGAGGCTGGCTTCGACGCAAAAGATCGCCTCACCTGGATCGATTCGTGGACCTTGAAGATGAACGCTGACGGTTCCGTTGATCTCGCGGCAGAGGCGACCGACGCCGCAATTCAGCTTCACCTCGTTCCGCAAAAACAGCCCGTGATTCATGGCGCGCAGGGGATCAGCCAGAAAGCGGCCGGCGACGGACACGCTTCGCACTATTACTCGATCACGCGCCTCGCGACGACAGGCCGATTACGCGCGGAGAAGGAGAATTTTGCGGTTACTGGAGAAAGCTGGTTCGATCACGAATGGGCCAAGAACCAGCTTGCGCCGGGACAGGCCGGATGGAACTGGGTCTCGGCCCAATTTGAGGACCAAAGCGAACTGATGCTGTACCAAATGCGCCTGACCGGCGGCGGGACCGATCCAATTTCGAGCGGAACCTTTGTGCGCGCGGACGGAAGCTCGGTGTCGTTGACGAGCGCCGATTTCCAAATGACGCCCGAGACATTTTGGAAAAGTGACAAGACGAAGGCGAATTATCCGATTGGCTGGCAAATCACCGTTGCCAAAGAGCACCTCGCTTTCACCCTCCTTCCGGTGCTGTCGAACCAGGAGCTCGCGCTCGCGCCGCTCATCTACTGGGAAGGAGCTTTTAACCTCGAAGGCACGCGGGACGGGAAACCACTGCGCGGGCATGGTTATCTCGAGCTGACGGGCTATGCAGCGCCGTTACAGGAGCTCAACCGCTAGGCCTAAGCCTGGGTGTGCCTGGCGAAATGCACTTCCACGCCCTTGGGCAGGAGGCGTTTGCGACCGCGCTGACGACGCCGGGCGAGAGTGGCACGGCCCCCTTTGGTGCTCATGCGGGCACGAAAACCATGCTGTTGTTTCCGGGTTCGCTTGGATCGCTGTAAGGTGCGCTTCATAGAGGAAAACCCGCTGCCGGGCGTTAAGAGAGCCGCTACTTTAGGGGCACGAACCGGTTTGTCAATTTGCGCGAAACTCACAAGTTGGAGCCGGGGGCGCTGACCCCGGAGAGGGAAAACCTGGTCACGCGCGAGACCAACCAAGCTCAGCGCCTCCGGCTCCAATGGAACCGCATTGCCACCGGTGACCGATTGTGGAATAACCATCTGCGATGAACGACGTGGTCATCGAACCGGCGATATCGGAAGACCTGGACGAGTTGTCGAGCCTGCTCGGCGAGTTGTTCAGCGAGGAAAGCGATTTCCGTCCGGACAAGGACAAGCAACTGCGCGGGCTGCGCCTGATTTTTGAGCAGCCCAACCGAGGGCGCGTCTTCGTATTGCGGCGCGAGCGCTCAATCGTCGGCATGATCAACCTCCTTTTCACGATCAGCACCGCGGAAGGTGGCTTCGTCATCCTGCTCGAGGATTTGGTCGTCCATAAGGAATATCGCGGCCACGGCTACGGTTCGATGCTGCTCGACTACGCGATCGAATTTGCGCGGCAGAAGAATTTCCGGCGCATCACCCTTCTGACCGATCGCCCCGAATTGCGGTCGCAAAGTTTCTTCCGCAAGCACGGCTTTTACGAATCGCCCATGCTTCCGATGCGCCTGCTCCTCCCGGCGCAGGCGGAAAAACAAGACATGCCGCTCTGAGTCGAGCTCTATTCGCCGAAGGTTGCACGCATGCCGGACGACGCACCCTTTGTCGATCTCGGTTTCGCGCGCGTCGATCTGGATCGGCGCCGACGGACCGGCTTTCCGGAGGTAATCTTCGGCCCGGGTAAAACTCCGGCTGAGGTGGCGCGCATTGCGCAGGTCATCCTGGAACGGGAACCGATCCTGCTCGCGACGCGCATCTCGCGAGAGCAATTCGAATCCGTGCAGGCGGAATTTCCAGCGGCCGTTTTCCATGAACGTGCGCGCTGCCTGACGATCGAGCACGCGCCGCTCGCTAAGCTCAAACTTCCGGTGGCGGTCGTGGCCGCGGGCACTTCCGATCTGGCGGTGGCCGAGGAGGCAGCCGTCACGCTAGATATTTTCGGCAACGAGGTGTTGAGGATCTACGACGCAGGGGTGGCTGGATTGCATCGTCTGCTGGTGGAGACTGATCGCCTGCGCGAGTGCGCAGTCCTGATTGTGGTCGCGGGAATGGAAGGCGCGTTGCCGAGCGTGGTGGCAGGCTTGGTGGACAAGCCAGTGATCGCCGTGCCAACCAGCGCCGGCTACGGGGCAAGCTTTGGCGGGCTCGCCGCGCTTCTCGGTATGCTCAACAGTTGCGCCAGCGGCGTGACGGTGGTGAACATCGATAACGGCTTCGGCGCCGCTTATGCCGCCGCGACCATCAATCGTTCGCTCGGCTGATGCGGTCGCGCCCAGCTCGCGCTATCTTCGCTCATGCCAACATCCGGGGGTTCGATCCGACTCTTTCGCATCGCGGGGATTGAAGTTTTCTTGCACTGGTCCTGGTTCATTATTGCGGTTTACGAGGTGCAGATTTGGCGCTCAATATTTTCGTCGCCGGCCTGGGCGGTTCTGCTTTACATCGGGCTCTTCGCCTTGGTCACCATGCATGAATTCGGTCATGCGCTCGCCTGCCGCCAGGTCGGCGGGCGGGCGGATAGAATCGTCCTTTGGCCGTTAGGCGGGATTGCTTTCGTCAATCCGCCCCAGCGCGCCGGCGCGATGCTCTGGAGTATTGCGGCCGGACCCCTTGTCAACGTCCTGCTTTTACCCATTCTGACCTACGCGAAACACGTCGCCGCGCGCGCCGGCTGGGTGGAGACGAACCTCGATGCCTACCTTGTCGTGGTCTGGCTTTGGCGAATCAACCTCGGTTTGCTCTTCTTCAATCTGCTTCCAATTTATCCGCTCGACGGTGGGCAGATTCTGCGCTCCGTGCTCTGGTTTCCGTTAGGCCAAATCCGCAGCCTCTTTGTGGCGACCGGGCTGGGCTTTGTTGGCGGCGGAGCGCTGGCACTTTATGCGCTCTCCCAGCGATCGATCTGGATCGGCATCATGTCCTTCTTCCTGCTCAGCCAGGCGTTGGCCGGCTGGCGCCATGCGCAGTACATGAAACTGGAGGAAGAACAGGCGCGGGTCGCGGCGGCGGCCCCGCCGCTGCCAACAGAGAAGCCGGTCCTGTAGACGCTTCGCTCAACGAAGCGCGGGAAATGGTGGCCGCCCCTTCTGGACTGGAAGGCACAGACCTGCGTTGCCAGAGGGCAACGGCTACATGGTTGGTTTTCCGATCCAGGATTTCAGCTCGGGCATGAGCCGTTTTTTGAACGCGGCACGAAAACCAATCTCGTCGATAGTTTTCTCCACCGCCTTCGTGGCGGACGCGGGCAGGTTTGTTTTCGCGTAACTCGCCAGCGCCTCGGCGTCGTTCGTGTCGGAGAAAAAGGTGAAAAGGCTCGGAGCAAAACTCTCGGCGCCGACCGCATCCTGCTTCGCGAGAAGCGCCTTCATGTGCTCCCTCGCGAACTGCCAGACCAGAGCTGGGTGCTCGCCTTCCCGCGCGACAAATGGCACCAGGACCGCTGCCCGGCTCGTCGGAAGCTCGTCAGTCAGCGCGATCGCCATCGTTCGTGGCAGCAGCTTCGGGTCAATCGAGTTCCCAAGTGCCTCGTAATAATTTTGTTTCTCCTCGACGCTCGTCGTTTGCCGGCCAAGCTGGTGCAGTTTTTCCCATGTCGACGCGTCGGCACAACGCCCCACCACCGCCAGAATTGTCGGTCGCAAATCCGGGGACAAGCTCGTCGGATCCGCCAGGAACTGGTCGAACCGCGCCCGACTGCCGGCGATGATCTCGGCATCGTTGAACAACCCAAGACCACGAATCAGAGAAGCGCGGAGGAAGGTATTCTGCGCACCTTCGTCCGGCTTTGGATCCCAGCCCACGCGATCAAAGGCGGGCCGCAGGAGGGTGCGCGCAAAACGCTGAAAATCGGGTCGCGCGGGATCGCCGGCAAGCAGTCGATTGATGAAAGTGAACGTGTCGATGACCTGATCGTAGACGGCCAATTGATCGTCCTTCATTATCCGGTTCACGAGGTCGAGGTAGTGCGACAGCGGTTTGCGTTCGGCTTCGACCAGCGCCCAGGCGTCAATGAGCAGATTCACCCGGTCGGCTTCCGCTGTTTGGTCCAACCGCGCGACGAGCAATTTCCAGGACGTGTCGTCATATTCGACCCGGTAATAACCGGCGTCGCCGAGGTTGAACTTGATCGTCACGTCGTCAGGCACTTCGTTAGGCAAATTCGCCGCCGCCGCGCGCAGGAGGAAACTGTTCAGGGTTGACTCATTTGTGCGGTAGGTGAGCGGTATCTGCCATTCGAGCACCGGCGGATGCGGGAAATGGACCGTGAAGCGCTCCTGCGTCAGCTTGATGGTCCTTTCCTTTCGCTCCACCTTGACGAGCGGAAGCCCGGGTTGCTCCGTCCAGCCGGGCGCGATTTCACCGACCGGTTTGCCCGAGACCTCGGTTAAAGCTTCCCAGAGGTCGGCCGTAGTCGTGTTCGAATACTCGTGCGCCGCGATGTATTTGCGGATCCCATCGCGAAAGACATTTTCGCCCAGAAAGCTCTCCAGCATGCGAATGATCGACTTGCCTTTCTTGTAGGCAATCTCGTCGAAGGCGTTGTTCGCTTCCGCCTCGGTCGCGATCGGTTGCTGCACCGGATGGGTACTCGAGCGAGCGTCGGATTGCATGGCGACATCTTTGTCAAAACCAATCCGGCGACTCGGATTGCGCGAGACGCCGCGGCGCAACCATTCATTCCATTCCGGGTTGAAATGATCGGTGCATTTCGACCCCATCCAGGAGGCGAAGCCTTCGTTCAGCCAGAGATTGTCCCACCACGCCATGGTGACGAGATCGCCAAACCATTGGTGCGCCATCTCATGCGCCACGACCGCGAAAATATCCTGCTTCGTTCGCGCGGAAGAATTCTTCGGATCGAAAAGCAGGACTGATTCGTAATAGGTAATCGCGCCCCAGTTCTCCATCGCCCCGCCGAAGCCGCCCGGAATAGCGAGGAGGTCTAGCTTCGGCAAGGGATAAGGGGCGCCGAAATACTCGTTGTAGTAGTGCAGAATTTTCGCGGCGTTTTCCAGCGCATAACGACCCGTCTCCGCTTTCCCTTTGCTGGCGTAAACACGCAGTTTCACGCCGTCCTGTTCGCTCTCGATCGAATCCAGCTCCCCGGCGACAAGGACGACGAGATAACTCGACATCAAGGGTGAAACGGTGAAGTGCACTTCCTTTTCGGCGGCTGCGCGCCGGCCCTGGTCACGGCCCCCGGCTACTTTTTCGTTCTCCACCGGCATGTTCGAGACCGCGGTGAAGTTATGCGGGACCACTGCGGTGAGTTGAAAGTGGGCACGGAAACTGGGCTCATCCCAGCAGGGGAACATGCGGCGCGCATCGGTCGCCTCGAATTGCGTCCCGAGCATGGTTTTCTTTTCATTTGTCCTCTGCTCCTGGTAGCGGGCGTAGAAAAGCCCCTGCCCCTGGGCGTTGATTTTGCCCTTAAACTTGAGCGCGAGCTGATGCTCGACCGCCGCCAGCTCGTTAGGCAAAGTCAGGGTCAGGGTTTGCTCCACCGGGTCGAGCTTGATCGCCTTTGGGGGCAGCGCCTGCTGGTCGATCGAGGCGGAAGCGATCTCCATCTCGAGAGCGTTGAGCACGATCTTAGTGACCGGCTTCTCGACTTTTAGTTTGACCGTTTCCGAGCCGCTGAAAGTAAGCCTGACGAGGTCCGGCTCAATTCGAATCGCGTACTCGAGGGGCAGGATATCCTTTGGCAGCTTGCCTGGCGTGGTCGCGAAATCGAATTTGCTTTCCGCATTCGCGCGCGAGAGGACGAGCAGGGAAAAAGCAGCCAGGACGTAAAAACGCATACGGCACTTAATACTGCGCGCTACGCTCCGCAATTTGTCACCGCAGAGGCTCGATGGAACCACTGCGAGCTACTGCACGGTGAGCAGAAGGAGCAATTGCCCCGCGCCAATTTGGGGGCCGCGAATCACGAGCGGACCGCTTTGGTTGAGAGTCGCGTCGGTCTCGAGCAGCAACTGCCGATCCTGGAACAACTGAAGATTGACTCGATAGCCATCGCGCGCCACCCCGCGCGGATCGACCCGGAGCGAGAAATGCTTGCTCGTCGCCAGCCAGTTTGTTTCGTCGTTCAGGAGTGCTTTGCGCGAAACGCCGATCAATTCGAATTGGTTGTAGCCAAAAGTGCGTTGCAACGTCTGATTGAAACGAAACACCTCGGGTGGCGCGGGCCGCGGCCTGGGCGCGTTGGTGGCCATAACGAGACCGCTCCAGACGTTTTTCCCGCCTCGCCTCGGTTTACCAGCGGCGGCGGGCTGGGTCACCCCGAACAGCCAAACAACCCCGATGAGAGCGACGAAAAAAGCGCGGCGCATCGTTATTTTGCTGCGTAATCGGCGGGCAACGATTTCAAACCATCCACCCAGAGCACGGTCACCCGGTCCTGCTTGGTTTGAAAAATTGAAACCGTTGCGTTCGGATTCACCCCGGGATCGACCCGTGCGTTCAGGATCTGCGTGAGATACTGCGATTGATCCGGTGTCTCTACCTCGCGCATGACAAAAAATGCGCAGATGGCGAAGACCGCGAGCGATCCCGCCCCGGTCCAGAGAAGGCGGCGGATGGTCCACCACGCTTCGCGCACCGGGGGGAGTGCGCGCGGCCCGGCCGGCGCCGACTCCGCAGCGATCCGCTCGCGCAACTGGTGATGAAAGAATTCCTCGTTCCCCATGGCGGGGGCACGCAATTCTTCCTTCAAAAGGGCGCCGAGCTTGCGCGCCTGGGTTTTCTCCGCCCGCGCCGCGACAGGATCGTCGAGCGCAGCCTCGAACTCGGCGCGTTCCGCCTCGCTCATTTCGTCATCAATCCAAGCGGTCCACTTTTCCTCAAACGTTTTCATAAACATCTCGCAACAGATTCTGCAGTTTTTTGCGGGCGTAGAAGAGGCGCGACATGACCGTACCGATGGAACAGCCTAACGATTCGGCGATTTCATGGTACTGCATGTCCTCGATTTCCTTCATCAAAATGACGGCGCGATGCTCGGGTGAGAGCTGGGCGATGGCGGCGTCAATCCGGCTACGGATTTCGTTCTGCTCCATCCGCTCGTGCGGGAGCGCGTCAGCATGCGGCACGGTGCGCGAGGCGGGATCGATTTCCTTAAGCTGAATCGCATCGTCAAACTCCGCGCCGCCACCGCGGACCTGTTTCTTGCGCAGCGAATCGATCGTCACGTTCATGACGATGCGATAGATCCAGGTGTAAAAAGAGGATTGCCCGCGGAAACGCGCGATCGATTTCCACGCTTTCAGGAAACTGTCCTGGGCCAGATCCCAGGCGTCCTGTTCGTTATGCACCATGTTGTAAATCATACCAAAAACCCGGGTGCGATATCGACCCACAAGCTGGTCGAACGCCTCGGTGTCGCCGCCCTGCGCTTGTTTAACGAGGTCGAGTTCCGGGACATCGGCCTGAGCCGCAGTCGCTTCCGTGTCCATTTTTAGACGGGGGCGAGCCCGATTCATTCAATGGCTAGAGACTGCCGTAGCGGCGCAGCCACTCGCCCCGAAATTCACCCATCAGCAGGATGATGCCGTCGCGAACCTGGAAGATCCGTTGTTGCAGGGCAGAATGCTGCTCCCGGGTAATGGACTTATCCGCAATGAGCTGGGCCGAGGCGTCCAGCGCGACGGTGATGGCTTTGAGGGAGCGTTTGAGGTAGGCGATGGTCATGCCCAGCTCTTCCGCATCCTCGTCGCTCAAGGCGGCAGCGAGTTTTGCGCTCGCCAGCGCGGTGTGGGTGGCGAGCTTGACCGCGGCCGGGTCGTTTTGCAGGGCGCTCTGCGATTCAAAGAGGCGGTCGATCCAGATCGTTAGGGAAAACGCCGCGCGATAGAGGACGTGTTGTTCGAAACTCTCCGTGCTCGCCCCGCTCTGAGCTGCGGCGCTCGCTTCGTCCTCTTCATCTTCCGCCAGAGATTCCATCTCGTCGGACCAGTCGTCGCCGCTCTCCTCGGCGAGATGGCACCAACCCATTTCGCGCGCCACAATTTCATCGCGCCGCGGATCGTCGATGTATTTCTCGAGCAGCTCCATGTATTTCTCCGTCTTCTGATCCTGCTGCTGGAGAAACCGTTCCCACTCGTATTCATCCCAAGCGCGGTCTGAGTCGTGCTCGGCCATGTGTTTTATTTAGGCCAGCTTGGGAGGCCGCGCAAAAAATTTTCCACGGGCTTTCCGTCCTTTTGACCGCCCCCGCCCCATGCTCGTAAACTCACCCATGCAGACGGTGGATGAGGATGAACAGTTTTATCGCGACACCGAAAGTGTCGCGTTCCCGAAAATCGATGATCGCCAGCTCGAACTCCTCGAGCCTCTGGGCGAGCGGCGCACCCTGCGACGCGGCGAGATGATTTTCAAAGCCGGCCAGCGCGATCTCGGCCTGACGGTGATCCTGCGCGGCCAGGTCGAGGTTTTCGAAAAGCGCGAAGAAACGGAGCAAGTTCTCGGCACGCCGGGCGAGCGCGATTTCATCGGCGACGTCGCGATGCTGCAAGGCACATCGGCTCTGGCGAGTGCGCGGGTGAAATCCGACGAGGTCGAAATCTTACAAGTGCCGGCCGCCGCGATCCGGCGAGCGCTGGCGGAGTTGCCGGGCGTTTCCGCGCCGCTCGTAAACGCTTTCATCATGCGGCGCCGCCGGCTCATGCGAGACCGGGAATTTGCGGGACTGCGAGTGATCGCGCGGCGCGATTCGCGCGAAGGCCATCGCCTGCATGATTTCCTCGGCAAGAACCACATTCCGCATCGCCTGATCGAGTTCGAAAGCGAGCAAGGCCAGGCGCTGGCGAGTCGATTCAACCTCGCCAGCCGCCACCTGCCGGCGCTGATCACCGCCACCGGGGCGCCGTTGCGCCAACCGTCCCTGCGGGAGGTCGCACAACAAGCCGGGCTCTTGCGCCCGGTCGAGACCGACGGCGAGCAGAAAGTGCACGTTGACCTAACGATAGTAGGCGCCGGCCCAGCGGGTCTGGCCGCGGCCGTCTACGCGGGGTCAGAAGGCCTGAAGACGGTCGTGTTGGAAAGCTACGCTCCCGGCGGGCAGGCCGGGTCTTCATCTCTGATCGAGAATTTTTTTGGCTTCCCGACGGGTATTAGCGGCGGAGACCTGACCTATCTTGCACAGCTCCAAGCCTATCGCTTCGGCGCGAGGTTTTCCACGCCGTCGGAAGCATTGTCGATCACTTTGCACAAGGGCCAGGAATATGGAGCCTGCCTGCAAATCGAGGGTTGCGATGCAAGTTTGCATTCTAAGTGCCTGCTTATCGCCACCGGCGCGGAATACCGCCGACTCGAGGCCGAAGGTCGCGAGGAATATGAAGGCTCCGGAGTCTACTACGCCGCCACCGCGCTCGAAGGCCAACTCTGCCGCGGCGCCACCGTCATCGTCGCCGGAGCGGGCAACTCTGCTGGCCAGGCCGCGATGTATCTGTCGGAGGGCGCGGCCAAGGTATTGCTGGTGATGCGGGGAGACGATCTGGCCAAAACCATGTCGAGTTATCTTGCTCGCCGCGTCCAAGCCAAGGCGAACATCGAAATTCTTTGCCGGACCGAGATTCGAAAAATGCGCGGAAACAAGATGCTCGAGGTCGTTGAGCTCGAGAACACTGCGACCGGGGAAAAGCGGACGGTGCAGACGCCCGCCGTTTTTTCAATGATCGGCGCCAAACCGTGCACGAACTGGCTGCCACCGGAGATCGAGCGCGATGAGAAAGGATTTATCAAGACCGGCGCTGCCGTGGCGAACGCGCCGGCCTGGCAAAAAAGCAAGCGGGCACCCGGCCCGCTGGAAACGAGCGTGCCGGGAATCTTCGCGGCCGGTGATGTGCGTTCCGGTTCGGTCAAACGCTGCGCCGCCGCCGTCGGCGAAGGCGGAATGGCGGTTGCCGGCGTGCACGCCGCAATGGCTGAGTTTGCGTGACCGCTAAGATTAGGCTTACCGACGCCTACTGCTCGGCGGCAACAGGGTTTTCCGCCCGTTTCGTCTGGAGGCGCAACTGACCGCAGGCCGCGTTGATGTCGTGGCCCTTCTCGCGGCGCAAAGTCGCGACGGCACCGTGGTCGCGCAGGATTTGAAGGAACGATTCCTGGCGATTGCGCGACGGACGTGACCACTCCAAACCTTCGACGGTGTTGTAGGGAATGAGGTTGGTCTTGGCCGAAAGCCGTAGCGCGTGCTGCGCCAATTGGTGGGCCTGTTCGTCGCTGTCGTTTACACCGGCGATGAGGATATATTCGAACATGAGCCTCTTCTTTTGCGCGACGTATTCGTCGCATGCCCCCAGGAGCGTCGTGAGATTGTATTTGCGATTTACAGGCATGATCCGGCTGCGCACTTCGTCGGTCGCGCCGTGCAACGAGATCGCGAGGCGGAATTGCGTCGGCTCGGACGCGAGCTTGCGAATCTGCGGCGCAAGACCGCTGGTCGAAATGGTGATGTGACGCGCCCCGATCTCGAGACCCCAGGGGGCGTTGATGATGCGGATGGCGCGGAGCAGGTTAGTGAGGTTGGCGAGCGGCTCGCCCATCCCCATAAAGACGATGTTATCGATTTCCTCGCCGCTCGCGGCCTCGATCGCGAGCAATTGACTGACGATTTCGCTCGCATCGAGATTCCTCGAAAACCCGTCGAGCCCGCTCGCGCAAAATTTGCAGCCATAGGCGCAGCCGACCTGGGTCGAAATACAGGCGGTGCGGCGATCGGAAGTCTGACCATAAAGCGCTGGCGACGCGGGAATGAGGACCGACTCGATCAGACTGCCGTCGCCGAGGCGGAAGAGGAACTTCCGCGTCGTGTCCTCGGAACCCAACACGCGGACGATTTCCGGCCCCACGAAACTAAATTCCTCCGCCAGTCGCGAGCGCGTCGCTGCGGGCAGGTCGGTCATCGCTGCAAATGAATCAACCCGCTTCTGGTAGAGCCAGTCGGCAACCTGCTTCGCTCGGTAGGCCGGGTCGCCCTGGGCCGCAAAATGCGCGGCAAGATCTTCGAGGGTGAGCGACTTGATCGAAAGTTTCGGCACGGGCAAATCTAGCGACATGGCCGCTAAAGTCATTTGCTCGCGACCAGGATGCCGTCCGGCTGCTCTTTCGTGTCGGGCTGATCGATTTCGATCGCATAACCGCTCGCGCACAAGAGTTCGCGACATTCCTCATGCAGGGTGAGTCCGCGCGCTCGGCCGTGGGTTCCGATCAGGAACGTCTTCACTGCGCCTGCTTTCAGGCTCTCTATACCGCCTTTCAAGACTTCCACTTCCAGGCCCTGCACATCCATTTGCAGGAGATCAATCGGAAGACCTACCCGCCTAACGAAGGCGTCGAGCGTCATGGTTGGAATGGTCAGAATTTGATTCTTCGGTTCGCGCAAACCAACCGCCTGCAGCAGACGTTTCCAGCGGGCGCTCAACGAAACGGCCGGCTTCGCGCCCTCGCGCGCGAGCCGGCTGCTGTAACCCCGATCCATAAAGGTCTGGCTCCCGGCGGAAGACGTAAGCCCTTCGGAGTGGATCACGAAGTCGTTTCTCGTAAGGCTATTAAGGATCAAATTTTCATTCAGAAAACGACGGTGCCGCTCGAGCGGCTCGACGCCGTGGATGGCAAGGCGCGGAGAAAGTTTGTGGGCGAGGATCAAATAATAGCCAATGGCCGCGCCGACATCGACATAGCAGCCCCCGGGGGGCAGACGTCGGATCAGGTCGATGAAGATTTCTTCTTCTTCAGCTTCGTGAACATTGCGCTTTTGGTAGCGCGCCTTCTGCTCGTCGAGAAGCTGATCCTCATAGACGCGAACGCCATTGTCGAAGGTGTGGATGGCACGGTCCATGAACCCCGGAATGTTAGCCTCTGATTCAGGCGGTTCACAAGCGAGCGCTGCAGCGTGCGCTGCCCTCAGCGTGAGACGTGCGTGACCTTGTGCTTGATCCGCTTGGGACAGTGGACGCTACACGGCCTAAGGGGACGCGAAAAGATCGCTGCCTAACGAGCAACGCTCACCCGCCAGATGGTCCCGTGCGCGTCTTCGCTGAAGAGCAGGCTGCCGTCTTTGGCGACCGTAAGACCAACCGGGCGACCCCAGACGTTGCCTTCCGAGGTGACAAAACCGGTGACGAAGTCTTCGTATTCTCCGCGTGCTTTCCCGTTGTCGAGTGGCACGCGGACGATCTTGTAACCGGTGCGGCGGGCGCGATTCCACGAGCCGTGGAAGGCGGCAAAAAGGTCGCCCCGATATTGCTCGGGAAATTGTTTCCCATCGTAAAAGCAAAAGTTGAGCGCGGCGGAGTGGGCTTGCACGAGCACATCGGGAAGGAGAACCCGGCTCGCGAATTCGGGGTGTTTCCCCTCGTGGCGCGGATCCTGGTGATTTCCGAGGTAGAACCAAGGCCAGCCGTAAAAGCCGCCGGCCGTCACGTGGCTGATGTAATCGGGCACCAGATTATCGCCCAGTTCATCGCGCTCATTCACACTCATCCAGAGCTCGTCGCTGCCGGGACGCACGGCGATCCCAACGGCGTTGCGGATCCCCCAAGCGTAAACTTTTTGCCCGCTGCCATCGGAATTGAACTCGAAAATGCGAGCGCGATCCGCTTCGGCCGCGTCGTCCGAGTCGTTGGAAAACGAGCCGATCGAGACATACATCTTCTTTCCGTTAGGCGAGAAAGCCAGCCCGCGGGTCCAGTG
>Ga0157375_10002486_pt1 | contig 15969 bp, 13 predicted proteins | sample M35metaG_FD_115311 | JGI IMG/M metagenome (GOLD analysis project Ga0157375, IMG submission 115311) | Miscanthus rhizosphere microbial communities from Kellogg Biological Station, Michigan, USA - M3-5 metaG | ecosystem: Host-associated > Plants > Roots > Rhizosphere > Soil | place: USA: Michigan...
ACAGTCAGCGAATAACATCGCGATCTCCCCTGTGCCCCCTCGCTATCGGCTCTGGATTCTACCCAAGCTGAATCGAAAAGCCATGTTACGCCGCAGTAATCAAAGCTGCGTGCCCGAGTCGGCTGCGGCGACAATCCGGCTGCAGAAATTCGCCGCAATGCGCTGCCTCAGTCACCGGCGATTCGCAAGGTCAGCTCGGCGATGGACCTGATCGTCGGTGACTATCAAATCCATGGGAATATCATGGGGTTGAGGAAATACCGTGGGCAGCCTGCCACTCTCGTAGCCGAATCCGACGCAATATGGTTTAGGGCGGGCCCCGGCGAGCGTGCGGTCGTAATACCCGCCGCCGTACCCGAGGCGAAACAGCTGGGAATCGAAGCCGACCAGCGGCACGATGAGGGCCTCAGGCTCGATCAGCTCTCGTTCGGCAGGGACCGGAATATTCCAGATGCCAGGTTTCATCGGCATCCCGGGCCGCCAGCGCCAGAATTCCACGGCCGAATCCCTCTCCACCACGACCGGCAGTCCCAGACGGACGCCTCCCACGGCAAGCTCAGCGGCGAGTTCCAGAATGTCGATTTCTCCACGCATCGGGGAATAGATACCGAGCGCGGAGTACTTGCCCAGATCAACGGTGGCCTGCAGGCGCTCTCGGGCTCTCTCACTTCGACTTTGGCGGAGTTCACGCCCGCAGCCCAAGCGCTCCTTAATCAATGCCTTGCGAGTCTGGACCCGCCAGCTCTTGATATCGCTCCAGGCGGAAGAGCCGGGTGTCGGAAGAGCCTGATCCATCCCGCAATGTTAGCTCCCCCGGGCGCAATCGGTGGAGCGGGGCCCTGTAGGACAGCCGAAGCTGTGGTGAGAGCCGTGTGATTTGAGGCAGTGGGGAGCGTGAAACAGAACCGAGACTCGTGGCATCTAACAGGCATAGAGGCTCAATCACGCAGTCGTGAGGCGGCATACCTGCGTCCTGTCCTACATCCGTCCAAGAGGTCAATTGGTTATGCGAACAATCACTCTCATGGCGTCTGTCGCTGCTCTTGCCTTTGGCGTCGCACAGGCCGAAGGCTCAGCACCCAACGACGCGCAGATCGCCGCCATCGTCGTTGCCGCGAATCAGGTGGACATCGATGCCGGGAACTTTGCCAAGTCACGCTCAGGTTCAGCCGAAGTGAAGGAGTTTGCCCAGCGCATGGTCACGGATCACACCGGGGTGCTCAAATCCGCCGGCGACCTGGTGACGAAACTCAAGGTCACGCCGGAGCCCAATCCCACCAGCCAGAGTCTGACCAAGGGCGGAGCGGACAACATTGCGGCCCTGACCAAACTCAAGGGCGCGGAATTCGATAAGGCCTACATTGACCACGAAGTCACCTATCACGAAACGGTGCTGAATGCGGTCGATAAGACTCTGATTCCGAACGCTCAAAACGCCGAACTCAAGGCACTCCTGGTTAAGGTGCGGCCAGCCTTCGTTGCGCACCTTGAACATGCCAAGAAAGTGCAGGCCGAACTGGGCAAGGCCAGCGGCTAGAGGCCATGAAAGTTGGCGGACTCCTGCTGTCCTGCTGCGCGCTGGCGGCCATCGTTACGGTGGCCGCTAATCGCACAGTCACGGCAGGGGCGAAGGCTTCTATCACCCACACAGTCACGATTGAAAACATGCAGTTCAGTCCCGCGCAGCTGACTGTCCATGTGGGTGATAGGATCGTCTTCTCGAACAAGGATCTGTTTCCGCACACCGCAACAGCGGACGACAAGTCGTTTGACTCAGGCAGCATTGCACCAAACGCCCACTGGACCTATCGCGCGAGCAAAGCCGGTCAGCATGCCTACAAATGCACGTTTCATACGGTCATGCTTGGCTCCATAACAGTGCAGTAGAGACGCTAGCCAGCATGAGTGCCAGTCCAGCCGGCCGCGAAAAACTGCAGAGCGAGCTTGCGCTGGCACAGCGCGTGGCACGTGGTGACCGAGCCGCGTTCGAGCTGGTGATGCGCCGCTATAACCAGCGACTCTACCGCCTGGCACGAGCTTCGCTGCAGAACGAAGCCGAAGCCAAGGACGCTTTGCAGGACGCCTACCTCAATGCGTTCAGGTCCATGGGGCAGTTCCGAGGCGACGCGGCCCTGGGCACCTGGCTATCACGGCTGGTCTTAAATGAATGCGCCGCCCGCCACCGTCGCTCGGGCAGGCGCGACAACATTGTGCCCATGGTCAGTCTGGACGCAAACATGCATGTAGCTACATCAGTTGCCGATGCCGGGGACACTCCGGACGATGCGCTCACGCAGACGCAGATGCGCAGCATTCTCGAGCGCAAGATTTGCGAGCTGCCCGAAAGCCTCAGGACTGTGCTGATATTGCGGTCTGTCGAGGAATTGAGTGTCCAAGAGACCGCCGAGTCCCTCGGCCTTAGCGAAGAGACGGTCCGCACCCGTCACTTCCGCGCCCGGGGCCTGTTGCGGGAAGCACTGGCGCGTGAGGCCGATATTGCCGAGAGCAACCTCTACGACTTCGGCGGTGCTCACTGCGATGCCATGGTGGCCGCGGTCATCGCGGCCATCACAGCAGAGTTTCCTTCAGAGCCCTGAAAAGCCTCCAGGCTAGTCCTCGGCAATAGCCGCGGCGTCCTCCGCGTCTTGCGCGGCCTTGGCCTCCGCCGCACTCGGATTGGAAGGCTGAGTCTCGATGGTCACCTTCTGGATCGTGCCCGTAAACCGGTTGTTGAACTGCTTGTAATCGTTGGATACCGCAGTCTCGGCATCCATGCCGACGTCCGCGCCCTCATCGGCCGAAAACGAGAACGGCTGGGTCTTCGGGATACGGGCCTCGGCCACCTGCTGGCCGTCCACGAACAGGATCGCCTTGCCGCCGGTGCCAGGCTTCGGGGCGTCGGCCACGAACTGGTATTTGATTTCGTGCTTCCCCGCGGCAAGCGCGCTGGGACTGCCGATATTGGTCCTTTCCACGCCGAAGAAGTTGTATTCGTGATGGACCTTGCCGTCCTTCATGTAGATCACCCATCCGCCGAAGGTACCGGCTTGCGCAATGATGACACCACTGGCGCGATCGTCGGAGAGCTCCACCGGTGCGGTGATCGTGTAGGAGCGCCCTTTGGTATTAATGAAGGCATTCTCGGTCATGCCGACCATGCCCGGATACACGGTCAATGAGGTGCGCTTGCCCATGAGGTCGGGCCGGCCAGCGATGGCCGCATCAAATCGCTCAGAACGTCGGTCGTCGATCGGCAGCACATGGTTCTTGATGGCTTCTTGCGTAAACAGGTCCTGCATTTCCTTGAGTTTCCCAGGATCCTTGGCAGCCAGGTTACGCGCTTCGCTGAAGTCATCAGCGACGTGGTATAGCTCCCAGACATCCTCGGTCAGGGGCGGATTTTTCATGAGCAGCCAGGGAATGGAGTGGCGTGCCGCAGCGACCCAACCTTCGTGGTAGATGCCGCGATTGCCGAACATTTCAAAGTATTGCGTGGTGTGCGTTTCCTTGGCGTTGCCGTTGTCGAAGCTATAGACCATCGAGGTGCCATCGAACGGTCGCTGCACCGTCCCGTTCACGCTGCTTGGGAATGGCAGTCCGGCCGCTTCCAGCACCGTGGGCGCAATGTCGGTGACGTAGGTGAACTGCGAGCGAACCTGACCTTTTTGCGAAATGCGACTTGGCCAATGGATGACCAGGCCATTGGTGGTGCCGCCGTAGTGGGAAGCGATCTGTTTGGTCCATTGGAACGGTGTATCACCGGCCCAGGCCCAGCCGATGGCATAGTGTGGGAAGGTCGCCGGGCTGCCCCATTCTTCCAAGTGAGGCATATTGATGGCGGCGGTGTTTACGACGCCGTTGAGCGACATCATCTCGTTGTAGGCTCCCTCGGGCCCGCCTTCCGCGCTGGCGCCGTTGTCGCCGACCACGTAAATGAACAAAGTATTGTTCATCACGCCCATGTCATCGAGCGCTTTCACCAGTCGCCCGACCTGCTCGTCGGTGTGCTCAGCAAAACCGGCAAATGTTTCCATTTGCCGCGCCTCCAGTTTTTTCTGGTCAGGCGTTTGCGAATCCCAGGACGGTATTTCCTTCGGCCGCGCGGTGAGCTCGGCATTCTGGGGTATCACGCCCATCTGCTTCTGGCGGGCAAAGGTCTCCTGGCGCAGTACGTCCCAGCCTTTGTCGAACTGTCCCTTGTAGCGGTCAATGTAGGCCTTGGGTACGTGGTGAGGCGCGTGCAACGCGCCGGTGGCAAAGTAGACGAAGAAGGGCTTATCCGGCGTGAGCGCATGCTGCGCCTGCATCCAGCCAATCGCCTGATTGGTCATGTCCACCGTAAAGTGATAGTCCGGGGTCTGCGCGTACTCGACGCGGGTGGTGCCATCGAATATCGCCGGCGCCCATTGATTGGTCTCGCCGCCGATAAATCCGTAGAACTTGTCGAACCCTGAGTGCGTCGGCCAGCGATCGTAAGGGCCTGATACCGACACCTCCCAGGCTGGTGTCTCATGATATTTGCCGAATGCGGCCGTGCTGTAGCCATTCAGCCGCAGCATTTCAGCCAGCGGGGCGACGCTCTGCGGGCGGATGCCCGTGTTGCCCGGAAACGAGGTCGCCAGCTCCATGATGGCCCCGGTGTTGGTAGCGTGGTGGTTTCGGCCGGTCAGTAGGGCCATGCGAGTGGGCGAGCAAAGGGCCGTAGTATGAAAATCGTTGTAGCGCAGACCCTCGGCGGCGAGTTTATCGAGCGTCGGCATGCGGGCCGGTCCGCCGAAAGCGCTTGATTGGCCGAAGCCGATGTCGTCCAGCAGCACCACGACGACATTGGGCGCTCCCTTCGGCGCGCTGACGGAGAAGCGTCGGGGCGCCGTGGCGTTGCGCGCATCGAGCTCAGTAATGGTCGGTGGCTGCGGTTCCGGGATGGGTAGCACCTTGCGATCGAGCTGCTGTGCCATCATCGGCAGCGACAGCAAACTCAATACAGTGGCCTGCGCTCCGCAGAGCGCCCATTTACGCTGCAACATCCGATGGCTCCTCAACTTAAGGCAGGCGTGTCTTGAAATTTTCTCTCGGGCCGGTGCCTGCGATCCCACCACGCGGCGGATTGTACGCGAATTTCATCCGGGCCAAATATTACGCCTCAAGATTTCTGGCAACGCTTAGGGCCGCATCGAGTTTCCTTTCAGCTTTGAACGTCGTTACAGGCCGGCACGCCGGTATACAAGCGTAGCGCCTTCCCGTACCTGCCGGCTCGGGTAATCCAGCGGCCGATAGGTCGCCGTCGTATCGGAAGTCCGTTGCCAATCCAGACTGTTGCCTAGTACATCGAGTCGGAGCGTTCTGGTTCCAAAATCGGTTTCCGTGCTCCACGGATTAAAGGCATTCAGGTTATCCACGGCCACCAGCACATCGATGCCTGGAACGTCAAACTCCCGATCGTCGTGCAGTTCGCCAAAGGTGGCTTCGTCGTCGGAAAATACGAGAAAATCCCAATCCGACTCCGGTCGGGCGTGGTTGTTGGCGCGCGATCCGATCAGCCAGATTTCCCGAATGGCGGGGTAGGCGGCCAGCAGCCGTTGTATATAGTCAGAATCCATATGGCGGGTATCGGTGGTCGCTTACCAAGTCATCGAGCAGTTAATGCTCGTGTTGGCGGCCTAGAGCCCGATAAGCGATATAAGCAAGCAGCGCTGTGATGATTGTCACCGCCACTACCACCAGCAGAAAGCCATGACGGAATTGTGCCAGCGGGATGCCGCCGACATTCATGCCGAACAGGCCGGCAATGAGGTTGATCGGCAACGCCAGCACAGTGACCACAGTCAGCACAAACAATGTGCGGCTGGTCTGCTCGTTGACCTGGGCGATTAACTCTTCCTGCAGAAGCTTGACACGTTCTGAAAGCGCCATCGCGTCCGCGACGGCCGCTGAAAATTCTTCGGCCGCCTGCCGCAGATCCTGCGCGTCACGTTCGTTGACCCAAGCAGCGGGACGGCTAAGCAGCCGAAACAAGGCGGCGGGCTCGGGGGCAAGCAGGCGCTGCAGCCTCACCAGCGTGCGCCGCAGGGCGCTGAGTTCCTCGCGAGTCACCGTCATGCGATTGGCTAACAAGGTGTCCTCAAAACTGTCCACCTGACTGGTGGACTGGCGCACGATATTGACCAGTACATCGGCCTGGTCGCGAAGCAGGTGAGCGAGCAGCTCGGCGGTCGAGCGCAGCTCCTGCCCGGCGCGAACGGCGGCCCGCAATCGATCAAGAGATCGCAGAGGCCTTAAGCGTGCGCTGATCACCAAGCGCGGGGTTACGCAAAGGGTTACCGTGGAAACACTTGTGGAGTCAAAATTCGCGGTATCGAAAAGGACATCGTGGATTACAGCAACCAGCGCATCCCCGGCCTGTTCCAGGCGAGTGGATCCAACGCTCTCACGCAGGGACTCGTAGTAGCCCTCGGGCAGTTGCAAGGACTGGCGCATCCAGCGTTCGGCGGCGGTGTTGGACAACGAAAAATGCAGCCAAAGGAAAGCCGCTTGGTCGGATGCCGGCGCGCCCCCAATCCACTCGGCGGCCGCCTCGGAATCGATTTCCTTGGGCGGACCATCGGCTCCGAACAAATACCCCCAGATCAACCCGTTCTTGTCCGAGCCATATGAGACCTGAGGAACATTGATTCCGGGCATGCCGTCGATGATAGTACGAACCGTGCGGCCGAGGGCCATCGTCGGTCCTGCCAGAGTGAACTGTATAAACTCGAAGACCCTCAGCCTGCCGAATTACTGGGAGAGAGCAATGCGCTATCGATTCCTGAGTCTTGGTGCACTCGCAGTGATGGTCTGCGCCGTCGCGCAGGGCCGGGAGTGCAGTGGGGTAAGTTTTTCGGAACAGCTGCAGTCCGAGGCTGGGCCCTTGGTGCTAAACGGGCTGGGGATGCGCCAGGCTACGGTCTTTAAGGTCGACGTGTATGTGGGGGCACTCTACCTGACGAAGCCCTCTACTGACGCCAAGGCGATACTCGATTCCGGCTCGCCCTATGCGGTGGTCATGCAGTTTGTGCGAAATGTCGGGGCGAAGGATATCGCCAAGGGCTGGAGCGAAGGCTTTGATCGCAATGACCACGATCAACTCCCCGCGCTCAGCGCGCGCATCGCCACGCTCACTAGCTGGATGAGCGACATCAAGACCGGTCAGCGACTGCAGTTTGTCTCCAAACCCGGAGCCGGCCTGGAAGTGAACGTCAACGGCACGGTCAAGGGTTTGATCAGCGGCGCCGATTTCGCGCGTGCCTTTCTGTCGATATGGCTCGCGACCCCGCCCAATCCTGAGATCAAGGTTGGGATGCTCGGCGGCCACTGCAACTAAACGCAGATTCTGAGTCGGCTTTGATCGCAGGAAAGCTGCTGCGACGCATCGCCTACTACGCAAGCGTCGCTCGCCCGCGACGGACGCACGCCTATGCGGCCGCGGCGCTTTGACGCCCGCAATCGGCGACTGCTAAGCTCAAGTGGAATTTGTCGGAGCAGTCCGAAGGCAGAGCCCGCCAGATTTCCGGGGGAAGTTTCAATGCGAACATTGTTGATCGCTGCGCGGCGTGCCGCGCTCGGACGGACCATCGCGCAAGTGGTTTCCGCGGCGGCTGCGCTGGCCGTGATGGGAGTACCGCCAGCATATGCACAGCGCGGTGCACAGGCTGCGGACAATGTCACCGAGATCGAGGAAGTCACTATTACTGCGACCCGGCGCGAGGAGTCGCTTTCGAAGGTGCCTATAAGCGTAAGCAGCATCGGTGCCGCAGAGATGGATTCGCGCGGCGTGAAGGAATTCGCCGATCTGATACGACTGACACCGGGTGTCAATCTCACAGGTGATTCTGCGACCGGAGCCAACCAGATCGCGATTCGCGGGATTTCCTCGAGTGCGGGTTCGGCGACCACCGGCATCTACATTGACGATACGCCCGTGCAGGTCACCAACCTCGGCTTTGGCGCCGCCAATGCCTTCCCCGGCCTTTTTGATGTGGATCGCGTGGAGGTTCTGCGCGGGCCCCAGGGAACACTTTTCGGTGCCGGTTCGGAAGGCGGTACCGTGCGCTTCATCACCACCCAACCCAAGCTCGACCGCACCTCGGTGTACGCGCGCGGCGAGATTGGCACGCTCAGCCATGGCTCGCCGTCGTACGAACTCGGGTTGGCCTTCGGCGGGCCCATTGTGTCAGACAAACTGGGCTACCGGATCAGCGCCTACTATCGGCGCGAAGGCGGGTGGATAGACCTCGTCGACGGCAGCTACCAGATTGTCGATCCTACGGGCGCGTCCTATGGCAACTCGGTGAACTTCAGCCGTACTTCAACGCTGGCCGAGGATATCAACTGGAGCCGGACGGAGGCAGTGCGGGCGGTGCTGAAGTACACGCCCACGGACTCCCTGACCATTACTCCGGCGATCTTCTACAACAAGCGCCATCTGAATGACGGTGCCGGCGACTACTATGACCTGAGCACCTCGGACAGTGGCTCGAGAAACTACTCCCGCCAGGGCTATCGCATCGGTGCAGCAGGCACGGTGTTTAACGTTTCGGTGACCGACCCGAGCGGTTCGGCGTCGGTGCAGCCGCTGTCGCTTAATGCAATGGACGCCCCCAACAATGCCTTCGGCGATGACGAGTTCACGCTTTCCTCGCTGGGCATTGCCTGGGACTTGAGCGCCGTGCAGCTGGTGTCCAGCACCTCCTACTTCGATCGCACCGACACCCAATGGTATGACTATACAAAGGGCTACGTGGAGTACTACGTGCCCGAATTCTTCCTGGCGAGCGACCGGATAACCTCCACGGGTGATTACGCGCCGCTCGGGTGGAAGTCCATGGCGCGCTACGACGATAGCCAGCAGAATTTCGTGCAGGAATTCCGCCTGCAGTCTAGGGACGGCTCAGCGCGGCTCACGTGGGTGGCGGGCTTGTTCTACTCGCACCAGAAGCAGAACGCAGGCGAGCCTATCAACGAGAATTTTCTCATCAATTCACCTTGGGTGGGTTTCTATCCGACCGCCTGGGGCTATGGCTACTACGGCGTGAACGGCGGACCACCGTTCTACAACAACTGCGGCACGCCGGGACCGTGTACCGCCGCGCAGAATTTCTTCGGCGACAACATGCTGGCTAATGCGGTTTCCTTCCAGGGCATCTGGAAGCGGACCGATGAGCAGTTCGCGGGCTACGCGCAGTTCGACTACAAGATAACCGAGCAATGGCAGGTCACCGTGGGGTTACGGGTGTCGCACAATAAGCTGGACTTCGAGGGCGACTATCTCGGTCCTGAAAACAATGGCAACGCGCCCTTCGGCGGTGATCCGGCGGGCTTCGGAACCGGCTGTCCAATAGCACCTGCGCCCTGCGCCTTCGGCAGCGGACCGCTGGCACCGCTCTACCCAGTCTCCAACGTGAACCTTTCCGAGAACGCGACCACGCCCAAGTATGGCGTCACTTATCACGTCAATGACGACAACATGCTCTACGCAACGGCGGCAAAAGGGTTCCGCCCGGCGGGTGCCTCGCTCAGGGTGCCCTCCATATGCGACTACGATCTGGAAGTGAACGGCTACGTGGACGCCAGTGGCACGCCGGTGCAGCCGACCAGTTACCAGTCCGATTCCGTGTGGAGCTACGAGCTTGGCTCCAAGAACCGGCTGCTCGGCGGTCGGCTGGTGCTGGACGGAAGCGTCTATGAAATCAAGTGGAAGAACATCCAGGCGAATGTGGACCTGCCCAACTGCGCCTATAACTTCGTGGACAACCTGGCCAATGCCACCTCGAAAGGGTTCGATATGGCCTTCCAGCTGCGTGCTACCGAGCACCTAGAGCTGGATGGTTCCGTGGGCTACAACAAGGCGACCTTCGATGAAGACGCCAAGTCTCCCAATGGCTCGACCATCTACAACGGCGGCTCGAGCATCCCGAATGCCGGCGCGCCCTGGACCGTATCGCTCTCGGCCGAATACGGCATGCCACTAGCAGCGGGCCACCACGGCTATGCGCGCGCGGACTACACCTACAGCTCCGAGTGGCGGCGCTACGGCGCCACCGATCCAGGCACGCCCTATTACGATCCGCGCCTCAAACCGATCCCGGCCTACAACGTGCTGAACCTGCGCTTCGGCACGCAATTCGATGCGTACGACATTTCGCTGTTTGTGAACAACGTGACTAATGCCGCGCCCGACCTGGCACTGACCAGCAGCACTATCTACGATCCGCAGGATTGGCAGAACGTGACACTGAGGCCCCGCAGTTACGGGTTGACTATGACTTTCCACAAGTAAGCGCAGGACCACTGCGGGCGGGATTCCAGGATCAGGCCGGCGGCTATTGGAGTTTGGTAGGTAACCAATGAGGACTATGCGCATGCATTATCGGCAACTATTAAGTCTTTGGGCCGCGTCATGGATCACGAGCGCTGCGGTTGCAGCCGTTGCGCCAGCGGATTTGGTTATGACCAACGCCAAGATATATACCGCCGATGCCACTCGCAGCATGGCATCCGCAGTGGCCGTGATCGGTGGACGAATTGTGTATGTGGGCAGCAACGCGGGTGTGCAGCCGTACCTGGGCAAACAGACCAAGGCCGTGGATCTGCACGGTCGTCTGGTATTGCCCGGCCTCATTGACTCGCACATTCACCCCAGCGGCATCGTCGATCTTGACGTGTGCGACCTGAAAAGCGTTGCCAAGTCACTCAGTGAGATGACCACGTTCGTTAAGGGCTGCATCAAGCGCTACAAGGTCCCCGAGGGCGAGTGGGTCAATGTGCGCCTATGGAATTTCAGCGATGGCAACATTCCGGACCCCGCTCACCCGACATTGCGGGCGACGCTGGATCTCGCCTCCACCCGCCATCCGATTCAACTGTTGGGTAACGATGGCCACCACGGCGCTTTCAACAGCATGGCTTTGGCCCGGGCCAAGAATGACGCGGGAAAGGTAGTAGGGCTCTCCAAGGCGACCCTTGCCAGCGACTTTAAGGCCTACCGCAAATTAGTCGGGGTCGACGCGGGCGGCGAACCGAACGGCAACGTCAATGAGGAGGCGCGCCATCTCATGGGCGGGCCCTCGCTAATCACCGTGGACCTGCCTGAAGTCATGAAGGCGCCCGAGCGCATAACTGCCCGGCTCAACAGCGTGGGGATCACGGGAGTGCTAGATGCATGGGTGGGACCTGAGACCTATCCGCTCTACGATGCTCTGGAGAAGTCCGGCAAGCTGACCGTGCGGGCATCGCTCGCCCAGTTCTACGATCCCGACGCCATTCGAACGCCCGCCGGCCAGCCCGATTGGGATCGCATGCTTGCGGATGCCAAGGCGACGCGTGCGAAGTACGCCCACGATCCGCTGATTCGCGCCGAATTCGTCAAGCTATTCGCGGACGGCATACTGGAGGGTAACCCTTACGCGGTTCCTCCGACCTTGCCGGAAGTCGCCGCCATCAAGCCGTACTTGCAGCCGATATTCAAGGCCGGCAAGGACGGCCATCTGTCGGTCGTGGGTTACGTCGATACGGCCTCGACCGATTGTGTCGCCGCGCGTGCCCACCCGGAACAATTCAACGATCCGGCCGCGGTGGCGTCCTTCACGCACAAGCACGGATATCATCCCGGACAGTGCCAGATCTCATCGGGGCAACTGCAGCACGACCGGGCCGTCATACTCGAGTTCGTCAAGCGCTTTCACCTCGCAGGTTTCGGCGTGCATATCCACGCGATTGGCGATGAGGGCGTGCGTACGGCGGTGGATGCCATCGAGGCGGCGCGCGCCGCCAATGGCGTGTCTTCGCAGCATGATGCGCTCGCGCATATTCAGCTCGCCGCTCCGGAAGACGTTAAGCGCATCGGGCGCGACCACTTGTATCTGGCCTTCACCTATGCATGGGCGATCAACTCGCCAGATTACGATCTTTCGGTAGTGCCGTTCTTTGACAAGGTGCACGGCGGGGATGCCGCCGCATTGCATCCGGCCGATGGCTATTACGAGAAGAATGCTTACCCGGTGCGCTCGGCGAAGCAGGCTGGCGCAACTTTGCTGGGTGGCTCGGATGCGCCGGTCGACACCCGGGATCCCAGGCCCTTTATCAATATGGCGATGGCGGCGACCCGACGCCTGCCGGGCCAGCCACCGCTCAACGCCTCTGAGTCCGTGCCCATCCGTGACGCTATAGAGGCCTACACCATCAATGGCGCCAAGTACCTGAACACGGACAAGGACGCCGGTTCGATCGAGGTGGGCAAGTCGGCCGATCTTATCGTGCTTGATCAGGACATCCTCGCGCTGGCCGATGCAGGCAAGGCCGAGGACATCATCAAGACCAAAGTTCTGGAGACCTACTTCCGGGGCGAGCCAGTCTACCGGCGGGAAGGCCACTGACTCGCAGCTACTGGCAAGCCGTTTCCGTAGCGCCGAGACCCATGCTGTGATCTCGGTCCGCCAGAGAGTGCTGCAGCCCGATCGTTTTGATTCGCGGGCATCCGCTCCGAGCATGAAGGCGGTCGTCACCAGCGGCGCGGGCGGGTATGAGCGCCTCGAGTATCGCGATGTGCCGCGCCCGATCCCAGCCAGCGGCGAGGTGCTGGTCCAGGTTGAAGCGGCGGGTGTGAACAACACCGAGATCAACACCAGGGTTGGGTGGTATGCGCCCTCGGTGCACACCGGCACGGCGGACGCATCGGCCGCGGCCGATTCCGGCGCTTCCGAGGGTGGCGAAGGTGGCTGGCGCGGAGCAGTGCCTTTTCCTTTGATTCAGGGTACGGATTGTTGCGGCACCGTGGTGAGCGTTGGGGCGGGTGCTGATGCCGGCCAGCTTGGGGTGCGAGTGCTGATCTGCCCTTGCATGCGCACGCCAGGGAGCGCTACCCAGGAGGAGCTCTGGCTGGGCTCGGATCTGGACGGTGCTTTTGCGCAGTATGTCTGTGTGCCGGCCTCCCAGGCCTTTCCGGTCCGAAGTGCCTGGAGTGCCGCTGAGCTGGCCGCCATTCCCTGTGCCTTCGGCACCGCGGAGAACATGGTGCTACGCGCTGGGATCACCAGCCATCATCGAGTGCTTGTGACCGGAGCTTCGGGTGGCGTGGGAAGTGCAGCCGTGCAACTCGCGAAGCTCCGGGGCGCCGCCGTAACCGCCGTTGTCGCACCGTCGAAGTCCGCCGCGCTGCGCGCATTGGGTGCCGAACACACCATCGGACGGGATGCCGATCTGGTTGCGACTCTGGGCGAGGAGTCAGTCGATGTCATCATCGATACCGTGGGCGGGCCGACGTTTCCCAGTATGCTGCGCGTTCTGCGGCGAAGAGGGCGGTACCTGACAGCAGGGGCGATAGCGGGCCCGGTGGTGAGCCTGGACATGCGCACCCTGTACTTGAAGGACTTGACGCTGCTCGGCTGCACCTCCTGGGGATTGGACGTGTTCCCGAATCTCATTACCTATATAGAAGGCGGGCGAATCCGCCCGCTGGTCGCCAAGACCTTTGCGCTCGCGGAGATCGCCGCTGCGCAACGCGAGTTCGGGCAGAAAAATCACGTCGGGAAACTCGTATTGATTCCACCGGTGCCGCTTTCCAAGGCTGACCCGTGAGAAATGCCTTGATGGTGCTGGGACTGGCGGTCGTGCCCTTTGCCACGGGTCCGGCGTGCACTCCGACAGCCCCCGCCGCGGTGCTGGATGGCACCGCGTGGACCCTGTCCACTCTGAGCTCGTCAGCCGCAGAATCGGTCAGTCACGTGACGCTAGAGTTCTCGAAAGGTCGGGTGCAGGGCAGCGACGGGTGCAATCACTACAGTGGCTCATATCGAGCCGGCGACGGAACATTTGCGGTCGCACCCGATTTGATCTCGACGCAGATGGCCTGCCCGACGCCAATCATGGAACGGGCCAGTGCCTACATCAGCGCGCTGCTGGGGGCCCGGAATTACCTATTGGGCGAAGGGCAGCTGCAACTGCTTGGTGCCGACAGGAACCTACTGGTTACGCTCAAGGCACAATCACCGGCCACGCCCGTGCAGGCCGCATTGCCCAATTAAACCGCCAATTGACGGCACCTGAACCTTGAGGAGCGATCCAGATATGCACTACCGGATGTTTCTGTTGGCGGCTTTGGCCACGCTTGGCGGACTGGCCAACCAGTCCACTCCTGCGCAAAACTCCCCCGGTGCGGACACCGAGTTCAGGGCGCTGCTCGCGGACGAGTGGCAGAACCGTATGATCATCGATCCGCTCTACGCCACACAAATGGGCGTGCGCGACTACGACGACCGGCTGCCGCAGGTCACGCCGGCCGATTTTCAGAGGCGCAATCATCAGTATCAGGACTACGCTCACCGGCTGGCCGCAATCAACCGCACGGCGCTCAGCGTTCCCAACCGCGTCAGCTATGACGTGTTTGATTTCGAGATCCATCATCGGCTGGCGCTAAGCGCCTACGAGACCTGGCGGATTCCGCTGACCAGCGATGAAGGGTTTCATATCGAGGTGATGCGCATGGCCGTCGGTGTGGTCATGAACACTCCGAAGGATTACGAGAACTACATCGCGCGTCTGCATGCGATCCCGGCCTATTTCGCGCAGCAGCAGGCCAACATGCGCGAGGGTATCAAGGCGGGATTCACGCTGCCCTCGGCCATCATGCCGGGAATCATCAAGGTGCTGGACGGCCAGCAATACCAGTCGCCCGATCAGACGCCGTTCTTTGAACCCTTCACGCGCATGCCATCGACCATGGACGCGGCGCGGCGGACGCAGCTCACAGGGGCGGGCCGCGCGGCGATCCAGAGCGATGTGATTCCCGCTTACCAGCGCCTGCGCAAGTTCTTCACCGAGGAGTACTTGCCGGCCGCCCGCCAGAGCGTCGGCGCGAGCGATCTGCCGCAGGGCAGGGCCTACTACGAGGCGCTGGTCAAGTTCTACACCAACCTCGAGGTGACCCCTGAGCAGGTGCACGAACTGGGGGTCAAGGAAGTTGCACGAATTCGCGCCGAGATGGATGCGATCATGCGGCAGACGGGCTTTCAGGGCGACTTTCCGGCCTTTCTCCAGTTCCTGCGGACCGATCCGCAGTTCTATGCCCGCACGCCCGACGAGCTGCTCAAGGATGCATCCTTCATCGCGAAGCAGATCGATGGCCTGCTACCCGGTTATTTCGGCAAGCTGCCGCGCATGCCCTACAGCGTGCAGCCCGTGCCGGCGGAACTGGCGCCCAACTACACCGGCGGCCGCTACTCGCCGGCGCCCATCGGTGGACGCACCGGGGGCGAGTTCTGGGTCAATACCTATGATCTTCCCAAACGCCCGCTGTATTCGCTGACCTCGCTGGCCTTGCACGAAGCCGTGCCCGGTCATCATCTGCAGATTTCCCTGGGCCGCGAATTGACGGATGTGCCACCGTTCCGGCTCGACTTTTACTCGCACGCCTTTGGCGAAGGCTGGGGGTTGTATTCCGAGAAGCTCGGCGAGGAAATGGGCCTGTACAAGACGCCTTACGACCACTTTGGGCGGCTGTCCTATGAAATGTGGCGCGCCTGCCGGCTGGTCGTGGACACCGGGATGCATGCACTCGGCTGGTCCCGGGAACGCGCCCTCAAGTACCTCGCCGACAACACGGCCCTGTCCAACCAAGAAGTACGCACCGAGACCGACCGCTACATCGCCAATCCAGGACAGGCGCTGGCTTACAAGATGGGCGAACTTAAGCTGTGGGAATTGCGCGCCAAAGCGCAGCACGCCCTGGGCGAGCGCTTTGAAGTGCGCGACTTCCACGATGCGGTAATGGCTAACGGCTCAATTCCGCTGCCCGTGCTGGAGCGTCAAATCGACGAGTACATTGCCGCGGCCGGCGGCAAAAGCGCTACTCACTGACTGCTGCGAACGGCCTCCGGCTGCGGCTGCGCGGCCAGCGCCGAGCGCAGCATCATGAGTGCCGCATAGACGACCACGCAC
>Ga0157375_10002488_pt1 | contig 15965 bp, 16 predicted proteins | sample M35metaG_FD_115311 | JGI IMG/M metagenome (GOLD analysis project Ga0157375, IMG submission 115311) | Miscanthus rhizosphere microbial communities from Kellogg Biological Station, Michigan, USA - M3-5 metaG | ecosystem: Host-associated > Plants > Roots > Rhizosphere > Soil | place: USA: Michigan...
GCGGCTGCTGGTCGAAGAGCAGGCCGATATTGATCGGGAGTTTTACGCCGCCGTTCTGCACGACGTCGCGGCGCGGCGGCCACTGGTCCTGTTCTCCACCGAAGGCGGGATGGACATCGAGGAAGTTGCTGCGGCAAAACCGGCAGCGATACGGCGCCTGCTTGTCGATATCGACGGCGAGCCATCTGCGGCGGACATCGCCGGCATGCTCAAAGGCCTGCGCCTCGATGCGGCAGAAGAGCAGATCGCTCGAATCCTCGCTCAACTTTATGACATCTATCGCGCACGTGATGCGGAGTTGCTCGAGATTAATCCGCTCGCTCTCCTCGCCGACCGCCGCGTTGTCGCGCTTGACTGTAAATTCGTACTCGACGATGCGGCCATTTACCGGCAGACGGAGATTGGTAAAGATGGCGCGGTCGGCGTCATGACCGCGTTGGAGAAACGTGGCGCCGAGGCCGGCCTGAAGCTGATCCAGCTCGATGGCAATGTCGGCGTGCTCGCGAACGGCGCCGGACTGACCATGACCACAATGGACGTGATCCGTCACTACGGCGGGAAGCCGGCCAATTTTCTCGAGATCGGCGGCGAGGCTTACACCAAATCGGAGATTGCGCTCGATCTCGTGCTTTCCAATCCCGGTGTGAAAAGCCTGGTGATCAATTTCTGCGGAGCGTTTGCCCGCACCGATGTGATGGCGGAGGGCGTGGTGCGCGCCTGGCATGCGCTGAAACCGAAGATACCGGTGTTCTTTTCCATCCACGGTACCGGCGAGAACGAGGCGATCGCGCTGGTGCGCAACCAGCTCGGCATTGAGCCATACGACTTCATGGAAGACGCGATCCAGGCGGCGGTGAAGGCAGCCCAATGATCGTCCGTAAAAATGACCGTGTTATCGTGCTCGGCATCACCGGCAAGCAGGGCACTTTCTGGACCGAAAAGATGATCGGCTACGGCACCAATGCCGTCGCCGGGGTCAATCCCAAGCGTGCGGGTGAAACTCATGTCGGCGTGCCGATTTTTGCAACCACCGCCGATGCCGTCGCGAAGGTCGGCGGCGATGTGGCGGTCATGTTCATCCCGCCGCCGATGGCAAAAGATGCCGCGGTATCAGCAGCGCAAGCCGGCATCAAATTACTGGTGGTGCTGACCGAGCACATTCCGGCGCTGGATGTGATGGCGATGCACGCCGCCGCCGCGAAACACGGCACCCGCATCGTCGGCCCCAATACCGCAGGCCTTGTCACGCCGGGCGAATCGTTTGTCGGTATCATGCCGGCCTTCGTGCCGAGCGTGTTCAAGCCCGGCCGTGTTGGCGTGATTTCGCGCAGCGGCAGCCTCGGCACGCTGGTATGCCTCAATCTGACGCGCGCGGGCCTCGGTCAATCCGCTTTTATCGGCATCGGCGGCGATCCGATGCTCGGCACCACCACGCGCGAGGCGCTCGAAGCGCTCGATAGGGATAGCGGTACCGACGCCGTCGTCATTGTCGGTGAGATTGGCGGCGCGATGGAAGAAAGCGCGGCCGATTACGCGAGGAAAACGCGCAAGCCGATGGTCGCGTTCATCGCCGGCGCCGCCGCGCCGTCGGGCAAGAAAATGGGCCACGCCGGCGCGATCGTGACCGGAAGTGCCGGCAGCTACGCCTCCAAGCGCAAGGCGCTGGAGGCAGCCGGCGTCGTCGTCGTTGATACACCCTCGCAGATCGCCACGGCAGTAGCCGCGGGTCTTCAGGCCAGCCGTGCCGGCAGCAAGATCGCCGCAAGGAATTCCGCGTGACGGCAGATAACATGCAGGCTTCGCGGCCCTTCGTGGCGATGGCGGCAGCGCTTGCGCCGGGCGTCGCGCTGTCGGCGGTCGTCGCCGCCATCGGCTATGTCGCGGCGCCCTATGTGGCTCGCTTTGTCCCGATTCCGAACATGGTGATCGCGCTGGTCGTCGGCATTGCGCTCAATCCGCTGGCGGCGCGGGCGTCAGTGCAACCGGGCATGAATTTCTGCGTAAAAACTTTGTTGCGCTGGGCGGTGGCGCTGCTCGGCCTGCGCGTCGGGCTTGGCGATATCGTGGCACTTGGCGCCGAGACTGCGATTTTGATTGTCATCGCAATGGCGGCGACGGTTGCCTCGGGCTTTATCTTCGCGCGCTGGAGCGGCCAGGCGCCAGGTTTTGGTGCGCTCGTCGGAGTCGGCACGGCGGTGTGCGGTGCTTCGGCGACGCTCGCGACGTCGACCATCGTTCCCGAGTACAAGGGCAAGAAGGCCGACATTGCCTTTGTGGTGGTCGCGGTGAACGCGCTGGCCACGCTCGCGATGCTGATCTATCCGCCGCTCTGCATTCTGCTCGGCTTCGACACGCAGAGCACCGGCGTGATGCTGGGTGGTACGATCCATGATGTCGCACAGGTGGTTGGCGCCGGCTATGCGGTGTCGGATGCGGTTGGCAATACCGCAGTGATCGTGAAGCTGTTCCGCGTGTTCCTGCTGCTGCCGGTGGTGCTCAGCGTCGGCTGGTATTTCACGAAGCAGGGCCTGCGTCACGGCGAGGCGCATGTTCCGGTGCCGGTCTTCGCCATTGTGTTCCTGGTGCTGTGCCTGGTGAACAGCGCGGCGCCGCTGACGCCGGCATTGCTGCCGGTTTACACCCCGTTGAAAAGCGTGCTGGTGGAAGTTTCCACCTGGGGCCTGCTGCTCGCTATCGGGGCGCTCGGCCTTGGCACGTCGGTCAAGACCATCATTGGCCTCGGCTGGCGTCACATTACGACCGTGCTCGGCGCGAGTGCGGTCATCTTTGTGGCGGTGACGGGTGGTTTGCTTTTGATGAAGTTTATATAAGTGTCATTGCCGGGCCGCCGCGCAGCGGCGAGACCCGGCAAACATTCTGCGCCCCATCATCGATGCGCGGGTCAAGCCCGCGCATCGACGACCGAGAGGCCGGCGATTTTGGCCTACTTCAGCGTCACCGTCTCGAAATTCGCAGGCAGCACGATTTCCAGCAGTTCGCAATCATCGGAATAGCCGCGCACCGTGTGCTTGATCTTCGGCGGCTGGATCCAGCACGAGCCGGCATGGAACGTGTGCACGCCCTGGCCCTCGAATTCGCTCGTGAAGGAGCCTTTAAGCACGTAGACCATCTGGAAGTCGACGTCGTGATAGTGCGGGATTGCCACTTCGTCTGCGCTGAACGGCTTGGTCATGCGGATGACGTGTGCCTGCACCATGCCGCCAGTTGCCGGCGCAATGCCGAGATCGCGATAGGCGGAATAGGGGCGTAGACCCTGGTCGAAATCTTCCTCGCGATGATGGCTGAGGGTGAATCTTTGCTTCGGCCGTGCTTTGGCGCGGGTCTTTGCTTTCAACCGGCGATGCGCTTTCGTCTTTCGGCTCGCCGGCTTGCGCCGTGACTGGACTTTCTTGCGTGCCTTGGCCATGGCTTCCTCCGGTGTCGTTTTCTCTGCGGATTGGATCACGATGGCTGAGGCCATGGAAGACCCCAAGTCGGCCATTCGCATTTTTGTCGATGCCGATGCTTGCCCCGTGAAGCCCGAAATCTATCGGGTGGCGGAGCGATACGGCCTCAAGGTCTATGTGGTGGCCAACGCCTTCATGGCGGTTCCGCGCAGCGATTTGATCGAACGGTTCGTCGTGAGCGAAGGCCTCGATGCGGCCGATGACTGGATTGCGGAACGTGCCGGCGCAAGCGACATCGTTATAACCGCCGACATTCCGCTCGCCGGGCGCTGCGTGCGCAATGGGGCGACGGTGATCAGCCCGACCGGCAAGGCATTTACGGACGATTCGATCGGGATGGCCGTGGCGACGCGGGATCTGCTGACAAGCCTGCGCTCGGCCGGCATGGCGACGCGCGGGCCGCCGCCACTGACGCGTCAGGATAAATCGCGCTTTCTGTCGGCGCTCGATCTGGCGGTGACGCGCAAATTGCGTGAGCGAGGCTAGCGCGAGACTTCACTCGGCGGCTTCGGCCGCGCCGCCGTGCGCTTTCGACCAGCCGGCCGGATCGCCGATGAATTTCTCCACCTCGGCCAGCATCTTCGGCTCGAACTGACCGCTTGCCTTGGCGACGGCTAGCACGTCCTTCCATGTCGTGAGGGCGTGCAGCGTGACTCCGAGATCGCCCAGGATTTTCTTGCTCTGCGGATAGATGTCATAAAAGAAAATCACGAAGCAGTGGTCGCAGACCCCGCCGGCCTCACGCAGGGCCTGGATGAAATTGACCTTGCTCTTGCCGTCGGTGGCGAGATCCTCCACCAGCAGCACGCGCTGGCCGGGGACCAGCAGACCCTCGATCTGTGCGCCGCGGCCGAAGCCTTTTGGCTTCTTGCGCACATACTGCATCGGCAGGTGCATGCGGTCGGCCACCCAGGCGGCAAAGGGAATGCCTGCGGTTTCGCCGCCCGCCACGGCGTTGACCTTGTCGCGGCCGATGTCGCGTTCGATAGTATGGACCGCAAAATCCATCAACGCCGAGCGCACGTCCGGGAATGACATTAGCCAGCGCGAGTCGTTGTAGACCGGGCTCGCCCAGCCGCTCGTGAAGATGAACGGCTTGTCGGTCATGAAGCGCACAGCGCCGGTGTCGATATACATCCGCGCGGTCAGCTCGGCGATGGTCTTCTTGTCGAGAAATGTGTTTGACATCATGTCGATAGCTGTCCGCAGACGTTATGCGGCTATGTCAAAGCACAAAACGCCTCACGCCGCCATGCCGCAGTGACGTGACAATTCACAGGCAAGATCGAGCAGGGCCTCATCGCCGCCTGCCCAGCCGATGAAAGACAGCCCGACGGGGCATCCGTTGACTGTGCCGGCCGGGATACTCATCTGCGGCAAGCCGGAGACGCCGGCCGTACAGGTCAATCGCATCACCCGCACGCGGAATTCCTCCATTTCGGCGCCGGTCGTTTCGATTTTGGGTGCAATGGCGGGCGAGGTCGGCAACGCGAGAATCCTGCCCGGGGCCGTGATCTGCCGAATGTGCTCGCGCGCCTTGAGTTGCACGCTGCGGGCGCCGTCCGCCTGCGCCCTGGTGACGGTCGCGGCGAATTCCATGCGTTCGCGTACGCCGGGGCCGAGCTTTGGCCGGTGGGCGGTGACAAATCCGCCGAATGTCTGCCAGATTTCGTGGGCCTGCACGATCCTGAAGGCCTCACGCCAGGGGTCGAAACCATCCGGCGCGATCTTGCTATGGATCATCTCCGGCAAATCGTCGCTCATGAATTCGAGCACCGTACGCAACAGGTCGGCCACCGGCTCTTCCGCCTGCGCGAAGGCGTCTTCCAGCACGACGACGCGCTCGATTTTCGCCGCGACACCGCGGCTGTCGAGAAGCACGGGGCCAATCTTGCGGAAGACGCCCGGCGTCGCCGCGAACCAGCCGGGGACGTCGAAAGTCGGCGCCATGTCGGCGACACCAGTATGCTCGATGCGCTCGTGCGTCGGGCGAAGTCCATAAATACCATTGAAGGAGGCGGGGACCCGCACCGAACCGCCGGTATCGCTGCCAAGCGCAAAATCGCACAAACCCGCGCCACAAGCGGCAGCCGAGCCCGCAGACGATCCTCCGGGCAGGCGGCCTGGCGCACGCGCATTCAGCGGTGTGCCGTAATGCGCATTGGCGCCGCTCACGCTGTAGAAGAATTCATCGCAAACGGTCTTGCCGGTGATGGTCGCACCTGCGTCGAGGATTTTCTGAACCGGCGGGCAATGGTGCGCGGCGGGCGCCTGAGTTGCGAGCCACTCCGGACTGCCGCACCCCGTTCGTTCACCCGCGATGTCATACATGTCCTTGACCACCGCGCTCAATCCGGCGAGTGGTCCGCTCGCAGCGCCTTTGATCGGCGCTTTGATATCGTGAGGAACGAAGCAACTGCGATAGGATTGCGGCGGCATGTGTGGTGTGTCCCTCTACTGCCGTGCGGTCAGATACCAATCGAGGATTTTCGCACCATCCCAGGCGACCACGCCGTCATGTGCCAGGAGCTCTGCGAATGTCCGCTCCACGTGACCGATGCGATGCGGCACGCCGGAGAGATAGGGATGACAGGCCATCGCCATGACCTTCGGGCGCTCGGTCGACTCCTCATAAAGTGTCTTGAAATGGTCGAGCGCCCGGGCGTGCCATTCGACTGACGGAAGGTGTTGCAGCGCCATCATCACGATGTCGTGGATCTCGAAATTGTAGGGCAACGCCACAACCGGTTTGTGAGCGGTCTTCAGCGTTACCGGCTCGTCGTCGAGCACCCAGTCGCCGATATATTCGACGCCGGCTTCCGAAAGATAGTCGAGCGTGTCGAAGGTCTGAGTCAATCCCGGGCCAAACCAGCCGCGTGGACGCTTGCCGGAAAATTTCTCGATCACGTCCATCGATTTCACAATGACGGCGCGCTGGTCGTCGAGTTTGTGCATCGGGACTTGATCGTAGCCATGCGCGTTGAGCTCCCAACCGCTGTCGATGCAGGCCTTCACCACGGCCGGATAGGTCTCACACACTTTGGCGTTGAGCGTTACAGTCGGCGTGATGTTGAGCTCAAGCATCATCCTGCGCAGCCGCCAGAATCCGACGCGCATGCCGTATTCATGCCAGCTCCAGTTCGGGTGGTCCGGCAGCATCGGCTGGCCCTGCGGCGGCGAGATCACCATGCGCGCCATGGGCCGTGCCATGTCCCATTCCTCGAGCGCGAGGACCGGCCAGATTACCAGCCGGACGCCTTTCGGGAATTTGAGTGGTGGACGGCCCTCGATCGGCGAAAAGGCCAGTCGTTCACGGGGATGCATGGCCATGGGGACTACGCCGCTTTCGGCCCCACCTTCGTGTACCAGTCCGCGATCTGCGATCCGGTCCAGAACAGCACGTCGCGTTTCTTGCGGATCTTCTCGTAGATCTTGCGGAAATATTTCGCGCGATGCGGGGCGCCCATGATGTAGGGGTGGACCGAGATTGCCATCACCCGCGCCGAACCTTTGGCGTCTTTATAAATCTGCTCGAATTGGTCCATCGCCCGCTCGTAGAATTCCGATGCCTTGTGGTGCTGAATCAGCATCATGGCCACGTCGTTGCATTCCTGAGTGTAGGGGATGTTGAGGATCGGCTTGCCGCGCGTCTTCATCCACACCGGCTGGTCGTCGAGCACCCAGTCGGCGACATAATCGTAGCCTTCCTCGGCGAGAATATCAGGCGTCTCCCAAGTCTCGGTGAGTCCGGGGCCGAGCCAGCCGCGCGGGCGTCTGCCCGTCACCTTTTCCAGCACCTCGGCGCTTTTGCGGATGTCGGCGCGCTCGTTTTCGACCTTCTGCATGTTGCGCTGGGTGTAGCCGTGACCGATGAACTCCCAGTTGCGCTCGACGCAGGCCTTCACGATGTCGGGATAGGCCTGCACCGCCACGCCGTTGATGTTCATGATGCCGGGAATCTTGAAATCGTCGTAGACCTGCAACAACCGCCAGAAGCCGACGCGATTGCCGTATTCGTGCCAGCACCAGTTCGGGATGTCGGGCATCGGCGAACCGCCGGCCGGCGGCGTCAGCACCGTGCGCGGCATGGTCTGCGTCGGGTCCCATTCCTCCACGTTGGTGATGGTCCACACCACCATGCGCGCACCCTTCGGCAGCTTCAGTGGCTTGCGCGTGGTTATTGCGGAATAGTCGAGGCGGTCATTCGGCAACATGCCGACGGATGGCTTCGGAAAATTCATACGGGAGCGTTCCTCGGATAATCGTATCGGCTGGCAGTTTTGCAGGTGATCCGGTTATTGTACAGGCCATGAAGCTTGTCCGTTATTGTTCTTCAACCGGGGAGAAGCCCGGCCTCATTCTGGACGGCGAGGTTTTCGATCTTTCGGGCAGCTTTGCCGCGCTAAGTCCGCGCGCCCCAACCTTTGCCGACATCGCGGCGATCAGCGCTGTGCCGGCGAAGGCGCTGACCAAAGCGCCGAAGGAGTCTGCGCTCGGTCCGCCTCTGCGCGGCATCGGCAAGATCATCGGCGTCGGCCTTAATTATCGCGATCATGCCGAGGAAACGGGGCTTCCTCTGCCGAAGGAGCCGACGCTTTTTCTGAAGGCCACCAGCGCTGTGTGTGGGCCCGCCGACGATCTCGTGATGCCGCGCGAGGCAAAGAGCTTGGATTGGGAGCTCGAACTCGGCGTCGTGATCGGCAAGCCTGGTGTGTATATCGCGGAGCGTGAGGCGCTCGAGCACGTGCTCGGTTACTGTATCGGCATCGATTTTTCCGAGCGGGACTTCCAGTTCAATCGTGGCGGACAGGGCTTCAAGGGCAAGAGTGCCGATACTTTCGCGCCGCTCGGGCCTTTCCTTGCCACGCGCGACGAGATCGTCGATCCGCAAAAACTCTCGATGCGGTTGAGCGTGAACGGTGTGGTGAAGCAAAGCGGTTCGACGCGCGACATGATTTATTCTGTCGCCGAGTTGGTGTGCTATATCAGCCGTTTCATGAGTTTGCAGCCGGGTGATGTGATCCTGACCGGCACGCCGGCCGGCGTTGGTTTAGGTCAGAAGCCGCCGGTTTATCTTAAGGCCGGTGATGTGGTGACGGCATCAATCGAAGGCCTCGGCGAGCAGACGCATAAGGTGGTGGCTGCAAACTAGCGCCTTGCGCTGCCGGCGCCTTCAACTCCCCTTCTCGTCGTAGATCTCCGGGAAGAAATATTCCCTCCACGACGAGGCCTTCGTCTTGAGCGTGCCGACCTCGGCCATGAAGTCCGCATATTTCATGGTGTTTTCCGGTGTCATGGTCCAGCGCACCTGCGGGCCGGCGACGATCTTGCCGACCATGTCGAGCGGCAGTTTCGATTTTGAATCTTCAATCCATAGGGCGCCCGCCGCCATCTTGTCCTTGTTGACGATCTCGGTCGCCTCTTTCAGTGCAGCCACCAGCGCCTTGTAGAGCTCCGGATTGCCGTCGCGGAATTTCGCCGAAGTCCAGGCCACCGTAAAGGTGTGCGAGCCGCCCATCACGTCGAATGAATTGAGCACAGTGTGGACGGCCGGATTGTCAAGCTGCTGATACTGGAACGGCGGCACACTGAATACGGAGGTCACTTCCGATTTCCCTCCCATCAGCGCGACAGTGGCGTCCGGTGGCGACATCGAAACGGTGAGCGGGTCGAGCTTGGCGAATTCCTTCGTGCCATAGGCCTTGGCCGCCGCCATTTGCAGCGTGATCGCCTGCACCGAAACCTTGATGGCCGGCACCGCGATGCGATCGGTGTCCTTGAAATCGCGGATGGCCTTGATGGCTGGGTCACGGCTGTTGAGCAAGAATGGCTGCGACGACAGCGCCGAAATTCCGCGCACTTCCTGCGGCGTGCCCTTTGTGCGCGACCACAGCACCAGCAAACCGGGAACACCTCCGGTGGCGATGTCGATATTGCCGGAGATAAGTGCGTCGTTCACCGCGGCAGGCCCATTCAGGGTGATCCATGATACCCTGAGGTCGGGAATGCCGAGTGCCCTGGCATGTTTCTCGATGAGTTGCTGATGCTCCATCACGTTGAACTGGAGGTAGCCCATGGAGTACTGCCGCGCGAGGCGAATTTCTGCGGCTGATCCGTGTGCCATGCCGAGCGCGCACGCACCGATAGTGAGTCCTACGAGCGCCTTGATACGCATTGAATCCTCCCCGGCCGCCGATCTTGTTCTTATGGGCGGCGGCGCAAACGCTATGCGGCAGCCTCGATCTTGGCAATGCTGCGGTACCAGTCAAGAATCTGCTCGCCGTTCCAGTGCAGCACACCCTCGTGCTTGTTCACGTAGTCATAGATCTGCTCGAGGTACTTAATCCGGTGCGGCTGCCCGCTGATGTAGGGGTGGATCGCCAGCGCGCAGATTTTCGCGCGCTTCGCGCTTTCAGCGTAAAGCCGATCGAACTGGTCGATGGTGCGCTTGAGCAGATAGTCGCTCTCGTGGTGTTGGATCAGCATCATCGGAATGTCGTTGAGCTCGACCGTATACGGCAAGGTGACGAGCGGGCCCTTGGTGGTACGGATAACGGTCGGCTCGTCGTCATAGACCCAGTCGCCGATATATTTCACGCCCGCGGCCGCAAGCAGATCCGGCGTATCCAGCGTTTGCGTGAGGCCCGGTCCGAGCCAGCCGACCGGTTTCTTGCCGGTGAACTTGGCCATGATCTCCATCGTGCGCTTGATCATTCCGGCCTGGTCGGTCTCCTTGTGGATCGGTCCCTGCTCGTAGGCGTGGCCCATGAATTCCCAGCCTTCATCGCGCGCCTGGCCGGCGACGCGCGGATAGTCCTCGCAGATGCGCGCATTGGCGGCGAGCGTCGGCTTGATGCCGAGCTTCTTGAACAGCTCGTGGAATCGCCAGCATCCGACCCGCATGCCGTATTCGTGGAAGGCCCAGTGCACCACGTCGGGCATCAGCGGAACGCCGGTAGGCGCCGGGAGCAATTGCCGCGCCATCGGCTTGCCGATGTCCCAGACCTCATAGTTGACGATGGTCCAGAACACGATGCGCGCATTGCCCGGCAGCTTGAGCGGCGGGCGATCCACGATCGCGGAGAAGTCGGCACGGTCGCGCGGAATCATCGGGTCGGGCATGCAGGATTTCCTTTCGATGCCGGGTACTTTCTCACGCCGTCGAGGCCACGCGCAACCCGACCAGCCGCTCGAGCGTGGCGGTGTCTTTTTGCAGCTGCGCCGAGGGTGCGCGGTGCGCCACCGCGCCGCGCTCCAGTACGATCGCCTCGGCGGCCAATTCGAGCGCGATTTCTGTGTGTTGCTCGACCAGGACAATCGCGATGCTCCGGTCGGAGAGCATCAGCTTCACTGCGGCGCTCAGTTCATCGACGATCACCGGCGCCAGCCCCTCGAACGGCTCATCCAGCAGCATCAGCGCCGGATTGGTCATCAGCGCACGCGCGACCGCCAGCATCTGCTGCTCGCCGCCGGACAATTGATTGCCCATGTTTCCTCTGCGTTCGGCAAGGCGCGGAAAAAGCCTGAACACGGCATCAAGACCCCAGGGGCCCGGCCGCGAAGCAACGGTGAGGTTTTCCTCCACGGAGAGCGACGGAAAAATCTCGCGCTCCTGCGCCACCCAGCCGATGCCGTTCACCGCGCGGCGATGCGGAGCCACGCGCGAAATATCCTGCCCGCGCCAGGTGATGCGGCCGCCACGGAGCTGTGTATAGCCCATGATGGTGAGCAGCAGCGTCGACTTGCCGACGCCGTTGCGGCCAAGCACCGCCAGGCTGCCGTGCTCCGGCAAGTCCATCGAAATGCCGTGCAGCACAACGGCGTCGCCATAGCCGGCGGTTACGTTGTCGAGCTTGAGCAAAGAGTCAGCCATGCTTGCGTTTGCCCAGATAGACCTCACGCACGCCCGGATCGGCGGCAATTTCGGCCGGCGTGCCCTCGGTGAAGATCGCGCCGCCGACCAGCACGATAATGTGGCTGGCAAAGCGGAAGACCACATGCATGTCGTGTTCGATGAAAAGAAGCGTGAGATCGTCCGACAGACCGGCCACCGCCTCGAACACCTCGCCGCTTTCCTCCTGCGGCACGCCCGCCGCCGGCTCGTCGAGCAGCAGCACCTTCGGCTTGGTCGCCAGCGCCAGTGCGATTTCCAGAAGGCGTTGGCGTCCGTAAGGCAATTCGCGCGTGACCTGATAGCAGGCGTCGCCCAGCTTCAATTTGCGCAAGATCTCGTAGGCCTCGTCGATGGCCTCGCCATAGCCGCCGACGCTGCGCCAGAACTGCCCGGCAAGCCCGCGCCGTTCGGCCACCACCAGCGTGACCGCTTCGAGCGCGTTCAACCCCGCGAACAACGTGTTGATCTGGAACGTGCGTGCGAGCCCGCGCCGCACGCGCTCCTGTGGCCCGAGCGTGGTGATGTCGTCGCCGCCAAGCAGGATTTGCCCGGCATTGGGCGCCAGCATGCCGGTCATCAGATTGATGAGCGTTGTCTTGCCGGCGCCGTTCGGACCGATCAGCGCGTGGCGGGCGCCGGCCGGCAGATTGATCGCGATGTCGCGCGCGACCGGCAGCGAACCAAAACTCTTGGACAACGCGCGGGTGGCCAAAGCGATCGCGCGATCGCCCGTGTCTCTTGCCGGATGTGCGGGCGCGCTCATTTGCGTTTCCATCGCGCGTAAAAGTGAGACAGACCGCCGAGGATGCCGTTGGGAAGCACCATGACCACAGTTACCAGCAGCACGCCGATCCAGAAATACCAGAATTGCGGTGCGATGCCGGAGAACTGATCACGCGCGATCATGAATATCACCGCGCCCACCAGCCCGCCATAAAGCCGGCCGGCGCCGCCCAGCACCAGCATCACCAGCACATCGGCGGAACGCTGGAAGCTGATCGATTCAAGCGAGACGCTCTCTGTTGTCTGCGCAAGCACCGCCCCGGCAAGCCCGGCAATGGCTGCGGCGATTGTGTAGGCCTTGCGGATATGCGCCCGGCTGTCGGCGCCGATCGCCGGCATGCGCACCCAGTTTTCGCGGATGCCGCGTAGCGCCAGCCCGAACGGGGAATTGATCAGGCGCCGCCCCGCAAGGAAGACAACGAACAGCGCGGCCAGCGAATAGGCGTATGCGGTATAGCCATAAAGGTCGAATTTGAAGATGCCGAGCACCGGCCAGATCGAAACGCCTTGCAGCCCGTCGCTGCCGCCGGTGAGCCAGTGCGCACGATTTGCCGCCTCGAAGGCGAGCAGGCCGAGGCCGAGCGTGATCATGATCAACGTGAAGTGGCGGAAGCGCGAGATGATGAAGCTCGCGGCAAAGCCGACGAGGCCGGCGAGAGCTGCCGCCAGAATGAGTCCGCTAAGCGGCTCGCCCCACCCAAATTTGGAGATCAATCCGGCGGTGTAGGCGCCGATGCCAAAGAAGGCCGCGTGGCCCAGCGAAACGATGCCGGCATAGCCGAGGATGATGTCGAGCGATAGCGCGAACAGGGCGGTGATGGCGATCTGACTCGCCAGCGACAGATAGTCCGGAAACAGCACGAAAGGCAGCAGCGTCGCCAGCCAGAACGCGATCTCGAGCGGGTGCCAGCGATTCTGCGCCTGCAGATAGCCTCGCGGTGTAAGCGTTGCAGCTTCTGTTGTCATGGTCGTGGCTGCCACATGCTCCGCTCAGATACCGAAGGCATCCCTACCGCCTCCCGAACAGGCCGGCGGGGCGCCACATCAGCACCACCACCATCACCAGGTAGATCAGGAAGGCGCCGAGCTCGGGCGCATAATATTTCCCGGCGACATCGCTGACCCCGATCAGGATTGCGGCGGCGAACGAGCCGGTGATGGAGCCGAGACCTCCGACCGACACGATGATCAGGACGTAGACCAGATAGGTGAACGCAAAATTCGGATCGAGTCCGACAATCTCAACCGCGAGCGCGCCGCCGAGGCCGGCGAGGCCAGAGCCGAGCGCGAAGGTCGAGGCGAATGTGCGGTCGACATCGATGCCCAACCCGCGCGCCATGCGCTGATTGTCGACGGCCGCGCGCACCTGCGCTCCGAAACGCGTGTATTCAAGGCCGCCGACCAGGAGCATTGTCACCACCAGCGCAACGCCGACCAGAAAAAGCCGGTACTTGCCGAGGTCGAGGCCAAACACACCGACAGTGCCGCGCAGCAAGGCGGGCGTTTCGACCGGTTGCTGGGTGGTGCCGAAGACGTAAGCGGCAACGGCAACAGAAATGAACGCAAGGCCGATGGTGAGCAGCACCTGATCGAGGTCGCTGGCGCGATAGAGGCGGCGGTAGAGCGTGCGCTCAAGGACGACGCTGACAAGCGCGGCGGCAAGAAATGCCAAAGGCAGGGTGGCCAGGAATGGCCAGTGAAAATCGTTGACTAGCGTGATCGAAACGTAGCCGCCGAGCATTGCAAACGCGCAATGGGCGAGGTTCACGAAATTCATCAGGCCGAGGGTCACAGACAGGCCGACCGACAGCACGAACAACAACATGCCGTAGGCAATGCCATCGAACAGGACGCCGAAGACCGGAGGCAGCATGTTAAGCGCGGGTCGCCTTGCGTTGTTTGCTCCCCGCAGAAGCGGGGACTCAGCGCCGAATCTTATAGCCTAGTTTCTGCGGATTTCCGCTTGCTCGGAAATGGAGGAATTCGGCGCTCTGAATAAGTCGATGGGGCGACCGAATTTGATCGCCCCATCGTGAAGCTTCGTCGATGCTGAGGGCGCCGGTCTACTTGTGCGTCGGGTCCTTCACGTTCGGAATTGTCTCGAACTCGACATTGACGATATTGTTGCCGACCTTTTCGACCCGGCGGATGTAGACGTTCTGAACAATGTCGCGAGTCGCCGGATCGATCGAAATCGGTCCGCGCGGGCTCTCCCACTTCATGCCCTTGGCCGCGGCGATCAATGAGTCGCCATCGGCCTTGCCGCCGGTCTTTTTCAATGCCTCGTAGATGAGATGCATGCCGTCATAGCCACCGACCGCGAAGAAGTCGGGGTTGCGTTTGTACTCGGCGTTAAAAGCCTTCACGAAGTCGGCGTTCATCTTGGACTTGTGATTGTAATCGTAGTGCCAGCCGCTCAGGCGTCCAAGCGCGAGGTCGCCGAGGCTCTTGATGGCAGTTTCATCCACCGGTTCGCCGGTACTCAGGATCTTGATCTTCTTGGGATCCATGCCGCGTTCCGCGAATGCCTTGCCCAGCGCCGCCGGCTGCGCGCCGCCCGGCACAAAGACAAAGATCGATTCCGGATTGAGGTCCTTGGCGCGCTGGACGAAGGCCGAAAAGTCCGGGTTTGCGATCGGCATGCGCACCGATCCGACGATCTCGCCTCCGGCTGCCTTGAATGCACGCTGGAATGCAGCCTCAGCGTCAAGGCCGGGGCCGTAGTCGGTGACCATCGTGTAAGCTTTCTTCACGCCGCCTTTCTTGACGGCCCAGGTGCCAAGCGTTTCACCGATCATGGGCAAAGTCAGCGACACGCGGGCGATGTAAGGCGATTTCTCCGTAACGACTGCGGTCGCTGCGTTCATGACAACCATGAACTTCTTGGCTTCGTCGGCGACGCCCGCCGCGCCGAGCGCTTCCGGTGTCAGCGCAAATCCTGCCAGAATGTCGGCCTTGTCGCGGACGACGAGTTCCTGCGCAAGGCGTTTGGCGACGTCCGGATTCGGACCGCCGGTATCTTTGCGAATGATCTCGATTTTCTTGCCGGCGACCTTGTCGCCGTGCTGCTTCATGTAGAGCTTGATGCCGTTGTCGATCTGCGCCGACGTGTCGGCAAACTGACCTGAAAAGGCGCTGATGACGCCGATCTTGATGGTTTCCTGGGCATTGGCGCCCGCCGGCAGCATGACCGCCGCGAGCAAGGCGCCGGCGAATAGCGAGCGTTTCATTGTGGTCCTCCCCTGAAAATCGACGCTTCTATTGTTGCTATTAGAATGCCTGACCTTTGACACAAAGAAAAGCGCCGCGAACAGAGTGTTCGCGGCGCAGATCGTTGGACGTCTAACTATTAGCGTACAAACGGTCTTTGTCAGCTCAGCGACAGCGTCGCCCGCTCGTACTGGCCGCTGCCCATCTTCCCTTCCGGGAAGATTCCGTGGGCAGCGATCCATTCGAAGGATTCCTCATAGACCTCCTTGGTATAGGGTTCGAACACCAGCCGCTCGCCCGGGCCCCAGCGCCGGGTATCCATCTTGGCGTGGAAGCGGTCGGGGAATTCCTTCTTGTAGTAGTGGGTGTAAAGCTCCGGCCGCAGGTCGATGTCCCGTTGCGCCTTGCGCAACGCACGGAAGAACTTGCGCAAGTCCTCCGGATCGGGATCGCCATGGATCATGGTGCCGATCATGAAGGTGCTGTCGATGACCTTCCGGTAGCCCAGCTGCTCGGCAAAGTAGTAGGGCCCGCCGAAGAGGTGGACAGCCGGCGCCTGGCCCTCGAACAGCTTCTCCATGCGCGCGAACAGCATGCCGTCGGAATAGACA
>Ga0157375_10002490_pt1 | contig 15958 bp, 12 predicted proteins | sample M35metaG_FD_115311 | JGI IMG/M metagenome (GOLD analysis project Ga0157375, IMG submission 115311) | Miscanthus rhizosphere microbial communities from Kellogg Biological Station, Michigan, USA - M3-5 metaG | ecosystem: Host-associated > Plants > Roots > Rhizosphere > Soil | place: USA: Michigan...
GAAATGAAAGAATTTAAGGATAAATACCTGACTCAGGCTAAGAACCTTAAATGTACCATTACTGATAGATTGGCTTCAACTCTTAAATCTAATTTGAATGTAGAATTGGGAGCGGCTTTTCCAAATTATAAATTCCAGTCTGCTGTAAATACAACGGCAAAATCTCTTTATGATGTGAAAGCAGATAAAAAGATCGTTGTTTTCTGGTCCTCTACTTGCTCACATTGTGAGAGCGAACTTCCTAAACTTTTGGAAAAATACAATGATTTAAAAGCTAAAAATATTCAGATTGTTGGTCTTTCTTTAGATGTTGATAAAGACTCATATTCTAAGAAAATTGCAGCATTTCCTTGGGTGAATGATTCTGAATTAAGAGGATGGAACAGCACCTACGTAGATACCTATAACGTACATGCAACTCCGACGTATTTTATTTTAGATGCTAACAATAAGATAATCAGCAAACCAGAGCACGTGGGCGATGTTTTAGATTATTTTAAGTAAAAATTATTTTGGTGATAGTAAATATTTTTCTATATTTGCACCACCAAAAAGGCGAGGTAGCTCAGTTGGTTAGAGCGCAGGATTCATAACCCTGAGGTCACGGGTTCAATTCCCGTCTTCGCTACAAAAATGAAAACCGAAACATTAAGTTTCGGTTTTTTTATTTTCTATATATGAAGATATTTAACTTTGATATCCCAGCAGTTTTCTGATTTGATAGAAGAATCTTTCGATTAATCGTAAGTCTTGTGTTACGATTTCCGCATTACCTTTAAGTTCTTTATCAAAAACAAGCGTTTTATTATAACTTGTTTTTAAACCTTTGGGAAGAGTGACATCTACATAATAATTTCCTTTATCATCAGGAGAAAGCGAAATATTTTGAACCTTTCCTTCCACAATACCATATTCCTGAAAACGATAATTGTCTAGTTTAATCAAAACTTTTTCTCCAGCGATGATCTTACCTGAATTAGTTGCAGGAACCTGCATTCTACCGACCAATTTGTCTTTATTTTTCGGCAGAATAGATAAAATAGCATCTCCGGGTTTTACAAACTGGTTTTCGCCAAAAAACTGTTGAAAGCTCGCAACACCATCCGTTGAAGAAATGATGAGATAATTCTGCTCCCATTGTTTCAGAGATTTTCTTAACTGTTCAAACAATTGTAGGGTTTGAGAAGAGTAGTTGATTTTGTCTTTTTCTGTATTAATGGCAGTTCCGCTTTTTGTTTTATTTAAATTTGAAATACCTTCTTCCATTTGAGAAAGAGAGATCGTAATATTTTCCAGATTTTGCTGGGCCTGCAGATATTTTATTTTTTCATTTTCAAGCTCCATTGCTGCGATTACGCCTTGGTTGAAGAGTTCTTGGGATCTTTGATAGTTTTTCTTTGTTAAATCATACTTTGCCGCTTCTAAACTCTTTTGTTGTTTTAACGTGACAATTCTTAATCTGTATTCAGAAATGCTTTGGTTGGCTGCGATATTTTCAGGAGCGTAAGGCTGTAATCTTGTAAAAAGCTCTTCATCCTGAAATGCCTTGGCAAAACCATTGTAATCTCCCTGCAATTCGCCCAATTTAAAGTGTGAAGTTTGCTGAATGGGAAAAGAGCTCAATTCATTGGGAGCGATAGAATCTATCAGCTTTTTAAGCTCTAAAATATCATGATAATTGGCGGTAGACTGCATGACCATTAAAACATCATTTTTTTTAACTTCCTGATGATCTTTAATGAATATTTTTTCGATTTTAGAATTAGTCCTTGCTTCTAATTTTTCCGGTGGATTTTGAGATGTTACAACGATTGGGGCAGGAATAAATTCCGGATATCTGATCATATAGCTCATGGCCAAAACAAGCATCAAAATAATCAGTATAATCGTATTTCCCCAACGGATCATCCAGTGGGGCGGTTGGGTAAGTATGTCCTGAACGCTTTCGGAGCGAAGTTCTATGTTGTCTAATATATCTTCTTTCATATTAATTAGTATTTAGTAATTAGGAAGTAGTAATTAAAATTACTACCGCTTAATTTCTAATTTTCATCTATTTTGATTTTAATGTTTTTGTTATGGAAACCAATAATTTTAATAATTCTGTTGCATCTTTTGAAATAGATAAAAACTCTTCCTCTGATAGAAATTGCGTTTCGTGTAAAAGATCGAGCCAATATAAAGTTTCATTTGCTTCTTTTAAAGCTACATATAACTTGTTTAGAAAATCTTTATCACTTTGTGCAAATTTACTTTCTGCTATTAATGCCCCAATGGCTGTACCACTTCTTAAAAGTTGCTTAGAAAGAACAAATTCCTTTTTATTATCAACCAAGAACTTATAACAATGAACAATACGTATAGCAAACTTTTTAGATTTAAGTTGGAGTATATTATTCTCTTTCATAAATAACTACTAATTTCTACTTGCTAATTACTAATTAATTTCCAAGTTCCAGCTGATTTTTTACCAATCTGTAATATTCGCCTTTTACGGCAACTAATTCCTGGTGGCTTCCTTCTTCCACAACTTTTCCTTTGTCTAAAACGATGATCTTATCGGCGTGTTTTACGGTTGAAAGTCTGTGGGCAATAACAATAGCGGTTTTTCCTTTGAAGAATTGTTCCAGATTTTCCATGATAACTTTTTCGTTGTTGGCATCCAGGGCTGAAGTCGCTTCATCAAAGAAAATGTACTCTGGAGATTTGTAAACGGCCCTGGCAATAAATAACCTTTGCTTTTGTCCGCCACTGACTCCTAAACCTTCGTTACCGATTTTTGTATTATAACTTAACGGTAACTCTTCAATAAAATCTTTAATATTGGCGATTTCTACGGCTGTTCTCAGCTTTTGCTTATCCACAAAATCTTCTCCGACCGCAATATTATTGGCAATCGTATCATTAAATACATAGCCTTCCTGCATCACCACGCCGCAACGGTCTCTCCAGAATCTTGGGGAAACATTCTTTAATTTGGTATTTCCAATTTTTATATCGCCTTCATTAGGCTCATAAAACTTCATTAATAATTTTAAAAGAGTCGTTTTTCCGCTTCCGCTGGCTCCTACGATGGCTGTGGTTTTCTGATACGGAATATTTAAACTTAAATTTTCAAAAACCATAGCATCCGAACCGATGTATCGGAACGAAAGATTTTCAATCTCAATATCTTTTTCAGGAATATCGTGTACATATTGCTCTTCCGTACTTTCTTCATCATCTTTATCATGAATTTCACCTAATCTTTCCAATGAAATTTTAGCATCCTGAGTTTGTTTGATGAAATCTATTAATTGTAATAGCGGACTGTTTAATTGACCGATAATGTATTGTACGGAAAGCATCATCCCCAGCGTTAAATTTCCACTAAGAACAAGCTTTGCAGAAAGAAAACTTACCAAAATATCTTTCATTTGGTTAATAAAATTACCTCCCACAGATTGCCATTGTTCTAATGACAATGATTTTATTCTGATCTTGAATAATTTAACCTGTAAGAATTCCCAATCCCAACGCTTTTGTTTTTCGGCATTGTGCATTTTGATTTCCTGCATTCCGTTGATCAGTTCAATCACTTTACTTTGCTCCTGGGAAACCTGTGAGAATCTTTTATAATCAAGCTCTTTTCTTTTATTAAGGAAAAAACTGATCCACGCGATGTATAAAACGGCTCCGACCAAATAAACAACGAAAAGTCTGTAATCATAAAACAAGAGTACAATACTGAAAATGATAAGGTTGACCAACGAAAATAATGTATTCAGAGATGAGCTGGTTAAAAGTTGCTCAATTCTGTGATGGTCATTGATTCTCTGCATGATATCTCCGGTCATTCTCGTATCAAAGAAACTGATGGGAAGCTTCATTAATTTAATGAAAAAGTCAGAAATTATGGAAATATTTATCCTTGCCGAAAGATGCAGTAAAATCCAGCTTCGGATAACTTCGATTCCCATTCTTCCCATGAAAAGCATGATCTGAGCTAATAAAATGATATAAATGAAATTCAGGTCCTGATTCTGAATTCCGACATCGACGATACTTTGGGTAAGGAAAGGGAAAATCAATGATAATAAACTTCCCGCCAAAAGGCCGACTGCCAGTTGAATGACAAGAGATTTGTATTTTAATAAATATTTTGAGAGAAATGTAAAGCTTGCCTTACTTTCTTTATCGTCAAATTCAGTTTGAAAAAACGCAGGAGTCGTCTCCAAAATCAGAGCGATGCCTTCTTCTGTATTTTCGTTGGCATTTTCACCGATCCATAATTTTATAAACTCGTCTCGGTTGTAGGTGATCAATCCGTAACTAGGATCCGAAATATAAACTTTGTTGTTTTTATCAATTTTATAAACAACGACAAAGTGGTTTTTGTTCCAGTGAACGATGCAGGGAAATGGAACTTCTTCTGCAAGAGTATTAAAGTCAATCTGTACTCCTAATGAGCGGAAACCCAAATCTTCGGCAGCATCACTTAAGCCAAGCAAGCTGCTTCCTTCTCTTGTAGTCTCCGACAGGTTACGGATTTGTTGCAGGGATATAGTTTTACCGTAAAATTTGCTTACAATACGGAGGCAGGTAGGACCGCAGTCTTTGGAATCTGGTTGGCGGTAGAAAGGAAAAGATTTCAATGATTTATGTTTTATTTTTAAAACAAGTTGTCGCCATTTTGACGACAACTATTCTTAATATTTAAAAGATTTTTTTAAACTTTTAATAGCAATATCTGTTGCAGTAACGGATGCAAAAACCATCTGAATTCGGATCACTTGTACATTCATCGCTTGAAATATAACATTTCGTAGATGCAGCCTGTCCTGCGGCACATTCCGGAGTGATTCCTCCTTTTACTGTTTTCAGGTTTTCTCTTGAAAGTTTTTTAAGATTTTTCATAGTTTAAAATATTGATTTACTGTTTTTCTAAGATATAAATTTTTTTAGAAATGATTAATCGATTGGTGGGATGTAATCACAAAGATATGTGCTCGGGCTGGCTCCGGAAATTAATCTGCAGGCGCCACCTGAACAGCACCAGCCGTTTCCGCACTGGCCGTCTTCAGGGCATTGTCTTAATCCTCCTTTAATAGATTTTAAATTTTCTCTTCCGATTTTCTTTAAATTTTTCATAGTAATTGTTTTAAAATGATTGGTTTGAATTTTTTGTATTTAAATAGCTATTCTATCGAAATACCGCAAATAGTCCCAAGAGGAATACATTTTTTTGTGATGTTGCACCAGTAATATCCGGCAAGACACTCAGGAATAGATCCCTGAATGGTTTTCATGTCTTTTTTTGACAGTTTTTTTAAATTTTTCATGGTAATAGATTTTAGTTATTAAAATGGGCATTGAGACTCCATTTGTTCCGGTGTTCTGCAAATTCCGTCTAATGGTCCGCCATTTCTGCAGCAAACGGAAGATCCCGGACAATAATCGTCATCGTGTCTGCAGGCTAATCCACCTGTAACTGATCTCAACTGATTTCGGTTAAGTTTTTTAATATTTTTCATAATAAAGATTTTGGTGTTTCCTACTCTGTTATAAGCTTTTCGGAGTCCGCTTTAAATTTATCCTAAATTAGTGAATTTTCTTTAATTATGAATATTTTTCATTAAAACTCTTCGTCTTCAAGTAATTCACTAATAAAAAACCAAATATCTTCACGATCATATTTATCAGGAAACTGATATCCGTTGATAATAAATATCGGAGTGAAGTTTAATCCGGCTTCACTGTTTTCTTTTGTCATTTGAATCAATGGAGTCAGATCTTCAAGGTTGGAATTGGTTCCCGCGAGTGCTCTGATCTTACTTTCGTCTTTATTTTGAAACCATGTGTCAACGGCATGTAAGAAATCATTTTGAGATCTGTTCTTATAAATATGAGTAAAATCTGAGATCAGATTATTGTATTTTTCATCGGCTCTTTCAGGTGAATAATTAAATCTCATCTGAGCAGAAATGTCATTCGAATATTTTTCCAGTAAATCTTCCAGAATTTTATGAGCATCCTTACAAAAACCACAATAAGGATTTGAAATTAAGGAAATTCTGAGCTTGGCATCTTTATTTCCGACAGAGAATGTTTCGATGTCTGTAAAACTGACTCTTTCACCTTCTGTCAATTCTCTTTTGAAAAGTTCATAATTTCTTTTAAATCTTAAGTTTTTAGTATTTGATTTCTGTAAAGTTTCTTTTTCCTGAAGAATAGTATCTGAAAACAGAACGATACCGAAAGTTACAATCCATAAAACTGCTGTCAATACAAGCATTTTAGAATCTAAAAAAGTATTCTCAAAAAAGAGAGAACTTAAAACCAGTTGCGCGACTAAAATCGAAATAATTAAAAGACACACACGACAAAAAGTTTTTTCAACAAAAGCCTGTATATATAATGAATAACCTATCGCGATAATCGAAACAAACGTAAAACCTTTAATAATAAATGATGTACTTGGTAAAAATAATCCTAAAACAGAAATCCCGATAAAATAGATCAGGGAAAAATCTGAAAATTTTAAACCTAAAATACTTGTTTTGTCCTGGGTGATGATTTTATTACACGAGTTTACCGTTTGATTTGCAGAAGTGTCACCACAAATACTTCCGATCACCACAGAGGTATTTCCAAATTTTTGATTAAAAATCTCTAACGAAATATACACGCCAATTAATGAAAGTACATTAAAAACAGCCTCATACCAAGCCTGATTAACAAGAGAATAAATTGCAATAATTCCTAAAACAGCATAAATGATTGACTGAAAATATGAAACCGATTTGGCTTCCAGTTTCTCCGTTTTTTCAAATAATAAAACGAAATCTGTTGAATTTTTATGGAGTTGTTCTTTATTGATAGTTTTAGATTTATCCGAATATATAGAGTATTGCGTCCCGCTTTTTTTGACCAATGAAAAGGAATTATCTACAATGGTGATAAATTCTTCAGGAAGCTCATCCCAATATTCTTTGTCGAGTTCGTAAGCGTCATTTCTCACGCCCATAAAATTAAGGGTATCACTAAAAGCCAATGCTGAAGGGTAATTTGGATGCGAATTAAATTGAAAGAGAAATTCTTGTTTGTCTAATTTTAAGTAGGTGATTAGTTTGTCCAAAAGCATATTAATATTTTTAACTAAAATACGTAGATGTTTTAAAAAAACAAATAGTTTTTCATTTTATTGTGATATATATTAATTAAGGGTGCTTTATTGCTTCAGATAATTCAATTCAATTAAATAATTTTTCAAGAAGTATCTCTATACCATTTATAGTTTTTGTAGGAGAACTGATAAAAGAATAAATTATATCAGGAATTGATCCTATTAACTCTAATATTATTGCCATTATTGGAAGCAAAAAATAGCCTAAAATAGAAACCTTATATTTAGTTCTTATATTTTCATAAATTGCTATCCAAACTATTTTCATTTTATCTTTATAGTGTAATAAAATTAAAAAGTCTAAAAAAAGATAAAATGATAAACGAATTCCAAAGTGAATATTCATAGGATATGGCATGACGGTTAAGTCAATTATCAGAATATTTAATGCTATAGGTATAAAAATGGTTGAACCCAGCAAGGAAGTTCTATTTATTATCAATAAAATTCCACAAATTATTTGAGATAGTCCAATGAAATATTTAAAAGGTTGATGATCAAATAAATACCAAGAGATCCTAAATAAGCTTAAGTCTTTAATCGGTGTTAATAATTCAGTTTGATTTAATCCAAATTGATTTTCGGTCAACTTATTATATCCATAAGAAATAAAAATAAAACCTAATAAAAATTTAGAAACTAAAATAAAATAATCCCAATATTTTTCATTAATTTTTTTCATAATTAATATTTTTTCTTGCTATTTCGCTTTCATAGCATCTTTTAATAAAGTCGTATAGAAGTAGTTCATGAATTCTGTTTTTTGAAGGAATTATTCTGTTAATATTCATGTGTATATAACTACCTAGATAATTTATATAATTAAGTTTTTTATTTTTACATATATTTTTTATCTCAAAAACTACCGGCAAAAGTTCTTTATCCCTTTTTTTTATTATTTTGGATAAATGAATAAATAAAGCATCTTCAGATTTTTCGCTATTAAAAAGAATATCTTCAAATATGTGTCTTTTTTCTCTATACATATTATTTAAAATCTTGGAGTTATTATCATTGAAAGAAAATTCTAATTTAAATGAATTGCTCATGCTTTTTATGATTAATAACTTCTTTGAAATATCTGTTTCAAAAAGATTAAGATACGAATCTATGCTTTTGATTGCCAGCATCCATTTGTAATTCTCTTTTTCATCCTCTGAAATTTTTTTTAAAGCTTCTATAACATATTTGCTATCTATATAAAATAAGGTTTCTGTAATATTTATTAAATACTTATTGTATCTCTCTATCTCCCTTTCATATGTATCTATTTGGATTTTCCATACTATTTCATTTTTGATATATTTTTTTAATTTTATACATAGCATTTCTAAAATTAGAGATAAGTTCTTAAGCTCAGATGTTAAAAATCTTAATCGTAAATGATAATGCGGATCTTCATATCTAATAAAGAAAAATTTTGATATAATCTTATCTTTTTCTAACTTTTTTATTATTGAAGATATTTCATGTGTTAATATATGATCAATATAATATTTACTGCTATAAATTTTAATGTATAGCCATTCGGTACCAGGGGTAAACTTTCTAGTTATCATTTTAATTCTTATGAAATGCTATAATGAATTCATTTTTATATATTTTTTTGTTGATGTCAGAAACATCAATATGATTATCAGTAAATAAAAATTCTTTAAGTATGATAATATTTTTCTTCTTAATTAATATTAAGAATAGTCTAATGCTTATTTCATCATAAAAATCAAGAAATAATTCATTATCCCCCTCAGAGTAAAGTACATATCTAGGAATGTTATTGCTTTCTAACCACTTTTTTGCAGTGTCAATAATGTTGTCAGTTGAAATTTGTTTAAAGGCAGATTCAATACTCTTTTTTGATAAATTCCATGTTGCAACTGAAAGTATTACATTATTATATTTAATTCGAGGTACAAATTCTAATGGAATGTTTGGTTTTATAGATGCTCCAAATAGAAACTCCGTGTCATATTGTAAATCACATAAGAATTTAAAAATAGGAACTGTAGATTGTTCATAATTATAAACATTTGTATGTGCTACTTTAATTATTTGATTTAATTTCTTAGATTTTAAAATAATATCGTTATTTCTTACGGAGATTGTTAAATCTGACACAGGTATTCTAAATTCTGAATTCTCTGTATTTGATAAAATTGTTAATTCATAATTCCTAATCTTAGGACGAGAAATAATGTTACCAATCCTTGGATATGGTATATGTGAAAGTTCGAAAATAGGAAAACTACATAATTCTTGCTCCTTATTAGTTATAATATTCACAAATTCTTCTACTTCATCATCCATATAGGAGAACCGTGTAAGAATATTAGCTCCGGAATTGTCTCCAAATGAGTTCAATTTTAATAAATAGTTATTATTTTCAAAGTTCAATATTTCAAAATTGCAAAAGAATGTGGGGTTTAAGTTTATACTTACCTTATTATTAGGTATATCTTTTTCATCTATAATAACTTCTAAGCTATGAGTTTTTGAAGCATTTATTATTTTGTTCAGAATTTCTGATTGATTTGAATCCCAATTAATTGTATTCTCCTTTGCTTCTTTAAAAGGTGTATGAAAGTTTTTTATAAGATCATTATTATACTCTCCTGCTCCTATAGTTGGGGGGTATCCAATTCCTACATCAGCATCAAGTGCAAAAAGTAAATCAATTTCCCTATCTTCAAATTTTTCTGAGAAAAGCTTTTTAAATCTCTCTAAATTATTATTGTTTTTTTTATAAGGGGTATATCTTGTTGAGAACAAAATAGCAGCTAATATGTCATCTGTTATTTTTTTATCTAAAATAGATTTTGTAGTGTTTTTATATAAATCTACTTGAAAAATATTTTTTTTATTAATATCATATCTCAAACTACCTAACAAATCTATTATATCTTGATATTTTGTTAGATCCGACTTATTTTGATTCCGAAAATTAGATAATTTTTCTTTTATTTTCTGCAGTTTTATGGTTAGGGAATGATCAATTTTACGTTTTATAAATATGTCGATAGTTTTATTTAAAATATCTTCTCCTACAACGTTTGGCATTAATTCACTAATTAAAATATCAGAATTTATTAATTCTTCTATGAAATTCTGAGCTTCACTATATGATATGTTATTTTCTATACTTAAAAGATAATTAATAATCTCACTAATTGTTCGGCCTGTTTTTGAATATAAAATTATTTTTTTCAAATAGACTGAAGAATCAGCAGAAGAAACGACATATTTGAAAACAGTGTTTTCAAATAATCTTTCAATAAATCTCAATTTATTATATATTATATAAATTGTATCATTAGGGAAAAAATGTATTTTATCTTTTACTTCTTTAATTTGATGTAATGAATCAATTAATTCATATAATAACTCTGAATCAAGGCGTACACATCTTTTAAAAGTATTATCAAATAAAACTTTTGTCTGCTCTTCTTTTATTTGTCCAATAGTAACTCCAGAAAATAACCCATAAGGGGTTGCTCTAGTTCTAATTCTTCGCCAATATTTTTCTAATGTGAACAATAACTTTTCTTCTTCCTTTTTTTCAAATACATTACCTTCAAGAAATTTAACCATTTCTGAGTATAATTCACGTGAAGCAATATATATCGCTTCCTTAAAAAAAATGTTATTGATAAACTCTTTTTTATCCCGTAATTCAGAATCATTTAAAGGAATAGAGGGTGTTCTAAGGAAAAACCTGTTAAATACTGAATATTCTTTATTCATCTTTTCTAAATTAATAAAAATTTTGTCCAATCGGAATGTTCTCCATTATACATTTTAAGTAATGTTAGCCCAATCCCTGTTTTTCCTTCTAAAAGTGAAGCTCTATCTGAGTCAAATATATTGTTGTTTAAATGGAAGGTTTTCTTTTCCTTATACATTTTAATTGTTTCAGTAATCCAATAGTTTGAGGTATTTAAATATAATTTATTATTTGTTTGTAAATATAAATCATGATAAATGCATCCAATTCCTGATGTCCCATGGCAAATGCTAGTATCCAATACTAAATTTTCAATTAGATTTTTTCTTGTTGCGGAAAAATCAAAAATTTTAAATGCTTTATTTTTTAGAGATGAATTATTCAAAACCTTTGATGCTTTTAAAATAGCCAATCCTACTCCTAAGTCTCCATAACACCATGCTAAACGGCTTCCTTCTTCTTTACATTCTTTAGAAGAATACGGAAAAAAAGAGCCATGAATTTTATTATCAATTTCCTGATTTAAAATGTATTTAATTCCCCCTTCCAATAGGATCTTAGGATTTATATCAAAATGATTCCCTGAATTTAATACTTCACTAAGGAATATAACAATACTAGCCATTCCATGTGAAAGCGATATATTATAGCTACATCCATTTAATTCTTGTTTCCATTTTATACCATCATTACTTTTAATTGCGGTATTATTTAAATGTTTAAGAATTTCATTTATATATTTTTTATATTTCCTATCACCTGTCTTTAGCCTTTCAAGAAAATAAAATGCAATTCCTATTGCGCCGTATAAAAAGTCTAGATTTTTGTCATTTAGCAGATTTATATATTCTGGAAATATATAATTTTCAATCTCGTTACTTACAAATTCAAATCTTTTTTCATAAACATCAGGAAAATTTTTGTATATAAAATCTATACCCAAGCACGCCCCAGAAATGCCAGAACAATATGAAATATCTAAGGCATTGCTTTCTATTGCCAAAAATATTTTATCAACATGCTCTTCAACGTATTTTGAAATTTTTTTTTCAACCTTAGAATATTCATAAAGAAATATGGCATCACCCGTTAAACCAGATAATAATCCATAATTATTTGTCTCTTTATTATTTATTATGCTAAGAGCAATTTCATTTAGAATATTTTCAATTTCTAATTTTTGCATATAAAATCATAAAATTATTGAAAGAGGTCTTTAAAGACCTCTTTGTTTTTTGTAATTTCTTAGTTACCACAATCTCTTGTGCAATAAGTAAGAGAACAATTCCATCTCGATACATAAGGAGTACACCCATCTGAGCATCCTCCTGTAAAACCGGCATCAGCTTCTAAAGCTTGATTTCCACCTTTTACTTTTGATGTTAAATTTTTATCCAAAACATCAATAGTTTTTTTTCCTAATTTTAAGGTCTTTTTTTTCATAAAATCTTCTTTGAATTTATTTAATTTTCTTGTCATATAACCCCTGACATGGGATTTTGCTGATCAGCACTATATTTATATTCTTGTACTGTACACATACAAAAAAAATAAAACATTTGTGTTTTTACCCTGAAGCAAAGATGCAGGTGCTTTTTCGATGACACAAGAGAAGCATCTCGAGATTTATAAATTTTGGATAAATATTATAAGAAATTTATAAATTCAGATAAAATTAATAAAACGTAAAGCGTTAATTTTTAGTTTTTTACGCTCAATAACTTATCTGATTTGAGAAAGAACTAAAAATGTGTATTTTTGCATTTTAAAAACACAATATGCAAAAAAAATCCATCATTTATCTGTTGATTCTTTGCCAAAATTTATATTTTTCACAGAATCTAAAGAGATTTGTTGTTCTAGACTCTTTAAATATTAAAAGTTTTGAGCAATTAGGAAAATCCTTTGAAAAAAATCTTTATACCAATAAAGCTAAAGCAGAAGTCTATGCTAATACATTCCTTCTAAAGAGTAAAAAAAATAAAAATAATGAGAGAATTGCTGATGGATATTTGATGCTGTATCGATTGAATAATGATAAATCAGCATTACTATATTTGGATAGTATGATGATGGTATCCAAGAAAATGCAAAATTCTGATTATTTAGCAGAAGGTTATAAGTATAAAGGAAACTATTATTATCATAAGGGAGAATTTCCAATAGCATTGATTAATTATTTAACAGCAAGGGATTATTCAAAAAAAGATAGTAAAACATATTATATTATTAATTTTAATATAGGCTTATTAAAGATTGAACTAAAGGAATATAAGCAATCTATAAATTTGTTTTTAAATTATAAGCAATATCTTGAAAGAAGTGGAGGAGAAAGATCTCTTGACTATAATAGTTGTATATACGCATTGGCATATGCCTATAGTTTTGCAAATGAATTAAATACATCGGATAAGTATGTGAAATTTGGTTTGAAAAAATGTCAAGAGACTAAAGATGGTGAAATCACAGTCAATTTGTTATTGGTTTCAGGTATGAACTCTTATAAAAGGAAACAATATAAGCGTGCGTTGGAAATCTTAGAAAAGTCATCTAAATTGATAAAGGATAGCTTATATAATGCTCAAAATCTAGCTATTAGTGAGTATTATATAGGAAGAACATTATATAGCACTAATGATGAGAAATTTTTAGATACGTTTGAAAAGGTTGATTCTATTATTATTAAAACTAAAAATGTTACTTCTGAATTAAGAAATACCTACCCTATATTAATTGATTATTACAAAAAGACAGGGAATAAGGAAAAACAATTATTATATATAGAACATTTATTGTCTGTTGATAGTATTTTAAATAAAAATAATAATTTTTTAACTACCGAAATAAATAAAAGGTATGATACTCCTATTCTTTTAAAAGAAAAAGAAATCTTAATTTCAGACTTAAGCTCAAAAAATTATAAATTATTTTGGATATTGGGAATGGGTGGGGTAATTATAATTTGTTTACTTTATTTATATGAGAAAAATAGAAGAAAAATTAATTTGTATCAAAACAAAGCAGATTTACTGACGCAGTCTTCAACTTCTCCTAAAATCATTGAAACGATAGATATTGCTTTTAAGGAAAATGTAGATTTTCAAAAAGAAAAACCAAAAATGACTTTGTCAGATGATAAACTTAAAGAATTAAGTTTACAGTTAGAAGAATTTGAAATTGAAAAACGATTCTTAGACAAAAAAACAAATTTGGATATTCTATCTAAAGAGCTTAATACAAATAGAGCCTATTTATCAAAATCAGTAAACGAATTAAAAGGACAGAATTTTTCTCAATATCTGAATGCACTAAGAATTCATTATATCATTAATGAATTAAAAACAAATAAAAATCTACAAAAACTTACAATAGTTGCCATTGCCGATAAAGCTGGATATAATAATGCGGAGTCTTTTACAAATGCATTTAAAAAAATAACAGATACTTTACCTTCTTATTTTATAAAAGCACTGCAAGAAAACAATAATTAGCAATGTTTTTACGTTTTGATAGTCAGTAGGTTAAGCGTTTAATAACACGGAATTTATAAATTTCGGTATCTATTTTTTGAAAAAGAATAGATTTCTTACTTTCTTTGTATAACGAATTTAAGAATATACAACACAATGAAACAAAAAAAACAAACAGAAAAAAAATTGTCGTTAAAAAAATTACAAATGGTCAAAATTAATAATCCAAAAGTAATAAAAGGAGGAGGATGTAGTGTTCAAAAGACTACAGTTGGATTATTAGATGACAATGATGGAGATCGTACAATTACAAAGCCCACTAAGTAATAGATTTAAATAATGGGTAAATCAAATCATATCTTTTATCTAATTTTTGTTTTTATAGGAATGATTAAAGCTCAGAAAATTAATTTGGCTCCTTCAAAACCTCTTACAGATAAGTATTTTGAAACTAAAGTAGTTGATGAGTATAGAAACTTAGAAGATTTAAAAGATCCTTTAACAATCAAATGGATGAAGGATCAAACAAGTTATTCTTCATCCATTCTTCAGAGTATTCCCAATAGACAATATTATATTAATAAAAGATTAGAATTTGACAAGAAAAAATCATTTTCGGTATCGCATGTAAATGTTACTGAAAATGGTTTTTATTTTTATTTAAAGCAAAAGCCTGAAGAAAATACTGTAAAGGTATTTTTTAGAAAGGGTTTTAATGAAATAGAAGAAGAAATTTTTAATCCTCAGAATTATAAACCTGAAGATAAAAAAAAATATCAAATAAATTATATTAAACCCAATTATGATGGTTCCAAAGTCGCCATTGCCCTAACTGAAGGCGGTAAAGAAATATCGGAAATGGTAATTTTTGATGTGATACAAAATAAATTACTTCCTTATACGATAGACCATTGCTGGCCTTCGGATGGTGTAGGTGTTTCATGGCTTTCTGATAATAATAGTTTTATTTATTTGTATTTTCCAGTTATTGATTCTGATTCATCCTCATTTCTAAAAGAAACGAAGTCTATACTTTACAGAATAGGAGATAATCCTCAAAAATTAAATATTCTCTTATCTAAGAGAAATAATTTGGATCTAAAAATAGAATCTGAAGATTTCCCAGAAGTATTACTACCACAGAAAAATAGTAAATATCTATTCGCACAAATATCTGGTGCTACAAACTTTGAAGATACTTATTATATACCTTTAAAAGATATAGATAAGAAAAATAAGTGGAAATTTTTATTTGCTAAGGAAGATAAAATTAGTGATTTTATTATCAAAGAAAATAGCATTATTTATGTTTCAGAAAAGAATGGAACTAATGCTGTATATAGTACTTCATTGCAAAATCCGAATTTTAAAAATCCATCTTTAATCGTACCAAGTATTCAGGATGAGATTATTAATAGTATATCTAATATAAAAGATGGATTTATTTTTTATAGTTCCAAAAATGGAGTAGAAGCAAAGTTATATCAATATAAAGATGGGAAAATAGAATTATTAAATTTACCATTTTCTACAGGAGATATTTCAGTAGCAACTCAAAATGCTCTTTCTAATGATTTTTGGATCACTTGTAGTGGTTGGAAA
>Ga0157375_10002498_pt1 | contig 15932 bp, 9 predicted proteins | sample M35metaG_FD_115311 | JGI IMG/M metagenome (GOLD analysis project Ga0157375, IMG submission 115311) | Miscanthus rhizosphere microbial communities from Kellogg Biological Station, Michigan, USA - M3-5 metaG | ecosystem: Host-associated > Plants > Roots > Rhizosphere > Soil | place: USA: Michigan...
CGGTGCCAATCACGCGGCCGATAATGAAATGCGTGCCGAGGTTATGCACGTAATCGGCGCGTAGGGCAAAGTTGCGACTAAACTCGCGCTGAACGCCGGCGTTCATCTGCTGGACCATCGGATTCTGGAGGCCGTTGTCGATGATGTTAATGCCACCGGCTCCGGCGCCCGGCAGCACAAACCCCGTGAACGGATTCGCCAACGTGGGAGCAGGCGGCGGGAACACGCCGTTAACCGGATCGAACAGAAACTGCGGTGGAATGAAGAAAAGATTTCCCGCGCGAACTTCGACCGGCAAAGCGCGGCCGTCAAGCCCTCGCTCGAGCGTTTGGATTTCGAGCGTGACGCGATCGTAGTAAATGCCATAGCCGGCATGAATGCTCGTGCGCAGGTCGCGCGTTGAGTAATTAAACCCAACGCGTGGCGCGAAATTATTCTTATCTCTGCTTCTTTTGCCTTTCAGGAACGGCAGGATAAGCGGATTCAACTCGTCAGTGCGGCTGACGTTCTTCACGTCTGTGTCGATCTCATAACGTAAGCCCAGGTTCAAAGTGAACTGCGGATGCACGCGCCAATCGTCCTGGATGAAACCCGCGAAGTAGGTGTTGTTCGTATCGGGAAGAAGCAGTGAGCGCTCGGGAAATCCGCTACGAAGCGTAACCGCAAACAATAGATCGTTGTCGTCAACGCGACCGTCGCCGTTTCGATCGAAGTCGGGGAAGTCTTCAATCAACTCGATCCGCCCTTGCTGGAAAACTTTGAGATCGAGGTCTGACTGCACACGCTGGATCTCACCACCGAGATAGAACGCGTGATTGCCGCGTATCAACGTGTAGGTATCGCTGAACTGGAAGCGGCGCTGTTTCGTCTGCTGCGGCACGCGGAACGAGGCTCCGTCCTGAATGCTCGGAAACGTGAGTTGTGGTCCAGGCGTGACTGGCAGCGTGTCGTTGATGAAATCGCTAAAGGTAAAGTTGAAGTTGTTGATATCACGCGGAGAGATCACGCGACTGTAGTTTGCCAGAAACGAGTGTGACTTGTTTTTGCTTGACTGTCGTTGCGAGGCCGAACCGATTGAACGGACGAGCGTGCTGGCGGTAATTCCGTTTTCTCGTTGAAAGGAATAACGAAACCCGAGCCGGTCATTCGCGCTGGGAGTCCAATCGACGCGGTCAGTCGTCATGAAATCGTCCAATGGCGAGTCGGCGAAACCACGCCTGATCGAATGGCTCCCCAGATCTCTGGTGCCCACCAGCACGACGCCGTCCTGGTTGCGATTCTCAAACGAACCAAAGAAGAAGGCATGATCTTTCTTGATTGGACCACCGAGCGCAAAAGCATACTGTTCTCGATCGAATGGCGGCGATTGACCGAGGCTGCGATCGAATGTGGCAGGGAGTGCCTGCAATTTGCTGTCGCGAAAGTAAAAAGAGCCTGATCCATGCACTTCATTCGTGCCTTGCTTCGTTATTACATTTATTACCGAGGAGCCCGAACGACCGAGTTGTGAAGAGAAACGATTAGTGGCGATCTGAAACTCCTGGATCGCCTCCTGGGAGACGTTTTGTATTGAGCCGCCGACGACGTCGTCGTTCGTGTCGACGCCGTCGATGGTTACGTTTCCGCCTCGTCCGAGTTGACCGGCCGAGGAGATCACGACTGTGTTGGTTTTAGTCGGATCAAAGTTTGGCGCGGGAGCATTGCCTGGAATCAAGAGCGCGAGTTCGAGAAAATTGCGCCCATTGAGCGGGAGGCTCTCGACTTCGCGCGAGTCGATTATGCCGTGGATCAGCGAGTCGCTGTTATCGATTAATGGCCGCTGTGGATCGAGATCGACGACGACGGATTCATTGACGCCGATCTCGAGCGGCACGTTCAGAGTTACGGTTTGACCAACGTTGAGTGAGACGTCTGTCTTGCTGACTTTGGTCGTGAAACCTTTTGCTTCAATCCTGAGCTCGTAATCCCCGGGCGCCATGTTCGAGAGCACGTAGAGACCATCGTCGTTGCTCACCGTTTCACGTTTGAGGCCGGTTGCTTTCTGAGTTGCAATCACGCTCACGCCTGAGACGACTGCGCCGTGAGGATCGGTGATCGTGCCGGTGAGCGTCGCGTTGGCGGCCTGTTGCGCGGACGTCGTGAAATGTAAACAGAAAATTAGCAAGCTCACTATTGCCAGACGCCTCATTAATGAGCCCTTTCTTAGACAGGATTTCAAGATTTGCATGATTTACAGGAAAGACAATACGCTGTTCACCATTTCTCGGGCACGGTCTTCACTCTTTGCTTCAGCAACGATGCGAATAATCGGCTCGGTGTTTGAACCTCTCACCAGAAGCCATCCATCCGGCTGCATGACTTTGACACCGTCGCGAGTATCGAGCGGAAACTTCGAAAATTCCTGCCGCACCATCCTGAGCACCGCCGGAATTCGGTCTGACGGACATGCCATCTTCTCTTTCACGATGCTGTAGCGCGGAACAGTCTCGAGCAACTCGGTCACAGTCTTTCCCGATCGCGCCAGCAGGTGGAGCACGAGTGCCATCCCTACCAAACTATCGCGCGCGAAGTTAATGCGCGGATAGATCACGCCGCCATTTCCTTCGCCGCCGATCACTGCATTGTGCTGCTGCATCGCATCAGTCACATTCACTTCGCCAATCTTCGTCAGAAACACCGGGCAATCGAATTTCCTGGCGACGTCTGCGATGGCCGAAGTGGTGGAGAGATTCGCGACCACCGGTCCTTTCTCGCGTCCGAGTACATAAAGCGCGGCGAGCACGAGCGTGTAGTCTTCACCGATTGCTTCGCCCTGTTCTGAAACAATGGCAAGGCGATCGGCATCCATGTCCTGCGCGAAGCCGGCGTCAGCCTGATGCTCTTTGACTGCGCGGCAGAGGTCTCCAAGGTTCTCAGGCAGCGGCTCGGCCGCGCGCGGGAACGAACCGTCAGGCGTGGCATTTATTGGAATAACCTCCGCGCCCAGAGCTTCAATTAATTTCGGACCAACCAGCGAGCCGGCGCCGTTGCAGGAATCCAACACGACGCGCAGTTTCTTCTCGGTCCGCGGAAGTGGACCAAGCACGTCGAGAATCGACTTGATGTGTAGATCGGTCGCGCCTTCAATCTCTTCAACCGTTCTTAACTCAGCGCCGCCGACTTTCGTATACTCGCCCTGGTGATAGATATCGAGCAGCTCGCGCGCCTGGCCCGCGTCGAGAAAGAGCCCGCTTGAACCGATGAACTTGAGCGCGTTCCATTCGGCCGGGTTGTGGCTCGCGGTGATCGCGATGCCACCTTGCGCGCGCCGGTGTCGCACCTGAAGTTGAACTGTCGGAACAGGACATACACCAATATCGAGAACGCGGCTTCCGGTAGACAAGATTCCGGCGACAACTGCGTGCTTAACCATCTCACCGGACGTTCTCGGATCGCGGCCAATGACGATCGTGCCGGATCCGGTGTGCGTGCCAAACGCCTGGGCGAAGCGCGTCAGAAGTTTAGGCGTGAGCGACTGGCCCACGACACCACGCACGCCCGAGATGCTGATCTTTAACGTCGGTATCGCTCTCATGTAATCAGTAAGGCCGCAGATAAACGCAGATGAGCGCTGATCCGCGTTTTATCCGCGTTCATCTGCGGCTCATTTCCTGATCCGGTCGCGCGCCCATTCGAGTAACTCCTGCGCCGCCGCTTTCTCTTCCGCCTCGACGATGATCCGGATCATCGACTCAGTATTCGAAGCACGCACGTGAACCCAGCCCTGCGGCAGCATCACTTTGATCCCATCCGTCGAATCAATCTCGAGCCCTTCCTGCTCCACTGCCGCCCGAAACTCCTGCAACACCGAATACAAACGATGTGGCTCCACAATCACGTTGTGCTTCAAAGTCGTGAGTCGCGGGAGTTTATCCACCAGATCTGCAATGCGCTCGCCGCTCTGCGCCAGGTGTTCGAGTATCAATCCAATTGCCGCGGCACTGTCGTGCGTCAAGTGAACTTCCGGAACGGTAATCCCGCCGCTTCCCTCGCCGCCGAGCACTCCTTTGTGTTCGATCAAACCTTCGGAGATGTACGCCTGGCCCACCGGCGTACGCACAACACTTCCGCCATGGCGCGAGGCGACGATATCCACCGCACTCGAAGTCGAAACATTCGTAACGACTGCACCCGTCTTTTTTCGCAAACGAATGTCAGCGGCAATCGCGAGCGTCATCTCCTCGGAGAGTGGTTCACCCCGATCGGTGACAATTCCCAAACGCTCGCCGTCGGCGTCATGCGCGAAACCGATCGCAGCGCGCCCTGCCTTAACGACGGCACAGAGTTGCGCCATTGTCTCAGGCTTGGGCTCGGGAGCGTGCGGAAAAGGCGCGCTCGGATTGTCGTTGACGGCGAGAACTTCGCATCCCAATCGCGCCAGCCATTTGGGACTCAGAAAAGAACAGGCGCCGTTACAACAGTCAACTGCCACCGTCAGCTTTTTAGTCTTGATTGCCTCGGAAGCAAAACTCTCCTCGAGCACCTTGATATGTTCTTCAATCGCGTCAGTCGTCTGAACTGTTTGCTTGATCGTGTCCGAGCTCGCTTTCGCAAACTCGCCCTGATGAAAGATGTCCAGCAACTCTTCGCCCTGAGTAGGATTTAGATAGAGCCCGTCGCCACGTACAAATTTCAGCGCGTTCCACTGCCATGGGTTATGACCGGCAGTGATCGCGATTCCGCCGTCAGCCTTCAACCACTTGACCGCCAACTGCATACTCGGCGTCGGACAAACGCCGAGATCGACAACATCACAACCCGCCGCCAGCAATCCTGCGAGAACGGCCGAGCGAATCATCGGCCCGGATGGGCGTGTGTCACGGCAAATGAGAATCCGTCCCCCGTCGAGGTATGTTCCATAGGCTTCGGCAAACTCGACCGCCAATTCCGGGGTAAAGGTTTCACCGACGATTCCACGAACCCCGGTGATGCCGATTTTCAGCGGTTTCATCTGATTAAAAAGGACTTAATTGTACCTCACGACATAAGTCCCCGGACAGGATTTTTGTGTAAAATCCTCTCCAAATGAAACGACTACTATTTCTTACCTTAGCAATATTGCTTATGGCCGAGCAGGCTTATAGTCAGCAAACCATCGCCGAACGTCTCGGCTACCCGCGCGACGCCAAACTCCTGATCGTCCACGCTGACGATCTCGGCATGGCCCATTCAGTAAATGCAGCCACAATCAAAGCCTTCGAAAGCGGTCTCGTGACTTCGGGCAGCATCATGGCGCCGTGCCCCTGGCTGTCAGAGATTGCCGCTTACGCTCGCACGAATCCCCGGGCCGATCTTGGCCTGCACTTAACACTCACGAGTGAATGGACGTCGTTCCGCTGGGGCCCGCTGATGTCGAAAGATCGCGTTTCTTCACTGCTCGATAAAGACGGTTACTTCTATCTCCTCGAGACGGAAGCCGCGTCACACGCGGATCCAAAAGAGGTTGAACTCGAAATCATGGCGCAGATTGAGCGTGCGCGAGCACTCGGTATTCAACCAACCCATCTCGACTCTCACATGGGAACGCTCTATCAAAATAAGGCGCTGTTTGAAGTGTTCCTGCGCGTAGCGCGCAGTCAGAAGTTACCGGTGAGAGTCGCGAAAACGTGGTTTACGCAAACAGATTTTCTACCATCCATATTGAGTCCGAATGACGTCTACATCGATCGCATTCTGGATATCACTCCCAGTGTCGCTCCGAACGATTGGGCGAAGTTTTACTCGGATGCGATCAGCAAGCTGGAACCGGGCGTGACTGAGGTTGTCATACACCTTGCATACGACGATGCTGAAATGCGCGGAGCGACGTTCGATCATCCCGCCTGGGGAGCCGCCTGGCGGCAACGCGACTTTGAATTCTTCACCAGCGATGCCTTTCGTAAGTTGCTCCAGGAGAACCAGATCAAACTCATCACCTGGCGCGAACTGGGTAAGTTGATCAAATAACCGTGTACATGCGTGGCCCTTTCTTCCAGGCTTTCTCGCGTTAGTGGATGTGGAAGGAAGGAGAATCATGAAACACATTGCAAAGATCATTGCCTTGTCTGGTTTACTTGTACTCTTAACGTTCGCGTCCGCGCTGGGACAATCTGACCGGCAAAACATCATAAATATCCCGTTTAATTTTACCGTCGGTGAGAAGGCGTTCCCGGCTGGCAAGTACGTGATCGAGCGAAACAGGAGAGACTCGGACACTGTGTGGGTGATTAGGAGCAAAGACGATAACAGCAAGGCCCTGCTATTGACGCGGCCCGTGCGTGCGATCGATACCCAGGAAGAAACACGGCTGGTCTTCCGCCGCTACGAAGATCTTTATTTACTATCGGAGTTCTGGACTGCGGGGGATAACACGGGCCGCGAGATTCAGATTTCGAGTCGCGAAAAAGCGTTGAAGAAGGCTTTAGCTGAAAAGCGTCAGGATGTTATCTTGACGACCGGTGGCAGATAAGTTCAACGACAACAACTTTGTTCACAACTTTTCACGCCGCCAGTTTTTAAAAGCTGGCGGCGTTGGCGTGCTCGCAGGTTCCGTTTTTCGCGCGCATGCATGGTCCAAACAACCTGGCGAGCTCACTCTTTATATCGGCACGTACACCTCCGGTAGGAGCGAAGGCATTTACGGCTATCGCATGGACCCGGCGACGGGCGCACTCACACGTTTCAACTCTTTCAAATCTGTAAATCCTTCGTTCCTCGCAATCGATCGCAGTAAGCGCTACCTGTATGCAGTGAACGAAGTAAGTGAGTTCCTCGGTAAAGCAAGTGGCGGTGCCAGCGCTTTTGCTATCGATGGTGCGAGCGGGAATCTCCGGCTGCTAAACGAACAAGCTACTCAAGGCGCCGATCCGTGTTATCTAACCATCGACCATAAAAAAAGAAACTTACTGGTCGCAAATTACACGGGGGGAAGTGTTGCGGTTCTACCAATACGTTCCGACGGAACGCTGGCACTATGTACAGACTTGAAGCAACACCAAGGATCAGGCGTCAAGGAACAACAAAAAGGACCACACGCACATTGCATCATCCTCGATCGACTAGAACGGCACGCGCTTGCCGCTGATCTCGGCATCGACAAAGTGATGATTTATCGCTTCGACCAGTCCACAGGGAAACTAACTCCAGCCAGCCAACCCTGGACCGAACTCCAGGCCGGCGCCGGGCCACGCCATTTAACGTTTCATCCGAATGGCAAGTACGTGTATGTCATCAACGAACTCGATTCGACGCTGACAGTGCTGAAGTATAACGAAGTGAACGGAACGCTTTCGCAGATCGAAACCGTTTCAACCTTGCCGGGCGACTTCTCGGGTACCAGCTATTGCGCAGACGTGCACGTGTCTCCCTCAGGCAAGTTTCTCTACGGCTCAAATCGCGGGCACGACAGCATCGTCGTTTTCGAGATCGATCCGCGCACCGGCAAGCTCGAGCTTATCGAACACGTTTCGACCGGAGGCAAATGGCCGCGCAACTTCACGCTCGATCCGGCGGGGAGATTCTTACTCGTAGCCAATCAACGCACCGACAACGTCGTCACCTTTTCCATCGATTCACACACCGGACGCCTCATGCCCACAGGCCACGTCGAAGAAATCCCCTCTCCCGTCTGTCTGAAGTTCGTCTAGATCTTCTCTGCGGACCTCTGCGAGATCTCTGTGTCCTCTGCGGTAAAAAATGCTTAGTCATCATTACCGCAGAGGACGCAGAGGTCGCACAGAGGTCCGCAGAGAAATCTTTGTTCGAACACCATTGAAAAGTCCGCCTGAATAGAAGAGAATACCCCCGTTTCTTGAATCCCTGCCTGAGGACAGCAAAATAGATGAGAAATCCCGTACTTGCCCTGGGGGCAGTCAGTCTTTCACTGTGCTTCGTTCTCCAAACCCCAATGACAATCAAGGCCCAAACCGATCTGGTCGATAGCGACGAATTCTTCCAGCGAGCAAGCCGGACCGGCCCTGAGCGCGATCCCACGCAAAAAGTTGAAGAGCTGCTCAAGCGCATGACGCTCGATGAGAAAGTTGGGCAGATGACCCAACTCGCCATCGGGATGATCGTCAATGGAAGCGATCAGAACGTTCAGATCGATCCAGCGAAACTCGATAAAGCGATTGTTAAGTACGGCGTGGGCTCGATTCTCAACGTCTCGGACCAGGCTCTCACCGTAGACAAATGGCACGAAATAATCGGCCAGATTCAAGAGGCCGCTAAAAAAACGCGGCTTGGCATTCCAGTAATCTACGGCATCGATTCAATTCACGGAGCAAACTACGTCCAGGGAGCCACTCTCTTTCCGCAAGAGATCGGCATGGCGGCGACGTGGAATCCGGAGTTGATGAAGCGAGCTTCTGAGATCGCGGCGATGGAAACGCGCGCTGCCGGTATTCCCTGGAGTTTCTCTCCGGTACTCGACATCGGCCGCAATCCGCTTTGGCCGCGCTTCTGGGAAACGTTCGGCGAAGATCCGTATCTGGCGAAGGTGATGGGTGTCGCGTTCGTGCGTGGCCTTGAGGGATCCGACGTCGCTTCAGAGCAGCAAGTCGCTTCCAGCTTGAAGCATTACATGGGCTACAGTTTTCCGCTCACCGGCAGAGATCGAACCCCGGCATTGATTCCCGAGAATTACTTGCGCGAATACTTTCTGCCCACCTTCGACGCCGCAGTCAAAGCCGGCGCGCGCACGATCATGATCAATTCCGCGGAGATCAATGGCGTTCCAGGCCATGTCAATCGCCATATCCTGACTGACATTCTACGAACTGAGCTCGGCTTCAAAGGCTTTGTTGTTTCTGACTGGGAAGATATCAAGAAGCTCGTCACGTTTTGGCGCATTGCCGCGAACGAGAAAGAAGCCACGCGCATGGCGATCATGGCGGGCATCGATATGAGCATGGTGCCGCTGGACTACAGTTTCGCCGATCATCTGATCGCGCTTGTTAAGGAAGGCGCAGTTCCTCAATCGCGAATTGATGAAGCGGTGCGACGAATACTGCGCGTTAAGTTTGAGCTCGGACTCTTTGAAAAACCGATGCCGAACGCCGCGCTCAAAGCAAAGGTTGGACTGCCCGAATCGAGGCAAGTCAGCTTGCAGGCAGCCCAGGAGTCCATAACGCTTTTGAAGAACACGAACAACGTACTGCCGCTGGCGAAGACTGCAAAAGTACTCGTCACTGGACCAACATCGGATTCGCTCATCTCGCTGAATAACGGCTGGACTTACGTCTGGCAGGGATCGGAAGAATCGCTCTATCCCAAGGATCGACCAACAATACGGAAAGCCATCGAGGCGAAGATCGGAGCAGGTAACGTAACGTTCGTGCAGGGAACAAAAATCACGCGGCACCCAGGCGCTTCAAATTCCACGCCAACTGATGTTGACGAAGAAGTCGACATCCCTGCTGCTGTCGCAGCGGCGAAGAACGTCGACGTAGTCGTGCTGGCACTCGGCGAAGGCTCTTACTGTGAAACGCCAGGCAACATCACAGACCTGACGCTAGGTGAACCGCAGATAAAACTCGCGCAGGCGCTCCAGGCGACGGGAAAACCCGTCGTGATGGTGTTGGTCGAAGGGCGTCCACGAATCATCAATCGCATCGCCGAAGGCGCCAACGCGATCCTGATGGCTTACAACCCGAGTAACGAAGGTGGGACCGCGATTGCCGACGTGTTGTTTGGTGATGTGAATCCAAGCGGCAAACTTCCCTTCACCTACCCCCGCACGCCGAACGGATTGATCAACTACGATCACAAACCTTTCGAAACCGAGAACACGGCTTTCGGGAATATGGCTTTCAACCCGCAATTCCGTTTCGGCGAAGGGCTGAGCTACACGAACTTTACCTACAGCGATCTGCGTCTCGGGAAACAAACAATTTCAGCGAACGAAGAGTTGCCGGTCAGTGTGACGGTAACGAACAGCGGACAGCGCGCGGGCAAAGAAGCTGTTTTGCTTTACGTCAGCGATCTGGTGGCGTCAATCTCACCACCGGGCAGACGGCTGCGACGGTTCGCGAAGATAAGCCTGAATCCGGGCCAGAGCCGCACGCTGAATTTCACACTGCGTGCAGAAGACTTGTCGTTTATCGGCGCCGATAACAAACGCGTCGTGGAGCCCGGCGAGTTTGATGTAAAAGTTGCGGGATTGACTCAAAGATTCACGCTTAAATAGGAAGTCATTTGACAGGATTTACAAAATTTACAGGATTAACCTGACAGCAATCCTGTTCATCTTGTAAATCCTGTCAACAAAAATGAACAAAATGAACATCCATAGATACCTCCCGGTGTTGCTTCTCCTGATCTGCGCGGCCGTCGTGACTGCGCAAGAACCAACCCCAACTCCAAAGCTCAACTTGATGCCCGTGCCCGCTTCGGTGCAGTTCCACAATGAGCGCCTGCCCGTCGATAGTTCTTTCAGAGTAGCGACGCGCGGCTATGCAGACGCACGCTTAACCGGCGGTATTTCGCGGTTCATGAGACGTCTCGAAGGACGCACGGTATTGACGTTCGCGCCCGGCATTGCGCCCGACGATCAGACGACGCCGCTCATCGTCAATTGCCAGGGTCCCGGCCAAAACATTCCCGCCGTTGGTGAGAATGAAAGTTATCGCATCGACATCACGAGCCGGCAAGCGCTGCTCACCGCTCCCACGGTCATCGGCGCGCTTCGCGGCCTCGAAACGCTGCTTCAACTACTCGACGCCGATCGCAATGGATACTTCGTGCCGGGAGTGCAGATCGAGGATCAGCCGCGCTTTCCCTGGCGTGGTTTGCTGATCGACGTCGGTCGTCACTTTCAGACGATGGAAGTTCTCAAACGTAATCTCGATGCGATGGCCGCGGTGAAGTTGAACGTTCTTCACTGGCATTTGACAGAGGACCAGGGCTTCCGCGTCGAGAGCAAGAAGTTTCCGAAGTTGCACCAACTCGGATCAGATGGCAACTACTACACGCAGGATCAAGTCAGGGAGATCATTGCTTACGCTCGGGATCGCGGCATTCGCGTGGTGCCGGAGTTTGATATACCCGGCCACAGCACCAGTTGGCTCGTTGGGTATCCAGAGCTCGGCAGCGCGCCTGGTCCATATACGATTGAACGCCGGCCGGGAATTTTCGAACCCGCTCTCGATCCGACGCGCGAAGAAGTCTACAAGTTTCTCGATACATTTTTAGGCGAGATGGCCGTACTCTTCCCCGACGATTACCTACACATCGGCGGTGACGAGAACGAAGGCAAGCAGTGGGACAGGAATCCCGCGATCCAGGCCTACATGAAACAGAAAGGAATCAAGGACAATCATGCCTTGCAGGCTTACTGCAACACGCGCTTGCTGAAGATCCTGCAAAAGCATAAAAAGAAGATGATCGGTTGGGACGAGATTCTGCAACCCGAACTGCCGAAAGATGTGGTGATTCATTCGTGGCGTGGTACTGCGGCACTCGCCGAGGCCGCGCGAAAAGGCTACGACGGAATTCTCTCGAACGGTTATTACATCGACCTCATTCAACCCGCTTCACAACACTACGTTGCCGATCCGCTTCCGGCAAACAGCACCTTGACGCCTCAAGAGGCGAAGCACGTGTTGGGTAGCGAAGCGACGATGTGGGCTGAATGGGTAACACCGGAAACAATCGACTCGCGCATCTGGCCACGCACAGCAGCTATCGCCGAAAGGCTCTGGTCGCCACGAACTGTTGCTGACGTCCCCGATATGTATCGCCGCCTGGCGGTAATCAGTCTTCAGTTGGAAGAACTGGGCCTGACGCACAGAAAGAACCAGGACATGATGTTGCGGCGGCTCGTGCGGAACGACGACATTGGACCACTGCGAACACTCGTTTCGGTCATTGAACCGGTGAAGGAGTACCGGCGTTATGAGCAGCGGCCGCAAACTATGCTTAGTCCGCTGACAGGTGTCGTCGACGCAGCGACTCCCGATAGTGAAACTGCGCGCAAATTTTCGTGGATGGTGAGCGAGTTTCTCAACGACGGGCCACGTTTCCAACTTTACCGGGCGGAGTTGAGCGAGATGCTTGCGGGCTGGCAAACTTCGGGCGCCGCGCTTGGTCCTGTCATCGATCGCTCTCCGGCACTGAAAGAGATCAAACCGCTGGCGCAAAACCTTACTCAACTCGGAGAAACGGGGTTGCAGGCAATCTCTTACCTGAAGCTGAACATGCCGCCGCCGAAGGAATGGCGCGAGACTAGCATCGCGAAATTGGATGAAGCTTCAAAACCGTATGGAGCGTTGGAGTTTGTGGTTGTTTCGGGGGTGAAGCAATTGGTGAACTCCGCCGCGGAGCTGAAGGAGTAGTTATCCACAGATTACGCAGATTACGCAGATTATCTGTTTACCTCGGCACCGGATCATTTCTTCCCGATCCTTCTACAATCTTTATATACCTATTGAGCGGAAGGTTTGTCAGTTTGTCTACGGTTCCGCTGGGCCAGCGAATTTCAACGCTTTCGATTTTTGTAGAGACGCCGACGCCAAGTACCTCGCGTGGATCGCTTGTGGACAAGTAACTGCCTCCTGCGGTTCTCAAGCGGGTTCGCTTCTTACCCGACGCTTGCCAGGAAATAATTGCACCCACGGCGCCCGGGTTGCTACGTGTCGCAACGAGGTCCAAGCCAATCCAGTTATTTCCATTTCCACCCTCATTGCGCAGCAATACTGGCGCTTCACCGTTATTCGAAATCAAAACGTCCAGGTCGCCGTCATTGTCAAAGTCGCCAACGGCCATTCCCCTGCCGGAAAATTCCCTGGCAAAAACACTCCCCGATTGCGCGCTTACGTTTTTGAAAGTTGTGCCGGTGTTTTCGAACAGCAGTAAAGGCTCTTTGTATCTAACTCGAGCCGCTTTCATTTCAATCAAGTCGTCCGGATGGCCATTTACGAGTAGGAGATCAGGATCGCCATCATTGTCGTAGTCGAAGAACTTCAGGCCCCAACCGCTTAGCAATTGCGTAGCTGGGGCAATCTCTCCTGGTTCGTCCGCAAAGGTCTGGTCCTTTTCGTTGCGGTAAAGACTAAAGAACTCCTGATCGATATTAGCTACGAACAAGTCTTGCCAACCATCACCATCGAAATCAGCGGCGTCGACACCCATACCTGAACGCGGTTTGCCGGCGTCGCTGTATGCAACCCCTGCCTGCAGCCCGATTTCCTCGAATTTGCCTTGTCCCTTGTTCAGAAAGAGGAAATTCGCAACTGTGTCATTCGCCACGAACAGGTCCATTAAGCCATCATTGTTTATATCGGTGGCAACAACTCCGAACGACTTACCTGGTGAGCCCGCAATACCCGACTCCTTACTAACGTCGGTGAACGTGCCATTGCCGTTGTTATGGAATAAATAGCTGGGCCGGGGTTTGAAGATTCTCGGTATGCAGTAGTAGTTCTGAGTCATAGTCTGATCGACGCACAATCGGTGTTGCGACTTGTCAAACTGAACAAAGCTCGAAACAAACAAATCCAGTTTTCCATCATTGTCGTAATCGAACCAGACCGCGCAGGTGGACCAACCTTGCGTTGTCACACCTGCCTTATCAGTTATGTCCGTGAATGTTCCGTTCTTGTTGTTGTGATAAAGAACGTTGGATCCGTAATTCGTCACGTAGAGATCTTGCCAGCCGTCGCCGTCGTAGTCTGTCACTACGACCCCCATACCGAATCTACCTCCCGCGAGTCCGGCTTTGTCGGTGACATCGGTAAAGGTTCCGTCATGATTGTTTCGGTAAAGCGCATTTTTTAGAGGAGTCACTGGTGAATAAAAATCGGAAGCGCCGCTATTCACCAGGAAAATGTCCATCCATCCATCGTTGTCATAATCGAGAAAGGCGCAACCGGCGCCGACTGTCTCGGGTAAAAATCGCTCAGCAGAATGGGCATTCTCATGAACCCACTTGATGCCGCTGGTTTTGGCGGGCACCTCTTGAAAGGTGACACGCGAGTTCGTAGTAGCAGGGCTTCGTTGGGCGCGCGGGTACGAAGAGAACCCAAGGATTAGAAGTGTCACGAGGACAACTGTGGAAATCTTCTTCATTGAATGGCTTTGCACAAAAAGTCGGACCAGAGCGCCAACGGCGCGGAATATGATAGCCAGAGGCAAGCGCGAAGCGCGTCGCTCCTGGTTGCGAGACGCACGAGCAGATGGGGCCTGAAAGGCCGAAACATCACAAGTATTACGCCCTTTCAGGGCTACAGGGCTTTTAATTCTGTTACCCAGGGGCGATGCGCTTCGCGCTTGCCCCTGGCTGTCATATTCCGCGCCTTTGGCGCTGTGATTCGTGTATTTGCACTTGTGCAAAGCGTCATTGAATCAAGATTTCGGAATCGAGCCTGATCGTTTTCGTGTCGTTTCGTCGTTTCGTGGATCTAATCGGGCCGGAGGGGCGTTACCGCATCCGGTTCATTCTCCTGGGTCTTGCCTTCGCTTTTCAGCTTTTCGATGATGCGCATCTCTTCCTGCGCCCGTTGTGGGTCTTTCAAGCGCGCGTACAGAATCGCGAGATTGTAGTGGGCCTTAGAACTGTCGGGATTCAGTTTCACCCCAATCTCCAGTTCCTGCCGCGCACGCTGGTAATCTTTCAGTTTCAGGTAAACAGCGCCTAACGCGATATGCGCGTTAGCGAATGACGGGTCCAACTGAATGGTTCTTTGAAACACCTCGATGGCTTTTTGATCCGCCCCTTGTTCCTGCGCAATCACTCCAAGATAGTAGAAGGCCTCAGGCGAGCGCGTTTGCTTTTGAATAGCCTTCTCGAGCCAGACTTGAGCGTCAGCATACCTCTTTTGTTTCAGCAGCACGTAGCCGAGGTGCAACTGTGCCTGGGCGTTGTCCGGCTGATGTTTAAGGCATTCGCGGAAATTTTCTTCCGCATCCTGGAGAACCGGTTTCTTCACGGTCAGCTGCACCATGCCAAGCACCAGATAGTAAGAAGGCTCGCCTGGCCGAAGTTCAATAGCTCTTTTCAGGGCGCCGATTGCTTCATCAATTAAATTCAATCCCGACGCAGCTAAAGCGAACTTATAAAGCCGGTCAGGTGAATCCCCGAGAAAACTTTGCGCCCGGCGGAGGTAATCCAACGAAGCAGTAGCATTTGACTTCGCCTGCGACACTCGAGCTAGCCCCAGCAATGCGTCTGCATTGTTGTCCTGTTGCGCAAGTACGGCTAAATACCTCTTCTCGGCTTGATCGAAGTTTCCCTTCTTAAAATAAGCATCGGCCAACACAACGAGCATCGGGACTGTGAGTGCGCGCGATTGCCCTGCCCTTTCAATAAAGGTGATGCACTCGTCATAACGTGCCTGAGAGAGCAACAGCCACGCGAATTTGTAAGTCGCGTCAGCGTTTTCGGGATCCAACCGCAGGACTTCTCTTAATTCGACAGCCGTCTTGTCGGGCATACCCTTAAGTAAGTAAAGGTATGCCAGGTTCATATGTGCTCCGACTAATTTATTATCGGCACGCACGGCGCGGGTGAAGAGTGTTTCCGCATCATCGAGCCTGCCCTGCTTTGCGCGAATGGTACCAAGTAGATCAAGCGCGGCGGCGTTGTTCGGCGCGGTTCTCAAGAGCGACTGAAGGTTCTTTTCGGCCTCATCCAGACGGTTATCGACGATGAACGCGGCAGCTTGCTCAAGCTTCTTGACGAAAGCATCGCTCTGCGCCGCAGCGCTGTGCGGCACCAGCAAAAGGAATAGAAAGGCGATTAATGTCCTATTCATAGCCGCTCGATCACACGAAATCACACGACAATCAAATCGGCACATGGCTTTGGCTGGCTTTGCACGAAGAGTCAGCAGATCGCTCTTCTCTGTGCCCCCTCTGTGTGTTCTCTGTGTCTCTGTGGTTCACTATTGCTTAGCAAAAACAACCACAGAGGCACAGAG
>Ga0157375_10002501_pt1 | contig 15925 bp, 14 predicted proteins | sample M35metaG_FD_115311 | JGI IMG/M metagenome (GOLD analysis project Ga0157375, IMG submission 115311) | Miscanthus rhizosphere microbial communities from Kellogg Biological Station, Michigan, USA - M3-5 metaG | ecosystem: Host-associated > Plants > Roots > Rhizosphere > Soil | place: USA: Michigan...
GGAAGTGTATTTGGGGAAATTGTGATTTTGGAAATGTAGAGACACAGTGTATTGCGTCCCTACACTAGTATCTTAAAACAGTCCTAACTGCCCTTTATCATCTATATCGATATCATCCGGATTGGTGATCTCAAAATCAATTTTCTTTGGAGGTGATTGCCCTGATTCCGCAGATGATTCCACCGATTGATTTGCAGGCGGCTCCGCCGGTTTGTTTTCTTCTGATTTACCCGAATTAAGATTTGTTTCCTGAGGTTGATCATCAGGTTCAGTAACTTCATTTACTATCTCATCAGGTTCAGGTTCTTCAACCTCCGGATTGATTTCGGCTATCAGACCAACAGATTTTATTGTGTGCTGAGATATGCGATTCCCCATGGCCTTCATCCCTTTCACGTCGATCAGGGTAGATAGTTCTGCCTCAATAGTTTCAGGTATTTCGGTTTTACCTTTAAGCTGATCTACTTTTACCATTACCTGAGCCGCACCCGATATCAGTACCAGTTTTGAGCCGCTTTCTTCGCTGATGATGCTGGTTTGTTTACCCAAGCTGGTGTTCTCAAAAACAAAACGTTTCACCATGTAGTTTTTCGATTTCCCTTCAAAGTGAACCACTGAATAAACTTTCTCGGGTTCATACTTTTCAATCAGGATCATCTTGTCATCAAAGTGGTTATTCAGGTCGAAACTGGTCAGTTCATACACACCATTACTCAATACGGTCAATACCCGGTCATCGCCATCAAACTCACCCAAATATTTGCCCCTGCCATCAGCATTTAATCGTTTAAGGATATCATCATACCATATTTTACGCCCCGAGAGTGTAGAAACCCCTTTACTTTTCAGCGCGATCTTCTTTACCGGATATTTGGTAATGATATTACCCATGGAGGCGCGACCCTTGATAGCGATAGCAGCAAAGTCTTCATCAAACTGCAGTTTACGCAATTTGGAATGCGGTTTCAGTTGTACATTCACCACTTCAGCTTCACCATTAGGATTGGCCGAGAAATACTGCACTTTAGATCCCTTTGTTCCTTTAGTCAGGTCGTATTCCTTATCGCGGGTTACACCAACCACACTGAAACGCTTGATATAACTCACGCCACTCTGCCCATCCTTGTAGATCATGTTATAAACGGTGCGTTCGTCGTTCTTTTTGAACACTGCCGCATGGATCACATCTTTACCAACAAATACCTTATCCTGCACTTTGGTGATAATACATTTACCATCGCCACGGAAAACAATGATCTCGTCAATATCCGAGCAGTCGCACACAAACTCGTCCTTTCGCAAGCCTGTACCGACAAAACCATCCTCGCGGTTCACATATAATTTCACATTAGCAAGGGCCACCTGTGCAGCCTCTACCCTATCGAACGTCCGCAATTCGGTTTTCCGCTCACGATCCTTGCCGTATTTATCCTTAAGCTTCTGGAACCAGGCAATGGCATAATCGTTAAGGTGTTTCAGGTGATGCTTTACTTCTTTTATCTCTGCCTCCAACACCTTCATCTGCTCATCGGCTTTTTTCACATCAAAGCGGGTGATACTGCTCATCGGCTTATCGATCAGCTTCTTATAGTCTTCAGGTAATATCTCACGGTAAAACTGGGGAAAGAAGGGTGTAAATAACCTGTTCAGCACTTCTACAACGCTCTCAAAATTGCCCGCACCTTCATAGTCAGCATGCTTGTACATCCCTTCCTGGATAAATATCTTCAGCAATGAGCTAAAAAATATTTTCTCCATCAGTTCTTTCAGCCTGATCTGCAGTTCCTCCTTCAGCAATTCTTTGGTGTAAAACGTGCTCTCTGTGAGCATATCGTTCACACTCATAAAGCGTGGCTTATCATTCTGAATAACACAGGTATTTGGCGATATGGAAACCTCACAGTCGGTAAAGGCATACAGCGCATCAATAGTCACATCAGGTGATATGCCCGGTGCCAGATGGATTATGATCTCCACGTTGGCAGCCGTATTATCTTCGATCTTCTTGATCTTGATCTTGCCTTTGTCGTTCGCTGCAATTACGCTGTCTATCAAGCCGCCCGTAGTGGTGCCAAATGGAATTTCAGTGATCGCAAGCGTCTTCTTATCCTTTTCTACAATCTTGGCACGAACACGTACCTTACCTCCACGCTGGCCTTCGTTATAAGCCGAGCAATCGGCCATACCACCGGTAAAGAAATCCGGCACTAAATTTGGCCTGACACCCTGCAAGATGCCGATAGACGCATCCAACAATTCCACGAAATTGTGCGGCAATATTTTGGTAGCCAAACCAACAGCAATACCTTCGGCACCCTGCGCAAGCAGTAAAGGGAATTTAACCGGCAAAGTAACCGGTTCCTTGTTGCGGCCATCATAGCTGGCCTGCCATTCGGTAGTATCCGGGTTGAAAACAACCTCGTTAGCAAATTTGGATAAACGAGCCTCGATATAACGCGGTGCCGCTGCCGAGTCGCCAGTTACCGGATCGCCCCAGTTACCCTGGCAATCAATCAGCAGGTTCTTCTGCCCTATCTGCACCATGGCATCACCGATAGAAGCGTCGCCATGTGGGTGATACTTCATGGTATTACCAATCACGTTGGCAGCTTTGTTGAAACGGCCGTCATCCATCTCCTTCAGCGAGTGCAGGATACGCCGCTGTACTGGTTTAAGGCCATCATTGATATGGGGCACTGCGCGGTCGAGGATCACATAAGATGCATAATCCAAAAACCAGTTTTCATACAACCCGTTGAGCGAGGTTACATTGTGTAATTTATTATCGTCGTTATTATCAGGACTATCGTTTTTACTCAGATCTTCACTCATTCTTGGCTAAAAATATTAGATGGGTAAATATAGGGATAATGTGCAGATGCGGAGATGTGCAGATACGAGGATTTAATCAACATTTGAACATTGGTTGAAGTGATTGGAAATGTTGTAATGGTTGTTGAGGTTGTCGCAGTTTGGTTAATGAATATGTGACACCTCATTAGAAAATTTGTACATCCGCTACTCCTTCTTCATCTCCCGCATCATCACGTTATATGGCCATTTTCTGAGCATAGCGTTCACTGTATTGACGATGCGTTTTGCACGTGTCTCGTTTGTTTTGGCGCCATCGATCCATTTGATAAAATACTCGCGATGCGATTTGGCCAGGCTATTAAAGAATTCAAATGCTTCGGGTTCAAAATCAAAACATTCCTGAAGTTCGGCGGGCATTTCAACTTTATAGTCGGTATCTTCTTCCAACTTTACTTGTAATATAGCGCCTGCATTTTTGCGTATGCCCTTCCGCACCTCAGCTTTTAGCGCCATAATGAAATTGCCTTCGCCCATGGGCATCAATGCCATGCCACTAACCGGGAATGCATCCAGCAAACCACGCACACGGAAAGACTTTTTATTACCCGGTTTCATCTGTTGTGCTATATCGGCAGGTATCTCGATGTAGGTCCAACCGGTTTTTTCGCCCTGCTCATCAAACTGTAAGATCATCGTAGTAAACTCGATCATGATAAGCGCAAATTAGTCAATATCGCAAATATGTCAATGCATTGTAACGAATGTTAAATGTTTGTTAAAATCGGGGTTTTAAACGGTTTTTAATGTAACGAATGGATATGGGTTCATGTCTTATAGATATAAATCAATTTTTAACCTCAAATACCAAAAATTATGAAAACGCTTAGAGCAATGATGATGGGACTTGCCCTGTTATTGGTTTGCGGCACCTCTCAGGCTGCACCAATTGGACATGGAAATTCTACTAAAGACGAAGTATTGGACACTTATTTAAATGCAGTCGTTCACGGGAAGATCGCGGGAATAGATAATGTGATCGACGACGATGCAACATTTTATATGGAGCGGGGCGAAAATGTAAACACACTTACCAAATCGCAAATCATTAGTTCATTAAAAGTAAATGAAAATATTGAACAGGACTGCCAATGTACCAAAACGGTGCTGCAAAATGAAGATGATATTAGTAAAGTAAAAATCGAAATGAAATATAAAGATTTTACCCGCACCGACGTAGTTACTGCAGAACGCGCCAGTAAGGGATGGAAAATAACGAAGGTGGAAACCTCATTCAAATAAAGGGTGATTATTGTTTTGTTTTGTATGAAGAAGGCCCGGTGACGGGCCTTCTTTTTGATATCGTAAGACTGATTTATTGCCCTTGTTTTACCTTTTCGATACGATCGGGAACCAGGCCATGGGCTTCCTTGTGTGTTTGAACAATCGCGGTTGAATCAGGAGCCTGCGAAAAACATACTACTACTCCGTCTTTCTCGTTCACCCAATAATTAATAAAATTAACACCATATTTCTTTTCAACTGCCAAATCCTTTTGATGGGCTGCTGCCACATCCTTAGCGGTTACCTTTCCGGCACCCAGGTGATGTATATCCAAAAAGTAATTTCCACCGTTAGTCTCTGCTGATTCCATACCGGCATTTACCAGATAGATTTGCTCAGATAAAAGACCATGTGCTTTTGCGTGTGTGTTGCGTACTGCATTCGAGTCGGGGGCCGAAGACAAACAGTATACGTTACCATCGGCTTCGTCTACCCAATATTTAATAAAATGTACGTTATACTTTGATTCCACAGCCAGGTCTTTGGCATGGGCTTTCTCTACATCTTCGAATTTTACTTTACCCGGTCCAAAGTGGTGAACATCCAGATACAAATTGTTTGTGGAATTTGATTGCGCATAAAGATTGTTTGCGAATCCGGCAACTACAAATGTTGCTATAAGTAATACAGTTTTCATAATGCTTTTGATTAAAGTGATCAAATAATTTCTTACACAAAGGACGCCCGAAAACGGACGCCGGATGTCAGAATTTTACCCTATATTAAGTTTACCCATGCCTTAATTTATCTCCATAAGTAATTGGGTTCTGTAAAAAATATAGGTAATACATTACCATGAGTCGCGACAATACGGTATATTTACTATACTGTATTTCGCTGACTAACAGAAGCTTTATGGAACAATAAAGGTTACCCCTACTTTATTAAACCTCATATCTATACCGGGCAAACATGGAATTGATTGAAAGGGACAGTTTTCTCCATATACTGCGTACCAAATTTGACAGTATCAGAAACTCGGATGGGCACTGTCTCTTATTGAGCGGCGAGGCTGGAATAGGTAAAACGTCCCTGGTCCGCGTTTTTTGCAACGAAGTAAAAAACAACTGCAAAATATTACAAGGCAGCTGCGATGCCCTGTTCACCCCCCGTCCGCTAGCTCCTTTGTATGATATCGCATGGCAGATGGAAAGTGATGTAATGCTCAGGATAAAAGATAAAAAGGATAGGGCCGCTTTATTTACTAGTCTTTTACAAGAACTAAACATTCAAAAGGATCCTATTGTACTTATTTTTGAAGATATACACTGGGCCGATGAAGGCACATTGGATTTTATAAAGTTTCTCGCACGGCGCATCAACCAGCTTCATTGCCTTTTTATACTTACTTACCGCGATAATGAAATCCACTCTGGTCATCCCCTTAGAACTGTTTTTGGTCAGTTATCGCGAGATACATTTACCCGCTTACAGCTTACGACCTTATCAAAAGAAGCCGTTGAAGCAATGGCTGCCGAAAAGGGTTATAGTGGAGAAAGCGTTTACAGTATTTCAGGAGGGAACCCTTTTTATGTGACCGAAATATTGGCAAGTTATAGTACAGGCGTTCCTGACAATGTAAAAGATTCCATTTTATCTGTTTATAACCGACAGGACGAGGCAACAAAAAATGTATGGAAACTCCTGTCAACACTACCCACTGGTTTCGAAACCAAATACCTGTTGCGGATGGAACCATCTTGTGTAGAGGCGGTTGAACTGTCCCTTGAATCAGGTATTCTCGTTCATGAGCAGGGTAGTATTTCCTTTAAACATGAATTATACCGGAGAACCATTGAGGCCTCGTTATCGCCGCTTTTAAGAGTGTCATTGAATAAGCGCATCCTCGATCTGTTTTTGAAAGATTTTGAGGAGAACCAGGAAATTGAACGAATTATTCACCATGCAAAAAATGCCAATGAATATGAACTGGTTACACATTACGCACTGATTGCAGCAAAAACCGCATCGTGCATAGGCGCGCATAACGAATCGGCTAAGCTGTATTTCTCGGCAATAGAATATTACCAGGGAAATGATAAAAACAAACTGCACGAGTTATATGAAGGCTATGCCTTCGAGTGTTACCTCATCAACAAGCACAAGGACGCGATCATTTACATGAACCGGTCACTTAAGCTTTGGGAGGGAGATGATAACAAAGAACGGGCTGCAGATTGCATGCGGTCTTTATCGAGGCTTGGCTGGGTTGATGGAAACCGCAAACAAGCAGAAGGTTTTGCATGGCAGGCTATCGATTTGTTAAATGATCAGCCTGACTCGAAGGCAAAGGCGATGGCTTACAGCAACCTATCGCAGTTAACCATGATCTATAACCAATACCCTGAAGCAGCGTACTGGGGTGAAAAAGCTATCCTGATTGCCAGGCAATTGGGCGATGACGAAATTCTTTCGCACGCATTGAATAATGTGGGCACGGTAAAAATGCGGATTGCACCATCCAGGCAAGAGGGTCTTCGTCTTTTGCAGCAAAGCCTGGATATCGCCTTAAAAAACTCCTTTCACGAGCATGCTGCACGGGCATATGCCAACCTGGGTTGCAACGGTATTCTGCTTAAAGACTACCCTTTTGCAAAAAATATATTAGAGACCGGCCTTAGATATTGCGAAGAAAGAGACATGGATTCGTGGATGAATTATATGTCAGGATATCTGGCCAGATTAAAACTGGAAACCGGGCGGTGGGCCGAAGCTTATCATATTGCAGACAACCTCATCAATAACACCAACCAGGGAACTATTTTTAAAATAGGCGCCATGGCTATTGCCGCTACAATAAAAATGCGCCGCGGCGATAACGATGTTCTGCAACTTTTAACCGAGGCAAGGGCAAAGGCCTTTGGTACAATGGAGCTGCAAAGGATCATCCCTGTATTGGCAGCCTTGCTGGAATACGAATGGATATCCGGAAAAGTTCTGGCTGATGACATTGCCATCGATTACACCATTACGATGCTGGAGCAGGCAAACGATACCGATTTGGATAATGAATTTGCTTACTGGCTGTTAAAAGTCAGAAAAAAGTATTCGCCTTTTCATCAGTCGCACTACAGCTATAATGACGCCACCAAATGGGAAGCTTTGGGTTGTCCATATGAACGGGCGCTTGCATTGTTTGACGGAGATGAGGACGATAAAAAGAAAGCTATTTGCATGGTGCAGGAATTGGGCGCCACTGCTGTATACGAAAAACTAAAGATGGAAATGCGCGCATCAGGAATCAAAAGTATACCGCGGGGCATGCGGGAAACAACAAGGACCAATGTTGCCCGCTTGACAGAGCGTGAAGTTGATGTTTTAAAATTATTGAAGGAAGGGATGCAGAATAAGGAAATAGCCGACCGCCTTTTTATATCAGCCAAGACGGTTGATCACCACATTACATCTATTCTTTTTAAACTGGATGTGAACTCGAGGGTGAAGGCTGTTCATGAAGCCATCCATCTTGAAATTATAAAATAGGGTGTTTGCGCCTGATAAATAGGGTATGTCCCCATAGTCAGACCGGATGCATTCATTTAAATTTGTTTTATTACCGATCATTAATAATTACCAGTATGAAAAAATTTGTAATAGAAAGAATATTACCCGGAGCCGGGAATCTTTCACCAGAAGAATTACAGGCCATTTCGCAATTATCCTGCGATGTTGTCCAGCAGATAGGAAAGCCTTATTATTGGATACAATCCTATGTTACCGACGACAAGATTTATTGCGTGCACATTGCCGAAAGTGAGGAAGTGATACGCGAACATGCACGTCTCGGAAATTTCCCGATTAATACCGTATCGGAGGTAAAAACTATTATAGATCCGTTGACCAGTAATTTGTTAAAGTAATGACTGATTTGCCGCAATAGAAAAGGCCCCGTTTGGAGGCCTCTTCTTTTAGTACTTTACCGTTCTGCAGGAGTTACGCGCAGCTCCTTCTTTTGGTTATTGCGTAAAACGCTCACATACTGAAACTGTCCTACTTTATCTCCTGTTAACATTTTAAACAACTGGTCAGACGTTTCTATTACCTTGTCATTAAAAGCATAAATAATGTCGCCGCTTAATAAACCTCCTTTGTCTGCGGGACTATTATTTTCAACCTGGGTAATAAACAGTGCCTGCTGGTTTTTCAGATGATGAATGGTACGCAGCTTAGGCACTAAACCTATTTGTTGCAAACTGGCACCTATGTAAGCTCTCCTCACTTTTCCATATCGTATCAGGTGATCGGCTACAGACTTGGCTGTATTGATGCTAATCGCAAAACATAAACCTTGCGCTCCTCTGATCATTGCTGTGTTCACGCCTATTACTTCTCCGTCTGCATTGATAAGCGGACCGCCGGAATTTCCCGGATTTAACGATGCGTCGGTTTGTATCATGCTATCCATGCTGATACCCGTTTCACTGCTTAGTGTCCGCCCCAATGCGCTGACAACACCAGCGGTAACCGTATGCTGAAATCCGAGCGGGTTACCTATGGCAATAGCCAGTTGACCAATATTTAATTTATCCGAATCACCTAACGCGGCAGGTGTGTAATCGGTAGCGTCGATCTTTAGAATCGCCAGGTCCGTATAGGGGTCTTCGCCCAACAATGTGGCGTGGTGTATGCTCCCGTCATACAATATGGTTCGTAAATGTTTTGCTTTTTTAACTACGTGGCTATTGGTAAATAAATAACCATCGGATGAAAATAAAAACCCGGTACCTGTACCAGTCACTGCCTCGCGCCCTTCTTTCACATCAAACTGTTCGATTTTTACCACAGAAGTGCGCAGTTTTTCAACGGCATTAATAATTATTTGTGAGTATGAATCCATGGCAGGTCAGCCACAAAAAGCAAACCCATTGATTTTTAGACACAAAATGGCAGTTCGATACTGCTTTGTTGTCATTTATTTAAGAAAACGACTTACGCTTTGGCACCCTAATTCACATAAGGCTTCAGCACCTTTTGCCAGCGATCATACCCTTTGCTGTTCATGTGCAAATAATCACTTTCAAAAAGAGAGGAATCCGGCATAGTGGTTCCCGGCTTAAATATTGAGGGATTGATGTCGATATACAGGCTGTTCGGCTTACCTGCGAGGTATTTTTTTACCATTCTATTGGCTTTATCCACTTCCGGGCGAAATTTGGCGCGAACCGGGGCATCTTTTGCTGACAGATAATAGATCTTCGCTTTAGGCAACTTCTTCTTTATCATCGCCCAAAGTGTTTTAAAATTAGCATAAACTGAATCGGCTGTTTTGCCATCTGCGATGTCATTCTCGCCTGCGTAAATAAATATTTTGCGCGGATGATATGGGAACAGTATGTAAGGCGTATAGTATTTTACCAACTGCGAAAGTTCACAGCCACCTACTCCCCTCCTAATAATTGGTTTACCTGCAAAACGTTGTTCCAGGTCGGTCCATTTGCGTATGGATGAACTGCCAATAAACAATATGCCGTTCGGTTTAGGAAAACTCAAACTATCCTGGTGCTTAAACGCCCGGATCTCGTCATCAAAAGGGAACCCGCTTTGTGCGAATGTGCTTAAGCTGACAATGGATAAAATTGCCGACAAGATGAGTTTTAGTTTCATAGGTTTTTGTTGGTTAGCCGCTTTTCGAAAAACAAAAATGGTAAAAAACTTTCGACACCGGTGGCTACCCAAACTGGCCCGCGCTGGCAATACAGTAACATTTTTATTGCATTGCCTTGTTTCTTCTCATACTCTGCCAATACCTGCAAGCAGGCACCGCAAGATGTAATCGGTTTGGTCAGTTGAAATTCGTCGGTATGTGCCGTAATAGCCATGCTTTCGATAGGATCATCTGCATGGTTTGCTCCCCAATGAAAAAGTGCTACCCGTTCAGCGCAAAGTCCCGACGGATAAGCCGCATTTTCCTGGTTACTGGCATGTAATATCTTACCACTTTTTAACTGCATAGCCACCCCAACCCTGAATTTACTATATGGCGAATGTGATGTTTTCAATGCCTCAACCGCCTCCCTGCAAAGCTGCTGGTCGGCGTGTTCTAATTCCTCTGAAGAGGTATATTCCCTAAAACTTATTTTTATTTCGTGATCAATCATTTTGTATCGGCCCAATTAAAAAGGGGATACAAGATAAGGATATTTCAACAAAGATTTAAATCATTTTATGCCAGCCACTTTTTCCTTTGACTTACCAAATAAAACCCTGTCGCTATGCCAGCAACCACCGCACCTGCAATGTATTTCCGATACGGTTTTGGCTCCGAGGGGATCTCAAAGCCGCCGTTGGTGCTCATCCCATATTCAACGGTATTGAAAATATTGCCATTTGTTGGCGGCAGGGATGCAGCAGCTTTAAAATACCTGCGCATTACAAATCCCGTTAATTTGGCGGTAAGTTCGGGAAACAGGGCATGCGATAATTTTAGTGCGAGAGATGCGCCGCCGATATATTTATTTGATTTTGGCGAAACTGCGACGTTCACCATTGCTTCTGCAACCAATTTCGGATCGTAAACCGGAGCGGCGGGCTTCAACACCTTATTGGTGTAATTACCTGCATGATGGATTCCGGGCGTATCTAAAAAAGCAGGGTATAAATCGCATACATGAATATGCGGCCAGACGGCCAATTCTGCCTTTAAGGCTTCTGAGAATCCCCTCAGCCCAAACTTACTGGCTGTATACCCGGCACCGTATGGCACAGGTAAAAATCCGCCGATGGATATATTATTGATTAATATGCCGCGTTGCTGTGATTTGAAAATCGGCATTACGGCATGTGCCCCGTAAATGTATCCCAGCAGGTTTGTGCGGATCACTTGCTCATGAACCTCAACCGGAGTATGACTAAATTCCCCGGCAGCCAGCACACCTGCATTATTTATCCATATATCTATTCTTCCTGCCCAATCACTTGCAGTGTTAGCCAGATTAATCACCGATCCCGGATCGGTAACATCTGTGGCAACAACCAGTACTGTTGCACCAAAATGCTCGCATTCATGCGCTACTTCATTTAAAGATTCTTCATTCCGGGCGGCTAATATAAGTGCAGGCTGATATCGTGCAAACTCTAATGCTGCTGACCGCCCCACACCGCTCGATGCGCCGGTGATCACTATTGCCTTATTTTTTAATTCTTCATACAAGTTCATAAAGTGATAACTATCTGTTTCACTTTATGTTTCCATTGAATTAAAATTACGATTCATAAAAATAGCGATGAATTTCAAACCCATCGCTATTTATCGAAGCATATTACTATCTATACCGCTACCGGCAATTCTTCCTCAACTGCAATAGTCGGGTTAATCGTTTCATCGTCTTTTTCAACCCTTAAATTGCCAACAATATGTTGCTGGCGATTTGGCGTATTCTTGCCCATGTAATATTCCAGCAGACTCTTGATGTTGGCATCCTTCAGGATAACCGGATCAAGACGGATGTCTTTTCCGATAAATAAGCCGAACTCTTCAGGTGATATTTCACCCAAACCTTTAAATCGGGTGATTTCGGGTTTGTTACCTAATTTGGCTATTGCATTGCGGCGTTCTTCGTCGCTGTAGCAATAGATGGTTTCTTTCTTGTTACGCACCCTGAACAATGGCGTCTGCAGGATAGACACATGGCCCGCCTTCACCAGATCGGGGAAGAATTGCAAAAAGAAGGTCATCATCAGCAAACGGATGTGCATACCGTCCACGTCGGCATCGGTAGCTATTACTATGTTATTGTAACGTAAACCATCCAGACCATCCTCAATATTCAGCGCATGCTGCAATAGATTGAACTCCTCGTTCTCATAAACCACCTTTTTGGTCAGCCCATAGCAGTTCAGCGGCTTACCTTTTAAGCTGAAAACTGCTTGCGTTTGCACATCACGTGATTTAGTGATCGATCCGCTTGCCGAATCACCTTCCGTGATAAATAAGGTAGTATCCTGCTTACGCTCATGGTTATCATCAAAATGCAATTTGCAATCGCGCAGTTTACGGTTATGCAGGGATGCTTTCTTAGCCCGTTCGTTCGCCAGCTTTTTGATACCTGCAATATCTTTACGTTCACGTTCTGATTGCAATATGCGTTTTAGCAGTGCATCGGCCGTAGCCGGGTTTTTATGCAGGTAATTGTCTAATTCCTTTTTAACAAAATCGTTAATAAATGTACGTACTGACGGGCCTTCAGGGCCGATATTCTGCGACCCCAGCTTGGTTTTAGTCTGCGACTCAAATACCGGCTCCTGAACTTTTATAGCAATGGCACCAATAATGGATGCACGTATATCTGAAGCGTCAAATTCCTTTTTATAAAATTCCTTTAAGGTTCTCACAATTGCCTCGCGGAAGGCGGCCTGGTGCGTTCCACCCTGTGTGGTGTGCTGACCATTCACGAAGGAATAATATTCCTCGCCATATTGCTGCCCGTGGGTCATCGCTATTTCAATGTCCTCCCCTTTCAGGTGGATGATAGGGTAACGCATCGTTTCGGAATCTGCGTTACGGCTAAGCAGGTCGTGTAAACCTTTTTCAGAGAGATATTTTTGCCCGTTAAAATTGATCGTTAAGCCTGAATTAAGGAACACATAGTTCCATATCATATTCTCAACAAACTCAGGAATAAAGTGATAATGCCTGAAGATACTGTCGTCGGGGGTAAAGTTAATGGCTGTACCGTTACGTTGTGAAGTTTCTTTTTCGGCCTCATCGCGTACCAGTTCACCTTTGGCAAATTCAGCTATTTTGGTTTTGCTATCGCGATAGGACTGCACCGTAAATGCAGCGGAAAGCGCATTCACTGCCTTGGTACCCACACCATTCAAACCCACTGATTTCTGAAATGCCTTGCTGTCGTATTTACCACCCGTATTGATCTTAGATACACAATCGATCACTTTACCCAATGGAATTCCACGGCCATAGTCGCGCACACTTACCTTATGATCGCTCAGGTTCACATCAATGGTTTTACCGGCGCCCATCACAAACTCATCGATAGAGTTATCCATGATCTCCTTCAGCAACACATAGATACCATCATCATAAGCCGATCCATCGCCCAGTTTACCGATATACATACCGGGGCGCAGGCGTATGTGCTCCTTCCAGTCGAGCGACCGTATACTGTCTTCACTATAATCTATTGGTTCTGCCATTTCTTTATTCGTTGTAAAGTTGAAACGTTGTAAGGTTGCAAAGTTATACCTTGCAATGTTGTAAAAATATCTGATCGGGCCGGCAAAAATATGCCAACTTTTCAACATTTAAACCTTCCGCTAAAACTTCAGGATTTAAACCTCAACGCCTTGCTGGCCTTAAAGATGTTTTTGAAAAACTCAGAGCCCTTATCGTTACCGAAACAAACAGCAACGATAGTACCCGCATGATCTTTATGAAGCGTGATCAGCAATGCATATTTATAATGCTTGGTTTCGTTTGCATCGGCCAGTTCTAAAAGATAGGTTTTGCCTTCGCTAGCGTTATACCGAGCCAGGTAATCCGGCGGAACGATGGTGGTAAAATAGCTTTGTCCGCCGGTAAGTTCACTGGCCAGCGTGAGTCCTGTTTTATTGTATAACGAGTCGGGGTTATCTTCAGTTTTGAGGGTATCGCTGGCCATGTGCAAATAACTTGCCATCAATCTTTTTTGCGAACATACTTTAAACCACACTTCAAAATCCTCACCCGGTAGCTCTAATGCGTAATCAAAAGACAAAGTATCGTTATTTACTGCTTTTATCTCTCTAAATCCCTCAGGAAAAGTATAGGTTGCATTTGCTTCTCTTGCCAGCCTGATGAATTTTTTAAACTGTTTGCTTTCTTCTTTGCCTTTTTGTCCGCCAGGTACGTGACTCACCTGTTGCGACATCGCTAAAGCAGCAATGCACCCAAGCACCACCATCAATAAAAGATGCTTAAAAAAACGCGAACAGATTGCAAGAGAATACATTGTGATAGGTAATCAATAAATATACCGGGGTAAAACAAATTTATAATAAATTTAGATAAAAGCGCTATAAAGTCTTAACTATTTGATTATAACTAAATTATACTCCACCACGCTGTCGTCCATTTACAAAGCGTTCAATCATCATCGCTGCAACGGTATCACCCGTTGCATTGAGCAGTGTGGCCACCGGATCAATTAATGTTCCTACAATAATAGCAGGCGGCAATGCTTCCGGTGGAAGTCCGTAAGCCGATATAAAAAGGATTTCGCCCACATAGCCGCCGTTGGGTATGCCGCCTTCCACAACGCTTACCAGTACCGTCATACCAAGCGCCAGTATGATCGTTTCCGGAGTGTTGAAGCCCTTTCCGAACATGGCAAATACAACCGCCATTTTCAGGATGGATGATATGCTGGAGCCGTCTTTATGCAAGGTGGCGCCCAGCGGAATGGTGATACCGGTCACCATATCCGAAACGCCCATCTTTTTTGCGCCATCCAGGTTGGCGGGAATGGTTGCAATACTGCTGCAGGTTCCTACTGCAGTTGCGGAAGGGATGATATTATTTCGCCAATATGTTTTTATGCCTTTTAAGCCTCCTGCTACAAAAGCATAAAATGTAAACCCTGCCGCATAATAAAATATACTTACACCATAACCAATACCCATGGTATGTGCATAGGTACCAAATAATGAAGGACCGAAATAAGCTACCTGGTAGGCGAAATAGGCGCCCAGTCCTATCGGGCCCACCTTCATGATCAGTATAAATACCTGCTGGAATACTTCATTCCCGGATGCTAGAAATTGCCTGAAATTTTGCCCTTTCTCGCCCGACTTTAACGTCCCGAACCCTACTACGATAGCGAAAATGATCATCGCTAACATATTCTTTCGCGACAGCAACTCAAAAAAATTGCCGGTACTTAATATCTGTGTTACCTGATCGCCGGTGATAGCTTTGTTAATATTCTGTACCTGGTTGCCTGCGGATGCCGTTGCAGGGGGATGAATAGGAAAAAGCGTTACCGCTATAATAGTTAACACAGCGGCGATGAGCACCGTCGCCAGGAAGGTTGCCGACATGATCCCTATTATTCGCCCTAACTTTTGCGTGCCCTGCACGTTGGCTATTGCCGAAGCGATGCCAAAGAAAACCAGAGGGATTACCGCTACAAAAAGCAGGTTCAGAAAAATATCGCCAACAGGCTTCACCACCTCAGCTTGTTTGCCAAATACAATACCGATAACACTGCCGATAATGATGCCGCCTAACAGCCAGAATATCCCGCGGTAACTATCGATCCAACTATGCTTTTTTGACATTTCCGAAAATAACACAATAAAAATTGAAAAAGTAATAATTAAGCGGCCTTCAAGATATTCACAATTGTTACTTATTAAAAAAATTTAAAAAGTATTTGCACTTATAAATTTTTTGACTTATGTTTGTTTACCTTAATCAAAGTCGCAATGACTTGCATTTAGGGGCCTTTACATCGAATATGTTAACACATAGAATACAGCTCTCTTTAGTTATTTCACTCTCGCGGTGGAATGATTTGATAGTTAAATTGGTTTGAACGAAAGTCCTCGCAATTGCGGGGATTTTTTTTGTGTTAATTTTTTTCAATGGTAACAAAGAGATCATGAGCGGTGGTAGATTGAGTTGTGGCTCATGATGGTTTTTTTGCATGAATTTTTTACAACCTGAATATATTTTAGACTATGGCGCGATTAAATTTATTGGAAGAGACCCGGTATGAGAAGTTGCCGGTGAGCGTATTTGCAAACCAGAAAGAAGCCTCCCTGTCGGTGGCCC
>Ga0157375_10002508_pt1 | contig 15919 bp, 16 predicted proteins | sample M35metaG_FD_115311 | JGI IMG/M metagenome (GOLD analysis project Ga0157375, IMG submission 115311) | Miscanthus rhizosphere microbial communities from Kellogg Biological Station, Michigan, USA - M3-5 metaG | ecosystem: Host-associated > Plants > Roots > Rhizosphere > Soil | place: USA: Michigan...
ACACCACAGATTACGATTACGACACCTATCGTGCACTCTCCAGCATTGTCACCGGAGACGGAACCACGACGTTCGCTCGGGACACCATGGGACGGGTCACTGGGACGACTGAAGGCACTCACACTGTAGGCCGAGCTTACGATGCTCTCGGGCGATTGACTTCTTACACGGACTCCAGTGGGCGGGTCATAAGCTATTTGTATAACACGGCTGGCTTTCTCCAGCGCCTGACCTATCCAGACAGCACATACGTTACCTACACCTACGATGCCGATGGAGGGCTAACTGGAGTCACTGACTGGGCATCACGGGTTACTACCATTGCCCGCGACACGATGGGTCGAATTTCTTCGATCACCTACCCCAATGGTGCAAAACAAGAATACACATACGCTCCAACTGGTCAGATCGCGACGATCGTTTCAAAGGCCAGCGGTGGCACCGCGTTTCTCTCACGAACCATCTCGTATTCCGACGATGGATTCATAACTGGAGATACGGGGGCCCCGGCCCCATCAGCCATTCCTTCAGATACGACACTGACTTTTGATTCAGATCACCGCGCTCTGACGTTCAATGGGAGTTCTTTAGTTTTCGATCTCGACGGTAATCTAACGACTGGCCCTACAGGTTCTAGCCCCCCGTATTCGATCGGACCCCTGACTTATGACTACCGGAATCGCCTCACGAGCGCCGGCGGTGTAAGTTCCTTTTACGACCCAGAGGGTCGCAGGACGTCGATTACAGATTCCACGGGCACCACGACATTCGTCTATGACCCGATCGAACCATTGGACAGGGTCTTGGCCCGGATAGCTCCGGGCTCGACGACAACTAAGTTTGTTTACGGGGCAGACGCCGGATTGCTCTACGAGGCAACTGGAACTGCCATCAAGGCATATCATTACGACGATCGAGGCTCCACCGTCGCGTTGACTGACAACACCGGTGCAGTTTCAGATACTTTCGCTTATGGCCCCTATGGTGAGAATTTTGGGCGCACCGGATCCTCACAGACACCGTTTCTCTACAACGCCAAATATGGCGTTCAGACGGACGAAAACGGCCTGCTATCCATGCGAAGCAGGTTTTATAGCCCCGCGCTTAAAAGGTTCATAAACGAAGATAGCTACTTGGGTTCGCCTGAAGAACCGCTGACGTTAAATCGCTACACATTCGCCAACGGGGATCCCATTCGCCTTTCTGACCCATTTGGCTTCATGGCGTCAGACGCGCATGTTGGCACCCGAATTCTCGGCGGAATTCAATTTTTGGGAGGGGCAGCCGGGTTCTCTGGAACAGGTATTCTGGCAGCACGCACTCCAGGGAAGTCGAAGCTGCTTCTAGGCGGTTGCGCCCTTCTTGCTGCCGATCAGGCACAGGCGGGCTACCGCACCATGCTGTCCGGTGAGCAGACGGAGTCTTTCCTCAATATCGGACTTCAGGCGGCAGGGCTTACTGCCCAGCAAGCCGTGGTTTTAGAAATCGCGGCAAATTTGGGTTCAGATGCTGCCGCGCTGGTGCTTCAACGCGCGTTGCAAGCAGGCACACGCGCGGTTGCCGAGAAAATTGGATCAATTCCTTCACTACAGGGACGGGTTCCAAACCCAGCAAAGTTTATTGAAAACGGCGGTAGCGTAACATATCACGTAGATGGTGCCGCGACATATTCGTTAGCGGATGGAACGGCTGTTAGATATAACAATCTCGGATTCCCAGACTTCTCTCCGTATCTTATAAGGGCACTGCCGGAGAAAGTCAGGTTAGCATCATGTTGACGGGGAATCGGGCGCTTGACGACGTTGCTGCAAATGCTGCCGCTGGGTTCAGTAAAAAACCACTTGGCTACACATGGCACCACAACGAAGATACAGGACTCATGGAACTTGTTGACAGCAACGTTCATGATATATTCTCCCACACAGGAGGGTTCTCGCTGAACGGCAATTGAGTATGAAAATTACGGAATACATTACTGAAGTTCGTCCAGGAGAACACGAAATTGAAGAGTTCTGCCGTTTTTCTCAAACACAACTACCTGAAGATTATAAGGCGTTTCTCAAAAACGAAAACGGCGGACGCCCGGACCCGTGTAACTTCCGACTTACTAACCACAATGGGGGACTTGAGGAGGGAGGCGTTGATTTTTTCCTCGCTCTATATGATGGAAAAATCGGGAGTCTCAAAATGACTTTCACCAATTTTAAAGGTCGTTTACCCGCTGGTTTTCTGGCAATTGGAAGGGACCCTTTTGGGAATCTAATTCTTTTGAAAACGTCAGGTGACAATTTTGGTAAAATTTATTTTTGGGATCACGAAAAAGAAGATAGTGAGCCAACTCTAAACAATGTTTTTTTTGTCTCAGACTCTTTTTCTGAATTTATTGGCAATCTTTTTCACTACGTAATAACCGAAACTCCGTAACTCCAGCGACGTTTCCTCTTAAAAATTTGCGAGCATCTCATATTCGAGGGCGCTTTTGCTTAACCCTCCAGCGCAAACCACGCATTTTTCGGATAGAAGTTTTCCTTCAATCCCCAAATTATGGATAATCATATCATCGATTTGCTGCCGCTGCTTAATCAGGAACCGGTTTAACGCGATAGCGCCACGGAATTTTGGATCCACATGGAATATAAGTAAGCCCCGGCGAGCGAACATAACATGCTGAGATCGCCGAGCTTCAATCAACATCGAGAGAGTAGTCGCTGGAGATACCGGAGACGTGAGAGAGGCGGGTGAAGGTATGCCCCAAATTCGACTCATGGCCATCGTAGTTTTATGAAGAGCGGTTCGTAGGGGGTCTTCTTTGATCCTGTGATTGCCCGCCACCAGACCATCCAGTTGCATCAGCATCGATATAAACTCAAGAGGCGTGTAAAAGAGCATGCCTTGGTAAAAGCGATTAAAAGTCACACATGGCAGTTTCCAACTGCTCTTTCGTGTGCCCTCCCGCTTCCACAACAATGCTCTCTAAAAGCGGATGCGACAGGCCCAACTCTTCCACAATCAATCTGTCGATCTGGGTGCGTTGCTCGGTGAGCAATGAACATACCGCGGTTGAAATACGAAGCTCGCGGCTGACACCCGAAACAAACGTCCGACGACGAGCAAAAATCGTTTCGAGTGCTCGTCGGCTCTCAATCAGAATTGAAAGCACGGTCGCAGGATTGTGGGCCTTCATCAGGTCCTCCGGTCGCGGGATCCGCCAAGCTTTTGACATGGCTCTCGTCGTTGCGTAAAGCGAGCGACGGAAACCAGGTTCTGCCAGTAATGGGTGGCTGAAGTCGCCCTCAATCAGGCTGTCGAGTTCCATGATGAGGGTCACAAACTCCATGGGTGTGTAAACCAGCATACGTAATAAATTAGAGGTCTTGCACGGGGTAGGCGGAGAGGTCACCCATCGCATTGACCCAATAATAGACCCGCATCCTCACCTGACGTTTCGATATGTGGCGATTCAACGGCGTGAACACTTGAAACGAGAATGCGATCTCTGCCGGGTAGATTGTTGAACCCGCTGTAGGCGCCTCTACCGGCAGTAAACCTCGCATTGCCCCGCCCTCTGTTCCAGATGCTCGGAAGGATGGTCCCCAGCGGATGTCGGTAATCGAAAACTCCTGCACTTCTCCGCTCATTCGCTCCAGCAGAGTGACCGTGGATTTTAGTGCGTCGGTCGCTTGCTGAACCGAAGGCTGCGTGGGTCGCGCTGGCGTTGAAGGCGGCACAACAGGTGGCTGTGAGACCAATATGGGATTTTCTGCGGGGCCTTTTCTTGAGCAGCCAACTTGTCCGATCAGAATTACCGATGCCACCAATACCGGAACTCCCAAACCGCTCTTTCGAAAAAGCCGGGTGATTCGCTTCCAGGACGTGAAAATACAGCCGAGGATCAACAAGATGGTCACTCCGGGCTCAGGGACTGCGCTTGCATACACTACGGGAACTCCGAGCGACTGCATCCAAGTGGTATATGGGGCTGTCGCTACTGCGACCGAGCCATTGCCGTAGGTCCCCCGAATCCCTCCACCCCACGATATAAAACCGCTCGTGATGCCCACCAACCCCCATCCGTTCGCGGTGCTCAGAAACCAACCTCCCCCGGAATCGCCGGGGGCCACTTGGCACTCGAGCGACGTTGGCGTATTGAGCGAATACGGTGACGTTCCGCCCACGTAGGTGTAGCCTGCTGGCGAGTCGAAATCGGCCCAGAGGACCTTCCCACCGTCCGAACTGCCCTCGATCTTGTTTGTGCCCGCTCGGGGCGTCCCAAGCGTCCCATCGGAATATCCCGTCGATCCAGTGCCCGTATTGCCAATTCCAACCAACGATGCCGTTTTTCCAATAACCGTTCCCGCATCGTAAAATCGTGCCGGAACAATGGGTGGATTGAGGGTTAGTCGAAAGACGGCGATGTCATCCACAAACACGCTGTCGGTATTGCCAGTGGTGGGATAGATCGAAATTGTCGCCAAGTCGGCCGTGTAAAGAACGCCCCCGACACGGAAGGTCAGTTTACTCGGATCGTCGCCCACGACGTGAGCAGCAGTCAGCACCCAGCCGTCACCCAAATACGTTCCAGATCCGACATCCACCAAAGAGCCGGTGGATCGGGTCGCGTTGACCCGGCCAGAGGCCGTAAATTGAGATGCTGCGTTTTGGTATGATGCGTCGCTGACAGTGTCCAGAATCACCAATGCATCCGCCCGGTTTTCACAGATGCAAACGCTCGAAACGACGGCAAGCAGCCGCAGATAATTATTCATCAAGAGTCGAAACCGCAGTGCGGATTTGAAGAGGTTATGTATCCAGGTGGACGGGGCGATCAACCAAGTGAACGTTCCGAAAACCGGACGACGCGGACATTGACGTAGCGTTATGTATCGCGCAAACAAAATCGTTCATTACTCTGAACGTTTATTACTCTGGACGATGGCCATGCTCCAATGTGCGCCATGCCCGGCCGCCTCGAACGACGTTTGTCCCAGTTCCTGAAGACAGCGAGGGGAGCGGATTCCTACGCAGCGTTCGGAAAACGGTGCGGTTTACCGAAATCCACCGTCTATGCGATTGAATTGGGATACAGTTCCGTCCAGATCGATACACTCGAGCAAATCGCCAAAAAGTTGGGCGTTACTTTGGTCGATATTTTCGGCGACGACGCGACCACCATTCTCGGCAAAAAGAAAACGTCATCATTGCCTCGCCTGGATTCGACGAACGACCACGCGGATTAATGCCCGTAAATTTCCTCCCGGTGGAGGAATGCCACTCCACCTCCTTCCAGGATTTTTGACGCTGCTTCTTTCGTTTCGCTTCGGTAGGTGGATCGCGGTCACACACGAATCGGACCCAAGTTTTCATGTCGAATTCGTCTTCTCATACTTGCCCGACTGATCCGAACCGATAGCTTCGAGTAATACGATAATAATGAAGCGCTTGGCCCATGTAGAGAATGATAGAGGCAGTGAGATCATTTCGATCTGGGAAGCTGCGCACCGAAAAAGGAACAATCCTCGGATCTGGGACGGACACACCTACTACGACATCGCACGCCTTCGACCGATGAGCGCCCGGACGACAGGCAAAAATGAGATCACCTTTGCCTACAAGCCTGGATATGGTCCCCCGGGCCATGGAGAAGGCTCGAAAGGCATCGCACACGAGCTTGTCCAGGAGCACATGTGCCATCTACAGGATTGGCACGTCACGATTCTGAATCGGGAGATTGATCTCTCTTTTGAAAAGGTCGAAGACGAGATTCTCTACACACATCCAGAGACCAACGAAAAGATTTACGTGGATTGCGTGGCGACACTGAAGCCCACATCTCCGTTCGTCTCTGTCTTCGGAAGCGAGATTGCCATTGAGGTCGTTGACAAGCACGACATCTCTCTCACCAAACAGCAAATCCTTCAGGAACTCGGCGTAACCACTTTCAAATTTAAAGTTTTCGAAGAATGGCACATCAAAACAGCCGATGAACCCTTCAAGACTGTAGATGACATCCGAGTCCTCAGAAACCGGATCAATGGAGCACTGGAAAAAGCGAGCACTCTGAAGCTTGTTTACTGTTCCAACGCGGTGAATACCGCGTTCGATTTGATGGGGATTCCGAAAAAGGTAAAAGCCACACCGAAGGCGGTTCCGGCGGTTCCAGTGCCAATGCCAGTGCCAGTGACGGTGCCAGTGCGTCCGACGCCCCCTGCTCCTACTGTTCCTTCTACTGCCCCCGCGGCTGCTCGTTTCACGTCGGCTCCACCTGCCGTTCCTCCAACTCCCCCCGCCCCACCTCGAGTGATTCAGGCCAACGTTGCTTCAGGGCCCGCCCGGCACAGATCCAATGAGAAAAATCCGGCCGGATTTGCGATTGCCGCAATCGTCTTCGTTGTTCTCGGCTTGGCTGCGGCATGGATCACCGCCGATACGCACTCTGCGACATGGCCGGACTCTCTGCATACTGCGTTCTGGATAGTAATTGGTTCATCCGTTTTGTCGGCCATTTCCGCGTCAATATCTCTGTCTATCAAAGGGACGTGGTATGGAATTGTCCTCACGATATTGTGCGTCCTGTATGCTGGTTTATTTTCGCTATTCGCGATTTCTCTAGGATTTCATTGATGGACGGCGCTGCGGCACGGGCCACGGCTCAATTTGCCTTGTGATTTTGGGTCGGATGGGATGTATTTTCCGCGTTCGCGGTCAATTTCTTCCGGAATAGCTCTGGATGATTCCGTGTAGTCGCCTACGGAGACCGAAGACTGAGATGTTGTCGCGTTAGTTCCGATTGAAATTAAAGTTGTAGATCGAGACGACCCTAAGAAAAAATGGGGAGACGAAAAATACTTAGATAGCGGCAAGCCTATTTACTCCGGCGAAAGCTGTGGAGATATGGTTAGCTTTAAGTTAGCGGGCACGGATACCTGGACCTCCATGAATTGGACGTGGACAGCAACCGGACCAAATGGTGAGACGATTAACGGCCCTACTGGAGCCGGAAAGACAGAGTGGAAGATCGCTGATGGCGACCAAGATACCGCTGTTGATTGGGTAAAATGGAAGCCCGGCAAGTGGAAGATCAAAGTTCAGATCGGCACGATCACAACTGAGTTCGAACAAGAAATCGCTATTAGAACAGAGCAGTATTTTTGCTTTGGAACAATCCCTGTGGAATCGGAACCAACTGCCGGGGTCTTACAGAGAATTATAGATCAATGGGCTTGTCCGGACATTCTAGGGACTTTGCTTCGAGTTCCAGGAGGAGGCGTAAACAACCCTGCGGGTGACCACTTTATTCCAAAAGACGAGCCTAACCGAGTTTATACAATTCATCGGCTGCTCAATGCCACACGCAACCTTGATCCAGTGCCACAACTTAAAGCGGAAAAGGGTTTAGATGAAGCCTGCGGACTCGATCCCTATAAGCACTATAGATTCTTTGCCGGGTGCCAGTTTAAATTTAAGGTGAAGGATAACAAATTGACAGCAAAGCCGGAATTTGTGCCAGACAGCAAAGCTGATCTAGTAGGATTTACTCCAACGCCATGCTCGCAATCTAATGGCATGGCAGGAGTGATAGGCCAGAAAGATACAGAAAGCGGAAAGGTAAAAGGGCCGGACGGCACCAGTGAAGCAAAATCTGGAGATACAGAGTTCTCATACCTCTCGAAAAATCGAGTGGGCTCATTTGGGCAAAGCGGCTGGAAGGTAATTTCAGGCCACGATATGCCGTGGGTATTTTTGCGTTTCCGCTTTGAAACTAAAGATGACGGATTGATCGACACTCGGTTTAGCAATGGAGCAAGCAACAATCCGAATGGGCCAGATGCAACAAAGGATTATTCCTTGGTTCCGACGATTTATGTTTACCGCCGATATTACGACCTTCCATCGAGTCAGTGGAAACTTCAGCAGATTCAAAAACTAGATGAACAACGACGCCCCTTCATGTCAATAGGTGCGCCTATCTCTGGAGCGGATTACGTTCTCCCATAAAAATGAAAAAAACTCTCTTTATTTTAATAATGACTTTGGGAAACCTAAGTGCGGGTCCTATTAAAGACATGGCAACCAACAACCCGGATGGCATGATGAACTACATTCACACAGCGGATTACCCGACGTTGTTGCAGTTTGTTCAAGATGCTTATGCCGAACATTTAGCCGCTCCCGACGACGCAATACTTCAATATGTTTGGACGTTGGCCATCAATGAAGCCGACTTAACAAAGCAGATTCCTTTGGCGACAGACTTTAGCTTGTCACAAGGTGACCTCGCCATGAAGCAACTTGGAGCGAGGGCAATCTGGTTGGCAACGCTGCAAGGGGCAACACCAACTCCGACTCAAAAGGAGCAGGCAATCACGAAGTTAAAAGCTCAACTATCCGCCTTGACCACGCCCAGCCAAGAGGCTTTTCAGGTAGCGCTTTATACTTCTAACGCACTTCTTGTGCTCGGCGATGATGCGGGATTGGATGCCCTTTTGACATCCAAGGAAGACGTCAGTAATTACCGTGCAAAGGATAACTGGACGCCGACCAGCACAGCCACGGTCTTCCAGACTCTAGCGACTCAATACACGCAACTTGGGAACGACCCGAACACCGCCAACAACGACGTAGAAAAAACCACGGCTGCGTTTTATCGTCGAGCCAAAGAACGCCGAGATCAAAACAAGGAAGTGAAAGCGCTTCAGCCTTTGGTGAATCTCGATCAAATCAAAAAGTGAGGTCATCTTCTAAAGTCCTCCTATGGCTTTTTTTAGCTCTGATTTTGATAGGGCTCCTTGTGGTCGCCTTCTTCCTTCGTCTGTTCTTTAGCAGCTTCGGGTGAGTTCGTTTGGCAAGATCATCGCACGGATCGTGGTGCTGACTGTCGCGGTTGTGGTGCTGGCGACGATCACTTGGTTCGCGGTGGGTTTTATTGAGGACGGAATCGATGCACGGATGATGGCGTTTCAAAGCGAGCCCCTCGAAGGACGAGATTATTGGAGGTGGCACTATTTCAAAGAAAGCATGCCCGGGAATCTGACCCTTTTTGCTGCACTTGCAGCGTTGTGGGGTGGTTTGATTTGGGCGTGGGTGTCGGCCGTAAAAACCGCGATTCACAAATCTCCGTAGTTTTTCCTGCATGAAATCGAAACCCCTCTGGCTGTGTTTCGTCATGGTGACGATCGCGGTGGCCGGAGTTGCCATTCTGACGCTGACGCCAGTTCCGGACGGACCCGGAGCACTTACCGCATTGAAAAATGTTCCGAATTACGTCGCCCTGTTGCTTTGCTTTTTTGCGGCCATCGTGTGCGTGATTCGCAGGCCGCGACCACCACGCGATTGAGAAGGAATTGCAACCGCGGCTAGCTGCTTTTGGTCGTGCTGCGGCGCTGAGCACGAACGAACGGCTCGAGCAGTTCGACGATTTTTTGTTGCTGCCGTCGCGGTAGCTTGGCGGCGGCTTCGAACAACTGCCCCAACCGACCGGCGGGACGGGTGCGCTTGGGTGCGGATTGCCCGAGCAATTCTTCGATTGTTACGCCGAGCGCGGTGGCGATTGGCAGCAGCATATCCGAGCGCGGAATCTTTCCCGTGGATTCCCAGAACTGCACATTGGACGGGTTCTCGCCAATTTGTCGGGCGAGTTCGCGCTGAGAAATCCCCGCAGCTTCGCGGAGGTCTTTGAGGCGGGATGCGGCTTTTGCCATGTCGCGGTCATCATATTCGATGAGTGGAAAAGCGGCTTGCATGTAACCAGTATGCTGGTCATACCTGCGCAGCGAAATAAATCTTGACGGTTTTTTTGATGCATCCCGACTTCGCTGAGATCAAGCGCACGACAGACATTGTGGCCGTTGTGGGGTCTTACGGGATCGCATTACGCATGGTCGGATCCGATCACGTCGGCCTCTGTCCGTTCCACGATGATACGACGCCATCGCTGCGGGTGACCCAGGCAAAAGGTCTGTTCCGTTGTCCGGCGTGTGGAGCGACTGGAAATGTCATCCAGTTCGTCGCGAAGAAAGAAGGCATCACCGATCGCGAGGCCGCGCTCAAAATATTGGGTGAACTTCCCAATGTGGTCCGGGCCTCGGAACTTCCGATCATGCCTCCGGTTCCAGGCACGCCACCACCGGACCTCTTCACCGCAGCTATCGACCATTACCACGCGGCATTGTTCAGCCGCGACACGCGCGGCCTCGACTACCTCAAAACGCGCGGCCTGGTGGACATTGAAACTCTCCGTCATTTCAAGGTCGGGTTCGTTGCCGGCAGTCTCAAAAGTCAGCTTGGGGCTGGCCAGGTGAAGGCGCTTGGCGCGTTGTTCAACGAGAAGGGCAACGAGCGATTTTATCTTCGCGTCGTGGTGCCGATCTTTGACGAGGATGGCACGCCGGTGGGACTTTACGGGCGCTCGATACAGCCCGACAACGCAACGCCACATCTTTACCTTCCTGGCGAGCATCGTGGAGTCTGGAATTTTCCAGCGGTAGCCGCGCATCCGGACGAACTGCTGGTCACCGAGGCGATCCTGGACGGGCTCGCGATTTTCGCGGCCGGGAAACATAACGTCACGTCCACCTACGGGGCGGATGGCTGGACGCCGCATCACGACGCGATGGTGAAAAATCATGGCGTCCGAAAGCTTGTCTTTGCCTTCGACAACGACGCGACGGGCGAGAGAGCTTCCCGGGAACAGGCTCAAATACAGGACGGACGAGGTGTTCGGTGTCACCGCATCAAGTGGCCGCAGGGCGTGAAAGATCCATGCGACTACTTTCTTTATCAGCCGTCCACCGACAGTTGCGGGACATTGGAGACGTTCGTGGAGTTGGTCTCCGTTGCTCCGCGCATCGGATTTTCTCGCACGACCCAAGCCCGTTTAACGCTCACCGAACGCACGGGCGATGGCGCCTTGTTCCAGAACGGCAGCATGAGCTACCGAGTGCGCGGAGTTGGTGGCAGCGGACTGCGGGTCGTCGTCACCGTTCGCAAAGATGGTGGCGTCGGGCATGTGGACAACATCGATCTTTACGGCGCTCGATCCCGACGTGTCTTTTCGACCGCGGCCGCCGAACGACTGGAAGTCGAGGCGGAGAAGATCGAGGAGGACCTTCTTTCGATCGTCGAACAATGGGAGGCGCTGCAAATCGACGAGGACCACGAAGGCGCACCAGTGCAGGCTTCGGTGACCATCACCGAAGCAGATCGCGAGGAAGCCCTGGCGCTTTTGCGATCGCCCAATTTGCTCGATCGGGTGGCGGCCGATCTCGAACTCGTCGGTTATGTTGGCGAAGAGAGAAATAAAAAACTGGCCTACCTAATCGGCACGAGCCGACGACTGCCGCACCCACTCTCGGCCATCTTTCGCGCGCAGTCGGGCTGTGGAAAATCCTTTTTGATGGAATGCGTGGCTGACCTCACGCCACCCGAGGACGTCCATTACTTCAGTCGTCTGACGCCACAGGCACTCTATTATCTCGAGCCGGACACGCTCGCCCATCGACTGCTCATCGTCGATGAACGCGACGGCTCGGAAGAGGCCGAATATCCGATCCGCACGCTGCAAACCCGACGCCAGTTGAAGCTGGCCGTGCCGGTGAAGGATCCGAACTCCGGAAAAATCAAAACGGTCGTGCTCACGATCAACGGCCCGATCGCCTACATGGAGAGCACCACCAGTCAGCGCATCAATCCCGAGAATGCGAATCGCTGCTTTGAAATTTATCTCGATGAAAGCGAGGCTCAGACGCAGGCGATCTTCGCCGCGCAACGGCGGTCCCGCACGCTCGAAGGCTGGCAGGATGAGCGTCAGCGGGCGGTTGTGGTGCGAGCCCACCACAACGCGCAGCGTCTGCTTCGCCCGTTAAAAGTCATCATTCCGTTCGTCGAGTTGATCGATTTCCCGGCCGCCTGGCTTCGCGGCCGTCGCGACAATGATCGGCTTTTATCGCTCATCGAAGGCATCGCGTTTTTGCACCAGCACCAGCGCACCGTGAGCGGGGAAGGGGCGGAAGAATACATCGAGGCGAACCTCGACGACTACGCCGCGGCCCATGATCTCGCGCACGTTGTCTTTGCGCAGGCGGGCAGTGATGTTCCAAAGCCCAGCGCCGACTTCTTGGCCAGGGTCGAGGCATGGGCGATCGCCGCAGCGGCCGCCGGCGAGCAGCAACTCGAGGAGTTTTGGTTCACGCGCCGGGAAGTCCGCGAGGCTGTGCGATTGCCCGATCATGTCGTGAAGCGGCTCATGCGTGAAATCGAGGAACTCGAATACGTGGAGGTCCGCCGCGCCCTGAAGGGCGGATCGTTCCGTTACCGGCTGCTTCCGCAAAAAAAGGCCGCACCCGTGCTCGACGGCCTGACCGCTCCCGACGTGCTCCGCGAAAAGTGGGACAAGTGGAACAAAAGTGGAAATCGGTCAAAACCACCCGCCGAGGCCCATGAAACCTAGCTAAATCCCAAGTGGTGGAACTGGAACAGGAACGCATGGAAAACGAAATAGAAACGATCCCGGCTCTGCTCGTGGATTACAAAAAATGGATCGAGTTGCAGGGGTTCACCGAGGACAGCCCAAAGGACCATAGTGAAAAGCTGAATCGCTTCTTTGCGTTCGCGCGGGATCGAGGGGCGGTGGATGAGGCGGAACGAATCGACCTCGCAATGTGCGACGCGGAATTACTCGCCGATTACCAGAGCTTCCTGTTCGAGACCGTGAGCGAAAAGACCGGCAAGCGGCTCGCGACGGCCACGCAAATCAATTACCTGTCCTACACCCAGTCGTTCTTCCGGTTCCTGCGCAAAACCAAGCGCATCGTTCACGATCCGAGCGAGGTCATCAAACTCCCCCGCCACTCGAAGCCGCTGCCGGCGGCGATTTTTACTCCCGAAGAAGTGCGACGGTTGCTCTCGCTGCCCGATCTCCACACGCCGACCGGCTTCCGTGATCGTTGCATCCTCGAGACTTTTTGGGCGACCGGCATCCGGCTCGGAGAGGCCATCCGTCTGCATGTGGCCGATGTGCGTTTCGACGAGGGCTTGATTACGCTCCGAGCCCCGAAAGGCCGAAAAGATCGATCGGTGCCCATTGGCGAGGGAGCGCTCGCATGGTTGCGCGAATACGTCGATCACGTTCGCCCGATCATCGCGGACAATGGCCACGAGAAGCACCTGGGCACGCCAAACCTCTTCCTGAGCCGCTTCGGGCGGCAACTCGACAAGGCGAGCGTCTATTACAAACTCCAGGCTTACCGCCACCGGGCGGGCATCAAAAAGCAGATCGGGACACACACGTTCCGTCACACGCTCGCCACGGAGATGCTCAAACGCGGGGCCGATTTACGTCACATCCAGGAGATGCTCGGCCACCACAACCTGACCACCACGGAGCGTTACATCCACGTCGTTCAGGCCGAATTAAAGAAGGTCCACGGTCGCACGCATCCGCGCGAGTCGGCCGTGTCGGTGGCTCCCCATTACCGCGGATCGCGGTTCGTGCCGGAGGGCGAATAAAATGCATCCGCTCGTCGAACTTTATCAGCAGCATCTTAACTCGCGCCACCTCGCACCGCTCACCGTCGAGCATTGCATCAAACACATCGAGACGTTCCTCGGGTGGCTGCCCGCGGAACCGGATGGCAGCAGGCCCGATCTGCGCGACGCGAAGCTCCAGCAGCTTCTCGATTATCACGAATACCTTCTTCATCGTCCCAAGGCCAACGGCGAGCCTGTCAGCCCCGCCTACCGCCACTTCAAGGTCCACGCGGTGCAGGGGTTTTATGCGTTCCTGAAACTGCGACGGAAAATCATCATGGATCCGTTCGCGGACTTCCCACCGCTGCGAAAACCCCACCGGCTTCCGAAGGGCGTCATCACCAACGACCAGGTGCTGCGCTGGATGCACCAGCCGAACCTGGGCACGGCGACCGGCTTCCGCGATCGAACGGTCATGGAGGTCTTTTATTCGACCGGCCTTCGCGGCGCGGAGATCTGCAAACTCACCGCCTACGATGTGAGCATCAAGGATCGCACGGTGCGCGTCGTCCTCGGAAAAGGTCGCAAGGATCGCATCGTCCCCATCGGCAAAGTGGCCCTCGGCTTCGTCGCCGAATACCTCGATACCGTGCGGCCGCTCCTGCTCGCCAGAAACCGAGGCAAATCCGTCGAACGCCTCTTCCTGACCAATCGCGGCGCCATGATGCAGACCCACGTCCTGCGCAGAATCCTCATGCACTACCGCGACGCGGCCCGGCTGCCTCGCTCGGTCACCGTCCACTCGCTCCGGCATGCCTGCGCCACCGAAATGCTCAAGGGCGGGGCCAATGTCCGGCACGTCCAGGAAATGCTCGGCCACACCTCGCTGCTCACGACGCAGGTTTACACCCGGGTCGTGCCCTCCGATCTCAAGCGCATCCACAAGATCACCGCCCCGAGCGAACGCCGCCGGGTCAACGACGTGCCGACCTTCGACTTCCGCGGCTGGCAGGACAAGAAAAACGGCGGTCACTACCAGTAAACGGCTAGTCTTCTGTCTTCCTAGCCGTTACCCTCTCTGGCAGTGGCCTACCTACCCGCCATCGCCTTCCCACAGAGTAAACGCCTGTCACCCACGCGTTCGGCTTCGCCTCCGCTTACGGCTAAAACCCTTATTCCTTTCGAGTTGTTTACTCTGAAAATCGGAAACGATTTTTCTTCGGGATTTTAGGAGCCCAAGATTCCGAATTAAACAGCGGCCCACAAATCGTGATGGTCCTCCTTGACGGGTTTTCCGTCAAAGTTATGTGCGTGAATGTGTCCTTACTCACCAGAAATCCACTTCTACCCTCTGTGGCTTTACCGTCGCGTATCTTTATGGCATGGTAAGCCTCGAGATGAATGCGACCTATGAGAACGATCATCATCGGATTGATCGCCGGTCCCTGGCGCTCGATGTTGCTGTGCAACGCGAGTTCTTGAAGGATCCGGCTCGCGTTCGTCAAATCGCGGTCGAAAACCTGGAAAGATGGGCCAAGCAGGGGTTCGAGTCTTTGCCGAACGAAGATTGGATGGTCATTTTAGAGACTCTCTCGGATGAGGAGCTTTCTGCGCTCCTCATCGACGAATCTGAAAAGGCTACTGAACTTCGCCAGTCGAGTCCGTTTGTGGGAATCATCACGGAAGAGGAACGCCTGGAAATCTTCCGCAAATATGAACGAGTCCCAGCTAATTCACCTTCTTAGGGCTGCTCACAGGAGCAGCGGGACGAAAGAAATCCTCGTCATTGGCTCTCAGGCGATCTTGGGCGGGAAACCGGATGCCCCTAAGTCGTTACGAATTTCAAACGAAGCTGATTTTTGCACTCCTTTAGACCCTGATTTGTCGAATCTTATAGATGGCTCTCTGGGTGAGCGTTCCGCATTCCACAATACGTTTGGTTATTATGCTCATGGCGTCGCCCAAGAGTCAGCGACACTCCATCCCAATTGGAAAAAGCGCGCCGTTGAGAAAACCTATGACGACGCCCCCGGTATCAAAGCCACCTTTCTAGCTCCGGTCGATATCGTCTATGCAAAGCTGGCGGCCGGACGTGAGAAAGACATGGAGTATATTCGAGAGGTCTTTCGAAACAAGATCATCAAACAGTCCCAATTAGCCAGCCTGATTAACACATGCCCGGACGCGAATGTGAAAACGAAACTCGCCCAGAATTACGAAGTTATCACCGGAAAGAAGATTCCCACGACCCTACCGTCTGCTGAATCTGTCAATAAGAAGGGGAATGTTGGAAAAACTCCCGACACTCCTCCGCTCTGACCCAACGTCCCACAGGGCAGTATTCATGAGAGGAAGCGTTCAAATGAAGCCGCCGAGTTTGATACAGTTTTTCGAATCCCTTCCTGCTCGTGGTGGGGAAGCGGAAGAGCTTCGTCAAAAGCGAATCCTTCAGAGC
>Ga0157375_10002512_pt1 | contig 15912 bp, 16 predicted proteins | sample M35metaG_FD_115311 | JGI IMG/M metagenome (GOLD analysis project Ga0157375, IMG submission 115311) | Miscanthus rhizosphere microbial communities from Kellogg Biological Station, Michigan, USA - M3-5 metaG | ecosystem: Host-associated > Plants > Roots > Rhizosphere > Soil | place: USA: Michigan...
AGATGCCGGTCGTTCCGACCGAGAGCGGATCGGTCTCGGGAAACATCCCCTTGCCCATCAAGGTGGTCGCGACGGGCGCCTGCAGCAGGCGGGCGAGCTCGGCGAGCTCGTCGATCGCGTCGCCCAGCGCGACCCCGTTGCCCGCGAAGATCACCGGGCGCTCGGCGTCGCGAAGCAGGGCCGCGGCTGCGGCGACGCCATCGGCGTCCCCCGTCGCTCGCGTGAATGCGGGTCGGCGGCTCAGCGTCTCGACTTCCGCCTCGACCGGTGCCGAGAAGACGTCCATCGGCACGTCGACCAGGACTGCGCCCGAGCGCCCGGTCTGCGCCAGATTGAGGGCACGCGGAACGACGTCGGGCAGCAGCTTGGCGTCGTCGACCCGCCAGACGCGCTTGCAGACCGGCTTGAACATGTCGCCCTGCGAGGCGTCGGCGTGGAGGCGGATCTGCTGATGCGCCTCACGCGCGTTGTGATACGCGGGCGTGTTGCCGGAGAACACGACCATCGGCGTTCCGTCGGCCGCCGCCGTCGCGACGCCGGTCAATGAATTCGTCAGGCCCGGCGACAGGTGGACGTTGACGACGGCTAGCTTGCCCGAGACCCGGTAGTAGGCATCGGCCGCGTGCACCGCCTGCTGCTCGTGCCGAAACGACACGTACTCGATGCCGAGGCGGTCGCACGAGTCGATCAGGCCGTAGTTGGTGTGCCCGCACTGGCCGAAGACCTTGGTCACCCCCTCCTTCTGGAGGCAGTGGGCGATGTACATCGCTCCGGTCATGCGTGTCGTGGTCATGTCGTCGCTCCGGTTGTCACGAGAGGCTCGCCGTGATCAGGCGCTCCTCGGTCATCTCGCGCATCGCGTAGCGCGGGCCCTCGGTGCCGACGCCGCTCTCCTTGACGCCTGAAAACGGCATCAGATCGACGCGGCTGCTCGAAGGTTCGTTGATGTGCACGACGCCGACATGAAAGCGCCGTGCCGCGTTCAGGGCGCGCATCACGTCGCGCGTGAAGATGCCGACGGCGAGGCCGAACGGCGTCGAGTTCACCTGGGCGACCGCGTCGTCGAGGCCGTCGACCGGGACGATCGACATCACCGGCGCGAACACTTCCTCGCACATGACGCGCATGCTCGGCGTGACCTCGGCGAGGATCGTCGGCTGCAGCAGCGCGCCTTGGCGCGAGCCGCCCATCAGGAGATGCGCGCCCTGCTGGACGGCCTCCTGGACCCACGATTCGGCGCGCGCCGCGTCCCTTTCGCTGATCATCGGCCCGATCACGGTGGCGCGATCGTGCGGATCGCCGACCTTCAGCGCGCGCGCGGCGGCGAGCAGCCGCGGCACGAAGGAATCGATCACCTTGCGATCGACGAAGAGGCGCTGGATCGACGTGCATGCCTGGCCGGCGCGACGGAACGCCGACTGCACGCAACGGGTCGCCGCGCGGTCGAGATCGGCGTCGTCGCAGACGAGGGTCGCGGCGATGCTGCCGAGTTCGAGGGCGACCGGTCGAAGCCCGACGCTGTCGCGAAGCTGCTTGCCGACCGGCGTGCTGCCGGTGAACGTGTAGAAGGCGATGCCGGGGTTGGCCACCAGCCAGCCGCCGATTTCGCTGCCCGGGCCCTGGACGAGGTTGACGTGCGACGGCGGCAGGCCGGCGTCGAGCAGCACCTGGGCCAGCAGCGCGGCGCTGAGCGGCGTCGCCTGCGGCGGCTTGATGACCACGGTGTTGCCGGCGGCGAGCGCCGGCGCCACCTTGTGCGCGACCATGTTCAGCGGCGAATTGAACGACGTGATGCCGCAGACGACGCCGCGCGGAACCCGGATCGTGAACGCCATCCGATGGGCGTGGCCGGGCGCCGCCTCGATCGGCACGACCTCGCCGACGAGGCGCTTGCCCTCTTCGGCCGACACGATGAAGGTCTGAGCGGCGCGCCGGACCTCGTTCTCCGCGTCGACATAGGGGAAGCCCGCCTCGGCGACGATCGTCTCGGCGAGCAGCTCGCCGCGCTCGACGATCAGCTGCGAAGCGCGCATCAGGATCTCGTAGCGCTCGTACGGTGTGAGCTTCTTCTCCTCGAACGAGCGCCGGGCGGCAGCGACGGCCGCGTCGACCTGCTCCCTCGACGCGCGCTCGCACTGGGCGATGGTCGCGCCGGTGAACTTGTCGAGCACCGCGAACCTGTCGACCCCGCGGGTCCACTGGCCGCCGATCAAAAGCTGCGAGTGGCGCAGATCGCCCTGGAGAACGTCGGATGTCATGCGGGCTCCTCGGATGTCATGCCGGCTCCTCGGGGTGGCGTCCGGTCGGCGCGACGACGCGCCCGACCGGTCTGGATCGACGATCTAGCTGTCGCGGCAATGGCCCGCGATGTTGTGAAGCTGCATGGCCGTCCCCGGCACCCGCTCGTGCGACCGGAATGCCTCGAAGAGCGCTTCGTCCAGCGCGCTCGCCCCGGGCGGGATGTGATCGAGCGACGACCAGCGGGCCCACTTCGAGACCTGGAACCGGTGCACCTCGGTGGCGAGCATTTCGGAGCGTCGCCACGACGACGTCGACCCGTCGAGGAGCATCCACGCGCGCCGCAGCCAATGGTCGCGACGAGCGCGACGCAGCGCGCGCTCGTTGGTCGGCAGGCGCAGGCAGCGCTCGAGCGGGAGCTTTCCGCCGCACGCGAGGAAAGCGCTGAAGCCGCGGCAGAGCCAGTCCAGATCCTCTGGCTCGACGCTGTCGTTGGCGACCCGCTGCGCCCGCAGCAGCTCGCTGTCGAGATCGGACCATGCATCTGCTTCCGCGGGCCGGAACGGCGCAGAAGAAATTGGCCGCCCGCCCGGCGGCGCTTTCGCGGAGGTTTCCAGCACTTCGATGTCTCCAAAGGGCCGTCGACCGGTCGCGGCCCGCAAGCTCTTGTCAGTCATTAACGAAACATAAGGGTTTCTGCTGAGTCCGAAAGGCGTTGTTTCAGACTTGCACGAGGGCTAGTCTAGCGACGCAGCAAAACCGCCCCTAGCGACGTTTTGTTTATCGACAGTTAAGGAAAACTTGATTGAAGCTCGAGTTCCTCGAAACCCTGGACGCGATCCTGCGTCGCGGCAGTTTCGCCGGCGCGGCCGACGAGATCGGGCTGACTCCGGCCGCCGTCAGCCTTCAGGTGAAACGGCTCGAAGAGCATTTCGGGCAACCGCTGTTCGTTCGTTCGGCGCGCGTGGCGCAGCCGACGCCGATGGCCCGCGAGCTGGCGCAGACCATGCGCGATGCGCTGTCGGCGATGGAGACGATGCGGGTGAGGTCGACGCCGCTGGTCGAAGGCCGCATCGTTCTCGGCACGATCCGAACCGTCCAGACCAGCATCCTTCCGGCCGCCTTGCTCGAGGTGCATCGGCGCTATCCGAAGCTCTTCGTTCGCGCCATCCAGGGCGACTCCGGCGGCTTGATGCAGCACCTCAAGACCGGCGTTCTCGATGCGGCCGTCGTGGTCCGGCCGACCGGCGGAGGAGCGAGCAGGTTTCGCTGGGTGCCGCTGGCACACGAGGCCTTTGTCCTGATCGCCCCGCCCAAGAGCACCGGCAACTCGGTGAGCGAGCTCCTGCGAACCCACGACTGGATCCAGTTCGACCCGACGCTCGTCAGCGGAAAGATGGCCGCGCACTTTCTGCATCGCGCCGCGCCGCGAAAGCGGGGAAGCGTCGAGGTCGATTCGATCGACACGGTGCACGCGCTGGTTTCCGCGGGCCGCGGCATCTCGGTCGTGCCAAAGCGAAAGCACGCCATCAGCAAGGTCATGCCGGTGCGCGAGATCGCCCTCGACGAAGGGTGGCAGCCCCGGCGCGAGATCGCGTTCGTGAGTCGGCAGCTCGACGCCGACAACCGGCGCGTCCTCGCCTTGCAGCACGCGTTCGAATTGGCCTACGTGCAATCCGAGTCCTGACGAGCGGCCGGGCGCGCCGGGGATGGATTGCAGGATGCCTCTCCCGATGGGTGGGCCTTGACAGCCTCGCCGCCGGCGCGGCGGTGATTCCCGTGCCATGCTTCGTCATGCGCCGGTCTTTCACGTGACGAGGGCATTGACATGGCCTTGCTCGGCGATGCAGCGATGCTGCTCTGGTACGACATCCTGGACGAGGCGGTCGACGCGCACGACGAATGGCATACGCGCGAGCACTTCCCCGAGCGAATCGAGATCCCGGGATTCCTGAGGGCGCAAAGATGGGTCGCCGAATCCGGGAGTCCGCGCTACTTCGTGGTCTACGAAGTCCCGGACATCGGCGTTCTCTCCGCCGGCCCGTACATGCAGCGTCTCAACCATCCGACCGAATGGACGCGGCGCATGATGCCGCGCTTTCGCGGCATGACCCGAGGCTTTTGCAAGATCGTGCATCGGCACGGGACCGTGCTCGGGTCGGCGGCGCTGACGATTCGATTTTCGCCGGGTCAAGGCGGCGGGCATCGGCTTGCCGACTGGCTCGAGCCGACCCTTGAGGCTCTGACGCGACGCGATGGATTGACCAGTGCCTTCTGGCTCGAGTCGGGTCTCACGCCGGCGATGACCCACGAGCAAAGCATCCGCGGCCCGGACGCGGGCGTTGATCAGGTGCTGCTGGTGACGGGCTATTCGCGCGAGGCAATCGACGGGCTCGGGGCGGCCGCGCTGAGCGCGAAGGTCCTGGCCGACCATGGCGCCGCTGCCGACGCGAAGCTCGACATTTACCAACTTGCCTGCCTCGCGGATAGCCGCAGCCCGGACTGACGACTCCGATCGACGCGGCGGAGATCCGATCCTCCCGAAAGAGGCTCGCAAAGCCAGCGACTTGAGGATGAAACCCGGGGCTCGGCGTCGCGATCCCGCGCCCGTGCACCGACAGAGCCAAGAGGCGCGTGGGCGAGCGATCGCCGCGAAAGGAAAGCTCATGAAATCGCTTTCTCGCTCTCTGGCCCGTGGTCGTTTCGATCGCTGCGCTGACCTCGGGCTGCGCCCTCACGCCGGTGCAGGTCACCGGCAAGGAGGTCAACGGCAGCCAGTCGGAGACGTCGTTCACCATGAGCCGATTCGGCGACGTCGCGCGCCTGACGGTGACGTACAACGACGGCACCGACCAGAACGCCGTCCAGTACACGGCGACGACGCGGGTCGCCAAGAAGGACGCGACCCACCTCGGCTGGTCGAACTCGAACGACTTCGGCGCCACCTGGAGCTACGGCGGTCGCGTCGCGACGAATGACGACTGGCCGATCCTGTGGGGCGATCCCGGCATCACGAACTCGGTGCGCGATCAGCACTACGTCTACATCGTCAGTCTCGCCATTCCCAAAGCCAAGCTCGACGGCGCTCCCGGCGGCGAGGTCAGCGGGCCTGTCAACGACTACATCGGCGGCGCCTGCATTGCGCGATCCGTCAACGGCGGCCAGACGTTCTCGCTCTACCAATGCGTGCAGATCACCGAGGCGTACTCGACCGGCGACTTCTACGACGGCGGCAACATGGCGAGCGACACCCAGGGCACCATCTATGCCGGCTGGATCAACGTCGATCGCGGCGCCGTGCACATCTGGCGCGCGGTCGGCGAGAACGGAACGTTCCAGAAGCTGGCGAACCCCTTCAGCGGCAGCACCATGTCCAGCCATCCGCGCTTGCGCGTGAACCTGGAGACCAACGAGCTCTTCGTCATGGCGATGGACATCAACGGCGAGCTGCTGCTGGCGCGCTGGAACGGCTCCAGCCGGGACGCGACCCGGCACACCGGCATGTTCGCGCAGAGCTATCCGTGCATCGTCGCCAGCGGCGCCCTGTGCGAGTCCGACCCGGTCGTCCGCATGGGCCCGCAGTTCTCGTTCGACATCGGCTCCTTCGGCAAGGTCAACGACCACATCCGCATGATGTTCACGCGCTACAGCAACCCTCAACGGCAGGCTCTTCATCGCCGGCGCCGGCTGCATGCTGGGCAACCAGAACTGCCAGTACATCCCCGAGTGGGGCACCGGCGAGGGCGACAAGGACAAGGTCAATGCCTCGTACAACCCGCTCGTCCGCTCGTTCCGATCGACGGAGATGGCCAACAAGGGCGAGCCCTCGCTCTGGATGGGATCGCACACGACCTACCATGCGGCGACGGGTCGGGTCTCGTTCGGGATGGGTGGCCTGGGCATGTTCGAGGACCAGAACGGCCAGGACCTCTTCATCCACCTGGCGATCTTCCAGCTGCCGAACCAGATCCTCTGCGCCGATCTGCGTGGCTACTGGGGCGACTACGACGATCTGCAGGCGCTCGGCCCGGTTCCAGGGCGAACGAGCAATGTCTTCGCGCGCACGATCACCGATTCGTCGCAGGGGTGCAGCTACCGATGGCAGTACACCAGCTCGCAGGTGCACGTCGGCTTCACCGGAAACTGAATCAGGAGGACGCGATGAATCGATTGCTTGCCATCTTGATCCTCGGGCTGCTGAGCGCCTGCGCCTCGACCCCCGGTCGCGACGCTCGACAACGAGCCGCCGGCGACGGAGCAGCAGATTGCCAAGCGCCAGGCGGCGCTGTCGCGCAGCCGGCAGATGCAGCCCGGCCCGACCGAACGCTACGACGTCGCCGTCATCGGCGGCACCTGTGCGCCGAAGTTGCCCGCCAAGTTCGCCGTCACCGCGTGCGTCGACGAGAAGCCCTGCAACGGCGCGGGCTTCCGCCTCGAGGACGGATCGATCGTGTGCGCGTGCTTCCAGGTCCGGGGCGGCTGCGATGCCGACTCGTTCTGCCACGCCCGATCGCGTCAGTGCACCAAGCGCCCCGACGACAAGTATCACGTGCAGTAGCGGCGATGACCTGCATCGCCGTCCCGGCGAAGCATCTGATCATCGAGATCGACGACCCCATCCTCGATCAATCGTCCAATGGCACGGCCGCGGGTTCTGCGGTTCTCTCCGAGATGACGGGGTGGAACGCCGCGTGGAGGTTCGAGATGATCTTGCGGGCCTCGTCTGCCCGCACGGCAGCGAGGCCGAGGATCCAGGTCAACGAGCGCTCTCTGCCGAGCGCGGGTCCGACGGCATCGGGCGGTCCAGCGTCCTCGGAACGATGATGCATCGGCTGGGTCTCGAGAAAATCCGTCTCGACCCTGATCGCATCGCTCCAGGTCATGCGGTATTCCTCCACGGCGTCTTCACGTGTTGGAATGATCGAACCATAGGCCACCGCGATGACTCGCCGATGACACCGCGTCGGGCCGCGTCCCCATTCATACGGATGCCGTGCATCGCGCCAATGCATAAGATTTCCGCGGAAGCGCGATTGCGCCGATGAGTCGCACTTCCGGCGGACTGTCCATACGCATCGGCTCGACAACGACAGGAACGAACCCATGGCAACGACATCCAAGAAGGCCGCTCGCCCCAACCCTCATACCGCGGTCTCCAACCAGCCTCACGAAACCGAGTCGACGATCAAGAAGGCAGTGACCGTTCCGCCCTCGGAGGGCACCAATCCGAAAACGGTCAAGCCGGGTCCCGGCGGCGCGGAGGCGGTCCCCGGTTTCAAGCTTCCCAAGGAGGCCGCGTCCCTGGAGGAGGTCTACAAGGCTCCCGAAACGACATCGCTGAGAGACATCGCCGAGGCCTCGTTCGGCCCCCCGCCGCCCGAGGAGGAAACGGTTCACGGATTCGATGACCGGGTCAAGATCACGACGACGACGGTCTATCCCTGGCGTGCCCACGCATCGCTCCTCATCACGGCCGCCGACAACTCGCAGTGGATCGGCACCGGCTGGTTCATCGGGCCGCACACCCTGGCGACGGCCGGACACGTGGTCTTCATCAAAGGCAGCGGTGTTCCCGGGCGCGACGGCTGGGTCAAGCGGATCCAGGTCATGGCCGGACGCAACGGCGCCAGCCTCCCCTTCGGCTCGGTGACGAGCACCAACTTCCGCTCCGTCACGGGCTGGACGACCAGCAGCGGCGGCGACGAGAACTACGATTACGGTGCGATCATCCTGCCGACGCAGCTCGGCAACACGACCGGATGGTTCGGCCTCGCCGTCTACTCCGACGCGGAGATTCGCGGCGCCGTCGGCAACATCTCCGGCTATCCCGGCGACAAGCCGAGCGGGACGCAGTGGTACGACGCACGCAAGATCGACTCGGTCAACTCACGCAAGGTGTTCTACGACATCGACACCGCCGGCGGCCAAAGCGGCAGCGCCGTGTACCGCATCGTCAACGGCAATCGCTACGCGTTCGCGGTGCACGCGTACGGGGGCGCCAGCACCAACTCGGGCACGCGAATCGTCACGCCGGTGTTCAACAACTTCGTGGCCTGGAAGGCCTGACGGCGACCACACCGTGGCGAACAAGATCAGCGGTGTGGTGCTTGACGCGGCCGGGCACCCGGTCGCGCAAGCCCGGGTCTACGTCGTCAAGGCGCCGGGCCCGGCTCCTGATGTCGCGGTGCTCACGGGTCCGGACGGTCGCTTCGCACTCGGCGCGGCCCGCTCCGGAACCTACGAGATCGCCTGCAGCACGGACCATGCGGGAACGGCGTCGGCGACCGTCGTGGTCGGTGCCCACGACGCGGTCGTCGAGCTGCGCCTGAGTTGACCTTCACGCCGACCAAACGATGGCAAGCACACCTGCATCCCTGCTGAGGGCGCTCGACCTGCTGACCCTCGCGCCGATGCCCGAGATCGAAACCTTGGGCGCGGCGCGGAGCTCTCACTTTGCTCGCGTCAGGTCGATCACCGACAGCGAAAACGTCGTTGCCGTCGGGATCAGCGAGAAGGAGTCCGACGGCGAGCGGACGGGCGAGCTCAGCGTGTGCTTCTACGTCAGGAAGAAGCTTGCGCCGAACAAGGTCAAGGCAAGCGATGCGGTGCCGCCGGTTCTCAACGCGCCGGGAGGCAAGGCAGTCGTCACCGATGTGAAGGAGATCGGAAAGCTCGCGCCGGAAATTGCCAAGAAGAGCAAGCCCCTGCAGAGCGGCTTCAGCGTCGGCCACGTCCGCTCGACGGCGGGTACGCTCGGCGCGATTGTCAAGCGCGACGGCAAGCTCTATCTGCTGAGCAACTGCCACGTGCTGGCACGCAGCGGCAACGCGACCGTGGGGGATCAGATCGTCTACCCGGGCCCGGCCGACGGAGGCAGGATTCCCGCCAACCTGGTGGCCCGACTCAGCCACTTCAGCCCGTTCGATACCACTGGCACGCTGGTGAACCGGGTCGACGCCGCCCTCGCCGAGGTCGATCGATCGCGCCTCGCTGAAATCGTGTTCGACATCGACAAAGCAACGGCGCCGTTCGCGACCATTCGCCCGAGCCGAGGCATGAAGGTCGCCAAGGCAGGTCGAACCACGGGCAAGACCCAGGGCGAGATCATCGACGTCAACTTCCGCTTCGTGCTCCAGTATTCCGGAGTCGCCGGCAAGGTCGGCTTCGTCGATCAGGTGCTGTGCACGCGATATACCGACGCGGGCGACTCGGGATCGATCGTCGTCGACGGCGAAAGCGGCAAGATCGTCGGCCTGCACTTCGCGGGTGCCGAGGGCGGCAGCGTCTTCAATCCGATCCAGCCGGTGATAAGTGCCCTTCAATTCAAGTTCGTGGCATCCTGAGCGCACCGATGGCATCCGAGAAAGCCGCCAACAAGGCCCGCGAGCTGTTCTCCGATCAGCTCTTCGGGTGCGGCGCGCACGCCGTCGCCGTGGACAAGGTGAACATCGAAGGCGAGGAGACCTTCGCGCTGATTGCGATGGTGCCGCCATCGCACAAGCAGAAGCTGCCCGCGAGCGTCGACGTGACGGTCGGCGACAAGCTGCTCAGCGTCCCGGTCGTCGTGCAGAAGACGGCTCCCTTCAAGCCGGAGTGATCGGGCAAGGTCGACGGGCCGGGCTGGCGTCAGCATCCCGCTCGCGCAGGCGGGCGCGATCGAAGCTATACCTGCGCCTGCTTCAATCCCAGGAGTGCCCGCGCCTCGCCGGCCGTCGCCGGCCGCCGCCCATGCTCCTCGCACAACCGGGCCACCTGCGCGACCAGCGCCGCGTTCGACGGCGCGAGCGTCTCCTTGTCGAGGCGGACGTTGTCCTCGAGGCCGGTACGGCAATGGCCGCCGAGCTCGAGCGACCAGCGCGCGAGCGTCGTCTGGTCGCGGCCGATGCCGGCACCGGTCCAGGTCGCTCCCGGCGAGAGGCGCTGCAGCGTCTTGACGTAGAACTCGAGGACTTCGCGATCGACCGGCATCGCGTTCTTCACTCCCATCACGAACTGGACGTGCAGCGCGCCGTCGATCTTGCCGCTCTTCTGCATCGCCGCCGCCTGGAAGATCATCGACAGGTCGAACGCCTCGACTTCGGGCTTGATGCCGTAGGCCTTCATCTCGGCGGCGAGCCAGTCGACCAGATCGGGCGCGTTGTCGTAGACGCGGGTGGGGAAATTCACCGAGCCGGTCGCGAGCGAGGCCATGTCGGGGCGCAGCGACAGCATGCCGCCGCGCTCGCGCCCGGCGCCCGAGCGGCCGCCGGTCGAGACCTGCGTGATCATTCCCGGCGCGTGCTTGCGGATGCCGTCGAGCACCGCGGCGAAGCGCTCCGGCGCCGACGTCGGCGTGCCGTCGTCGTTCCGCACGTGCAGGTGAACCAGCGTCGCGCCGGCCTCGAACGCCGCCTGGGTCGACTCGACCTGCTCGCTGACGCTGATCGGCACCGCCGGGTTGTCGGCCTTCTTCGGCAGCGAGCCGGTGATCGCGACCGAGATGATGCAAGGAGTTGGAGTCATGGGCGCCTCGGACGTCGGCAATTCTAGAGCGGCGACTTCATCTCTTTCAGCCTGGCGGTGAGCTTCATGTTCTCTGCGTAGTCCACGGGGCAATCGATGACAACGACGGTGTCGTCCGCGAAGGCTTGCTCGAGCGTGGGAACCAGGTCCTCGGCGCGTTCCACCCGGTATCCCTTGGCGCCAAAGCTTTCGGCGTACTTGACGAAGTCGGGATTCCTGAACGCGATGTGGCTGGCACGGCCGAAGTGGCGCAGCTGATGCCACGTGATGAGGCCGTATTCGGAGTCGTTCCAGATCAGGATCACGAACGGCGTCTTCATTCGAATCGCCGTCTCGATCTCCTGCGAGTTCATCATGAAGCCGGCGTCGCCCGTCACGGCGACGACCTTGCGGTCGGGGTACGCAAGCTTGGCCGCGATGGCGCCCGGAACGGCGATGCCCATCGCCGCGAACCCGTTCGAGATGATGCAGGTGTTCGGGCGCTCCGCCTTGTACATCCGCGACATCCACATCTTGTGCGCGCCGACGTCGGAGATCGCGATGTCGTCGGGTCCGAGCACTTCGCGCAGGTCCCAGACGATCTTCTGCGGCTTGATCGGAAAGCCGGCGTCGTTCGCGTACTCGGCCCGATCGGCCGCGATCGCCTTGCGCACGGCCTTGAACGGCGACGCGGTCTGCGGCCTGGCGTGAAGCGCGAGCGCGCGCAGCGAGGTCGGAATGTCGCCGAGCACGCCGACCGAGACGATGTAGTGCTCGTCGACCTCGGCGGGCAGCGCATCGATGTGGATGATGGTCTTGTCGCCATCCGGGTTCCACATGTCGGGGTGGTACTCGACCATGTCGTAGCCGACGCAGATGATCACGTCGGCCTTCTCGAACGCGAACCACGGCAGGTCGCGCGCCTTCAGCCCGATCGTTCCGAGCGACAACTCGTTGGTGAACGGCATGACGCCCTTGGCCATGAAGGTGTTCGCGACGGGGATGCGCAGGACCTCGGCGAATGTCACGAGCGAGTCGGCCGCGCCCTGCCGGATGACGCCGTTGCCGGCCAGGATGACGGGCGCCCTGGCGGCGGTGATCAGCCGGGCCGCCTCGTCGACCTTGCGCGCCGGCGCTTCGGCGGTGTAGGCCGTCTGGACCTTGATCGGCTTCTTGTCGGTCGTCATCTCGGCGACGTTCTCGGGAAAGTCGATGAAGGTCGCTCCCGGCTTTTCGGTCAGCGCGACCTTGAACGCCTTGCGAACGATCTCCGGAACGATCCCGGGCTCGAGGATCTGGGTCGAATACTTGGTGATGGGGGCGAACATGCTCACCAGGTCGAGGATCTGGTGGCTTTCCTTGTGCAGGCGCGTCGTCGCGCCCTGTCCGGCGATGGCGACGACCGGGGCGCGATCCATGTTGGCATCGGCGACACCGGTGATGAGGTTGGTCGCGCCCGGGCCGAGCGTCGACATGCAGACCCCGGCCCGGCCGGTCAGACGGCCGTAGACGTCGGCCATGAAGGCCGCCCCTTGCTCGTGATGGGTCGTCACGAACTTGATCGGGCTGTCGAGCAGCGCGTCCATGACATCGATGTTCTCTTCGCCGGGAATGCCGAAGATGTACTCGACGTTCTCGTTCTCCAGGCACTTGACGAGGAGTTCAGCAGCTTTCATGGGGGCCTCGGGCTGGCGCGCCGCGGTCGGGTAGACGCCGCTGAACGGTACTACGAACGCGCTTGCCGGCTCGGGCGTTCAAAGGCCCTGCCGAAGGTCGCCGACGCGGGCATCGCGTCGGCCACAATCGTCCCCTACGCCTGGGCGGCGGCGGACGGCTTCATCGGCCCGGCCCGGGCGGTGGACGCCTGGGGGTCACGGTGCCCGAGCGAACGATCGCGGCAACCAGCAATTCGCTTGAGACCGGCTCCTCGAGGTAGGCAATGCACCCCATGAGCAACGCCTGCGCCTTCATCGGCGCATCCGCGGGTCCGGCGATGAAGATCACGGGAATCGCTCGTCGCGACGCAAGGATCGCCCGGGCCAGGTCGAGGCCCGAGATGTCGCCGCGAAGGCCGAGGCCGATGACGACGCACGAGGCCTTGCCTTCTTCGACGGTCTTCAGGTATTGCGCCGCCGATGTGAACATGCACACCCGGTACCCATTCGCGGACAGGACCCGCCCCAGGCTTCGCAGCGTCTCGACGTTGTCGTCCACGATGTCCACGAGGGCAAGGGGCAGCGACATGTTCAGGCGGAATCTCAATCGGGTGCGGTACGTCGCCGGTGCCTGCTTCGAGCAGCACCAAAACGACCGCGCAGGTTATCAACGCCGACCTGCGCGAGTCTTGTTGCATCCGGTCAAGAATTTGTCCGACCCGGCCACCCTCGGGCGGGGAGGAAGCGGCGAAGTTTTCAGGGGGCCGGCATGACTCCGGCCAGCCTGGACGCGCCCACGCTCGGCGCCGTTCCGCATGCCGACGGGCTGCTCGCCCGGCTGGCCTGCGCCCGGGCGCGAACCGCCGGTATCGCGCTGCCGCCCCTGCTGCGCAAAGCGAACCTGACCGTCCAGCAGATCGACGACTCGCGCCTGCGCCTGGCCGCCCGCGACCAGATCCAGCTCGTCAATCTCGTCGCCGACGCCGTGCCCGACGACCTCCTCGGCGTCCACCTGGCCGAGCATTGCGACCTGCGCGAGATGGGGCTCCTCTACTACGTCCTGGCCTCCTCGGAGACGGTGATGGAGGCACTGCGGCGCGCCAGCCGGTACGCCGTGCTCGTCAACGAAGGCGTGTTGCACCAGCTCGTCGTAGGCAAGCAGCTGCGAATGGCATTCAAGTATGTGGGAGTCAGCCGTCATCTCGACCGTCACCAGTCGGAGTTCTGGATGGTTCTCATGGTCCGCGTCCTTCGCCAGATCACCGGGCTTCGTGTTTCCGCGCGCCGCGTCCGCCTCGTTCACGTGCGGGAAAAGACTCCCGCGGAGCTCGCATCGTTCTTCGGCAAAGACATCAAGTTCGGCGCAGCGGTCGATGAACTCAGCTTCGCGGCGTCGATCGGCAGCGCCCGAGTCATCAGCGCCGATCCTTACCTCAACAAGCTTCTCGTCGGCTACTACGAAGACGCGCTCAGCCACCGGCGCTCCGGCCGCGGCTCGTTTCGAGCCCTGGTCGAGAACGCGATCGTGCCGCTCCTGCCGCACGCCGAAGTCCGCATCGACGAGGTCGCGCGCCGGCTCGGGCTCAGCCAGCGAACGCTGGCACGGCGACTGAAGGAGGAAGGGCTGAGCTTTTCCGCGCTCCTGACCCGGCTGCGCCACGATCTCGCGGATCGCTACCTCGCCGAAGGGGTTTCGTCGATTTCACAGATCGCCTGGCTCCTCGGCTACCAGGAGGTCTCTGCCTTCTCGAAAGCCTACAAGCGGTGGACCGGGAAGGCGCCACGCGAGGCGCGCACGGCCGCCGTGACGTGATCTCGCAGGCCGGCAAGGTCCTTGGCGAGCCGCGGCCCCGGAGTCGCGGCCGACCTCGGGTCGCGGAGGTCGCGCTCACGTCGTGCCGACCCGCTTTCGAGCCGAGCGGGCAGTTCGTTTCATATTCCTCGCTTGCGCCGCGTGCGAAATTGCCCGGGCTCTGAGTTTTTGCGATATTTCACGCCAGACACGGCCCACCCTGGAGCCGCCACCGCGAAAGACATCTCATGCAACGCGCCGCCGAGCTCGCATCCGTTCCATTTCAGCCGAACCTGCCGGCGCTCGAGGCGGAAGTCATGGAGCTGCGAGCCTTTCGCTCCGCCGCCGATGGTCGCTCGCGCCAGATGCTGCTGGCGATGGCCGCGTTTCGCGACGGCGACTTCTCGGTGCGGCTGCCGGTCGACTGGGTCGGCAACGATGCGCGCATCGCCGAAGCGTTCAACCAGGCGCTCGCGCACGACGATCGCATCTCGCGCGAGATCGGCCGGCTGAGCAACAGCGTCGGCAAGGAGGGCCGGCTGAAGCAGCGCATGTCGCTGCCGGGGGCGATGGGCGGATGGGCGACCACCGTCGATTCGCTGAACACGCTGATCGACGACCTGGTGCGCCCTACCACCGAGATCGCCCGCACCATCGGCGCGGTCGCCAAGGGTGACCTCGGCCAGTCGATGGAGCTCGAGGTCGACGGCCGGCCGCTCAAGGGTGAATTCCTGCGCTCGGCCAAGCTCGTCAACACGATGATCGAGCAGCTCTCGGTGTTCACGTCCGAGGTCACGCGCGTGGCACGCGAGGTCGGCACCGAGGGCAAGCTCGGCGGCCAGGCGAAGGTCAAGGGCGTGTCCGGGGTCTGGAAGGAGCTCACCGACTCGGTCAACCAGATGGCCGGCAACCTGACGGCGCAGGTTCGCAACATCGCCGACGTCACGATCGCCGTCGCCAACGGCGACCTCTCGAAGAAGATCACCGTCGACGTCCGCGGCGAGATCCTCCAGCTCAAGGAAGCGACCAATACGATGGTCGACCAGCTGCGCTCGTTCGCCTCCGAGGTGACGCGGGTCGCGCGCGAGGTCGGCACCGACGGGCGCCTCGGCGGGCAGGCCGTCGTGCCGGGGGTCGCGGGCACGTGGAAGGACCTCACCGATTCCGTCAACGCGATGGCGACCAACCTGACGGCCCAGGTGCGCAACATCGCGACCGTGACGACGGCGGTGGCGCGCGGCGACCTGTCGCGCAAGATCACGGTCGACGTCAAGGGCGAGATCCTCGAGCTGAAGGAGACCATCAACACGATGGTCGACCAGCTCAACGGCTTCTCGTCCGAAGTGACGCGCGTGGCGCGCGAGGTCGGCACCGAAGGAATGCTCGGCGGCCAGGCGCAGGTGCCCGGCGTCGCGGGCACGTGGAAGGACCTGACCGACTCGGTCAACTCGATGGCGTCGAACCTGACCGGCCAGGTGCGCAACATCGCCGACGTCGCGACCGCTATCGCCAAGGGCGACCTGTCGTCGAAGATCACGGTCGAGGTGAAAGGCGAGATCCTCGCCCTGAAGAACACCATGAACACCATGGTCGACCAGCTGAACGGCTTCGCCTCCGAGGTGACGCGGGTGGCGCGCGAGGTCGGCACCGAGGGCAAGCTCGGCGGCCAGGCGGCGGTGCCCGGGGTCGCCGGCACCTGGAAGGACCTGACCGACAACGTCAACTTCATGGCGTCGAACCTGACCG
>Ga0157375_10002514_pt1 | contig 15910 bp, 20 predicted proteins | sample M35metaG_FD_115311 | JGI IMG/M metagenome (GOLD analysis project Ga0157375, IMG submission 115311) | Miscanthus rhizosphere microbial communities from Kellogg Biological Station, Michigan, USA - M3-5 metaG | ecosystem: Host-associated > Plants > Roots > Rhizosphere > Soil | place: USA: Michigan...
CAAAACGGCCCGGGGCGGTTGCGTGAACCGTCCCCGGGCCTCTTACCTCACCTCAAGCCGGTGAACTACACCTGCTGAGGTGAAAAACACCTGCTGAGGTGAAAACGGTGGATCAGGGCTAGATCTCGCTCAAGCGCGCCGTGACGAAAGCTCTGAATTCTCGGCAGCCTTGATTGAGCGCCGCGACGGCCGCGTCAGCCTTCGCTCGATCGCCTTCTGCGCACGCAGCCTCGACGTCTTCGTATCGGTCTTCGACTAGCCCCGCGAATCTCTCGCGCACGTCCTTCGATCTCACTAATGCCAGCGAGTCGCGATGCAGCCTGGCCGTGTCGATGTGGGTTTCTGCGTTGTGCGCGAGCCCCATCGCCCTGAACTTGTCCCCGTCCAACAGGGCCAGTGCCGCCCCGAAGTACTCTCTCGCCGCTTCGAAGTGGAGGACTGCGACCTCCCGCTCTTCCCGTGCTCGCGCAGCCGCCCTGTCGCGCTCCAGACCATCATCGATGAGCAGCACCGTCTCGGCCGTAGTGATCGTGATACCGGCCTCGAACAGGTCGCGAAAACCCTCGATCTTGAGCAGCTCGTTGTGCAGCGCTCGGGCGTATTGCTCGGCGTACGCCCTCGCGTCGGAAAGCTCGAAGTACCCGCCAGACACCCAGTGCTCCGCGACCCTCGTCGCCGCGAGCGGTCTGCCGCCCCTCAACTGCGCCAGCTCTTGGGCGATCGCCTCAGCGGAAGTAGCCATGGCGTCCGCTGTCTCCGGGTGTTCGGCGACGAAATTCGACGACGCTCGCTCAATGGCCTTGCGGACGTGGCCCTTCACCCTCCGACTCTTGAAAAAACCTACGATCGGAGTCCCGAGCGTCGCAAGGATGGTGACGACGCTCTCTGCGAGCGTAAAGGCGCTAAACGGATCCACGGGAGCGCCTTTCCCGCGGCGGGCGCTCGGCGTCATGCACCGGCTGCCCCGCTCATCCCGCAAACCAAGAAGGCTCGATCCGAAGTCGGCGCAGCCAGCGCGACCCGCCGCGCTTCGCGAAGTGGCTCCCATCACCGTCCATAGAGGTCACGGGCTTCCCCTCTCGGCCATGACCATGACGAAGATGCTATCGACATCGGGGAACCAACAAACGAGCGGACGGGTCCCGGCGCGACTCATAATCCGTCGGTCGAAGGTTCGAGTCCTTCTTCGAGTCACGCTCGCTCCACTTATGCCAGAACAACTCTTCTACGGCCTTGCGGAATGAGGATGGGTCGATTGAGGGGAAGCGGTACAGCCCGGGCTCTATTGCGTTGAATTGATGAGAGCCTCTGCGGGATTCACCAGGCCCGCAGCGATCATTTCGCGGACGTCCCCATGTCTTGATCGTGTTCTCTCTCGGCCTTCGAGAGCGCCTGGGCCACAGGATCGAAACACGAACTCTTCAATGCGCGTCGAGTTGGCTAGTTCGCGCATGCGACCGCACGATCGATACATGCAGGGACTCCGCCGATTCACGACCGCTGTTCAGATCGTCAGCACCCCCCGCTTGATCAGGTCGGCCGCGGGAAGGTTGTCCAGGTTGAAGCCGTGCATCTGGGGATGAGGGCAGCGAGCGCCGGGTCGCCCATATGGCGCGGCGCCGTTCGCGGACATCCCGGTCCCGGCTCTTCCGCTATTCGGTACGGTTAGGGTCTTCTGCAATGTCAAGCCACTGGAGAGCAATGAAACCGACCGCTCAGTTCCTGGCGACGATCGGCGCTGCGGTTGCCCTCGTTGCCGTGATGGTTTTCTCATCGCCTGCCGGCGCGGCGGCCAGCGACAAGGACTGCGCTGACTTTCCGACTCAGCGAGCGGCCCAGTTCTTCTTCCTCAGGCACGGCGGTCCGCGTCTTGACCCGGATCGTCTCGACGCCGACAACGACGGTGTTGCCTGTGAGGACAACCCCTGTCCCTGTTACTACAGGAAGCGCCTGCCGCGTCGCGCTCAGGCGAGTGTTTTCGCCGAGAACCTGCTGCCGCAGGGCCGGCGTCAGCGAGGTCACCCCGGCTCCCGGCTACCGTTTGGTCCATGGCCGACGCTCCGGAGCTCGACGAATTCGAGTCGATGGTAGTCGATGCAATCGACCGGCTGCCCGACGAATTCCAGGAGGTGCTCGCGAAGGTCGCGGTCGTGGTCTCGGATCGCGGGGCCGAAGAGCACGCGTACGGCCAGTACTTCGGCGACGGCGTCGCGCGGGAGCGCTACGAGGACCGGATCGTCATCTATCGCGACACGCTGCAGCGCGACTTCGGCCATGATCGAGATCTGCTCGCTCGACAGGTCGAGCGGACGCTGCGCCACGAGCTGGCTCATCACCTCGGCTGGGACGAGCGGGGTGTGGGAGGCCTCGGTCTCTGACTCGGCGAGCGCTGGGTCCGCTGCTCCGGAGGCCGGGTTCCGAACACATGCTCGGTGCGTCGGCGCCGGATCGTCTTCATGGGGCGCCTAGCCGACCTGCCTCAACTCGCCGAGGACGACCTTGCCGCCGAGCTCGACCCGCCCGTCGGCGAGCGGCCGGCAGCGCAGGACCGAGCCGTGGCCCTGGTGAACCGTTATCGGTCGCTCCAGCTCGGCACAGAGGCCGATCGCGGCGGAGCCCGTCGCCTCGTCCTCGGCTATTCCGGCTTCCGGGACGAAGCAGCGGGCGCGGATCGTTCCCGCCGACTCGTCGATCCAAGTCCAGGCGTAGGTGTTGGTCTCTTGCGCTGGGGCGGACAGTGCCCGCACCTCCCTCGACACCCCGAGCCGGCGGTACTCGAACCGCGGCGCCCACTCGGGCCTCGCCGTGACGCAGGTCATCCCGTCGGCGTAGCGCACCCCGATCTTCCCCGCGGGCACCTGCAGCGTCTCCGCGGGCGCTCCCTCGCGCGCCAGCAGCCACGCAGCGCCCACCGTCGGGTGGCCGGCGAAGGGCAGCTCGATCCGCGGCGTGTAGATCCGGAGCCGGCCGGCGGAGGAGTCGTCGACGAAGACGGTCTCGCTGAATCCCAGCCCCGCGGCGACCTCCTGCCGGTCGGATTCCGCGATCTGGTCCCCTTCGAGAAAGACGCCCAGCGGATTGCCCCACTCGCCGTCCTCGTTGACGAACACGCGAAGGACGTGAAGGGTCGGCACCCGAGCGATCCTATTTCGGCCTGTGTCGCCGCCGAGTGGCGATCGGTCGGCTCGGCTGCGAGTATCGGCACTGCTTCGTGTCGAGTTCATCAACGAGAGGAGCAGAAGTGTCGGATCATGGTCTGAAGCAACGTCGGGGTCGACGCGCTCCGACGTTCCTGGTCGCCCTGTCGATCGGTGTCGCCGGCATCGCCTGGGTGGGCTGCGGCGGGAGCAGCGGCGGCAGCGACAGCACCGGCGAAATCCAGGAACGGGTCGAAAAGGCCGCCGAAGAAGCGAAGCAGGGACTTCAGAAGGGCTCTGAAGAAGTGAAGAAGGGCTTCGAAAAGGCCGAAAAGGAAGCCAAGCAGGGCGTCGAACAGGGCTCGCAGCAGGCCCAGAACGGGGTCCAGCAGGGATCTCAGGAAGCCCAGGAAGGGATCGAACGCGCCAAGCGAGAAGCGCAGAAGGGAATCGAAAAAGGCAAGGAAGAGGCCCAGAAGGGAATCGAAGAAGCCGAAAAGTACGGCGGCGGCTACTGAGTCCTAGGCGTGGACCGCGGCCGGGGCCGCCTCTTCGGCGCGACGTCGTCGATCTTCTCGCGGTCCATTCCCAGGCGCCCGGATCGCGACCTCGCCGTAGGGGCTGGTTGAGGTGGTCGTAGACGAGCAGCGCGATGGCGACCACCGCGAAGAGGGTGCTCCGACGGCTGGTCTCCAGCCGATTGCACGCACGAGCCGGTATCGGCAGATCTGGCCGCGAGGCCAGCCCTGCCGACGATTGATCGAATGTCGTGTCGCCTAGCGAACGGTGCAGTTGCGGGTCAGCGTGGTGACTATCTGCTGCCCGTTGGCGAAGGAGAAGGTTCCCCGCGTGAACGAGAAAATCGCCCCTGGAAATCCCGACGGTGCGGCGCAGCGGGCGCTGAGGAAGCTGCGCGCCTCACCCCGATAGCGGTACCGGCGATCGAAATGAAGCGCGACGTGGGTGACATAGCCGAGATCCGACGCGAGGCGGGGGATCTTCGCCGACAACACCGTGCCGAACTTCCCCTTTGCTGGGTGGCGGATCGTGAAGGCGAGGACCACGGTCACCTCCGCCGGGCTCGAGCCGGAGATATGCAGCAGGATCGCGTGATGCCCGTGTGAGCGGCCGTTGAAGGCGAGCATCTGGCCGTGCACCGGGAAGGGTTCCCTGTTTGGAAACTGGACGTTGGCTTCGAACTGACCGCGGCCGACCAGGGCAGGACGGCAGCGTTCGAGAGCTGCCTGGGTGCTGGTCGACTCGAGCAGTCCGGCGCTGCAGACGGGCAGGCCCGCGGTCGAGATCCGGCCGTAGCGGTTGACCTCGAAGGAGATCTGGCGAAGCTGCGGGGGGCGTTCGCCGTCGGTGGTCTTGATCGAGGTGTCGAGGTTGACCGTGACCGGCACGTCTCGTTCGCGCGGCAGCGAGTGCGGAGTGAACCCGCCGCCGAAACTGACGAACAGGCCGTTTCCGCCGGCCAGCTCGGCATGGGCGATTGCGGCGCCGGAGAGCGCCGTGGCCAGCAGCAGCCCTATGACAGCGATGCGCCTCATCCGACCTCTGGAGGGATTCTATTCCAGCCCCCGACTCGCCCTGCGGCGGTTCGGTTAAGGGCGGGCTACAGTCCCCGCCATGGAGCGGAGCGGCAGCTGGATCGAGCTCTCGGCCGGCGACGGGTTCGCCGGCTACCGGATCGAGCGGCAGCTCGGACGGGGCGGCATGGGTGTGCTCTACCTGGCGATCGAGCCGGGTCTCGAGCGGCGCGTCGCGCTGAAGCTGATCGCGCCTGAGGCCGCGGCCGACGAGGTCTTCGCCCGCCGCTTCGCCGAGGAGTCGAGGATCGCCGCCTCGATCGAGCACCCCAACGTGGTCCCGATCTACGCGGCGGGGGAAGAGGACGGCATTCCATATATCGCGATGCGCTACGTCTCTGGATCGGACCTCGGGCGCAGGTTGGCGCGCGAGGGCCGGCTCGAGCCGGCAGTGGCGGCGGCGTTGATCGTCCAGGTCGGGGGCGGGCTCGATGCGATCCACGCCGCCGGCCTGGTCCATCGCGACGTGAAGCCGGCCAACGTCCTGCTCGCCGACCTGGGCGGCGAGGACCACGCCTACATCACCGACTTCGGCGTCGCCCGCAACGTCGCGACCGAGTCCGGGCTGACCCAGACTGGGCGCTTCGTCGGCACCCTCGACTATGTCGCCCCGGAGCAGATCTCCGGCGGAGCGGTCGACGCCCGCGCCGACGTCTACGCGCTCGGCTGCCTGCTCTTCAAGCTGCTGACCGGCGAGGTTCCCTATCCGCGCGACGGCGAGGCAGCCCGTCTCTACGCCCACCTCAACGACCCGCCGCCTCCGCCGTCGCTGCACGCGACCGCGGTGCCGATGGCGCTCGACGACGTCGCGATCCGGGCGATGTCGAAGCAGCCCGGGGACCGCTATCCGTCCGCCGGCGACCTCGGCCGCGCCGCGGTTGCGGCCCTGAGCGGATCGCAGCCCGACCTACCGGAGCGCACGGTCGCGACCGGTGCGGCGGCTACGCGGACGGCCGAGACAATCGCGCCGGCAGGGAAGATGCCGGGGGCTGAGACCGCCGCCACCCGGCGCCTCGCGCCAGAGGGCGAGGATCATGGGCGCCGGTTGTTCTGGCTGGAGCTGGCCAGTGGCCTGGCGGTGATCGCCCTGGTCTCGGCCATGGTCCTGGCGCTTGGCGACGGCGGCAGCGCGGGGTCCGCGAATGAGGCCGGAGCGAAAACGAAGACGGCGAGTGGGGGAGGGGGGCAGACCGCAGGGCGGCCGCAGCCGCTGTCGAGGAGTGAGCTGATCGCCCAGGCCGACTCGATCTGCGCCGGCAGCCAGGCGTCATTCGAAGCGGTCAGGGCTGAATTCCCCGAAGCAAAGACGGAGGAAGCCCCTGACGTCGCCTACTCCGAAGCGCTGGTCGCGATCTCGACGCCGGCCGTGAAGCGTTTTGCGGCGCTCCGCCCGCCGCCGAGCGTTCGGCGCCCCTGGCGCGAGTACGTACAGGCGCAACAGCGGGTCCACAAGTACGACGTGCAGGCGCTGCGCGCCGCCCGCGCCGAACACGCCGGCGAATACCTCGCCGCCCGTGAACGACGTGACGACGAGGCGCCGGAACGCTACGACCTGGCTCGTCAGATAGGCCTGAAGACCTGCAGCGCGACTCCTGGGTAGAAGTCCCGGTTCAGCTGAAGAGCCCGGCCCATCGCTCGGCGCCGCGGGGTACACTTTGCTCAAGTTTTCTCTACTAAAGGAGGAGGAGCGAAGATGATCAACCTCAAGGCCCTGGGTCTGGCAACGGCGGCGGTGCTTGTGATGAGCGCCGCGACGGCATCGGCGGCATACGCCCAAACAGAACTGATCCCATCGGAATATCCCGCGATCATCACAGGCGAACAGATCGCATCCGAAGAACACCCGATGCACACCATCTCCATCGGCACCTTCGGACGGCTGAAATGTGAAACAGCCAAACTGACCGGCACAGTGAAACAGGCTGACAAACACACGGAACTGACAGTCACGCCATCCTACGCGGAATGCTATTTCAACGGCAATCCGTCGACAGTGACAATGAACGGTTGCGACTACGTGCTTCAGCTCGCCGGGACGCTTGATATCTCGTGCCCCACCGAACCGAAACACATCCTCATCGATGTCTGGTTCAGCCTGAAAGAACATCTCGGCGGCACAGAAACCACATGCAAGTACACAATCGGGCCTCAGACCGGTCTCAAAGGCCTGGGGTTCACCAATACATCCCCCGTCGGTGAAAAAACCGACGTGGATCTCACATTCGGCGTGGCGAACATCGCGATAAAACGAATCCAGGGGACGTCGGGGAATTGCGGTCCCGAAAATCCAGTGGGTGGCGCGAACTACTCCGGGCTGACGACACTGAGAGCCTACGAAGACAACAACGGAACCGAGGGCAACCAGCTCAACCTCACGGCCTGACCCACCGAAACCGGCGGGCCCGGTACCGGGGTTACCGGGCCGCCGGGGACGAGCGCAGGCGCGGGCCTGCGCCGTCCCTGGCGGCGATCAGGTCCAGCGTGAGCAGCACCGCGGCGACCGCGTAGAAGGGCGTCAGCACGATGTTCGTCGCGGTGTCGACCAGCCACTCGGCGACGAGCGAATCGCCGAGCAGGGCATGCGCTCCCGCCGTCGCCAGGTCGGTCAGGCCGTCGCTGACGATCTCGATCGGCGCCAGCACCGCCAGCACCAACCAGAAGCGGCCGCGGACCAGGCCGAGGCTGCGGGCGAGGGCATTGCCCACCCCGCGGTGCTCTATCTCGACGATCGGAGCGGCGAGGCCGAGATAGACGAAGACGAGGACTCCGGGGACGACGAAGGCGAGCACACCGAGGGCGACCAGTACGCCGAAGATCAGGTCGACGGCGATCAGCGTTCCGTAGCGGATCGTGCCGGCGACCTCACGCAGCGAGGGTGGCTCGCCGTCGCGGGGGTGGGTCAGCGCGATCGCCACGGCGCCGGTGTAGAAGATCTCGCCGAGCAGCCCGGTGGTGACCAGCAGCAGCACGGCAAGGACCGCGCCGAAGATCTCGATCCCGCTGTCGACGTTCAGCGAGGTCGCCTCGACGTGCACGGGTATCGCGTGGATCAGGCCAAGCGGGACGAATACGAAGCAGGCGAGCGGCAGCAGCGTCCCCGCCCAGGCGAAATAGGTGCGCCAGATCCGCGCGTAGATCGAGAGGACCGCCATCTAGCGGCGGCGCCTGCCCGACGGATGCCTGCCGCGATCTTCCAGCTTCGAGCGCGAGGACTGTGTCGCGGGCGCCCGCTTCACATCGCGCAGGTCCGGCTCGAGCAGCTCTTCCGCGCAGCGCCGGTGCCAGTGGTGGTGTTCGGTTCCGCCCAGCCTCAGCACGTACTGGACCACGGTGTGCTCGCTGCCGATCGGGATGTCGCCATGGCAGCCGGGACAGCGGTAGAGCTTCTGTCCGAAACTGCGGATCAGCCAGACCTCGTTGCCTTCGTCGTCGTAGCCGCGCAGGCTCCAGCGCTTGCTGGGCAGCCCGGCGCCCTCGCTCATCGCTTCGAGAGCCAGGCGAAGCCGGCGGCCATCGCCACGTTGGCGACCCCGGCGAGGCGGAGGCCGAGCTTGGCGCCGGGCCGGCTCACCGCCGGCGACTCCGACCAGAGCGCGTCGGTCGCGATCTCGGTGCCGCGCAGCCAGGCCAGCGCCCACCAGTCGCGCTCCTCGCCGCGTCGGGCGGCGATCAGGTGGGCCGCGGCGAAGGTGAGCCAGATCGGCCCGCAGCGGCGGAAGAGGTGCGCCGCGTCGGGAGAGGGCTCGTCATGGCCGAGCACCCACAGGGTCGCCTCCGGCGCCGCGATCGCCGCCGACCCGAGCAGCAGGTCGAAAACGATCATGTTGCGATTGGTGAGGCGAAGCGCCTGCTCGACGGTCATTTCACTTCCCATCCAACCAGATCGGAGGGCAAACGGAAGGGAAAGCATGCGAACCGGCGAAATGGACCGCCGTGACCAAGACCGCAACCAAAACCCCCCAGCTCAAGAGCCTTTCCGAGTACATCCAGGAGCGCTTCGACGAGTTCTCGCGCTCGCAGAAAGACGTCGCCCGCTACATCGTCGACCATCTCGACGAGGCAGCCTTCCTCACCGCCGAGGAGCTGGCCAGGAGAGCGAGCACCTCGTCATCGACGGTGGTGCGCTTCTCCCAGGCCCTCGGCTTCGAGGGCTATCCCGAGCTTCAGCAGGCGGCGATCGAGGAGTACCGCAGCGCCACCGTGGCCGGCAGCGGCGCCGGCGCCGGCGGCGCAGCGCTCTTCTCCTTCGACCATTCCGAGCTGGAGGGGTCGCTCAGCGCCGACTACTCGAACCTCGAGGAAACCGCGCGCAATCTGACCCGCGAGCAGGTCGACGGCGCCGTCGCCGCGCTCGCCGAAGCGCAGCGCGTCGTGATCGTCGGCGTCGACCAGATGGCCTTCTTCGCGAGCTACCTGCGCCACATCCTCAGCCTGCTCGACATCCGCGCCGAAATCGTCGCCAGCACCGGCGGCGAGTCGCTGCAGAGGCTCGGGCGGATCGACGAGGAGACGCTCGTCATCGTCCTCTCCTGCGGGCGCGCCCATCCGCTGCTGCTGCGGGCGATGAAGCTCGCCGTGCACCGCCGCGCCAGCACGCTGGCGATCTCCGACGCCTCGATGTCCGAGGTCGGCGAGCACGCCGAACAGACCCTCTACTTCTCCTCGAACAGCCCGTCCTTCGCCCGCTCCAACACGGCGCTGATGGCGCTGGTTCAGGGCTTGGCCCACGGCCTCTATGCCAGGGACGAAGCGGCCCACAAAGACCGCATCCGCGCCTACAAACTCAAGTAACACACGTAGGACAGAAGCTCCCGGCGCGGCGGGTCCTGTCACCGATCTGGTTCCACCACCCGCTGCGGGGGCGGCTCCGCCGCCTCCTCGGGGTGGTCCCCCAGATCGGCGCCACCCGCCGCGAGGGACGCTGCATCCGCGGCGCTCCTCCCGCGGGTGGCGCGGCGGCGGGGGTCCCCCATAGCGGAAGGCTCGCGAAGCGAGCCTGAGCACATGGGGGAGGGCCGCCGTGACAGGACCCGCGGGCCGCGACGTAGTATTCGGTCCCATGGCTGAGAGAGCTACCTTCAGAGTCAAGACCGGCCTCGCCGAGATGTTGAAGGGCGGGGTGATCATGGACGTGGTCACTCCCGAGCAGGCGCGGATCGCGGAGGAGGCGGGGGCCTGCGCGGTGATGGCGCTGGAGCGGGTTCCGGCTGACATCCGCCGCGACGGCGGCGTCGCCCGCATGTCCGACCCGGCGATGATCAAGGGGATCCAGGAGGCGGTGACGATTCCGGTGATGGCCAAGGCGCGGATCGGCCACTTCGCCGAGGCCCAGGTCCTGCAGGCGCTCGAGGTCGACTACATCGACGAGTCCGAGGTGCTGACCCCGGCCGACGAGCGCCACCACATCGACAAGCTCGCCTTCGAGGCGCCGTTCGTCTGCGGCGCCACCAACCTGGGTGAGGCGCTGCGGCGGATCGGCGAGGGCGCGGCGATGATCCGCTCCAAGGGCGAGGCCGGCACCGGCAACGTCGTCGAGGCCGTTCGCCACATGCGCGAGATCGTCGGCGGGATCCGGCGGCTGGCCCAGCTCGGCCCGGAGGAGCTGGCGGCGGCCGCCAAGGAGCACCAGGCGCCGCTCGAAGTCGTCCACGAGGTGGCCGCGCAGGGCCGCCTGCCGGTCCCGATGTTCTGCGCCGGCGGCATCGCCACGCCCGCCGATGCGGCGCTGATGATGCAGCTCGGCGCCGAGGGCAACTTCGTCGGCTCCGGAATCTTCAAGAGCGCCGACCCCGAGCGCCGCGCGCGCGCGATCGTCGAGGCGACCACGCATTTCGACGACCCCGAGCGGGTGACGGCGGCGTCGATCGGCCTCGGTGAGGCTATGCCCGGCCTTGAGATCTCCGAGTTGGCTGCGGCCGACGCGCTGCTGCAGGATCGCGGTGCCTGAGGCATTTGGCGCGCGGGTCCTGTCGCGGCGGCGCTCCCCACATGCTCGGACGCTGCTTCGCAGCGCCCTCCGCTGCGGGGTCCCCCGCCGCCACGCCACCCGCGCGAGAGATGCAGGTCGGACATGCTGATCGGTGTCCTTGCCATTCAGGGCGGGTTCGAAGCGCATTTGGAGATGCTCCGTGGGCTCGGAGCTGAGGTCAGGGACGTGAGGCTTCCGGCTGATTTGGAGGGCCTTGACGGCTTGGTGATTCCTGGGGGGGAGAGCACTGCGATCGTGATGGGGATCGAGTCGGCGGGATTGGAGGAGGCGATCCGGGGGCACCATGAGGCGGGCAGGCCCGTCTTCGGCACCTGCGCGGGGATGATCGTCTGCGATGTGGATCACCTCGGTCTGCTCGACGTGGTCGCTCGGCGCAATGCCTTCGGCCGCCAGATGCAGAGCTTCGAGGCGGATCTTCCGGTCGAGGGGATCGGCGAGGAGCCGCTGCGCGCGGTCTTCATCCGCGCTCCCTGGGTCGAGCGATACGGTCCCGGGGTCGGGGTGCTCGCCTCCTATGAGGGCCACCCGGTGGCAGTGCGGGAGGGGAACGTCCTCGCCTGCGCCTTCCACCCCGAGCTGACCGACGATTCGAGGCTGCATGCACTGTTCATGGCGATAACCACCAAGGTGCGGGAGAGGGCGGAGACGTGAGAGACCCGAGGGCTGAACGACTGGCGAAGATCCTGGTCGGCTACTCGACCGAGGTCAAGGAGGGAGAGGTCGTTTCGATCGACGGCGAGAGCGCCGCAGCGCCGCTGCTCCTGGCGGTCTACGAGGAGGTGCTGAAGGCCGGCGCCAACCCGGTCATGAACGTCTCCCTCGAGGGTCAGAGCGCCGCTTATTACAAGCACGCGTCGGACTCCCAGCTGGGGTGGATCTCACCGACCTCGGAATGGCTGCTCGACAACGTCGACGTGCGGATCGCCGTCGGCGCCTCGACCAACACCCGCGAGCTCTCCGGCGTGCCGCCGCAGCGCCAGTCGCGCCGCCAGATTGCGACCGGTGAGCTGCTCGGGCGGGCGATGGAGCGCAGCGCCAAGGGCGAGTTCCGCTGGTGCTACACGCTCTTCCCGACCAACGCCTACGCCTCCGAGGCGGAGATGAGCCTCGCCGACTACGAGGACTTCTACTACGGCGCCTGCCTTGCCGACGACGAGGATCCGCTGACGGCCTGGAAGCGCGCCTCGGAGGAGACGGTGCGGCTGGCAGAGTGGATTCAGGGCCACGAGGAGGTGCGGGTGACCGCACCCGGCACCGACATCAAACTGGGCATCGCCGGCCGCACCTTCATCCCCTGCGACGGTCGCCACAACATGCCCGACGGCGAGTTCTTCACGGGCCCGGTCGAGGACTCGGTCGAGGGGGAGGTGACCTTTCACCTGCCGGCGACGATCGGCGGCCGTGAGGTCGCCGGCGTGCGGCTGCGCTTCGAGGCGGGCAGGGTCGTCGACGCGAGCGCCGAGCGCGGCGAGGAGTTCCTGATCGAGCTGCTCGACACCGACGACGGCGCCCGCCGACTCGGCGAGCTCGGCATCGGCACCAACTACGCGATCGACCGGGGGACCCGCGAGGTGCTGCTCGACGAGAAGCTCGGCGGCACCGTTCACATGGCCGTGGGCAAGAGCTATCCCGAGTCGGGCGGTGTCAACGAGTCGGCGGTCCACACCGACCTGGTCTGCGACCTGCGCCTCGGCGGCAAGCTGGAGGTAGACGGGACCGTGATGCAGGAAGACGGCAAGTTCGTCGTCTGAGCGTCCGGCCCGCGGGTCCTGCCACGGCGGCCCTCCCCCATGTGCTCAGACTCGCTTCGCGAGCCTTCCGCTATGGGGGACCCCCGCCGCCGCGCCACCCGCGGAAGGGTGCTTGCGTCGAGCTGGTTTGGGTCGACTATTGGTTTGGCAGCGGCGAGCCCGCGAGGAGGAAGAACCAGCCGACGAAGACGACGCCGGCGAGCAGCACAGAGCCCATCATCACGGCCTCGACCACGGTGGTGGTGCTGTCAGCGCCGCTGTCCCGCATGCTCTTCAGCCAGGTCGGCCGCATCGGCGCCAGCCGGTTGGTGCCGGTGATCCGCATGTAGAGGGCGTTGAGGCGGCCGATCAGCCAGGCGTCGAGCACGACCGTGAGGATGATCCCGATTCCCACCACGGCGTAGGGGCCCTCGGCCGGGAACTGGGTCGTCGCGACCTGCGAGCCGATCCAGATCCAGCCCACCGGGATCGCGGTCCAAAGCGCCAGGGCGGTGAGCAGCATGACGACGAAGACGGCGCTGGCCATCAGGCCTCGAAGGGCGCTTGGTGCATGCGGGTGGGTGACCGTTTCCATGCGTATCCCTTGCTCATAGAATGGCAAAACCATGTCCGGGCATTCGAAGTGGTCTTCGATCAAACACAAGAAGGGCGCGGCCGACGCCAAACGCGGCAAGCTCTTCACCAAGCTGGCGCGCGCGATCACCGTCGCGGCCCGCGACGGTGGCGGCGACCCCGACAACAGCCCGGCGCTGGCGACGGCGATCCAGAAGGCGCGGGACGCCTCGATGCCCAAGGACAACATCCAGCGGGCGATCGACCGCGGCACCGGTGAGGGCAGCGACGCCACTGCGATCGAGAGCGTCGTCTTCGAGGGCTACGGCCCGGGCGGCGCGGCGATCCTGGTCGAGGCGCTGACCGACAACCGCAACCGCACCAGCGCCGAAGTGCGCCACGCCTTCAGCAAGCACAACGGCAGCCTCGGCGAGCCGGGCTCGGTCGCCTGGATCTTCGAGAAACGCGGCGTGCTCGCGGTCGACGGCGCTCGCTACGGCGAGGACGATCTGATCGCGGCGATCGACGCCGGCGCCGAGGACGTGCGCGTGGAGGGCGACCTGCTGCGCGTGCTCTGCGAGCCCGCCAGCCTCAGCGCGGTCCGCGAGGCGCTCGAGGCGGGTGGGGTCGAGATCCAGTCGGCTGAGGTGACGATGGAGCCGAAGAGCACGGTCGAGGTGAAGGGCAACGAGGCGAAGTCGCTGCTCGGGCTGATCGAGGACCTCGAAGAGGACGACGACGTCAACGAGGTCCACGCCAACTTCGACATCCCCGACGAGGTTCTGCAACAACTAGCGGCGTAGAGGCATCCGGAGGCGCATCCAGAATCACTCCCCATGCAGATCGTGATGGGGATCGACCCCGGCGCGGCCAACCTCGGATTCGGCATCGTCCGGGTCGAGGGCAACCGCATGGTCGCGCTCGACGGCGGCGTCGTCGAGACGACGGCGGAGCTGCCGATGGAGCGGCGCCTGGAGCGGATCCACGGCGCGCTCGCCGAGCTGATCGCCTGGCACGAGCCGAAGGCGATGGCGGTCGAGGACGTCTTCTTCGGCAAGAACGTGCAGACCGCGATGACCGTCGGCCGCGCCAGCGGAGTCGCGATGCTCGCCGCGGCGCAGGCCGGCATCGCCTGCTTCACCTACACGCCGCAGGCGATCAAGATGGCCGTCTGCGGCAGCGGCGCCGCCGGCAAGAAGCAGGTGCAGAGAATGGTCGGGACCTTGCTCGGCCTACCCGAGCTTCCAACTCCCGACCACGCCGCCGACGCGCTCGCGGTGGCGATCTGCCATGGCGGCGGCAGCGGTCGCCGCGCTGCCATCGAGATGGCGGAGGGGGTCGCACGATGATCGCGGCGGTGCGCGGCGAGGTGATGGTGCGGCGGCCCGACCACGTCGTGATCGACGCCGCTGGGGTCGGCTACCGGCTCACGGTCTCGGCCGAGACGCTGAAAGCCGTGCCGGCGACCGGCCGCGAGGCCTTCCTGCATGCCGAGCTGGTTTCGCGCGAGGACTCGCTGGCGCTGTTCGGCTTTGCCTCCGAGGAGGAGCGCGATCTCTTCGGGCAGCTCGTCTCGGTCAGCGGCGTCGGGCCGAAAGTCGCGATCTCGGTGCTCTCCGGCGGGCCGGCGCGGGAGCTGCTGCGCGCGATCGCCGCCGGTGACGCGAAACGATTCCAGGCCGCGCCGGGGATCGGCAAGCGCACCTCGGAGCGGATCATCGTCGAGCTGCGCGAGAAGGTCGCCGGCGCGCTCGAGGAAGAGGTGGCGCTCGCGGGTGGCAACGACGACCCGCGCGCCCTGGCGCGCGACGGCCTCGTCAACCTCGGCTACGCGCCGCTGGAAGCCGAGCAGCTGCTCGACGGAATCGACGGCGGGGACGCCGAGGAGATGCTTGCCGGCGCTCTGCGCAAGGCCGGGACCGGGAGGAAGTCGGCGTGAGCGAGAAGCGGATCCGCACTCCCGGCATCGATGGCGAGGCTGAGGTTCGCATCCACGATGCGCGCGCCGACGTCCCCGACGAAGACCTCGACCGCTCGCTGCGCCCGCCGTCGCTCGCCGACTTCGTCAACCAGGCGCAGGTGACCGAGCAGCTGGCGATCTTCATCGAGGCGGCAAAGCGTCGCGGCGAGCCGCTCGACCACGTCCTGCTCGCCGGCCCGCCCGGGCTCGGCAAGACCTCCCTGGCGCACATCGTCGCCGCCGAGATGGGGGTGCCGCTCGTCCAGACCGCCGGCCCGGCGCTGGAGCGCAAGGCCGACGTCGCGTCCTTCCTCACCGCGCTCGAGCCCGGCAGCGTCTTCTTCGTCGACGAGATCCACCGGCTCGGCCGCGCGGTTGAGGAGACGCTCTACCCGGCGATGGAGGACGGCGAGTTGCCCGTCGTGCTCGGCCAGGGCGCCGGCGCCCGCACCGTGACCCTGCCGCTGCCGCCGTTCACGCTGGTCGGCGCGACCACCCGGGCGGGCCTGCTGACGACGCCGCTGCGCGACCGCTTCGGCGTCAGCCACCGGCTCGAGCACTACGCTCCGGGCCACCTCGCCGAGATCGTCGAGCGCTCGGCCGGCATCCTCGAAGTCGAGATCGACGCCGAGGGGGCGCAGATCATCGCCCGCCGCTCGCGCGGCACGCCGCGGGTCGCCAACCGGCTGCTCAAGCGGGTGCGCGATTTCGCCCAGGTCAAGGGCAGCGGCAGCGTCGATGCCGATGTCGCCGCCGCCGGGCTGGCGATGCTCGAGGTCGACGCCGGCGGCCTCGACCGCAGCGACCGCAGCCTGCTCGACACGGTGGCGACCAAGTTCGCCGGCGGCCCGGTCGGCCTCTCGACCCTGGCGGTCGCGATCGGCGAGGAGCAGGACACGATCGAGGACGTGCTCGAGCCGTATCTGCTC
>Ga0157375_10002517_pt1 | contig 15906 bp, 13 predicted proteins | sample M35metaG_FD_115311 | JGI IMG/M metagenome (GOLD analysis project Ga0157375, IMG submission 115311) | Miscanthus rhizosphere microbial communities from Kellogg Biological Station, Michigan, USA - M3-5 metaG | ecosystem: Host-associated > Plants > Roots > Rhizosphere > Soil | place: USA: Michigan...
CGTGGTGACCGGCGTCGCGTAGGCAATTTTGAGCGGCGCTTGCGAGGACGCACCTCCCGCAGCGACGCCAGCTCGGTCCAGAGCGTACAGGATTCCGTCTTTCCCGGCGGCGGCGGCAAATTGGCGTCCACCCTTGGTTTGAATCAGCGTGGGCGGAGACGTCATGTCCCAGTCGTGAAAATCGTTCTTGACGGGCTGAACGTAGCGCAGCAAGGATCCGGTTTTGGCGTCGAGTGCGATGACCGAAGTGGTGTAAAGATTGTCGCCGGGATGCAGAGCGAGAAGAAAATCGGGCGCCACATTTCCCGTTGAAACCCACAGCACGCCCGCCGCGGGATCCAGGCTGTAGCTGGTCCAGGTGGCGCCGCCGGTGGGAGGGTTACGGTCGCTCAAATTCTTCCAGGTGGCGCGCGCCGGACCCGAATCGGGCACCACGTTAAAGCGCCAGAGCTGGTGGCCATCGGCGGCACTCAGAGCGTAGATGCGTCCGGTGACCGCAAAATTATCGCCGCCCGCATTGCCCGCAAAGACCATCCCGTTCCACGCGAGAGGCGCCATCGGAACGGAATCTCCGCTGGCCGGATCGCCCAGAGCGGCTTCCCACGCAGGTTTGCCCGTAGCGGCATCCAGCGCGAAAAGGTGCGCGTCCCCGGCGCCGCGAAACAACTTGCCGTCGAGGTAGGCGACTCCGCGATTGACGCCGAGCCCGCCCGCCGGCCCCGGTCGGCTGTACTTCCACTTCAAGGCGCAAGTGGACGCATCCACCGCGTAGGTGGTGTTGTAGGTCGTGAAGTAGAGCATCCCTTGGACCATCAGAAGGCCGCTTTGGAAGGCGCTGGTTTCACCCGTGTCATAGGTGCAGCCCGGACGTAAAGATTTCACGTTGCCAGGGGTGATCTCGTTGAGCGGCGAAAACCGGGTTGCGCTGAGGTCGCCGTTATAAGAAGGCCACTCGACGGATTGCGAAAGCCCCAAGGGAGCAAGCAGTCCCAGCGAGAGAGCAATCAAATACAGTTTCGTCCGATGCACGCGTTTCACAGGATTGATTCTCCGCCAAGGCGGGGAGTAAGGCAAGGCACTCCCACAACGAGATGACCTAACGAGGATGAGCTATCGTTGAAAAATGAAAAATCTCGATTGGGCCAAGATCCCCAGCTTTGACCAACTACCGGTCAAAAAGGGCGCACCACCGGAGTCCTCCTGGGGCGTGTTTGGCGATGACGACCAGTTCGGCTGTCTGAACTTTCTGACGCCACAAGGCGTAGTCGATGCTGCACGCTTGGTCCAGAACGGAAAAGTCTTCCGGTTAGACGCCAAGATCGGATTCGCGAAGCCTGCGCTATTCGGCCGCGCCTCCGTCACCCACCAGGTGGTTCCGCTGGCCCCGTTTGCCAATGACGATCTGGTCAATAACTTCAACACCCAGGAAGGCAGCCAGTGGGACGGATTCGCCCACGTCGGCTACCCCAGCTTGGGGTGCTACTACAACGGCGTCCAACCCAACCAGATCGGTCCCGGCGGCGAGTTGAGCATCCATCGATGGGCGGGGAGATTCGTAGGCCGTGGCGTCCTGATTGACGCATTCGGATTTCGTAAGGCCGCCGGCCGCGAGGTCCAGCCTCTGGAGCGGGACGTGTTCACGTTGGCGGATCTGAAAGGCGCGCTGGAGTATCAAGGCACCGCGATCAAGCCCGGCACAATTCTACTGGTCCGCACCGGCTGGATGGAAAGCTATGAACAATGTACGCCCGAGCAAAAGCGCGACATGTCGAGCTTTGAACGAATGAAATCCGCTGGGATTGAAGCCGCGCGGGAAATGGTCGCGTGGCTGTGGGACCAGCGTGTCGCCGCGATCGGAACCGATTGCCCGGGCGTGGAGCCGCTGCCCAGCAATTTCGCCGATGAGAAAATCCTGCATTACCGGGCTCTACCCTTACTGGGGCTGCCCTTGGGCGAATTGTTTATCCTTGCGCCGCTGGCCGAAGATTGTGCGCGCGATCGGCGTTACGAATTCATGGTGGTGTCGGCGCCGATGGTTTTAGAAGGAGGAATCGCCACGCCGCCCAATGCGGTCGCCATCAAGTAGTTCAGTTGCTCTTATTCCTCCGGCGCGAACGCCAGCAGTACATTACCCGCGATACCGCCATTACGCGCGTAACCCGAGTTCACGAACAGCATACCTCCGACAATGACGGGACCCGCGCCATCCAGCGACCCGCCCTTGCCGCGCACTCCGTTCACGGTCTGATAATCGCGCGCAGTGTCGAAGTCCCACAACACCCGGCCATCCTCGGTGGTGAAGGCGCGCAAGTGCCCGTCGTCCGATCCGGAAAACACGACGCCGGGAATCGCCGTCAGTGCCGCGGCCTGCGCTGGACTGCACTGAGGTCTCTGCCCGCATGGCGCCGGAGCGGCGTACCATGCCTTCTCGCCCGTTGATATACGCAATGCGGTCAACCCTCCGCCTTGTGCGGGATCGGGCGGCAATCCCACCTGGATGATGGTGCCTGGAGGCGCCTTTCGCGCCAAATCTGAAACCGCCGCGTAAACCTTTTGTCCATCGCTGGCCATGCCCCACTGCACGCCACCGTTGGTGCCGCCCTTGCCGACGCGAGTCTGCCAAAGAATCGCGCCCTTGCGATCTGGATCCAGCGCATACACCACGCCCGATTTCTGCCCCGCCAGCAGCACATCGCTGCCATTGGGGAGTTTCTCGATCAGCACGGATGATCCGAAGTCGTAGTCGGGCCCAGGACACGAGCCTCCGGTGCAGGCGCCGCTGTAGATGTCTCCCGGCGTCACTTGTTTCGACCACACGATTCGCCCGGTCTTGGGATCGAGCGCGAGCACCGCATCGCTCAGCTCGGTAGCGGGCGATGAGAAGTTGTCGCCGGTCGTGATATATAGAAGTCCGCGCTTGGCATCCAGCGTCGGCGATCCCCATACGCCCACGCCCGAAGGCCCCCACGTTCCCACGTTGCCCGGTCCCTTCTCCAGCTGCTTGGGCTTCTCGCGAATGGTGTAGGTCTTCCAGACCTCTGTTCCGTCTTTGGCGCGTAACGCCGTCACGCTGCCCCGAAAGGTGCAACACGGATAATCGGGATTGCTGGAGCGCGTCTCTTCCCAAGACGCCGCGGGAATGAAGACCACGCCATTCAGGACTGCCGCGGAGCCCGTTAAGCGCGTGGATTCGTGCGCCTCGGGTTTCTTCTTCCACAGTTGGCGTCCGGTTTCGGCCTCCACGCCATAGGCCCAGCCGGTGAGGTCGGTGAACACTAGTACGTGAGCATTCCCGTTGGGCACAGCCACTGGAGCCGATCGCACGGGCCCGGTAGCCTGGTAGACCCATCGCACACAGCCGGTATCGGTGCTCAATGCCTGCACCATGCCGCCCGCACTGCCGACGAACAGCGTTCGGCCCAGCACTGTGGGAGCGCCGAACGCACTCACGTCGCCTTCGAAGGCGTAGGCCCATTTCAACTTCAGTCTTCCAACTTGATTCAGCGTGATGCCGCTGGTGGTCGTGTAACGCGTATTCGATAGATCCGGGCCCCAGCCATTCCACGTTGGACTTGGTGCAGTGCCGATATTCACAGTGCGGTCGGCGCAGTAGGCCTGCGGAGGCACCGGTGTGTCGGGCCGCTGGACGCCCAGGTAACTCGCCACCGCTTCGCGCTCTTCGCGATTGAGAACATAGGCGATGTTGATCATCACCCCGAAATCCAGCGTCCGCAAGATGCGCGCGACCGACAACTGCTTTAGCGCGTCACGAGGCGGAGTCCGTTCACTCGCGGAATCGTGACAGGAGGCACAGCGGCGCTGGTACACGGCTTCGCCCGATACCGCTGCGCCAGCGGGCAGTGTGGCGATAGCGGCCAATACAAGACTTGGGAGTACGGATCGAGCTAGCACGCGGTCCATTCTACATTGAATCCGGCTGGAGGATACGCGGTGCTTAAGCCCGAGGAAACGGCGATCTGGATCGAACGCCGCTGTCCCCGGTAACGGACAAAGCCAACCTCTCGGAGGAAGAAGCCTGCTGGTCCGTTCGATCTTGTTAGGGCAATCGAAATTCCACCGCTAACCGATTCAAAAAGCTGAGGCGCCGCGAAAAACGCCGCGAGATTCTGTGGCAACCGTCACGGCGTCTGCCATATTTCGTGGACCAAAACGAGACGAGCCAGGCGCTCAAGAGCCTGCCATCGTGAACCGTTCGCAGTTTTGGCAGCAGAAGTAAGAATCGCGGCGATCCGCTTAAGCCAGGACCGTCCCCGTCTGGGAAGTATCGTATCCAGCCAGCACTTCCAGCTTTCGCCGTAATGTGGCTCGCTGCAAAACATCCAGGAAAGCCTTCACCGCGGGTAGATCCGCGGTGCGCTTGCGCATCACCAAATCGTATCGCTCGCTGTGTAGAGGAACAAAATCAAGTCCGAAGGTCTGTGCGGCTGACCTTGTCGCAAGGCAAACATCTGCTTCCCGCGAGACTACGCAGTAGGCAGCCGCAAGATGACCGTGCGCGATACGATCATATCCTTGGACCTTCTCTCCGTCCATGCCGGCCTTATCCAGAAGTGTATCCAGCAGCCCGCGACTTCCTGAGCCGGGTTCTCGATTCGCAAACCTGACGTTCTTTCGAGCCAGATCCTCAATTTTGCGAATCCTCTTCGGATTTCCGGTCGCGACGACGAAACCTTCCTCCCATCGCGCAAATGTGACCACGCTGAAATCTTCGCTAGGGAACTGCTTGCGCAGGTAGGGCAGATTGAACTCACCGGTCTTGGGATCTTCGAGATGCGAACCAGCGACGTGGACTTTCCCTTCGCTAAGCCAGGTTAACGCTAGCTTGCTGGAGGCGGCCGCGGAGACAATCTCTACACCGCTGATTCTTTCCACCATTCGCGCCAACAAACCGGTGGCAGGGTCGCATCCTGCTAGCACCAGTCGTTTCTGAGCAGCCTCCTCCTTCGCAAACACCACCAGGTCGGCACGGCCATTCGTTTTTCCCGTTCGCTTGATGATGCCGTCGGCTTCCGGCATGTAGTAGGGAGAAGCGCTAACCGGCACACTGACCCAGCGCGACCCGATTTGGCAAACGCGTACCGGCTGGCCCTTCACGGAAGGCCCAGAGCTCAAAACCTCGGCGGCAAGAGATTCGGCCGCCTTCTGAGGCCCGTCCTGGAGCAGGAAGAGTTCGTCAACCGTTACCTCAAGCTCCTTTGCAAGGTTCAGCGCAACTTCGGTATTCGGAACATAGGTCCCGAGTTCGATGGCATATATGGTCTGGCGGCTCACGCCCACACGGCGAGCCAGGTCAGCGGCGCCCACACCTCGGCTCTTTCGAATCTCGCCCACGCGGTTCTGGACGCGCGTTCTCGTTCTCACTTTCCTCAATTGGACTTCAAGCTTGGTGAGCATCCGGACCTTCGTAGACCCGCTAGCAAAGGGACCGTGGCAAGCAGCCCTAAAACTAACGATCGTCGTGTATACATGACTACCTCACATTGTAACGGTCAGGTTAGAAATGAAGCTTCAGAACGAATTCGAAGTCGCGCGGATTGCCCGCCGTGGAGATCGTTCCGAACGCCGCGTTGCCAAAGATCCCGTTGGGATCGTTCAACGGAGGGGTGTTCGATACATTGAAAGCCTCTGCGCGGAATTCCAGGCTCATACGCTCCCGGAGGCGAAACGTCTTGCCGATCATGACGTCGGCGTTCTGAAGCCCGGGCCCCCGCACCGGATCACGCGAGCTGTTTCCGATTACGAACTGGCCCGCTGCCGTAAACGCCGCGGTGTTGAAGTATTTCGCCACGCTGCGGCCGGCGAAATCGTTGGGATCGCCGATCCGATTGGGCCTTTGCACTACGTAACCCAGCGCCGAGTTGTTGTTGGTGGCCTGTGTGACCGGTACGGTGTCGCCCGCCTGAATGCGAACCAGGCCCGCGATCTGCCATCCCGCGATCTTCCACAGGCGCGGCACGTCGTAGACCCATCCCAGCGAGAATACGCGCGGAATGTCGCCGCTCGAAAGATCTTTTTCCAGATGGCGATTATTGGCGTCCGCCGCGCCGGTGGTGCCCAGCACCGGGCCGGTGAAGATGGTCTGCGAAAACACGCTGGACGCGTCGTCGATTAGCTTGGAGAAGGTATACGACGCGGTGACCGTCAATCCGTGCGAAATACGCTTTTCGAGTTTGGCTGTGGCGGCGTTGTAGGTCGATTGGCCCACGTTATCGCGGAACAGCACTACGTTGGTGAAGCGCGGGTAAGGACGCAGCAGCAGTTGTTGGGCGATCGTCGCTCCTCCGAGAGACGACGAGGCCGGAATTTGGCCGAAGTATGGATTCGGAACCTTGGTCAGTAAAGCCGCGCCTTGAGAAAGGTACTGCGCGGGAAGCTGGTTGATGTTGGGATCGGGTATGCCCAGGCGCGTGTTCTTCGAACCCAGGTATCCGACTTCCAAGTTCCAGTCCTTCCCGAAAGTCTTTTGGATCGTGAAATTCCATTGCTGCGAATAGCCTGACCCGTTGTTGCTGTCCACGCCAAAGACCCCTTGTCCCAATCCCGAGTTCGCATTCGGCGGGTTAACTTGGACCGTGGGCCCGCCGGAAAGCAGGAACGCGCGATTGATGTTGTCCTGCGTGGACTGGCTGACGGTTTGCACGAACGGGAATTGCGGGATGGTAAAGGGCGTCGTGATACCGGACTGCTCGAAATACACCATGCCGTAGCCGGCGCGAAAGACCAAACTATTTCCAAGTCGATACGCGGCCCCGAAGCGCGGACCGAAGTCGCCCCAGTCCAGTTTGCGGACGGTGTGGACAAAATCCAGAACCTGAGTATCCAGGTTAAAGACAGCCCCTTGATCGTTCTTCTCAGTGGACGGAAAGTTCAGCGTATAACGAGTGCCGATATTGAGAGTGAGCCGAGGCGATACCTTCCAGTCGTCGCCAACGAAGAATTCGGCGATGTGGGCGCGCTCCTGCAGGAGTCGCTTTTGGATGTCGATGCTGAACGTGCCCACCTGTCCCAGGAGGAGCGAAGCCAAGGCGTTGCCCCCGGTCGCGGTAGAGCTATCGGTGCCCGTAGTAGTGAATCCGAACGATCCCGTGGGATTCGGCGGGTTCAGAATATCCAGAGCCTCACGCCGGAAGTCGACTCCGAATTTAATGGTGTGGCGGCCTCGAATAGAAGTAAACGTGTCAAGAAACTCCGTTATGGATGTGGTGAAGTTGGAGTTGGCGGCGGTGGTCGGGCCGATCTGCTGCAGTCCGGTAACGGTGAAGACCGGCAGCACCGATGCAAACGAATTCGCGGGCAGTCCCGGAATCGTGATTCCGCCGTCTTGAAGAGAGGACTGGTTGAAATCGCGTCTGGAATAGCCGACCCGGAACTGATTCAGAGTCGCGGGTGACAGCGTCCAAGTATAGTCGCCGGCGAGTGCGTCGCCACGAGTGATCGCATGCCCGATGACCGCGGTGGTGACGCTGCCGCTTCCGTCCGGCAAGGGTGTCGCGGCGTTGTCGTCGTCGCGGAAATAGGTGTACCGTCCAAAAACGCGGTGCTTCTCTCCGAAGTAGCGGTCCACGCGGAAATCGGCTTGATCCTGATTTTCAGGCTCGGTCGCGGTTCGAACAAAGTTATTCGCGCCGACGGTGTTCGGAAGCGGGTAGTGATCGAGAATCTGTTGCGCAATCGGGTCGAAACGGGTCGTCGGAATGGTGTTATTCGGAAACGGCGTGCGTGGGTTTGAGTCGGGATCGAAGATCTGCTGGGTGAAGACGCCCCCCCGCTGTGCCACGGTCGGAACCACGCTCGGACGTATTAGACCGGTCCGCAGCCGCGTTCCTTGCCAGTCCGCGAAGAAGAAGGTCTTGTTGGTCTGAATCGGTCCGCCTAGGGTCGCGCCGTACTGATTGCGGCGGTATTTCGGATTCGGCCCGGGTTGCGCGAAAATGTTCCTGGCGTTCAGTGCGTCGTTGCGAAAGAATTCGAAGAGCTCGCCGTGGAATTGATTGCTTCCGGATTTGCCGATCACCATTACGGTTCCGCCGTTCGACCGTCCATACTCAGGCGAGTAGGCGTTGATGTTCAGTTTGAATTCGGCCATGCCGTCGATAATCGGGTAGAAGACGACTTGCCCCGGCTCCGGCTGCAACACACTGATCCCGTCATACATGTATTCGTTGGTGCGCGGTCGGCTCCCATTAATGCGCGGTAACAGAGAGCCTCCGCCCGGCAATGCGACCCCGGGCGCGAGCGTCACCAGCGGAATAAAGTTGCGCCCATCGAGCGGCAGCGTGGTGATCTTCTGTTCATCCACGTTCAGGCTCACCTCCCCGCTTGCGGTCTGAAGAAGCGACGCCTCCGCTGTGACCTCCACGGTCTGCGAGGGCTGGCCGAGTTGTAGCTTCACGTCAATTCCCGTTCGATCGCCTAGCCGCAGGGTAATGCCGGATTGCTTAAAGGTGCGGAAGCCCGGTTGCTCGACCGTCAGCGTGTACTGGCCCGCGGGTAGTCCTAAGACGTGGTATTCGCCGCGTCCATCCGAGGTGACGCTGTAATGCACCATCGTGGCCTGGTTTTCCGCTTCGACTTTGGCCTTGGGAACCGCGAGCGCCGAGGGGTCCTGAATCGTGCCAAACAGTTCGGCGCGGCCGGCCTGCCCGAAACACAGTGCCGGAGTCAAGGTCAGACCAATAGAGAAAACGAGGGCCTTCTGAAATTGTCTGGACATGAATGGTGTTCTAAACTAACTCGGTTATGTTAACACAACATCTTGAAGCTGTAGTGTCCACAAGACGGCATATAATTAACACACCAGCTCTATGCGTCTTCGACCAGCCGGATGGATCTTGTGTGGAGCAGTGTTCCTCGGTTCTTGCGCGCCGCGAACTAACCAACCGCCGGCCAAATTGACCGTGGCTGCCGCCGCCAACCTGACGGAGGTGTTGGGAAAGGTGGGACGCGCGTTTAAGGCGAAGACCGGCGTGGAAGTGGTCTTCAGTTATGGTTCCACGGCGCAGCTGGCCACGCAGATCGAGAACGGCGCCCCGTTCGATCTGTTTGCCGCAGCCGATACCGAACATGTGGATTCGCTGATCGCGAGCCGCAAGCTCACGAGCGACAGCCGCGCTGTCTACGCGCTCGGACAACTTGCTCTGTGGATACCCGAGGGCGGGCCGAGCGGCGTTCACGAGTTGAAGGACTTAGCTGAGCCGCAGATCCGGTTCGTGGCGATCGCCCAGCCGGAGCTGGCGCCCTACGGTCAGGCCAGCGTGGATGTTCTAAAGGGTGCGGGTCTCTGGGACACAGTCCAGCCGAAACTGGTATACGGGACCAGCATCAGCATGGCCAAGCAGTACGCATCCTCGGGAAGCGCGAGTGCTGCCTTCACCGCTTATTCACTTGTGCTCCACGAGAAAGGCACCGTCTTGAAGATCGATTCCCACCTTCACAAGCCGATTGAGCAGGCCTTAGGAATTGTCGCTGCTTCACCGCACATCGAAGAGGCCAAACAATTCCGATCGTTTCTCCTCGGCTCTGAAGGCCGGACGATGCTAGCCAACAGCGGATATTTGCTTCCTTAGAAGCGTCTTCTGCCCCCGCTGGACATTTGAGCCGATCACTTTTATGCGCTCTCTTCTTCAGCCCCTCGCGCCTGACACCCAAACTTCAGGCTCTGCTGGACTTTCTCGACGAAGAAATGCCATGGTAGGACTTTCTGCTTGCGCGCGCGAAAGACATTGGCGGGCGAGAGAAAGGAGGCATTGGTCTCCCCGGTGAATCGTTTTTTCAGCTTTTCTTGCTGTTTGCGATCGCATTGAGCTTGGCGATTGTTTCCGGCGAAAGAGGCAGCGCCGCAGCCTGAAGGTTCTCCCGGAGATGTTTGACCGAAGATGTGCCGGGGATCAGTAGAATATTCGGCGCACGATGAAGCAGCCACGCCAGCGCCACCTGCATGGGCGTCGCACTCACGGACACCGCGACCGCATCCAGCTCCGAGGATTGCAGCGGCGTGAAGCCTCCCAGCGGGAAGAACGGCACATATGCGACGCCTTGCGCTGCGAGTTCGTCCACAAAGGCGTCATCGTCTCGCTGGGCGATATTGAAAGAGTTCTGCACACAGACAATCTTCGCGATCTTCTGCGCCTCAGCCAACTGCCGGGGTGTGACATTGCTCAAGCCGAGATGACAGATCAGCCCCTGACGCTGGAGCTCGGCGAGCACGCTCAGCGGTTCTTCAATCGATCCCTCCAAGGGTTTCAGCATATCTCCCACGCGCAAGTTAACCACGTAGAGCTTTTCCAAGCCGAGGTTTCGAAGATTGTCATGAATTGCGTCAATCAGTTCCTGCCGGGAGCGAGCGTGAATCCACGACTTGTCGGATCCCCGGCGGGTGCCCACTTTGGTGACGATCACCAGATCATCGTGATATGGATGCAGTGCCTGTTTGATGATCTGATTTGTTACATGAGGTCCGTAGAAATCACTGGTGTCGATGTGGTTCACGCCAGCGTCGACCGCCCCGCGCAAGACCCTGACGGCCTCCTCGGGATCGCGCGGTGGTCCCCATACTTGCGGACCCGCCAGTTGCATCGCACCATAGCCCATGCGGTTCACCGTCATGGTGGTGTTCACGAACGTGAAGGTTCCTCCAAGATTGGTCGCTGTGTTCATTTGGTTGCTCCTCTCTGGTCAAATGTTTGCTTATTCGGCTCAAAATAGCTTGGCTGGTCGATATCGGGGATCAGCGAGGCCTGCGTCGGGCGCCATCCCAATTGTTTCTGCGTTTGCGCACTCGAAGCAGGACAGTCGAGCCCCGCGAAATGCGCGAACCAGCCAAAGTGATCGGCGGCCTCCTCCGGTGACTTGCTAACGACCGGGATATTCAGGCGCCGGCCGATGACTTGAGCGATCTCACGGAATGGCACAGCCTCATCGGCAACCGCATGGTAGCGTGCCGCCATCGGACTCGCCTCCAGCACGAGCCGGTAGAGACGAGCAGCATCCAGCCGATGCACCGCGGGCCAGCGGTTGAGCCCTTCCCCAACGTACGCCGATACACCTTTTTCACGCGCGAGGCGGATGACGAGCGGGACGAATCCGTGATCGCCAACGCCGTGGACGGACGGAGGTAGACGCAGCACCGACACGCGCGAGCCTCCAGCCGCGGCCGAAGCCGCAGCCTCTTCCGACTTGCGCGGAAAGGTGGAATTCGCGGAGTCGTTCTCCGTCGCGACGCGCCCCGGCGCAGTCAGCGCCGTACCGGAGGTGACGATAAATGGCCGGTCCGAGCCGGCGAGAACAGCGCCAATCGTCTCGATAGCGCGCCTGTCCGTTTCCGCCGCCGCTGCGTAATTCGCGAAATCATGTATGAATCCCGCGTGAATCACAGCGTCCACGGCGCCCGCACCCTGGCGAAGACTTTCAACTTCGTCGAGCGATCCGCGCTGTACCTCGGCTCCCGCCGCGGTAAGCCATGCGGCGGCAGCATCCGAACGACCCAGTCCAAGCACTTGATGACCTGCGTTGATGAGTTCAGGAACGATTGCGGAGCCCACAAAGCCGGTAGCTCCCGTAACAAAAATACGCATTGCCTTTTCCTTCCTCTGACGGCATCTCTTGCTCAGCCGTCACGAATCTGATAAAACGGAGTTAGTCTCCGCATAACTAGATTACCGGAGGGTGTCTCCGGTTGCAACTTTTTCTGAATGCCTACGAAACGTCCAGAATCTAAAGCCCGAAAGCCCCGCACGGATGCGCAGCGGAACCGGGAACGCATTCTGGAAGTGGCAAAACGGGCGTTCTCTCAGTCCGGTGTAAACGCCAGCCTGGACGAGATCGCCAAAGAGGCGGGCGTTGGGCCCGGAACTCTATATCGTCACTTCCCGACGCGCGAAGAGCTGCTCGAGGCGGTGTATCGGACCGAGGTCGAAAAGCTGGCCGCAGCGGAGCGGAAGTTTGCCGAGACCCTGCCCCCGGTTGAAGCCTTGCGAGCCTGGATGCTTTTGTTTGTCGACTACATCGCCGCGAAGCAGATCATCGCGCCTGTGCTCAATGCGCTGGTCGGCGATTCTAAAAAGGTATTCGAAGCGTCCTACGACCAGGTCTGGGGGGCGATTCGCGCACTTGTGAAGCGGGCGATCAAGAGTGGCGACATCCGGAAAGACCTCGATCCGATCGATCTTCTGCGGGCCCTCATTGGTGTGGCAAACTTGTCGACCAGCCCTGACTGGCAGCAAAGCGCCAGGAGACTCGTTGACATCCTGATCACCGGTTCGCGGCTGAGCTGATACGGCGGAGGCTCCCAGTGCGGCCAAGCAACCCCGAAGCTTCGCCTGTATGAAACTGGCGACGTTCCCACAGTCTCTGCAGAGGCTCGCGCGCTATGCCGACTCCGTCGTTCCAGAGGTGGCCGAGATCCTGACGGAGGCGCAGGGTCGGCCGAGTCAGAACGAGGGGCACAGGTGATTGCGGCCGACCTCACGCCTCCGTGGAGCGATGAGATCCGCATGGACTTAGACACGGTGCCGCGATGCTAGAGGCCAAGATCACTCAAACCTGGATGTTCGTCAGGCCGGCGTCCAAGCGGCCAGTCGTACTTGCGATCCGAAGCCAAAACGGGAAGGTCGTTGATGGAAGCAAATCGCGACGTCATAAGCCCATCGTTGTTGAATTCCCAGTTCTCATTGCCGTAGGAGCGATACCAGTGATCCGAGTCATCGTGCCACTCGTAAGCGAAGCGTACGGCGATCCGGTTCCCGGTAAACGCCCACATTTCCTTGATAAGCCTGTAGTCCCGCTCCTTGGCCCACTTGCGGGAGAGAAACGTAACGATCTCGTCTCGTCCGTTGATGAACTCCGATCGGTTCCTCCAGCGTGAATCGATTGTGTACGCCAGAGCGACTTTTGCAGGATCGCGAGTGTTCCAGGCGTCTTCGGCGAGCCTCACTTTTTGCATCGCACTGTCGCGCGTGAACGGCGGCAACGGGGGGCGGGCGGGCGTCGTTGGAGCTGCCATGATTTCTTCTCCTAGAATTGATTCCTTCGGTATTTCGCTATACTCACCTACTCGTGCGATCGGGTGCGCCGGCGGCGGCCATCGTCCCCGCGTTTTCCGATTCGCCTCGAGGAGATGGCCTGCGTGTCAGCGAGAGGTAAATGACAGCCAGCAGCATCATCATGAGCGCATCGACAAAGAACGGGCCATATCCCAACACGAAAATGTGACTGAGAATTACGGCACTCATCCACACAACAATCAGTCGCGCTCCCAATCTGGCCGTCTTCGGGATCAGGAGCAGAACCGCCACCAGCGTCTCGAACACCCCTGATCCCAGCCGGAATACCGGCTGAGATACCAACCCGTGGACCGCTTGTGACATCTGCATGAACAGGGCCACCGAATCTGGCTCCCCTGCAAACTTGAGAAAGATCGCGGCATACAGAAGGTTCACGGACATGAGCAGGCGAATTGCCAGTAGTGCGAGTCTCTTACCCATAATCTCTTACGTCCTCTTCGACCGCGAACCTGCCGATTCTTCGCGACTAACAGTGCTCATTTCTGCGCCTTCATGAACTGATCTACAAGCGCCGCAATTTCATCCGCTTGGGTATCAAGAGCGAAGTGTCCTGCGTCGAGAATGTGAACCTCAGCGTTCGGGACATCCTGGCGGTATCGTTCTGGCTCGCCGAGCTCGAACGAAAGGTCATATTTGCCCCAAATCACCAGCAGCCGCGGTCGTCTCTCGCGCATCCACGCCTGCCACTTCGGGTAGGCATCGACGTTCGTGCGGTAGTCATAGAAGAGGTCGCTTTGAATATCCGCTTGGCCCGGCTGGCTAAGAAAGGCAAATTCATCGGTCCAGAGATCCGGGTCATAGCGTTCCACATTCGGATCATTCCCGACATGGCGCGTCCGCGTCGTTGCCAGCGATAGCAGATTTGTGCGCAGCGTACTTTCATTGTCAGCGCGATCGGCCCAGAAGGCTCGCCGCGGCTTCCAATTCGCCCCCAGACCTTCGTTGTGCGAAACGGCGTCCTGAACCATGAGAGCCTCGATCCGTTCCGGATGCGCCAAGGCCATCCGAAAGCCGACGGGGCCGCCGTAATCCTGCATGTAGAGCGTGTAGCGCGATAGCCCCAGCGCCTCCGTAAAGTGATTCATGATCTCGGCGTAGTGATCGAATGTGTACGCGAATGTTTTCGGGTCCGGCCAGTCGCTGTGGCCAAAGCCCGGATAGTCGGGCGCTACCAGGCGATAGCGATCGGAAAGCCGAGAGAACAGGGGCTCGAACATCCGGGATGAGGAAGGAAGCCCGTGCAACAGCAATACCGTTGGCGCGTCTTTCGGCCCGGCCTCTCTGTAAAAGATGGAGAGTCCATCTATTTGTATCGTGCGATAAAAGGTCGGATGTTTCACTGGGCGTTCCTTTCCCTGAGCTCCTGCTAGAAGTCCTGCGCCGTGGGCCGGACGACGATCTCATCAATTTCCACATCTGCTGGTTGCTCGATGGCGTAAGCGATTGCGCGCGCGATCGAGTTGGCAGAAATAGCCATTTTCATAAACTCGCGCAGATTCTTTCTGGTTGCCTCGTCCGAGCTGCTCTCCGCGAGCTCCGTCGCAACGGCACCTGGCGAGATCATTGTGCACCGGATATTTTGGGAATGAAGTTCCATGCGGAGCCCTTCAGTCAAGGCGCGGCCCGCGGCCTTGGTCGCGCAATAAACCGTCCCACCGGGAGCGAACACCTTGATCCCGAAAACGGAAGTGATGTTAATGATGTGGCCGCTCTTTTGCTTCTGCATGTGAGGCAGAGCAGCGGCAACTCCATAAAGAAGCCCTTTGATATTTACGTCAATCTGCCGATCCCACTCCTCTACCTTAAGGGCTTCGATCGGTGCGATGGGCATAATGCCGGCGTTGTTGATGAGCACATCGACGCGGCCGAAACCGCCGACCGCCCCTTGGATGAGCGCTTCCACTTCTGCGCGCTTCGTAACATCGGTGGCAAATCCGATGGCCTTGCCGCCGGCGGCCGAAATCTCCTGGACCACTGCGTCGATCCGGTTCGAACGCCGCGCTCCCAGTACAACTCTTGCCCCTTGTTGTGCGAGAAGCTTCGCGGTGCTTTCCCCAATGCCGCTGCTGGCTCCGGTGATGACCACAACTTTGTTGGTGATATTTGACATTTCTATTCTCCTTTTCTCCCAGCCTCAAAAATCAACTCAAGCTCGACCGGCACCCCGAGGGGAAGGCTTGCAACGCCGTAGACGAGTCGAGAAGGATTTTTGTCTTTTCCAAAGACGTCCTGCAGCAACTCCGAAGCGCCGTCAGCGATTTTCGGCTGCTCCCGGACATCTCCCGAAGTGGCCACCAACACGCCGAGCCGGACGATCCTCGTAACTTTGTCCAGCGATCCCAAATGCTGCCGCGCGACAGCGAGCGCGTTGAGCGCCGCCAGGTAAGCGGCCTGCCGTCCTGCTTCGATGTCGAGTTCCGCGCCGATGCGCCCGATGAATTTCGGTTCGCGGCCCGCCGTCGGAAGCATACCCGTGAGAAAGAGTAAGTTGCCTGTCTGCACCCCTTCCGCATAGACGCCGAACGGCTCAGGCGGTGTTGGGAGCTGGATGCCGAGTTGTCTTAACCGTTGCTCAGCGCCCATGCGGCCCCACAAAATCTCCCAGGCGATTTTCTGGATCGCCGGGTTTGCAAAAGCCTCGCTCTATCAGCGTTTTGATTCTCTGCTGCGTGGCCGGTCGTCCCATCGAAGCAACGCAAGCGTTCCACCCGGATTCGATTTCGATATCAGCCGGCAAGCCAGCGACGTTGACAAGGCGCCTGATATCCATGATGGTCCGTTTGTCGAAGGAGGCGATTCTGGTGGCAAGCGCATCGACAAATCC
>Ga0157375_10002518_pt1 | contig 15900 bp, 7 predicted proteins | sample M35metaG_FD_115311 | JGI IMG/M metagenome (GOLD analysis project Ga0157375, IMG submission 115311) | Miscanthus rhizosphere microbial communities from Kellogg Biological Station, Michigan, USA - M3-5 metaG | ecosystem: Host-associated > Plants > Roots > Rhizosphere > Soil | place: USA: Michigan...
CAGACTCCGGCTTACGGAATGACAAACCTCATCTCCAATGGCCCGAATTCACTCATCATCACCGGCACCTATCCTATTGCCAATCTCAAGAAACTGGACAGTCTTCCCCAATTAATTGATTATTGCCGGCCGCTTTTTCCGCCGCTCGGAAATGGCAGTATACTGCCTGTACAGGGTGATACCGTGATGAAATCCCATTTTGTACGCCAGGGATATCATATAAGTGGCAAAGGCGTGAAAATCGGTGTCATTTCTGACAGCTACAATACAGTTACCGGTACGGCAGCGCAGGCAGACATGGCCAACGGGATTCTGCCAGGCGCGCCGGATAATCCGGACAGTAACTATACTCCGGTTAAAGTACTCGCAGAATATCCTTATGGCAAAGCATCTGATGAAGGAAGGGCCATGCTGGAGGTCGTCCACGGGATTGCTCCGCAGGCGGAATTGAAATTCCGGACGGGATTCATCAGTCCCGGAGATTTCGCACAGGGTATCCTTCAGTTGCAGCAGGATTCCTGCAATATCATTGTCGATGACGTGACCTATATCACGGAGCCCTTTTTCGAAGACGGAGTCATTGCACAGGCTGCCAATTTTGTTGCCAGCAAAGGTGTTTCATATTTTACGGCAGCGGGTAACAACGGCGCTTCTTCCTACGGTAGTCAGTTCAACCCTTCACCCGCTCCTGCGGGCATGACCGGCATGGCCCACAATTTCGGAGGAAGCATCTACCAGGGTGTATCCCTAACGCCGGGAACCTATACAATCGTTCTGCAATGGCAGGATCCTATTTATTCCATGGGCCAGACAAGTACAGGTACCATGAATGATCTGGATATCTATCTGACAGATACAGCCGGACATACCCTGTTTGGATTCAACAGGAACAATATCGGCGGCGATCCGCTGGAAGTATTGCCATTTACCGTTACGTCGAATGCGACAACCAATATTATGATCGTCCGGGCGTCGGGAACCGCCAACGTCAATTTCAAATACATTGTTTTCCGTGGAAATCTGACAATCAATAATTTCAATACCGGCTTTTCCACCATCGCCGGTCATGCCAATGCCGACGGCGTAATGTCGGTGGGTGCTGCCCGTTATACCCGTACACCCGCCTATGGCGTAAGTCCGTTTCAGATGGAAACCTTTTCTTCTGTGGGCGGTTTCCCTGTAAACGGAGTGCTGCGGAATAAGCCCGATTTCGTAGCGCCCGACGGTGTAAGTACTTCTGTTAACTTCGGCTCCATCAATATCAGCGGATCCCCTTTTCCCAGTTTTTTCGGTACCTCCTGTGCCGCGCCACAGGCCGCCGGTGTTGCGGCCCTGCTGCTGGAAGGAAAAAAGAAATTTGCCAACCACGTTCTTTCCCCGGCGGAAATAAAATCGCTTTTGCAAACTACGGCCCTGCAAAATGGCGCTCCCGGATATAATACGATTACCGGTTTCGGATTGATTCAGGCAGATTCTGCCATGAAAACCTTTGCAGCTCCCATCCCTGTTATCAAAAAACTGGTATTGCAGGACACCACCGTGAAACCAGGGTCCCAGCCGGTACAGATTACTGTATTGGGAGATTTTCTTAATTCAAACTCGGTGGTTACTTTCAGGGGACAGCCGATTCCCACTACCCTGATAAGTAGTACCCAGGCCTCAGCCACCATCCCTGCTTTTACAGGTAATCCGCCTATTCAGGTATTCACCAGGTCAATTTCTCCGAATGGCAACGACGGAGGATACTCAGACACCCTGTTTTTCTTTTCTCCGGTAAAGAAAACCATTCGGGTCAGGGCTGATAATAAATCTAAAAAGTTTGGAGAACGGATGCCTCAGTTCAGTGTAACGGTTTTGATTGACAGCATTCCGCTTGCCAATACAGGTCTTTCTTTGTCAGGTCTGCGCCTGGACAGTCTGGATTTTTCAAGTCCGGCGACTAGCTTGAGCAATGTCGGCAATTATTTTATCAGACCCTCCCTGCACCGTCTCCTTAACACATCGGATCCCGTGGACGTTGGACTGAAAGAAACGTACAACTATATTTTCAACGACGGCATACTATCCATTGAAAGGATGCCGCTACTCATCACACCCAGGGATACGACAGTAACTTACGGGGACATCCTTAGCGATTTTAAATTCAATTACACTTATCCTGATTCAAACATCGCTGCCGTCGACAAAGGCCGTTTTCTGGATACGATTAAAAATATTCACGAATCGAATCTCAATGATTCCGTCATAGCACTGGTGAGTGGTCAGGCCATCACAAGGGATCATCCGCTCACGGATGCCGAGCTGAATCACTTAACGATCATGGCCAGCGGACAGGCCATCACGCGCGGTCAGGCTATCACAAGGGGACAGGCCATCACAAGGGGACAGGCTATTACGAGAGGACAAGCCATCACCAGATCCACGCCTCCTTTGGTAGATACGCTGCAAATGGTGGTAGACGTGCCGGTGCAAACCATCTTCAATTACGAGCTGGATTCAGCGCACGTCAGCCTGGTGAACGGCAGAGGATTGTTGAGCGGCCAGGCCATCACTCGTGGAACCGCCGTCGTGAACGGCCAGGCCATCACGCGGACAGCTCCTGTATTAAACAGCACCAATGTGACCGACACCAGTAACAACCGCCTTGCAGTCATCATCGACAGCACGGATCTGGGATCCGGCAACGCCTTTGACCTGAAGTCAGTCAACATGATCACCGGATTTACCGCGGGCGTAAACACCATCGTTCCGGGAGCGATGCTTTCCAACAATTTCAATATCAGCTATGGTCTTGGGCATCTTGTAATCAGACCGGCTGTTCTAAAAATAAAAGCGCTGGATACGACTACGGTATATGGAACTGCACCCGTTTACAGCGATTCAGTTACAGGGTTTCAGTACCTGGACTCCATTGGGAATACGCTGCAGCAATTGCCCGGTCATCATCTCACCACCATCGCAGGAGCGCCGGTGAATGATCCTCTGTCTGCCGGCAGCTATAAAATTGTGCCCGAAGGCGCCACACTGATAAATCCGGCGAATTACACCCTGTCTTATGAAAGCGGAAACCTCCAGGTTGCCAGGTTGTCCCTCAAAGCGATTGCTACCGATACTTCCAGGACCTATGGTGGTCTTAATCCCATATTCGCCATTCGCTATACAGGATTTATAAACGGTGACAATGCCGGCAGCATCACACCGCCGGTAGCAAGCACAACCGCAACGTCCAAATCTGCCGTCGGAACTTATCCCATTCAACTTACGGGTGGTTCTTCTTCCAACTATGCGCTTACAACGATGAACGGCACGCTTACCATTACCAAAGCGTTGATTACAGCGACGGCAGATGATAAGACCAGGTTGTACGGAGATCCGAATCCCGCTTTCACAGTCTCCTATACAGGATTACTGAATGGAGACAATCCTTCATCCTTTGTTGCACCGCAGGGCAGTTCGGTTGCGAATCTGCTTTCACCGGTTGGAATTTATCCCATTCTGCTCACGGGCGGATCTGCTGCTAACTACACGATACAAAATATGGCGGGTAAGCTGACCATAAGTGCGTCACCGCTTACCGTTAAGGCAGATGATAAGGTAATTGAAGATGATGACTATCTGCCAAACTTTACCTCCACTATAACGGGATATAAAAATGGGGATAACAAGACCATTGTTTGCGGCCCGTCTTACACGCTCAGCCCGGTGTACAAAAAGAAGCCAGGCATCTACACGATCACACCTTACGGCCTTCAGTTGAAAAATCCCGGCAATTATTCGGTGGTTTACCTGACCGGAACCTTGTATGTAAATGATGATGACGGAAAGAATGTACAACCGAAACTGGACTGCGTTCAAAAGTTAAGCGGCGATCCTTCAGGCTTTGCTTATGTGGCCAATTTCTCCTACTACAATCCCAATTCGACGGCTGTTTACGTACCTGCAGGGCCTAACAATTATATATCGGGAGGAAAATTCAGTGGGCAGCCTCCGGTTTTATTCCAGCCCGGTACCGGAAAGTTCAAGATTTATTTTGACGGCACTAAGATAATCTGGTCGCTGACAACTAATGAATACTACCATAGCAACTGTCTGACGGCCGTTGCCAGTTCTTACTCCACCAAATGCAGCGGCACGACCGGAACGACGGGTGGAGGCGGCCTTATAGAAATGCAAATAACCGGGGACACTGAAGAAACGGTGCTGGCACCTGTCGCCTCCGTATATCCGAACCCTGCGTCGAATACCGTTACCATACAAACAGGCGGTGGAAAGATCACGTCAGCGAATGTGCAGATTTCGGATGCTTATGGCCGTAATTACCCGGCATTGAGTAAATTGATCTCTGATCGGAGCCTGCAGGTTGACCTTAGCCGGCTTGCCAGCGGTATGTACTATATCCGTGTCCTGGTGGACAACAAACCTGTAATCTTCAGGGTGGTAAAAATGTAAAAAGCCTTACATCCTTAACGGGAAACAAGGCAACTAATTTTGATGTTGAAAGCGGAGCTCATGAACTGGAAACACATTGCTGTTTACGCTGGTTTTTCTTTTTGCTGCCTTGTCGGTCGTTCACAGGACCGGCCCGCCGACAGTTTGAAATCCCTTCTGAAAACGGCTGTTGACGACAGCTCCCGCATCCGCCTGTTGCTTCAGCTGAGTACGCATTTTCTGAATATTTCTACGGAAGAAGCCAAGTCTTACGGACAGTCCGCACTGGCGCTTACTGAAAAACTGAATGATGAACCGCATCGCGCCCTCGCGCTGAAAAACATCGGGATCGCCTACTATTTCCAGGGAAATACTCCGGCAACTCTGGAGTATTACAGCGAGTCCCTGCGCGTATATGATTCCATCGGAGACCAGGAAAGCAAAGCACGCATGCTGAGTAACCTCGGCACGGTTTATTATACCAACGGTTCCGATGACAAAGCGCTGGACAGCTATTTCAGGTCACTGGACATATCCGAAAAAATTGGTGACAAGGGCGGGATCGCCACAGCATACTCTAACATCGCCAATGTTTACCTGAACAAAAGAGCAACGACCGACAAGGCGCTGGGGTTTTTCCTGAAAGCCCTCCTTATAAGCGAAGGGATAGGAGACAAAGTGATCATCGGCGCCGTCAGTTTTAATCTTGGTGAAATATACAGCGGGCTCGGTAAACTTGATTCTGCGCTGCTATACTATAATCAATCCGTAAAAGCCTACGCCAATACCATCAATATACCGGTTCCGCTCCGGGGGATCGGGCTTGTGTATGAAAAAAAGGGTGATTTGGAAAATGCCATCAGATTTGACGAGGAATCTTACCGGATGGCGAGGAAATTCGATTCCAAACTGGCAACGGCACAGGTATTGAATTCCCTTGGCGGCATTTATCTCAGGCAAAGCAACTATCCTTTTGCGTTGCGTTCCTTTAAGGAAGCCGATACCGTCGCCCGAAGCATTCCTGCGTATAAGGAACTGGCAGATGCCTACCGCGGCCTGGCTGCAACCTATTCACGGATGAAAAATTATAATTCCGCATTCCACTACCAACAGCTTTTCGGCGGGATTTCAGACTCTCTGAACAATCAGACACTTTCCGACAAGCTTGCTGCCCTGCAGGGAAATTTTGAGATACAGACCAGGCAGAACCAGATAAACCTTCTGACGAAAGACAAGAAGCTGCAGGAGCTTGACCTCAGAAGCCAGAAAATTCAAAAAGCATTTATCACGGCAGCACTGGTGTTGATTTTTATAATCGCGTTTGTTATTTACCGTAACTACCGGAGTAAAGTAAAAACGAATGTGCTTCTCGATAAACAAAATGCGGAAATCGAAGGATTGCTGCTGAATATTCTTCCTTCGGAAGTTGCTGCCGAACTGCAAACGCAGGGAGTCGCGACGCCCCGCTTCTATGAACAGGTTTCTGTACTCTTTACAGATTTTCAGGGATTCACTCTGATCGCCGATGCGCTTTCGCCACAGGAAGTCGTAGACGAACTCAGTGCCTGCTTCACCGCGTTTGATGATATCGTAGAAAGAAACAACCTGGAAAAAATTAAGACGATCGGCGATTCTTATATGTGTGCAGGAGGTATTCCCACAAAAAACGATACCCATCCCCAGGATATCGTAAAGGCGGCGTTGGAAATCAGGGATTGGATGAATGACTTTAATTCGAAAAGAAGAAATGCTAATCTGCCGGTCTGGGAGCTGAGGATTGGCATTCATGTAGGACCCGTTGTTGCGGGCGTGGTTGGAAAAAAGAAATATGCATATGACATATGGGGAAGCACGGTGAATATCGCCAGCCGGATTGAGAGCAGCGGATTTCCGGGCATGGTAAATATTTCTGACGCTGTATACAACCGGGTAAAAGATCAGTATTCCTGTTTTTACCGAGGAAAGATCTCCGCAAAGAATGTAGGGCAGATAGACATGTACTTTGCCGAGCCGAAAAACGTATTCCAGCCCGGCATCAACGAAAAAATATACATGGGATCCGGAAGCGGGCAGGAGACCGCCCCGGTTAGGTCCGATTCCTGACGATCCCCCACATTTGTAAAAACGCCTGCTGAATTTGCAGAACCACCGTTTATTCTCTTTCAGAACCACCTGTCATGATTCTCAGAACCGCAGGTTGTTCTCCTCCGGACAAGCGGCTATTTTCCTCAGAACCGCCCGTTATTCTCCTCCGAACAAGCGGCTATTCTCCTCAATACAGCCCGTTACTCTGCAGGATGCAATTGTTTGCCTTCCACCACTTTCTTTAATCCTTCCATTACTTTTTTCCAGTTCTCTTCACTGTGCTCCCTCATTTTTTCATCCGGAATATTTTCCTGGGTGATGGTAAGATTCACATCATTATCCTTGCCAGTCAGCAGGTAAGTGACGATCACGTAGTTTTCAGGCTTATCCTCCATCCCCGACATAGAGCTCCAGTAACTGTATTTTACCAGTTCATTTTTCCTGAAGTCCAAAACCGTCCCCTTGTCTTCATAAGATTTCCCTTCCCATTCTCCCGTAAACCGGATAGGGCTTCCCACTTTCCAGTTCGTATGGGTGTCGGTTCCGAAAAAGTATTTCTTTATCGTTTCGGGATTTGTGAGTGCATCCCAGACGCGTGCGACGGGTGCCTTGATTTTTGTACTCACCTGGCCTTTGATATTATTTTTCATACACTATGGTTTATGATAAAAAGGGCCGAAAAAATGATGCCAGTAAAGACGCCTGGGGTGGCCCGCTGACCCTGGGTAAATAAAAAAGCACCCGGATTTCAACTCTCCAAGTGCTTGATTATCAGTGGACCCTGCTGGGCTTGAACCAGCGACCCTCTGATTATGAGTCAGATGCTCTAACCAGCTGAGCTAAGGGTCCTGCCTTTTTAAGGCCCTGCAAAAATATCCTTTCAGGGTCAAAATGTAAAATGTTCCCGGGAGCTGGTATTTAGGCAGCATTTATCCGTAAAGGGCGGTCATTATTAATATTCGGTTAATTCACTACCTTGTTCCGCCTGCTAAAGAATTTCCATGTCTACGATTGCTGCGTCAAGAGTTCAGTACCTGCAGAGCCGGATCAGCCGGTATGATGACCAGTCAGCCTATAAGGAAGTTTTCACGTCCTTATACCCCGCGCTGATACAGTTCACCACTTCCATCACAAGGTCAAGGCAGTCTGCCGAAGAGATCGTGTCCGACCTGTTTCTCAAACTCTGGGAAAAAAGAAAATCCCTGTGCGAAATTGAGAACCTTCGTGTGTATTGCTTCGTGGCCGCACGCAACCGGTCTGTCAACCTGCTTGAAACACAAAAAAAGCGGAGACATGAAAGTCTCGAAGGACACCGCTCTAGTCTTGTTTATGCTTCTCCCGATCCGGAACAAAGTATGATCAGTGCTGAAATGATGCGGCGTGTACAGGAAGCCGTCGATTCATTACCTGATCGCTGCCAGGAAGCCTTTAAACTCGTCAAGGAATACGGTTTCCGATACCAGGAAGCCGCAGAAATACTCCAGGTCTCCCCGAAGACAATTGAAAACCAGCTGGCCATCGCACTCAAAAAGATCAGCGCCAACATTGGCTTTGATCCCCAGCGCGCTATCAGGGTTACAGCCCATGTTGAAGGCTGACGGCTGACGGCTGACGGCTTACGGCTTACGGCTTACGGCTAACGGCTAACGGTTAACCGTTGAAAGACGCACTATTCATGTTTCCAAAGTCTTTTTAAAAAAACTTCACTCTTCTTTGGGGGTAACGCAGGTTTTTTCTGTCCTGACCTTGCCATATGGACAATCCAAAGCTCTGGACCCTTATTGTCAGGAAACTTTCCGGTGAAGCCTCCGCGGACGATCTGAAAGAACTGGAATCGATGCTGCGCTGCGATCCCGCACTGCATTATTCCCTGGAAGCACTTCAGGATGTATGGCAGAAAAAAGCAAACCCGGCGCTGGAAAACGCCGAAGCCGCCTACCAGCATCATTTTGAAAGAATGAAGGCGCTGGGCATCGATATGGGGAATCCAGACGCGGCAGCTTTCCACGAAACATTTCCCGATCCGCCACGGTGGAAATGGGGCTGGAAATCCTGGACCGTACTCGCCTCAACCCTCCTGCTGGCTATTATTTCCTATACTTATTATACACATCCATCCACCACCATCTCCCAGAAACCTCATTGGGAAGTGGTAACCCATAATGGTACCCGGACAAACCTGCTGCTCCCCGACGGAAGTTCGGTGTGGCTCAATGCGGGATCCAGCCTCAGCTATGATTCTCTTTATGGTACAAAACTGCGGGAAGTCTCCCTCAGCGGTGAAGCTTATTTCGATGTGGTAAGAAACCCGGAAAAACCTTTTATCATCCACACGGGAAAAATCAATATTAAAGTACTCGGCACGACATTTAACGTGAAATCCTATCCGGAAGAGAAAACGATTGAAACCAGCCTGATCAGAGGCAGTATCGAAGTGAGTTTCCCATCCCTTCCTTCCAAAAAAATCATCCTGCATCCAAATCAGAAACTGGTTGTGAATAAGACGGAATCCGCTCCCGCTAATGAGCCGGTACAAAATCAGCCTGCGGGCAAAGACGCTTTATTCAGCATTCAGCATCTTGTTAGAACCGGATCGGACAGCGCTATAGTGGAAACAGGATGGATGCAGAACCGGCTTTATTTTAATGATATGTCCTTCCACGATCTGTTGAAAAATATGGAAAGAAAATATGGTGTGACGTTCAAACTTAGTGATACATCCCTGGAAGCCGCCCATTTCACCGGGAGTTTTCAGGATGAGACCGTTTCGGAGGCCCTGGATGCACTGAGAATTACTGCTGACAAAGCAATATCTGATTTCTCTTATGATATGGATGGTAATCAGATCATAATTTATGGTAACCGTGCTGCCAAACAACAACAATGAAAATCGAAGTAATATGAAATTCTTTTTTCTGCTGGTGACTATTGCTCTATTACGCTTTTCGGCCAACGCTTCGGCCCAGCCTCTTGTTTCCATTCATCTCAAGGATGTGGAAATAAGTCAGGTAATCTCTGCGCTGGAAAAAGAAAGCGGCTATCATTTCCTGTTTAACAGCCGGTCGGACGATATTCACAAAATTGTCACCGTGGATGTAGAAAATACCGATCTAAGCCAGGTTCTTAACAATATTTTCGCCGGTACGCGACTTCAATATAAAATAACCGGTAGCAAACTCATCGTCATCAGTTCATCCGAACAAACACAACAAGTGGTTATCAGCGGAAAAATAACCAATGAAAACAATGAGCCACTTTCAGGTGTGTCAGTCACTTTAAAAGGAAAAAGCACCGGGACAACCACGGACCTGAATGGGAATTTTAAACTAACTGCAGAAGAAAACGTTTCTTTAATCATTTCCTATGTAGGTTATGTTACCCAGGAGGTGCAGGCAAAAGATCAAATGATCGTCAGATTAACGCCATCGCCCCGGACAATGGACCAGGTAGTGGTGGTGGGATACGGAACACAGAGAAAAATGGACATCACTGGCGCCACGGCAACGGTCAGGGGGGCGGAACTTGTAAAACAACCGGTCACCACGGCTACACAAGCATTGCAGGGTAAGATGGCGGGTGTACAGATAATTACTTCTGGACAGCCAGGTGGCTTGCCCATCGTCAGGGTAAGAGGTGTAGGAACCATGCTCTCCGGCGCAGACCCTCTTTATGTAGTGGATGGTATCCTCACCAATGATATTACTAATATCAACACATCCGACATTGTGGATGTTACGGTTTTAAAAGATGCCTCTTCAGAAGCTATCTATGGTGTAAGAGCTGCAAATGGTGTGATCATCATTACGACCAAGATGGGCACTTCCGGCAAAGTAAGAGTCAATTATCTCGGCAATTTTGGCTGGCGGTCCGCCACCAATCTGGTGAAAATGGCCAACACTGAACAGTACATTGATTATGTACAGGCTTCACTTGGGCCAACCGTAAATCCTACAGACTATTCCACTTCCTGGTATTCTGAAATCCTACGCACGGGATTTGAGCAAACACACAACATTTCAATGTCAGGCGGATCAGAAAACAACAAATTCTTATTCAGTGTGGGATATGTAAATGACCAGGGAATTGTTATCGATAACAGTTATAAAAGATGGACTTTCAGAATAAATGATGAATATAAGATTTCATCCATGGTCAAATTTGGCGTAATGGCTTCTTATGCCAATAGCCAAACTCAAAGTGTAAATCAGAGCTATAACAGCACAAATAATTCCCAGAACCTTGGTACTGGCAATGCCTTTAATGATGCTTATCGTGCCAGCCCGACAATACCTGGCAAGCTCGAAGGCAAATATGGCAATACTTCAGCATTTCAAAATGTTGGAAATCCCATTCTGGACATTGAAAACAATAACAACAGAACAATTGATAACCGAACGCAGGGAACAGCGTATCTTGATTTTAAGCCTTTAACTTGGCTAACTTTCAGAAGCAGTCTATCCGGAGATCTTGACATACCGGATAACAGGGTTTACAACTACGCATTTGCTGCGGATACAACTACGTTTATTACCGGTGGCGGAAATCAAAGCAACAACAAAAGTAACCTCACTATAGGCAATCTGAAGAGATTCCACTGGATATGGGACAATACATTAACCTATTCCAAAAGGATCGACAAGAGTAACCTTACGGTACTTGGAGGTATAGTGGCCGAAGAGGCAAATAGTAACTATAACACTTCATACCGACAAAGCGTTCCGTCTGACCCAAACCTGTGGTATATTCCTTTGGGTGATCCTCAAACCCAACAGACAGGACCACAGGATGCACCAACCATCGCAGCAAATATTTACCAGTGGACGAGAAATTCATATATCGGGCGTGTAAACTACAGTTATGACAACAAATACCTTTTGACCGCTACATTTCGGGCAGATGGCAGTTCCCTTTTTCCTGCCAGCAACCGATGGGCATATTCCCCGTCTATTGGTGTGGGTTGGATCCTGACGAATGAAGACTTCATGAACAGCCAAAAAGTGTTTGACATACTAAAAGTGAAGGGCAGTTGGGGAAAAGTTGGCAATGACGCAGTGCCTGTGGGTTCATTTACGGCAACTCTAACCCAAAATCTGCCTTATTTCTTTGGAGGTGTGCCCACTTCCGGCACTGCAGTGACCCAGCTAAAAGATGCCAATCTCCAATGGGAACAAGTGGAAGAAACAGACATCGGACTGGAGTTCACAATGCTTAAGCAACGGTTGACGGGCGAGATCAACTATTACAACAAGAAAAACAACAACGCACTTATCAACGTGGTCATACCTTCCACACTAGGCAGCCAGCCAAGCTATGTTTTGACCAATGCCGCAAATATTCAGAACCAGGGAGTGGAATTTTCATTCCGGTGGAGCGAATCCTTAAACCAAAAATGGTCATATTATGTTTCAGGCAATGTTACCTACAACGACAACAATGTGATAGGATTGAACGGAGGTCAGCCATATACCGATGGTCCGGTCGGAGCGAATCAGCCGTACGTAACCAAGACAGATAACGGGCACCCTGTAGGCAGTTTTTATGTACAAAAGGTGTTAGGTGTTTTCCAGAATCAGGAAGAAATCAACAACTATAAAGACAAAAATGGCAATCCGTTGCAGTCGGACGCACAGCCTGGTGATTTCAAGTATGAATTTACGCAAGATGGAAAGCTGGACTCTGTGTTTGCCGGATCATACCAGCCAAAGGTATATTTTGGTCTTGGCCTGGGATTTACATTCGAGCGTTTTGACTTCTCCATTGATTTCTATGGAAATGTTGGAAACGAAATTTATAACGGTAAGAAGGCTGTACGCCAGACCTTCCTTGACAATGTCGAAGCGTCAACGGCTGAAAAGCGCTGGACGCATTCCAATCCAACGAATAGCGAGCCCAGAGCCAACTCGGGCAATCTTCCGGCTTCCACCTATTTTGTTGAATCGGGTGACTTCTATCGAATCAATAATATCACCATAGGGTATAGTTTACCAATATCTGTCCTTGAGAAAACCAAATCGATAACAAGTCTGAGAATATTTATCACGGCCCAAAATCCTGTTACTATTCAGAAGTATAGTGGGTTTTCTGTGGAACTGCCGGGAAGCCCAACGTCTTCAGGAATCGAGCTGAATCCTTATCCAACCACAAAGACGTTTGCTGCGGGAATAAGCCTTTCATTATAAAAATCATATTGTCAAAAAGTTAAGTCATATGAAATTTTCGATCTATGCGATTCTTCTTGCACTCTTGAGCGTGGGATGCAGTAAAAATTTTCTGGACGTTCCGCTACAGGGCCAATCAACAGCTGCCAACGATCCGAATTACGCGCAGAATCTTGTAACCGGGGTATATAGCAGTCTGATCTTCACTGACGCAGGAGGTCCTTTCGGGGGATTTGACACACATGGTTTCGCATATATATCCGCTACGAATATCATGTCAGACGATGCAGATAAAGGAAGTTATGCCGGTGATCAGGAAACGACTTCAGGCCAGTTTGATAATTTTAACTATACAGCGGGAAATTCATTTATTAATTCTATTTGGAGTGGGCATTACGCTGCAATCTCCAGGACCAACAACGCCCTGCTCGCGTTAAACAGCGCACCACTGGACAGTGCAACGGTTCGTCGTTTGCGCGGCGAAGTGAGCTTCATCCGTGCCTACTACTATTTCAACCTCGTGCGTTTTTTCGGTGGAGTTCCTATCGTGACGACGCTGCCAGATGGTCCCCAGGCCGCAAATACGAATCCCGCATTTGTAACCCGTGCCAGCGCGGATGAAGTTTACAATAATGTGATTATTCCAGACCTGGAATACGCAATCGCCAATTGTCCGGTTCGTGGAGAAACTCCAGCGGGAAGGATTACACGCGGGGCTGCCGAAACATTGCTCGCGAAAGTATATTTGTATCAGAAACAATGGCAAAATACCCTCGACCTCACTTCTGCTGTCATGACCGAAGGCTATGACCTGGTTCCTGACTACAGAACCATCTGGAGGGAAGCAGGAAATAATAGTATTGAATCTATTTTTGAAATCGAAACGGGTTCTTACGGGAACACGGATGCAGGTATACCTCTGTATTCTGAATGTCAGGGTCCTAGAGCACTTGGCGGTGGTTGGAATAATCCGGGCTTCAACTATCCTACTGGTGATCTGGGATGGGGATTTTGTACCCCTTCCCAACAACTGATTAATGCTTATGAGGCCGATGACACTATAAGAAAAAATGCTACCGTTATTACGATCAACCAGGATCCCGTAGCTCCATACGGTGCAATGCTATGGGATGGGTTTATCATTCCGGTGGCTTCCAAGGTTCAGAATAAGTTTTACAATTATAAAGCTTATCACAGTGAGAGGAATGATAATATTGAACCTTATTATGGCAACCGGGATAGAAAGGAAAAAAATGTTCACCTACTGCGATTTGCAGAAGTCTTGTTGATGCACGCTGAAGCAGCCAATGAGTTGAATCAAACGTCTCTTGCACAGGCGGATCTCAACCGGGTCAGAAAAAGGGCCGGCTTAGCCGATACCCAGGCTGCCGGGCAAACGGATTTGCGGAATGCCATTTGGAATGAGCGGCATGTAGAGCTTGCACTCGAACACGACCGGTTTTTTGATCTTGTGAGGCAGGGCAGGGCGGCTCAGGTAATGACTGCAGCCGGAAAAAATTTCAAAGCCGGCGTGAATGAGGTTTTGCCGATTCCTGGCTTGCAAATTGCACTTAGCGGTGGCAAGCTCACACAAAACAATGGATATTAAATTTTACTTAAACAGTTTTTATCTTTTTCTCAAATTCAAAAAACAAGCGTATGAAAAAAGTTAATGTAAGGTTGGGCTTACTTTTAATGGGATCTGCCTTTTTAGCATCCACCATAGTAAGTTCCTGTAGCAAAAGCAGCAGCGGAACTCCTCCTCCTCCCCCCGCTCCGACAAATCCAGGCGGATATGATTCATCAGCTCAAATTTCAGCGGGTACGCTGGTTGCTTATTTTCCTTTTAACGGATCCTATGACGATGTCAAAGGCGGACTGTCCGGCACTAACCATGGCGCTACTTTGAGCGCTGGTATCAAGGGTCAGTCATATACCGGGTCAGGTCAGAGCTTTGTTTCGTTTAACAACGTAGGTAGTCTGAAAGATCTGCACAGCTTTACCATCAGCGCATGGTTTAAAATTGCTGCGCAACCTGTTAATAACCCAGGATCTGATTTTGTAGTGGGTCAAGGTACAATGGGTATCTTTTCCATGTATGACTCTGTAAGCGGAAATCCTAACCTCCTTTTACTGGAATTTGAACCTTATACTCCTGTATCCGGTGATTCAGTTAGGGTACACGCAGGCTTCAATAACACAGGCAATACAGCAGGTGCCGGCTGGCAGGGAATTATTCCAGAAGGTTTCCTCGATACCGCAATTGGAAAATGGACACAAGTTGTATTTACCTATGATGGTGGAAGCTCAAAATATACGCTTTACAATAACGGGACTGCAATTGCTGCGGCATCCGCCTGGACAACCCGTACTGATCTTTCGCCATTTACTATCTACAATGGACCTTCGGGAGATGCAAGCACAGGTCCAATGGGCAATGTCAACTTTAAAAACACTCCGAATGGATTTATCATCGGTGGATGGCCGTACAATTCAATTCCGAGCGCTGTTTTTGGGCCTCAGCCATGGGCTGGATATCTTCAGGGAAATCTGGATGAATTGAGGATTTATAGTTCAGCTTTGAATTCTTCTGATGTCAAATCACTTTACATTTTGGAAAAAGCCGGGTTCTGATCCGATACAAAAAAGAGGTTGTCTGTGTAGACAACCTCTTTTTTTTATTTCTTTAGTCTATAGCGAATGAAAAAAATTTTTGCCTCTCTTCCTTTCTTATTCTTTATTGCTCTATCCTGCAAAAAGTCTGCAGAACCTCCTGACACTGGTTCGGGAGTGCCATTTATAATTAAAAGTTTTACCGTTAACGGCATTTCCAATGGGAACAACTACTATAATCTGACTAGTAACCCTGTAGTAAAACTTTTTCTTTCAGGTCCAGTCAATAAAACTTCGGTCGATGCAGCGGTATCTCTTACAAGCAACGGACAAGTTGTACCAACTTCAGTCTCATATGATAACGACAGCACCTTAAATATTACTCCGGCGTCAACCTACAGCCCCCTGGTGCGATATGCGATGGTTATTACCAGACTGCTTAAAAATCAACTGGATACTCCTTTACAATCCGGTCTTAAGTTATTCATGACGACCGCCATCGACTCCACGGATAAGTTTCCGAGGATTTCCGACAGCGCACTTCTAACCCTCGTTGAACAACAGACCTTCAAATATTTTTATGACTTCGGTCACCCTGTTTCGGGACTTGCGCGGG
>Ga0157375_10002520_pt1 | contig 15895 bp, 14 predicted proteins | sample M35metaG_FD_115311 | JGI IMG/M metagenome (GOLD analysis project Ga0157375, IMG submission 115311) | Miscanthus rhizosphere microbial communities from Kellogg Biological Station, Michigan, USA - M3-5 metaG | ecosystem: Host-associated > Plants > Roots > Rhizosphere > Soil | place: USA: Michigan...
GGCTCTGATGTGCAGGACTGCAGGAAGAGCGATCACCACCACCGCAGCACTCGCGGAAATGAAACGCTTCATGGATGCCAATCTACGCTCGATCAAAGACTTACAGAGCTTCCAACAGGGAAGCACTCCTTTTCTATCATAGATGTCAAAAAGGCTGGGAAGGGCCCTGGGCGATCCAATTTGATAGTGGGCCGTTTAACCCAGGAAGTTTCTGGAACTTTTGCCGCCTGGGAGAGTAATATCGATGACGGGCACTCCGGCGCCCTCACATAGAATCAGGAGCTCGAGCATGAAGAAGATTGCTTTATTCACCCTGTTAGCAGTAGCGCCCGGTTTTGCCCAAGGGCCGAAATTCGATCTGGCGGACGTTCATGTAAGCGCCACAGCGCGCACATTTGCGCAGAATTTCGGCGGCGTGCTGCGCGACGGACGGTACGTAAACCGCGACGCGACCATGCTCAACCTCATCATAGCGGCATACGGCATCACAGAGGACACCATTGCCGGCGGTCCCGGCTGGCTCACTTCCGACCTTTTCGATGTGGTCGCCAAAGTTCCCGATGGCACAACTCCGGCCATTGCCAATGCCATGCTGAAGAGCCTGCTGGCGGAACGCTTCAAGCTGGTAACTCATAACGGGACCTACCCTGTGGCTCGCTACGTTCTGACTGTCGGCAAGAGCGGATCGAAATTGCGGTCTGCCAGCGGATCGGAGAACGCGGGATGTCAGCAAGTGCAGCAGGCTGGAGGTGCCGGCCGGGGTGGCCCGGCTGATCCGGCTTCGGTACCGAACATCAAAGTAGCCTGTCACAACCTGACCGCGCAAGCCATCGCGGAAAACCTGCGCCAAATGGCAAACGGTTATTTCGATCACGATGTGATCGACTCGACAAAGCTCGAGGGATCCTGGGACTTCGAACTCGAATGGACGCCTCGGGGTGCGCTCGCGGCAAAAGGCGCGGACGGCATTTCGGCTTTTGACGCCGTGGACAAACAGTTGGGATTGAAGGTGGAGTTGCAAAATGTTCCCATGCCGTCTCTTGTGATCGAAAGCGTCAATCGAAAGCCGACCGCGAATCCGGAAGGTATCGCCACGACTTTAGCGGTGGCGGAAGCCAGGTTTGAAGCCGCGACCGTCAAGCCCGCCAATCCGGATGATCGCCCTCTGACCGGTCTGCTCTACACCGGCGGTAGCCAGATGAGAGCTGGCGGCACATTGCGTCAACTGATCGCCATGGCACTTCAGATTTCACCCAATATCTCTGCCGACATGCTCATCGGACTTCCGAAGTCCGCGGACTCGGCGCGTTGGGACATCACGGCCAAAGTGCCGAGTACGGGCGAGGGAGCTCCCAATGTTGTCGGCGGACGACCGCAGCCGCCGCCACTCAGCGTTGGTTTGGAGATGCTGCGCGGCTTGTTGCTGGATCAATTCGAGATGAAAACTCACACCGAGAATCGAGAAGTGACGGTATACGCTCTGACGCTGGGGGGCGGCAAGCCCAAGATGACCCAGGCAGATGACTCCGAGCGTTCTGGCTGCAAGCCCGATCCCAATGCGCCCAAGCCGTTCACGAACATCCAAACGATGATCAGCTGTAAGAACACCTCTATGACGGAGTTGGCGCAGAACCTGCAGCAGCAGGCCAATGCGTATATCGATCATCCGATTGTGGACGCTACCGGCCTTCAGGGTGGATGGAATTTTCTGATTGGTTGGACCCCCAAGGCCGCGCTGCAAGCGCCGCAGGCTCCGAATCCGAACGCACCGGCTGGCGCGATCGCTGAAGCTTCCGATCCCAACGGCATCTCGGTTTTCGAGGCTGTTGAAAAGGAGCTTGGACTGAAGCTGGTGAAGCAAAAGCGATCCATACCGGTGATTGTTGTGGATCACGTGGATGAGAAGCCGATCGGCTAACTAGCTCATTTCCCGGCGGGGCCCTTCCCCGGCGCTGGAACCGACTCCAGCACCTGCACGAAGAAATTGTTCATATCGCGGAAGATCACCGCGCGGTTGCGCCCCAAATTCACCGGCTCTCCGCCCGCCGATACAACCGTCGCCCCGTTCGCCTTCAGAGCCTTCACCACCGCGTCGAAATCGCCGACGCGCAGCCGCAGCACGCCCGACCCCGGATCGTGAATCGCCGAGTGCAGAGGCTTCCGGTCGGCATAATTCAGTGCCTTAAAGTCCACGGGAAAGGCATCTCCCGGAACCTTCAGCCTCCCGCCGACGCCCGTAAATCCGAGCGCTTCCGAATAAAACCGCGTTGTCCGGCCGACATCCTCCACAGTGACCCCTAGCCGCACCTTGGGGTCGTCTGGAGCAGCCCCAACGGGGGACTGCCCCTTGCGGACCTGCACCAGCTCCACGAAAATTCCGTCCGGATCCCGCACCATCACACGGCCGGCGGCGCTGGCACTGATCCACTCCAACCCCTTTATCCTAGACAGCCGAGTCTTCGTCGCCTCCACATCCTCCACCACCAAAGTCAACGTGATCGCCCCCGGGTCGAAAAACCGAGACTGCACCGGAGTGGCATTCAAGCCCCGAAACTCGACGATCTCGACCGCCATGACCGAATCTGGAATCTTAAAGCTCGCCACCCGGCTCTGCGAGCCCGGAGCGTCGTACAGGCTCGAAACCACCGCATTCGCCGAAAAAGCGCGCGGCCCCGGAGCGCCAGTCATCTCCAACCCAAGCGCATCGTGATAGAACTCAATCGACTTGTCCAGATTCCCGACAACGTGGATGAAATTCCCCACCCCTAACACGCCCTGCCCCATCAGCACCGGGCCAGCGAGACAAAACGCAGCGATGATCAGTCTCTTCATAGCGCCTCCAGCTTTCCCGCTCAGTATACTGCCGGCAAGATACTACTCTTCCGGTCGCCTCAAGCTCTTGATATCGATGCCTAGCTGCGCGCACTTCTTGTACAGGTGACTGCGCTCCAGGCCCAACGCCCGAGCTGCCTCCGTCATACTGTGCTGCGCACGCTCCAGTTCAGCGCGGATGGTTTCCCGCTCGAACGCGTCGGTCCGCGCGGCCAGCGTTCCTGAAGATTTCGGCGCCCCCGCGACCTGCGGAAGGGCCAGGCGGACATCTTCCTCACCGACTTCGGAATCGGCCAACAGCAACAACCGTTCCACGGCGTTGCGGAGCTCACGCACGTTTCCCGGCCAAGTGTGGTGTTGCAGGGCTGTGACCGCGGCCTCGGTAAACGGTTTCAATTTCCATCCGTTCATCTCACTGATCGAACGATTGAAATGTTCCACCAGCACGGCGATGTCGTCTTTGCGCTCCCGGAGTGGCGGCAGCTGGACCGGGAATACGAAGATGCGATGGTACAGGTCCTGGCGGAATGCTCCGGATCGTACCTGTTCTTCCAAATTTCGGTGCGTCGCGGTCACTACCCGCACATCCACCCGCTGGGCGCCGGAGCCGCCCACACGCTCGATTTCGCCCTCTTCCAGCACGCGCAGCAGTTTCGCCTGCATCACAGCCGGCATGTCGCCGATCTCGTCAAGGAACAGCGTGCCTCTGTGGGCTTGCTCAAACTTTCCCGCATGCCGTGCGGCCGCGCCGGTGAACGCTCCCTTTTCATGACCGAAAAGTTCGGATTCGATCAGCTCCGCCGGTACAGCGGCGCAGTTGAGCGCGATAAAGGGTCCCGAGCGGCGGCCGCTCTTGTCATGAACGGCGCGCGCGATTAACTCCTTGCCGGTACCGCTTTCGCCGAGGATGCACACTCGCGAATCGCTGGCCGCCACGCGCTCCACTTGCGCCATGACGCGCCGCATGACGTCGCTCTTCCAAACGATTTCGTGCCGCCCCAGGCGCGCCCGCAGCTCGCGATTTTCCGACTCCAGCCGCTTGAGTTTGAGTACCGTTTCCAGCGTCAGCAGCAATTTTTCCGTGGAAAGCGGCTTTTCGAGAAAATCGTGCGCGCCTAAGCGTGTGGCTCGAACCGCCATATCCAGCGTGGCTTGGCCCGAGATCATGACCACCGGCGTAGTCACACCGGCGGCCCGCATCTCCTCGAGCAGCGTGATTCCGTCTTTATCCGGCATCACCACATCGGAGAAGATCAGATCAAAGGATTGCGCGCATACCAGCTCCAGCGCCCGCGAAGCACGATCCGCCACCGTCGCTTCGTGCCCAGCCAATCGAAAGGCCCGAGCCAGCGACGCCAGCGTATTGGGGTCGTCGTCGACGATCAGCAGGTGGCTCACGCGGGCTCTCCTGCCGTGGCGGCCGAATCAACCTGCGAAACAGGCAAATCTATGGTGAATGTGGTCCCGCGCCCCGCGGCGCTCGATACTGAAATCTTTCCACGGTGGTCGCTCACAACGCTTTGCACGATCGCCAGCCCCAGCCCGGTGCCATGCTGCTTGGTCGTGTAGTAAGGAGTGAACAGGCGCTGGCACTCCTCTTCCGTCAGTCCTTGGCCGCTGTCGGAAATCTCCAGGCGCACACCGCCATCGTGCAGGCCCGTGCGGATCAGAAGCGTTCCACCGTCCGGCATGGCGTCGAGGGCGTTCAGCACCAGATTGCCGAGCGCTCTGCGCAACTGATCCGGGTCCGCCTGAATCCGCGCGTCTCCGCTCGCCAGGTCTAACACGGGCTTGACCTTCGATCGCTCCACTTGAATGTTGAGCTTCATCACGCCGCGAACGATTTCGTTGACGTCTACCGTCTCAAATTGCGGGGCAGGCATTTTCGCAAAGTCGCTGAAGCGCCCGATGATGGTCTTCAGGTTCCCGAGCTCAGCCAACAAAGTCGCTGTGCTCTCGCGAAATACTTCCTCGAATTCGGACGACTCGCGTGCGCGCTGCAGATTCTCTATCGTAATCTGCAATGGAAATAGCGGATTCTTGAGCTCATGCGCCAGACGACGCGCCAGCTCGCGCCAGGCCGCCACGCGTTCAGCCTGGATGGCCCGTTCGCGCTGCTCCAGAAGCTGTTCAGTCATGCGATTGAAAGCCTGCGCCAGTTCGCCGATCTCGTCCCGCGACAACACTTCTACTCGCGCCGACAGATCGCCGCCGGCAACCGCCCTCGCTCCCGCTGCCAATCGTTCGACCGGCCGCGTGATTCGTTCGGTGGTCCACCAGCCTAATAGCACGCCGATCACGATCCCGGATGCGCCGACTACTATACCGGTGCGGAGAATCGACCGTTCCAATCCGAGTTGTGTGCTCAAGGACGTCCCGGCCAACAGCACTCCCGTCAGCGTGCCGGCGCGGGTAATCGGTAACGCCAAAAACGCCTCCGAACTGCGACGATCCGAGGTCCACTGCACCGAACCTGTAGCTTCTCCGTTGGTCGATCGCACTTCTTGAATCAGCGGTGCGAGTTTCTGCGCATCCGTGACCGACCCCTCGGCGTCGATGACTTCGCCAGGAGGCAGCCATAGAAGAGCGCGCATGCCTGGAGCCACGCCCAGCGATTTCAGCAGCTCGGGACTCAGACGACGTCCGCCCGCAACCAGCGCCTTCCCGCCTGCTGCAGGACGTACAGCCGTTAGCGCCATCACGCTGCCTTCAGGCGTCGGAATGCGTGCCAGAAAGACGTCGGACGTGTACCAATCGTTGGGCGCGATCTGCCAATCGTTCTGATACCCGAATCGCGCGGGCCAATGCGCCGAGGAGATGATGGTCAGGTTGGGTTCGACCACGTCCAGAAAGTCGAGATCCGCAGTTGCGGCTTCGGTCTGTGCCCGATCGTATTCCGCAGCGCCGGCTACGATCTGCTGCACACCCGGAGACGACGCGGCCAACTCCACGCGCCGTGCGACTTCTACGCTCCGTGCCGCCAACTCGTCGCGAAACTGCACCAGCAAAGCTTGGCGGCGTTCGCGATCGATGGTATCGAACGCGCGCCGGGTGGAAATCGAGACTGCGCCGGTCACTAGCGCCACCGCTCCGGCGACCGTAAAGGAGGAAATTAACAGCAACTTCGTACGGAACGTCACTGCGCCGCTCCGCCGTCCAGCCAGACTTCCTCGAAACGAGACCAATTTCTCACCTTGGACGAGAGCATCCAGCCGCGCGGCAGATGGAAGAGCGGGATCACTCCGGAGCTGTCGATGAGAGCCTTCTCGGCCTCATATGAATTGGCTGCGGGAGCAGGGGGTGCTACTTTCAGCAACGCTGTCAAATCCTGTAGCGCGAGCCAAGGATCGCTGGCGGTCACGGGCAATCGCACCAGCCGGACGTCAGCACCGCCGGCGCTCGGCCGCAGCGTAATACCGCTTTCGCTTGCATTAACTGCAATGCGCTCGGCGATCGGCCGGATCACGGCGTCCTGCCGGTCGTAGCCAAATGTCAGAGCTTGAGGCGCCGGCACGAGTTGCTTCGCCTTGACGAGATCGCGCTCGGCCGGGAATAGGAACGAGTATCCGGTCAGCCATCGCGGCAGCAGAGCGCCGGAGATCTCTCCTTGTTTCTGCAGAAGGACGTTGAAAATCGCGGTGCGGTCGATCGAAAGCGCTAGAGCCTGCCGCGTAGGCGCGGTAACACGTCCGCCGTCGAACGTAAGGGCCACCATTTCCGTCGGCTGCGAGCTCGCCATCGCAGTTCCACGCTGCTTCGGCGCGCGCAGATCTCGCGCGGCAATTTCCACGGCATCCGTTTTGCCGATCTGAAAATCGCTGGCCTGGTCTGTGAGGCTGCGCCCCATCTGGATTCTGATCGAATCGAGAAACGGACGTCCTCCCCAATACTGATCGTGCGCCGCCAGCATAGCCAACTTGCCCGCTTCCCACCGCGCGATTCGGAACGGTCCCGTTCCCAGGAGTGATCCATCCTCGGCCTTCACGACCACGGCACTTCGCGCTCCCGCCAGCTCGCGCAGGATTTGCTCGATGGGCCGGTCGTCGGGGACTGCAATCGCGCCGCCTGGGGGCGACCATGTGGACCCGTCATGCAGCTTGACGTTCTTACGCGCTTGAAAAATCCAGGCCTTGCGCGTCGTGTCATGTGTCCACGAAGTGGCCAACCACGGCTGCGGTCGGCCATGATCGTCCAGGCTCACCAGTGTTTCAAACACCGAGGGCATCCACTGGCGTTGCGCGCCCAGCGCCGCGGGATCCTCGGGAACCACAGCGGGATCCAAGCTTGTAATGGCGGCTCGTACTTCAACGCGCAATTCGCCGCCATAGCGCGGCCGTCGCGCCGCCTCCAGCCCGGCCGCCAGCGCCAGGACGGCGTTAGCGGCTGCAATCGAGCGTAAGGCTGTACGCCGCATATTTCCCCGTCGAAAGATTCCGCGCGACCGCCGTGGCGCCATCACCCGCCGGCCACAGCGCCGTCACTGGGCCCGAAAGTCCGATCGGCTCGCTGATGCGCACCGGAGCACGATTCGCGACGTCGTAGAGAGCGATGGAGTCAGACGAAGCAGTATCACCCGCAGCCGCCGCGGCAATGTGCCGGCCGCCACAAGCCGTGATCACGGCGAAGTCGCTGCCCCAGCCATCGAACACGGCCTGCGGGGCGTGCGCTGCGTCATAGATATGAATGCGGCCGTCGACATCCGCCACCAAAGTATCGCCTCCGAGTTCCGCGCTGGTGAAGAATTCGCCCCGCCAGTCGTGCAGGTCTTGTGTGTTGCGAGCAGCTTTGAATCGGCCACCGTCATCGCATTGCGGAGGCGCCGTGAGTTTCATCGGCACGGTGCATGCCGTCCCCGGCTGGTGGGTCGTAATAGCGTCTGCATTCGTCTCCAAGCGTCCCCGTGGATCGCGGACTACTACGGGCAGTTCCACCGCCGCCGCACGCTCCCACTTCCCTTCTCGCCTCTCATATCGAACCAAGCCGGCGGTGTCGAGTACCAGCATTGAATCCGAGAAAAGCTCGACGTCTAAAATCGGCGTTTCCTGTTCCCACAGCAGCTTGCTTTCTATCGCAAACGGAGCCCGCGCCGGTGCTACGGAGGAAGCGGCTTGGAATTCCGCCATTTCGACCACCGTCTCATGCTCTCGGTGGATCTCCGCGACCAGGAGAAATCCCCGCACATTCTCCGAGATGGTCAACGTCACGTCCACTGAGACCGGATTGCGGACTCGACGTTGCAGGGCACGGGTCAACGCCGTTTGCGTTTTCGCCGCCTCAGCCGCGGGCAAAGAACTAATGTTGCGCAACGTGATCCGCGCCGTTTCGGACGCCTCCAGCCGGGCGGATACCCTTTTGGCCAGCGCCGTGATGGCCTCGTCGAGGGTGTCCGCGCGTGCCGCCACAGCGATCATCACAAGCAGAAATCCCCGAGCCACCGCACGAATCATAACAAAGTGTCTACAGAAAAGAGTATAGGGCGGGCTTTGCTGTCTGCCCGCCCCTTGTCCGGCGTCCACGCGCCGTCTTTCGCGACTAACTCTATTGAACAGACGCCGTCATTCCCTTCAGTACGTCATTGGCGAAGAAAAACTTCCCATCGTTCGGGACCATCATGATCTGCACTTTGTCGGACAGTTTCTCCGCGATAATCTTCTGGATCAGCAGCGGATTCTCCTTCAGTACTCCCGCCTCCAGCTTCATTCGCTCCGAATCCGCCGATGCCAGCCGACGGATACGGTCCTCATCAGCCTGATTCAGCAACTTACGCTTTTCCAGTTCGGCCTTACTGTCGATCACCTTGGCCTCCGCCATCGCTTCGGCATTCTTCACAGTAGATTCCTTGCGGGCCTCCGCCTCCAGCTTGGACTGCTGGATTTGCTTTTCTTTCAGCGGAAGTGTGTGCTGCATGGCATCTGCCTGCGCCTTAGCCTGGATCACGACGATCTGCGCCTGGCCCTCAGCGGCCTTCACTTCGCGAGCCTTCTGCGCCTCAGCTTCCAGCTCCGCCTGCCGGACCATCTTTTGCTTCACCTCCAGCTCCACGCTCAGGCGCTCGTTCTCCTGCTCCTTCAGCAGCAAACCTTCGAGCCCCTTAGCGTAATCGGCTGGAAGCTGGATATCCCGCAGAATCACTTCCTTTACGACGATTCCGTCGGCTCCGAGCTTAGCCGCGATCCGCGTGGCGGCCGCCTGCCGGACTTCATCGCGCTTGGTCGAAAACATCTCGCGCACGATGTACGTCGGCGCCAGATCGCGGAAGATGCTCGAAACTGCCGGCGCGATCATCTCTTCTTCGATCGGTTGCGGAAGATTCGAATGAATATAGGCGAGCTTCGAAGCGTCGAGGCGATAGCGCACCGCCACGGCCATGCCGACGGTTAACCCCTCGCGCGTCTGGACGCGCAAGGTCCCCTCGCCCTTGGACTTCTTGGGATCCTCCACCAGAGTGGTAGCGAACACCTCATCGCGAATGCTGTAGGTCTCCATGTTCTCGATCAGCGGCAGGATGAAATGGACCCCCGGATAAAGCGTCGCGGGACGAGTGCCGACGAACTGGTTGACCCGTACTCCCGCGGAGCCGCTTGGAACTACCGCGATGCTCAATCCGGTTAAAAGCGGTACGATACCCCACACCGCCAGCCGCTGCGCAGCCTGCCAGTGCATGACAGTCGTCGGCTCTGGTAACTCCGGGCCGGATGGGCTCCCTTCCCCCGGTGTTGCCGTCGCGCGGATCTTCCTCGATTTCAGGATTTGATACAGGTCCCAGACAAGGATTCCGGCTGCACCCGCGAGCAGGCCGATCCCGATAAACATCAGCAGGTATCTCAGTAACAACATTTATGTTCTCCTTGAACGTTTTCTTTCGAACTTCACTCGGAAGCCGCGACTGCCAGAATCCGGGTCAGCGATTCCGAAGATTCGCCCTGCAGCTCGACCGTGGTGCCGACGGTCACCATCTCAAACAGCTCTTCCAAATCCTGTTTGCGCATCCGCACGCATCCATGCGACGCGGCCTTGCCGATGGAAGAAGGAACGTTGGTGCCGTGGATGCCGTAACCCTTGGCGCTGAGACCCATCCAGCGCGAACCGAGCGGGTTGTGCCCTCCAGGCGCAACGGAACCCGACGGAGCGTAGTAGGTGGGGTTGGGAACGCGATTGATGATCGCGAATTTGCCTTGGGGCGTCGGCGTGGACGGCTTCCCTACCGCGACGTCGTAGATCCGCAACACGCGGTCGCCTTCGAACAATACCAGCTTGCGGTCCGGTATGGACACAACGATATGGCGGCGCTCGGCTGAATCTGCGATGCGGGCCTCTTCCGCGCGAATGTCAACGGCGGCGATCGCCAGGACCGCCATCAGCTTCGTAGTCGATTTCAGGTTTACGTTTCTCATGCCCGGCCTAAAATGCAGGCCTGGAGCCATCGCGCAAATGCATCATTCTAAAAGCGTTTTGCGATTATGGTTGCGTGTCATGGCAGACACGTCGTGTCGGCGCTGACACGCGGGCGATGTCGCCGCCAGCGGCACAGTGCGATATCATGCCGTCGTGCGACTGACAATTGCGTTTCTTGCGGCGATCACTGCGTATGGCCAGTTTCCTTCGCCCACGTTAACGGACGTGACGACGAAAGTTTCCGAGCACGTCTTCATGACCACCGGATTTCCCAACGTGGTTTACGTCGTGGGCGATGCCGCGACGTTGGTTGTGGATACCGGGCTGGGCACGGCTAACGGCGCACTGGTGGCCCGGGTTGCCAAGCGCCTATCCAAGGGTCCGAAACTATTCCTGACCACGACGCATTACCATCCGGAGCACGCCGCCGGAGTTGGCGGGTTTCCGCCGGAAACGATCCTGATCCGTCCCGCCGTGCAGCAGCAGGAACTGGAAAAAGAAGGCGAGCAGACCATGACGTTCTTTCGGAACTCGCCTCAGTTTGGACCCTCGCTCCAGGGCTTGGGGCCGTTGCGGCCTCCGGATATAACATTTGGGTCCGAGGCAAAGTTGGAATTAGGCGGAGGGCTGACCGTGCGGCTGATGTTTTTGGGAGCCGGACACACCGCGAGTGACGAACTGATCTTTGTCGATCCAGACCGTGCCCTGATTACCGGCGACATCGTGCAAAACAAGGTCGTGCCGTCGGTGGCGTCCTCGGGCGGAAGCTTCGCAAGCTGGCTGACCGTGTTGGATAAGCTCGTTCCCCTGCAGCCTCGAGTGGTCATTCCCACGCATAGCAAAGTAGGCGACGCATCGTTGATCACATCCGAGGCTGCGTTCATTCGAGACATGCAGAGTCGCGCGGCGTCGCTGAAGCGATCCGGTGTTTCTGCCTCCGACGCTGTCACCCGGCTGACCGAGGTGTTCAAGACGAGCTATCCGGACTGGGCTGCCAATACGGACTGGCCGAATCTGAATTCCATGACGGGGTTTGTAAATCGGCTGTATGCCGAGATTCGGGATTAGGCGGAGTCCAAATAGGACTTTTTCCTTGAAACGATCCCTGGCTTTGCGTCACTAGTCGCAAATGCCGCCACCAGGACCCACACCTCAAGAAGCTGCGCCCGAAGCCGTCGAATGCCATTCCGCTGCCGGGCTGTTGGCTGAGATGGACCTCTCGACGTTGGATGCCCAGGTGAAAATCCGCAAGTTACTCACCAGGCTGCGTGCCGACCTTCACGCGGTCGAAGAAGCAATCCAAGCTCTTGAACTCTCACCAGCGGGGCGGTCAAGGCTTCTGCCAGCCCAAACGTCCAAGCCAGGCAAGGTAATCGAGATTCACCCCCGGCCGTGCCAGCCGTGAGGCTAGATGTACGCCAGCAGGCGCCCTGCCGTGATCGCTCCAAACCAGCAGAGGAGCGCCGCCCACGCCAGGACCTTGGCATTCTCCGGCAGTGCACCGTCCGGACCCAGATTCCGGAAGACCTTTTTCCGCGTGAGCTGGAGCACAGCTACACCCGCGAAGATGAAAAGCATCTTGATGTAGAACGTTGGATCGACCAGTCTTTTGGACGCGCTCGCCAGTAGCAGAGCTGTACCGGTAACGGCATTCACCCAGAATCCCCACCAAATCAGCGGATACAGGCGCTCCAGCGGTTGCAACGGGGTTTTGGGCGAAACTCCCAGGAGCCGCAGGCTAATCATCGCGCTGATGCCCGCCACCACGCCCATGCCCATCACGTGCAGCCACAGAATCGTGGGGTACGCCAGTTTCGAGGGGGACGAACTCACCCACTGGCTAATGCCTAGGTTTTCGAGCGTGTCTAAGAAATTCATGCTGATGCTCCGAAATTCATCGCCTATCGTCCGTTCCCTTAGGCTCATCAACCGCGGGCTCGCCGGTCTTGTCGATGATATATCCCAGGATCCCCACCAGCACGACGGAGCCAAAGGCAATGAGGCTCACGATTGCGACATCTGTCCATCCCACCATTAGAATGAGTGTCCAAAAAACGGCAACATCTGACCGCAGAAGATCACGCCCACCCACAACAAGATTCCGGACGCCGCGGCCAGCTTCGCGGTAATGGGCGGCGTGCCGCCGGCCTTCAAGATCCAAGGCTGCTCGAAAACGGTGAAATAGAGGGCATTGGCGCCCGCCACCAGAATCAAGGCCAGTTTCCAGATGAAGACCGGATTGTTGACATAGAAATCCGGCGGAGCGCCGATAAAGAATAGAATCCCCGTCACCACGTTCACGCCGAACCCCAACACAGCCCAAGGCAGCAAGCGGTGCAGCGTTGAATACGGGATGCCCTTCAGGAAACCTAACATCCGCAGGTCTACCAGCAACACCACGCCAAACAAGAGCGATAGCCCGATGAAATGAACTGTCTCGCTAGCCGGCCAGCCCCACTTGAGGTTCACCATCCCGTCTCCGATCACTCTTGCCAGCGGCGGGTTTGCGGTCGCGGTTTCCTCGGTGGCTGAACCATCGCGAATCTCGGGATGCCGGATATCCCCGCCTATGCTTGCGGCCCGGCCCATCAGGCCGAAAGTGACAAACCCCGTGATCAGGACCGCCGCCAGCGTCCCCATCGGAAAGCGGGAGAGCCGCCGATACTGCCATAGTCCCAGCCAGGCCAGGGCGCCTGTCAGTTCCATGAACCACAGCGCCTCGAACGCCGCGGTTTCGTGCGTCTCAACCATGGCTTTGGAGACCTCGGGGGTCTTCGCCAGCGCCAGCCCGGCGGCGGTGCCGCTAGCAAATGTCGGGATTGACAGCAGGGCGATGCCAAAAAAAACAACCAGGCTGGCGCGCTTCAAATGGTCGCTCTTCGTCATGATGGCCACGACGAACAAGCCCAGTCCGACGATCATGCCGACGGTCGGGAAGTGATTTAGCAGGAGATGTACGTGCGCGAGGTTCAGGTTCATACGAGACCGGGGAAGACCGCCGCGGCGGCGGTCCGCCTCAGGCCATCATGCGAGCGACGGGGAAATCGTCCTTATTCTGACTCCTGACTTTTGGCTTCTTGTTCAGTGCCGAAGCTGGGTAGATATGTTCCCGCTTTCGTACACCTCGCAAAACGCGCGCTCATGGATTACTTGTGGCGCGCCCGCGCCTACCCGCAGGATCTTGTCCGGCATCACCCACGGCTCGACGAGGACCTCCGGGTCTTCGATGGTCATCTGGTAAAGAATCTCATCGCCTTTCCGCGTCAGCTTCTCGATCGTGTGCATGTCGGCGGAATGAAACAAGCCGCCGCGTCCGAACCAGGTTGTATCGACGAAGTTGGTGGAATCGATCACCAGCGTGTCGCCCTCCCATTTACCGATCGAAAGGCCCATGTAGTAGGCTTCCACTGTGTCGGGGCGCTTTCGGCCGTCAATCGGGATGTCGCGGAATTCCATGTTTCCACCGCCGTAATCGCTGGTTGTATAGAAAAAGATGATGTCGCTCGCCGACTGGATAATACGCGCCGGGGTACCCTCCCGCGGGAGTCCCATCGGCTGGCAGGTCATGATCGGATCTTCCTTGTTAGTCCACGCGTCCAGATACTGGATCTTGTCCCAAAACTCGGGCTTGTAAATGGGACGACTCGGCTTCAACGGCTCCCCGGTGTTGCCTGTTAAACCAAAGCGCGAGGGCGAGATCCACTCATAATCCACCCAGAAGTTGTCTTGTCCGGTTTTGCAGCCGACCTCGGGATTGATTCCCGCACCCACCACCTGGGTTGGACCACATCGGCGGGTCCCGCTACCCGTAATTGGTCCGGGGGCGCCACGCCAGTTTCCTGTCATGTCCGGATGTCCGTCGGCCAGCCGCGGCGTTACCACGGCTGCAGTCTGCGTCGCGGGTGCGGCGGGGGCGTTGGCCGCAGTCAGAGTCCAGTTGGGAGGCTGAATCGTTGGCTTGATCGCCGCCTTGATGCTTGCCGGAACCGGCATCACGACATACATCTGTGCCGTTTCCGTCCCCGTCGTCGTAATGTCGCGGACCACGGTGCCGTTCTGCTTCTCGATCATCCTGCCCGCGTAGAACGCTTCCGCCGGATTCAGCGGATTGTTCCAGTCTTTATAGTTGCTGTAGGTGAAATCGTAAGTCTTGGCTCCCTGCTTCACGACCACGTGCTCCGCCATGAACTTGTCGTTGAGCGTCGCGGTTGCCATCGCATTGGGGACGCCCGGAATCGGGAACGTCAGCACCGGCTTGTTGCCTTCCCATACGACGGAGGTTTTCCCAATCGTCATCACATCTGCTGCTAAACGCTGCGGCCTGGGGGTCATCGGAGGTGGGTCCGAAGTTCCGGCGAATGCGGCCTTGAACGCACCCTGTGGACCTGCCCACAGGCGAATCATCCGTTCCTCTACGGTTGCGGGCATCGGCGTCGCCTTGCCTTTACCGGGGACGAGTTCGGCGCCAGGAATGTCTTCGTTCCAGGAATACGCTCCACTGAGGACCTCGACATTGGAGCACGCCTGGCCATTGGGCCGAATGCCCGTGTACTGAATCCGTTCGCCGGACGTCTGGTAGCTGATGCTGGTTCGATACTTCGTTACGTTGCAGGGCTGTCCGTCCACTTGCATGGTGCCCTTGCCCTGATACTCCAGCGACATGATCAGGTCGTATTCTTCACTGCTTCGGAGCATGCCCATATACCAGCCCCAGTTGAACAGGACTGATTTCAGGTCCTTCGCACCGGGTGCAGGAGTGTACAGCGGCGCACCGGCCCCGCGGCCCCCGCCTCCCTTCCCTTGCCCGCCGCCCTTACCCTGCCCTTGAGCGCCGGCGGGTGCCTGGGCAGTAGCCAATGTCACCGCGCCGATCGCGAGAACGAGTCCAGACGTGAGAATAATGCCTCGTCGATAGGTCATGATAGTCCTCTTTCGCCGCCTAATCGCTCTGCTTTAATCGTTGGGGCCGCCGCCGGAGACCACAACCGCGTGGCCGTCGGCGTAGGTGATCGACTTGAGGAAGCCCAGCGGATGGCCATCCTTCGCCGGGATGCACTTCACGGTAATCGTGTCCCCGTTGTGGAGAGCGTTGGGTCCGGTTTTACCGACCCCCCTCTGCGCAAGGGCCGTGGCGGAGCCGAGTGTGAACACCCATTCGGTCGGCGCGCCATCCGCGCCCTTGACCGAGATCGTCAGCGACCCGTGGGGATTTACAAACTGTACTTTTTCGACCGTCCCCGTGAGCTCTTTCTCGGCCTTCATGTCGTAGACACCGGCCAGGGAATGATGCGCTTGCAACGAGCCACTGGCAATCAAACCCCACACGGCCACACATCCTAGAGTCCGCTTAACCATTCGTGCACCTCCTCAAGGTGTAGACGGGAAGGATTTTAACACGATCACGTAGCCACTGCAAGAACCTGAAATTTACGGCTTTGCGTGGTCGCGCAGGAATTTCACTATCAATTCGTTCACCAGTTCCGGCTGCTCCTGCTGCACCCAGTGTCCGGCGCCATCCACCAGGTGGAATCCGACCATCCGCGTGCAGGCGGTAGTGCGCATCTTGTCCACCGCGCCGGGTGTTTGATAGACGTTCCAGTCGCTGGTCCCCGCGATGTATTGAGAGGGCACGTCTATGGCGCGGCCCGAGAAGGTCAGCATCTCGGCA